>Ga0222634_1000134_pt1 | contig 43608 bp, 66 predicted proteins | sample AntAcemetageno50_FD_179807 | JGI IMG/M metagenome (GOLD analysis project Ga0222634, IMG submission 179807) | Saline water microbial communities from Ace Lake, Antarctica - #50 | ecosystem: Environmental > Aquatic > Non-marine Saline and Alkaline > Saline | place: Antarctica: Ace Lake | collected... | reverse complement strand
GATGTTTTGGGGTGCATCCGCCTTCAATGGCGATTTGAGCGCTTGGAACGTTGCCAAGGTCACAAACATGAGCTACATGTTTGCGGGCGCCTCGTCCTTTAATGGCGACTTGAGCGCTTGGACCGTAGCGAATGTAACGGGCCTGTGGGGCATGTTTTGTGGCGCCTCATCCTTCAATGGCGACTTGAGCGCTTGGAACGTAGCGAATGTAACGGACATGGGGGGTATGTTCAGTGGCAGTGGGATTCGCGCTGGCGTTTCGTGGTGTGAGAAATCATTCGAGGTCGCTTCACGCAACCACTGGTCGAGTCGAAGGGGCTTGATTGCTCGCTGGAACTGGGCTCGCGTGTGCCATTTCGACGCCGCGCTGTGCAAGGACGCGGCACAATATTGTCGCCCTCTGGAGTTGGGTTCGCGTCTCAGGGCAGGCAAGTATGCAGGGGGAATACATCTGGCAAAGGAGGGGCTACATCTGGCCCCCGAGTTTGAGGCAGCGGAGGTCCGCGCGGTGATTGAGGCTGCGGAAGGGGTCCGCGCGGTGATTGAGGCTGCGGAAGGGGTCCGCGTGGTGATTGAGGCTGCGGAAGAAACGGAGTGACAAGCGAGGTGGCACAGCAACGTCACCTTCCCAGTGCACACCTGCCGCTCGCTCGACCAACAACTTTTCTCGCATGTCGCATTCGGTCTGTTCCAACTTAACACAAATTAATCAGCATGGAAGACGCCCCCATCGCATCTACAGACCATTGGCGCGCATTTGCTTACAGTAACAAGGAAAAGGACGCACTGCACGCTTGTTCGATTTGTCAAAGCTCCTATAAGGCTTACGAGTGCTGCACTGGCCACCAATGCAAGCATACGGCATGCGTGCCATGCGTGAGGCAATGGGTTACTTAGTAGTTGGAAGATCAACCACACAGAGTGCCACGATGTGCAGTATGCCGAGCAGACCTTACACGAAAGAAGCAACCTATAACAAAGTCGAATAAACTGCAATTCAGAGAGGGGCATAGATTGCTGTCGACGTTAAAAAGTCCATTGCCGTAGGAGGATGAAGAAGAGGTCGTATCGGAATAGGTGGCGGTGTTAGGGTTGACTTCGGTGTCTTTGGATTCCACGAATAGGCATGAAACATGTGTAATATCTTAATCATTCTTTACCACGCGGGTCTCAATCCAATATGAGCGGTAATGAATTCTCGCCTCCATACTGGACTGGAAATGTGTTTTTAAGCTTTGGAATCTGTAGAAATCTCATTTTCCAATGCTTACGCAACTACACAACCTACATGAACCTTCTTTGCGGGTTATACTGGACACTACGCTGCGTACTGCTTCATCAGATGGCCAATGTCCTTCGCATCTGATTCGTCTGTGAATGGTTCAAACACGCCTCTAACAGCAATTAGTTTCTTTTTTGGATTTTTGGCCACGACCCTCATGATTGGCTCAAAGTGTGCTTTGGATACCCATCGCACCACGATCGTTGGCTGCTTGGCGGGCTCTTTGCCTCGCACTCCACAGTATATCTTCCCCGAGCTATCGTCCAAGAAAATAATGTTTGCCCCCACCATGTCTGCCGCATGCCGAATCATCGTCTCGTCTGCCCACGCGCTCTTGTCGCAGAAATCCTCCACCACCTCGTCGAACGGGCGGGGCGACGTGGATTTCTTCGCATACGCATCGTGCATCTTCTTGTCGTATGTTTTCTTGAGCTTGCAGCGATACTTGTACGCCAGCTTCTTCTGCTCGTCATCTGGGAGTGTCAAGTACCCCTTGGCATTCGTGGCAGCTAGAAAGGAGTGGAAGAAGCACGTCCCCTCCCCATGTACGCCGTACGTCACGTAGGCATCGCTGCTCGTACCGAAATACTTCTTCTGCAGGTCTGGCCGCAGGCGCTGCATGCGGTTAACTGGTGTCGCCTCATTTTGCTCGCTGTAATCGCCTTCCATTCGTTACGTTTGGCGCTTGTTGCGAAGCCGTGCACTTCGCCTAAGTTTTGTCTTTTGTGTATCAGGCTTTGGTTCTTTCTCCTTTTGGAACATGTCAGCACCAGTGATGTTTGCCTGATCTTTCTTGCTGTACTGGGACGCGACGACGGTGCCCAGGGTGCTGCTGCTTTCGCTCGACTCCACGACGGCGGACGCGGCAGGTCTTGGAGGCGCCCGCTTGCTGCTCTGCTTGCTTCTCTTTTTGCGGGCAGGTTTCGCGATGGATCGGTCAAAATCAACAGATGATGTCAGCTTTCCCAGTGCGTACTCGCCAGCTTGCAATCCCAGCCTGGGGAAGAACGTCGAAGCGCATGTCCCATTGTGCTCGGCAAGCTCATAGATGCTGGAAACATCTTGCTACCCGAGACCGCTTACTACCTGCTTCATGTGGGAATACTTGGTTTGCAGAGCTCTACGAATGAGTGTCTCATACATGTGTTTCTTGTGGTGCGTAACACTTTCACCAGATTCGGGTGTGCCTCGCTTCCGCTTGCGGCCTGTTGTTCTTGACTCTCTCAGCGGAGACAATTCCATTGCAACACTGTTTGTTTCGGCAAAGAAAATTGATTCGCGGACAGGTCTAACTCGGTGCGCCAAACCAACGTATCGCATTTTTCTATGAAACGGAAAGGCGCGTCTCGTGTAAAAAAGGTACCCAACCCATTGCAGCTGGCTGCGCGCATGCTCAACGCGATGGAGAACCGTCTTAAGAGCCAGTCACTCACCGTCGCGGGCGGAGACCCGTCTCAAGACCCCCGAGCTATGCACCTTGACGCATTGGCAGACGATGGCAGGGAGGAATCGGAGGCTGTTACGTCTACAGGTGGCACCTACGACTTTGTACTCGATTCACCACAGTTTGAGTACGGGTGTGTTGTATGTGGGGAGTGTGTGAGCCTATCCAACGCCGTGGTGCACACGCAGCACCACCTTCCCAAACAGGTCGTCGTTGTTTGCAAAGGCTGTGCAACTCCTAGCACAAATGACGTGGGCGAGCAAGGTTGAATCAAACGTCAAAACATAGAAAAAGTCGCTGTCGGGAGGGGTGGCGCGGGCGGTAGAAACTCTGTGTGAGTCCCGTCCTCTGATGGCTCTTGCCGCGGGTCTGGTTATTATTGCATTGCTCGGCTTCCTGCAGCCGCCTCTGGTGCTCAAGGATCCGATCCCAGGCTCTGCGCAGAAACCAAAACTTTGCTGGGCCAAGCTGGCGGGTTGGGGGGTCATTACCGCCGTCGCCGTGATGGTGGCACCTTGGGTGCTGAAGAAAGGTGCGTCCTTGACACAAAATAAGGATGCCACAGAAACGGACAAATCGAGCACAGAGCCATAAGTAAAACAAACCAAACCAAACCAGCACCCAAGACCATGGACGATTTCGATGCACGTGTCGAAAAGGTATTTCACAGACTGAGGCGCGAAACTGACGAAATCGCATTGACAAACCCTGTGATCACGAGCTATTTTCACAGGCTGTCCGCAGTCGTCAGCAAGAGCCTCTCCGATTCGATCGGGGGCATGGACAAGGACAGCTACCAGGCCGCGCTGGATGCCGCGAGGTCGTACAACAAGGATGTCAGGGACCACGAGCTCGCTGTCGTCGAGAAGAAAATGCCAACCGCGAGCGAAGAGTGGGGGAACGTGTCCAAGCTGTATGTCTTGCGCATCGCAGAGCAGCTCCAGCACCAGAGAAAGGACCCGCGGGCCAAGGCGGGCGTGAGGAGGGAGTAGTTCCACGGATTTTTCGAGCGGTTCTTCTGTCACGTCGTGAACAGTCCAGCCATGACGAACAAGACGTTTTTTCATAGCGCTTCTGAGCAGAGGGACGCCTTGCGCCAAGCATTTCTACAAGCACTGGCAGAGTCGGCGCAATTCACGGGATTCAAAAGACCCCCCGAACAAAACTCGGAGCTGCAGTCCATGGTGCACGACGTCGCCAAGGCACTTCCCCCTGTGCCGACGATTCCCGAGCACGCGCCCAAAGTGGAAACAATTGTAAAGGCAAGCACCGTCACGGAGTCGGCGGTGCACACTCCACCTGACCAAATCCGCCATCATGCCAAACAGCCTTACGAAGAAAAAGATGTCAGGCCCAGAGAAAAGATTGTGGAGCTTTCTGGTGGAGACGATGCGGCCAAGAACGGGGAGGAGGACGACGATGACATTGGTCCCGAAGATTCGATCACGCAGGTCATGCTTCGAGACTTTCAGACCAATGCCCCCGTGAAGTAGAGGCGCGGCGGTGAGAGGTCACGGGACCAAGCCACGGTCGCGTCGGGCATGACGAGGGGGACGCGCAAGTCCTCGAGTGGGAGAACCGTCGCAACCCACATCTCGCAGGCACCATTCAAAAAGATTGAGATCACAAACGAAAATCCAACAGAGGAAGAAAAGAAGCGAGTCGCAGAGGCAGCGAAAGCCAAGAGCGTGACGGGGGCAAAGTCGTCAGTGGCGGGCAGCGCCGCGATTGATAGTTTCAGCATCATGGATATGTGAATTGACTAAACCAGTATTAACTCATTTACTCTCAACAATACGTCGTAGATCGTGGAGGACCATTCGCAAGCAACGAGGGGGCCAGAGGGACTGTCAGCGAAATATCCGTTGGGGCACCCGCGCGGATGGTCTGACCAACATTGTACCGAATCATTTGAGTGCCGTTCTGCTCTGCCGTCCACCCGTCTGCAGCATCGTCGTCCACGCGCTTGGCAAACTTCTTGTGAATCTGCAAGAATTCATTCATTGCAGCAGGAGACTTGACCATCTTGAGTGTCAACTTCTTGAGGAAGGGCTTGAAGTCTGTCTCGAACTTCCTCGTCAACTCCTCACCCAGACGCTTCGCCTGTTTCTCGCACACCTTCTGGTAGCAGTACCGAACGAACGCCAGCTTGCGTGCCTTGGCGTTCTGCTCCTCCAGCTTCTTGAGCTTTTCTCTTCGCGCCTCAATCCGAAGCTTCAAGGTCGAGTCGTCCAGGCCATCGTTCGCCAAGCGGGCGTTCTCGCGCTCGATCTGATCACGCTTCTTCATGCGGGCAGCAAACTCTCGCTCGACAAAGCGCTCCAGGCGCTGGCGCTCGTCTTGGTTCAGCACACGATCGCTGCCTTCGCTGATATGCAGCGCCTTGCGAACCTCTGGGGTCAGAGCAGACGGGTCGAGCGCTTTTAGCACGTCCTCGCCGTCCATCTCCATTACGTCCATGTCGGCCTCCTGGTCGCGGAACGTGTGGCCATGATGCACCGTCTCTTCTCCAGTGATTTTGTCCACAGCGATGTTTTCGCGCAAATCAAACTGGCCGCGGTCTTTCAGATACCGAAGCATGGCAGCTTCGTCACCATCGTCGTCGCCCTTGACAGCCTCTCGCTTGTCACTCCCGTCGCGCTACTCCCGCTGAGAGCGCAAAACCTCGCTCACCACGGCCTTCCTGGAACGCTCGCGCCTTTCGGTCTCCTGAGCCAACCGCTCCATCTGCGCACGATCCTTGTCGCGGCCACTGCGGCGACCAGCGCGCCCTTTCCGAGCCATCTAGATATCGACCACCTTGTAAAAGTCTCCCGTTTCTAAGGCGCGAGCCTCCATCGAGTCTAGCTCCTCCACGCGGTCGTCGCGAGAGCGGTGACGCAACGAGGAGGTCTTGGACCTGACACGACGAGGCTCGTCGTCGCTGTCACATGCTTCGTCAGAGTCACCCATCTCGTCTATCTCGCGCAGAAGTGCTTGTTCTTGACGACGCATCTCCTGCAGCATCTGCTCGTGTTTCTTCAAAAGAGCGCGGCGCTTCTCTCGACGAGCTCGAGCCTTGCGCTCCTTGTCCTGCTTGCGCGCCCGAGTCTTTTCCTTCTTCAACTTGAACGCCTGCAAGCGGCGCTTTTGCTCCGCCACCTGCTTACGCATCAGTTCCTCCTCTCTGGCTAACTCGTCGTCGCTGTCATTGGCACTGTCGCTGTCGCTGTCATCAAGAATCACATCCTCCACCGTTTTCTCACGACGGGCCAATTGCTCCTCGCGGCTCCAAAGTCCATCATCGCTTTCCGTGTCGCTGTCGGTGCCAACCATAGCAGGAGCAGGGGCGGACTTCTTGCTGCGAGACTTTGCTTCAAGGGCCCTCTGCACCTCCGCAAGGCGTTCCGCCTAGTCCAGCTCACCCGCTTCTGCTTCGAGCTCGTTCACGACTTCGGGAGAAGGCATCATGCCAGACGCCTGCTCGACACACCTTGCTTCCTCTTCCGTCAGATCAAACGATTCATCTTTTGTGTCACCAGACTCCTCGTCGTACCAAGATGGGACCTAAAAGTCCGAACGAGACTTATGAGCGCGCTCGTACTGGTCTTCGGTCACGCGCGCTTTGACTTCAATGATACCTGCTTCTTCCACCATTTCGGGGTTTTTGGGTGCAACAGCTTGCTCCAAAGCAATGCCCGATCCTAAATCAGGGTTGGAAATTTTGGCCGCATGCTGCTGCCTTCGTGATGCCATGATTGGTTTTGGTTCTTCTTTGCCAATGAATCAATTCGTTTTTTGATCAGGTCTCAACTCAAACTCCACAGATGTGGCAACTCACTACTTATTCTTATCCACGCAGGTCTTTCGTGAGGTTCTCGTCCATCTGCTGCAGCACCTCCAACCCGCCTCGAGTCTTTACCATGTTCGTTTCGATCACAGCGATGGCCTTCTCAAGCCTTGCCTTCTCTGCAATCTGCTTCTGCAGGTCGCCTTGCATCTGCTTCGCAAATGCCGCATACTTTAATTTGACAATACTTTCCACCGTTGGAAGCGGCGTCGGTGCAGGCATTTTGCGAATACTTTCCACCGTTGGAAGCGGCGTCGGTGCAGGCATTTTGCCAATACTTTCCACCGTTGGAAGCGGCGTCGGTGCAGGCATTTTGCCAGAGCTTGGTTGGTCAGATGCGGACTCCATGTTTGCGGTTTTTGATTGAAATGTGGCACAAGAAAAAAATCAATTGCGACAGCAAGCATCTGTTGAAATCATCGCACCAAGATGCGGGCAAACACCGCCTGGTAGGTTTTGGCCAGATCGATGATGCTGCTCCCACACAGCTCGTGCCTCGTCACAATAAACTTACCTAGCTTAATCGCTTCTTCTTTGTCACCCGAGAACGCAAGCGCTCGAATGTATCTGGCCAGCAAAAGCATAAGATTGCCCAGCACGCTGTGCACTCTGCGCCGTGCCGACTGCGCGTTTTTGGGCGGCTCGTCGAACCGAACGGCATTCTGCTTTCCCAGGTATGCAAAAAATGATATCCACGACTTCGTTTCGGTCGAAAGGGAATGATCGGGAGCGATCAAGATGCACCCATCTGGGGCGCACGATCGCATGAAATTGCGCATGGCGCCGCGCAGCGAGGGGAGTAACCGTGCGCGAATGCCTTTGGCTGTGAAAACCACCGAGCAGTGTCTCCGAGATGAGCTTAGATACGAGCAGGGTTGCGTCGCGGGCTTTGGCAGTTGTTTCGGTCCACCACTTTGCGAATCGAGCACAAACCAAGTTCCATCATGGTTCTGGCGCAGAGCCCAGACGTGCCCCGCGTTGAATACGAGTGCGCCTGGTGAGTGGGTATCGCCTATCAGATCGAACATCTCGCCCGCATTGGAACATCGAAACAAGTGAAATGGAAACTTTAGCTCGAGTCCAAACGTAAAGTACTTACTATTAGACCCTTTTTCAATCGCCCAGTCTGCCAGGGTGGTCCCATCTTCCTGCACATAATCCCACCCAATGCTGCTCTTGGGCTCCAGCTCATGAAATGACTCAAACTCTTTTGCTAATGCTTCAAACGTTTTGCGCGTCCAGCGCTGGTGACCCAGGATCATGTTAGCGGCATGAATGCGGCAGTTTCCACCGACCTGGCTCTCAAAGTAAAGTTTGGACATGCGCCTGCACGCAGCGCGTTTGTTTGTTTGTGGTAGTGGTACGTTCTTCGATGAATGCGATTCAGTTTTTGGGTAACATGCAAAAAGAGTTGAACGATATGACAATTTCTTTGGTGCATCTGGCTCCAGGCGAAGTGTTCGACCTCGGTCCTTTGAACCAGGGAGGTAATCTTACCGATCAAATCAAGAAAATCGCGGCGTCCAGCAGCTTTGAATAGCCCTTGACGCTTGCATCGAGGCTTCCCCTGGTTGGTAACAAGGTGGTCGGAGACGCCGCCTGGCTGATTTGTGTGCAGCAGCACGATCGACGAACCAGCGGCCGCAAGAAGAAGTTGGGTGCGGGTGCGGGTGCGGGTGCGGGTGCGGGTGCGGGTGCGGGTGCGGGTGCCCAGTAATCATGTCCGAGCGCGCTTGGCTTCCTGTGTCTCGGCTTCGGCTTCGGCTTCGGCTTCGGCTTCGGCTTCGGCTTCGGCTTCGGCTTCGGCTTCGGCGTCGGCTTCGGCTTCGGCTTCGGCTTCGGCCTCTTCTTCCACCTCGACTCTAGTTCGTTTCTGGTGCACCCTGTCCAGCGAAACCTTCTGCTCGATCTTCTTCTCCCGATTGTTCAGGCGCTCAAACAGGCAAGTGGCAAAGTCCTTGAGTATTTTGGATGTCAAGCTTTGTTGCAGGTCTGCAATCGTCTTGGCCATGGACAGCACTTCGGACGTTTCTAGGATGGCGCATCCGAATTCCGTCTTAAGGCTCTTGGTGGTGATTGGCGCCGTCTTTTTCGTGAGCTTAGGTCGGACCACGAAACTGCCGCGTGTGCGCGTCTCCATGTAGAAATCCTTGCGGCCACTTTGCGCCAGCACGGACTGCACCTTTTGCTGCATAGCATCCATGTGCTCTTTCATCGCGGCCTTCTGCTCCTTGCGTTTCTGGGTCTGCTCCCGCAGCTTCTCTGTTTCGTTGTGTAGCATGATGCACAGCTTGGACAGGTCCCGCGGCGCCACCTTGACGGAATCCACCTTCACACCGCGCTCCAAGCAGGAGGAAAGCGATACTTGCGTCTTGGTGGTTGAGCAGGTCTTTGAGATGTTGTCGATCACTGTTTTCTGCAGGGCCTCAATCGGAAGCAGGGGCTTCTTCTTCTCCTCTGCCTCCTTGAACGTTGCGAGCACATCCTCCCAGCGCATGGACAGCACGGCATCCTTGACAATGTCGGGAGTGATCGTGCAACGGGAATTGTTTTTGCGCAGCCGAACATACTTGGGCATATCCTCGGGGGCACCTGTCCGTCTCGTGTCAATCTACGCGCATGTTATGCCACCAGCCCGCATCAGACCTTCGATCGCGTCGCGCAGGCGCTTCGACTCCGCCCTGGCTTCTTTCGTGGACCCTTGGCACGCGTCCTGGAAGTCTTTCATCTCGATCGTTGCCTTGGCAAACTCTGCCATGATGCGGCGGTCCTGTGACGTGAGCTCGACTTCACCCTCATCCTCAGACTCGTCGTGCTTCGAAAAGTGGCTGTCCAGATCAGACGACTGCTCCATTTTTGTTCAGGGACAATAAATTTCCTCAGGTTGCAGCTTCTTCGGGGGAAAGGCACGATTTGACCACATGTGTCGCGTCAGCCCCCTTGGCAAACAACGTTTCCCACGGCATGGTAATCAGACGCTTCCAAGATGGGACCGCTTTTAGACCGCGAAATTTGCAGTTGGTTCCCCTCAATGCCTGGTGAGAGGCATCGGAGATCCCCCCTTCGACAAACGGATCTAATAGCATTAAAATGTCGCACGCCGTGTTCTAAATACACACATTAATTTCATAGCTTGCGGCGTCATACATGCTTCTATCCATATAAGTCTTGGAAAGGAGTGCATTTGCCACGGCAAGACTTCCAGCCAGGATCTCTATGCACGATGTATGGCCCGACTTCCAGCAGGATGCAACGCGAGCGGCGAGCTCAATTGTCATGAATAAAATTGGCATGGCGCAATTGGCGGCATCGCCAATGAACACCCTGAAAAACCTGCTGGCCACCAGCCTGTCCACTGCGGTCGCCCACCCTTTTGGCGCATGTTTTAATGGAACAATGGCGATAGTTTGGGCGACTCGCATGCAAAAGGTTGGAATCGTCAAGGGTCCCACACTTGTGTCCTTGGGGTCCACCGATGCAGGCAGGTGTGGCATGGGCGCCATTTTGCCGCTATAATACTTGGTCGAGGTAGCGATGGCCTCATCCATCGTGTAACCATCCCAAAATGGATCTGCAAGCAACTCTTCGGGTGTTGCCCGAGCCTCGGGACACTTCACAAACCCGCGAAGCAGCATTTTGATCAAGTCAGGAGGAGCATGGGGAGACAGGAATGTTGCTAAAAACACATCCTTGTCAGCAAAAAATCGCTTCTGCATCTGTGTCGTGCTTTCTTTTTGCATCGCATCGTAAAAGATGTCTTTACTAACGTTGGAGGCGAAGAGCTTTGCTGCGATGCAGCACCAGCTCCAGGCGTCTCCCGTGGCACCCATCGCATTTGACTTCGAATGCAAAGAAATGTCATGTTCAGGGGGCGCGACTTGGCAAGTGCATGTCAGAGACGTGACCGTCTGTTTGGCTGGGTACTCATCAACCTTTAGCTTCAAGCGCGTCTTGTGGGAACCAAAGTGTCTCGGAGGGGGACCCGAACCGAACCAGCGGCATGATCCGAGATCGCAGAGAAGCGCGGTGCCATCCTGCATAACGAGACAGTTTTGTGATTTGACATCTCTATGCAAAAACCCTTTGCGGTGCATGTTGCATAATGCATGCAAGACCTAATATGCCCACGACTTTGCCAATGGGATATCCATAGGGCTCAGGCGCTTGCGTGTCGAGCATTTGAGCAGAATGTTGTAAAGGCTGTCGCGAGCGATTGGCATCGTGGGCCAAATTGCATCTTCTGTTGTGTGAATGGCGTGCTCGATCGGCACAACGCCGCAAGCAGAGCCTCCGACATGCCTCGATGTGGCTATTTCGCGCACCATGCTGGTGTCGAAGTTACTTTCCTCAATACAAATCTTGATGGCATACTTTCCGTACTGCAGTATGTGCCCGTACGCTCCCGCACCAAGCTTGCCAACCCGCTTTAACGACGATGTTGTTGAAGATGATTCTTCCATGAAGGTTTTGTGTCTGCGTCCATGGGGGTATCATGCGCGAAAACGCGCGCCTGGATTCAACACATTAAGAGACAAACTCTCATGGAAGACGGCAAGCATGACATTTCCGACGTACTCAAAGGAGCGTCTGGAACGGAGGACGATTTAAAGCTCGATTTTTCCGACCTGCTCAAAGGCTCAAGTGAGGGACTTCTTGATAAGGTGGCTGCCGCCGAAGCGGAAGATGAGTCCGCGGCTGCCGCGGCTGCAGCAGCCAAGTCAGCAGAGGGGGGTGAGCTTGTGCCTGCGCTGCCTTCCAGTGGGGCTGGGAGTTCTGGACCAATTGAAGCTGCCAAGGAAGAGGAAAAAGACGGGGATGAAGTGCACTACATGGCACAGGGCGACATGAGACAGGCTATGCTGTTCAGCTTCATGCAAGGCCTGGGTAACTTTTTGCGCGCATCGTCGACACTCTTTCATAACTGTCCTGTGCTGCGAGCGCTCGCGGAAGAGTATACAAGCCGAACAGTCCTGGAGGAAGAAGACTACAAGACCGAAAAGGAGCAAGAAGAGCTCGCTGCCCTTGAAAAGGCGCGCCGCAAGTATACGCACGATCTCATCATGGAATGGAACAAGGCGTTCAAGCCGTATTACGAGGCGATCCAGGAGAGGGATGCCGACAGCCTGTTCGAGGGGTCACTGCCAAAGCATCCCATGTTTGAAAAGATCAGGATCGCGAAGAAGTGGCCGCTGCTGGTCCCTGGCGTGAGAGAGTCTATTTTCCAGCATCTGCACAAGCTGTGCGAGTACGCCAACGTGTACGTGGTCTTCTAGGACTGCCCCGACGGGATGTTCAACGTCGTCACTGGGATCGCTCAGAACTTCGCAGCCAAGATGCAGAGCGGTGAAATGAATTTGGCAGACTTGCAAAAAACAAACTTAGAGAAGCTGGGTAAGGGGGTGCTGGACAAGACGTCTAAGAAGGATCAGGCGGCATTCGCGAAGGTCCTCAACAACTAGGAAAAGGTGGATTCCATGATGGAGATCATTATGTCCATGCTGGGAGACTCATTGGGCCCGAGCATCATGGGGCAGCTCACCAAGGCCAAGATGATGCGACGGAAGTGATTGATACTCTTGCTTTCAACTTCTAGCCAATGTCATGTTGCTATCAATCAGTGACAAATTCAAATTCGCCACCAACATTGTTTCGCGATCAAATCAGACCCATGGAATTCACGCCAACACTCCATTCGAATCACAGCTGTGGAAATGGATCCCTTTCTAAGAGATTTGCTTGACGAAGAAGCAATGGGAGATGGCGATGGTCACGAAGAAGAGGAGGGGATCGCCCCCGAGACGCAATCGGACAGGGAGTTCGTGGCACCAGACTCTGAAGTGGAGGAGGAACTCGTCAAGTAGCAACAAACTGACACGCAGCGTCGCAAAATGAAGAGACTACAGCGAAAGCGTCTCAGGAAGAAAACGGCAGAAGCCAGTCGACACAAGATCGACTCTGACGAAGAAGAAGAAGAGGAGGAAGAGGCCGAGGCCGAGGCCGAGGCCGAGGTTGGTGCTAAACGAAAGCGCGCCGACCTGGAAGATGCTGGTAAGGACGAAGACGAAGACGAAGAACTAAACGACTTTCGCGCCAACACCACAAACCTGCGCAAAAAATACAGGAGCGACACCGATGCTCAACCAGCCAAGCCCGCCGAGTCCGATGTCGCCAAAGAGGCAACGAAGCGCATCAAGACGAGGCAACATCATCGTGGCGAAAAGTCTCAATCTCTCGCTGCGCCCGTCAAGCCCCCCGCCTCCAAACCAATCTGCCGCGCGGGTCAAAAAACACCCGACTACGAGTGGCTTCTGGAAATATCAGACGGCTCGGGGCTGCAAAGCACCATGGCGGTGTCGCTCGGCAACCTCGATCAGGCCACTCTGCACCTATACAACACTGGCATCATGGTTCATGCGCAAGATGCCGCGCCCACCGTCGTGTCTCGGTCAGAATTCTCGTGCAACGTGGTCGCTGGCAAGAAAGAGGACGGGACGCTGACAGATCTGTCGTCCGAGAGCATCTCCGTTGACGCGCAGGCATTCCTTGACGCCGTCCAAACGGTTGTCAAGGCAAGCAAGGGCCAAGGGTGCGTGAAAATCTACAAGCTCACGCCGACGGATGAAAGCACGAGCCTGGCACAAAAACTGTGGTTCGAAACAGTCACCTCGGCAAACCAAGAGCTGTCTCGGGTCTGCATCTCCGTGAGCGAGCAGGAATCCAAGCACGACATCCCAGCGCTAGAGATCGAGAAAGGGACGACCGTGTCGCTGCCCGAAGACTTTTCCGTGTTTCAGCAGCTCGTGAAGAAGGCGTCCACAAACCAAGCTCCGCTTGTGCATATTAAGCTGTCGCGCCACCCTATCCCAAAGAGTCGCAAGGTGGAATACAAGCTTGTGGTGTCGTACGAGGGAACCAAGTTTGGGGGTATCGGAGAAGAACGATGCATCACGTGCGCATCGGCCGCTCTCGGACCCGATGCTCTGCACGACGATCAGAGCGCCGATGGAGTTTGCTCGACAGCCAAGTTTGAGGAGGTGTTTTCTAATGCGGTGGAAGTGAAGAGAATCCGCCCCTTCGTGGAAAAGATGGATGCAAAGGGTTCGCTCGAGATTTCGACCAACAATGGCATGCCAATCTTACTGCGATATGAGCCGCGGCGTGGGTCTCAGGTCATGGTGCTCATGATTTGTGACGACGGTGACGAAGACGAGGAGGAAGAGTTGGTGGAATAGTGAATGCGATCGTGAGTTGAAAGACCACTTCATCCAGATAGAATCAACAGGAACAGACAAATCATCCATTGAACAAAATCCAACATGGAACCACCCGCATCGTCCACGGTTGCCAAGGCCAAGGGAGGAAGCGAAGCGCAGAGGAGGTTTGAAAAAATCTACAACCCCAAGACAGGCACGACCAAGGGATACAAGACGGATGAGTCGACACTTGCGAACACGGCCGACTTTACCGTGTGCAGGAAGAAAACGCAGGAGTACATACTCTTCGACATCGCGCACGAGAAGCAGAGAAACCGCTCCAAGGATGGAAAGGCGTGGTTTCGCGCCATTTTCTTCGGCAGTCGAGAGGCATGTCTCGCAAAGTTCGCAGAAATCAAGCGTGACTTCCCTGACCGATTGATCCACTGCGACATCATCCCGACGTGCATGCCGTTCCCAATTACACAAAATGCCTACAAGGACGAAATAGACCCCAAGACATTCAAGGTGATCAAGAAAGACATGGAGGGTCGTTAGAAGGCGGCAGAGAAGGGAGACCACAACATGGCAGAGCAGAAGAAGCGAAGAGGGCGGGCGCGCGAAGAACACAAGAAGAACGCTCAGCTGAGGAAAATGGGCAAGGCGTACAAGACCGCAAGGCAAACGATCGAAGAGCACCAACGGGACCTGCGCGATGAGGATGACGCTGTCGATACCAAATTTGTGTCTCGTCCACTGCAGCAGGAAGCACCCACCGCAGCGTTGGATGATGATGATTGTGCCTCCATTGCGTCTGAGAAAGAAGGGGGTGAGGCAATATCCACAGAAGAGGAATCGAAACAGGTTCCAGCTCCAGCACCAGCTCCAGCTCCAGCTCCAGCACCAGCTCCAGCACCAGCACCAGCACCAGCACCAGCACCAGCTCCAGCTCCAGCACCAGCACCAGCACCAGCTCCAGCTCCAGCACCAGCTCCAGCACCACCTACCACTTCAAGTGAAAAGACGAATGAAGTGATCAAGATTAGTCGCAAGCACGAAACCCGTGGTCAGCGCATACTTCTACTCGCCGTATTTCGCGACTGGGAAGTGATCGACGCGCAGGAGAAGCTGGTGGATGAGTGGCGCTCGCGTCGCGACCAGGAATTTATCAGGCGGTCCGAGACGTTGTTTCAGGAGAAGGCAAAGGCAAAGGGTTACGATGTGGACAAACTCGGCTCGGTGGAGGACCACCCGAAGTTCCAGGAGTGGCTGGAAACGAATCAACCCCCGTGGCGCTCACGGTGGTACTCTTCGATGCACGACTTGTATAAGGAGGCGTGTCAGTGGTGGCGGTTTTCGCAGAGGGAAAAGGCTTCTTTTCTGCCAGAGGGGTGGACGCCCCCTCGCCCGCCTTCATCAAAAGACATCGCGCAGCTTTTCACTATGACGCACGAGATAAAGGTGCAGGAGCTGGCAGGTGCTTCGGCGGAGAAGCTGATTTCTCTGCGCTCCAAGATACCAGCGCCACCGCAGGGGCGAGTGAATTTGGTCATCTGGTGGTTGAGACGAAAGTGGAGGGAGAGTCACCCCAAGCAGGCAGACGAGGCGGACAGCAAGCCTATTGAGTTTTTGAACCAATGGTGGGTGAACCACAACCGTGCGAAGGCTACGGCCCCGCCGAAAGACTGGGTGTGTCCCGAACCTCCTCCTCCCGAGGAGCTGCTGGACGGGTCTAAGCATATCCCCGACTACGAGGATGCCGAGCAGGCGGCCAATCCGCCCGAGTGGGTCGACTGGTACTCACGGCACCCCTGTCCGAAGGGAGCTTTCTTTTTAGAGATGGAGAACGACGAGCGTGCCGAGGATGACACCGAGTTGCTGGCGTGGTGCGCGCAGAGGGACATTGCGCTTAAGGGGTGCAGGTGGGAGCAAATCGAGGAGCCGATGCCCGCCAGGAAGGATGTTCTCGGGGACTGGTTGGAAGACCCTGCAAACCATCCTCCCGACTTGGACGACCCCGCCGTTACTCCTCAGGAGGAACCCGTCGTGGTGCCTCTCTTTGCCTGCGACTCTGACGAAGAGGCCAAAGCTTGGCTGGAAAAGACTGGGAAGCGCCTTTAGTGCCTGCGCGATGTCAACGTGGGCATTTCGATGATGTACGAGATGGGTCCGCTCGAGACAATCAACAGCGACGAGATTCGCCAGATGCATCGTGACCAGGAGCACCAAAACATTTCTGAGGGTCGCAAGAACCAGGCCGAAGCCAGGAAAGCCCTCGAGGCCGAGAAGCGTCTGGCTCGCGAGAAGATCGAGACGATCGATGTGTACTAGAATGCGATCAAGAAGGACGCGATCCTTCCCGAGGGGCTGACAGAGGAGGAGTACCAGAAGGCTTCCGCCGAGCGGAAGCGCATGGCTGATCAGCACGAGGAGTATAAGAAGGAGCTCGAGGCTCTGTACAAGCGCAGGGAGGAGCGGGAGGAGCAGATGGACGAAGCAGCCACAGCGATGACGGGCAGGACTGGGCAGACGACACGGAAGGCATTGGAGAGCTCGGGGGCGCAGACGAGGCTGCTGAAGGACCCCTTCCGCAGGGGAGTGGCAGAAGCCGAGGCGCGCGAGGCCTTCGATGACTTGGACGAGGAGGAGCGCGCCCTGGATGCCAAGTACGGCCTGCGGAGCCAGCGCTGCGTCCCGACCGATTTGCCTATTCCAGAACAGGGGTTTGCAGGATTTGAGGACCTCAGCAAGTATACGCAGGCGGCTGCTGTGGAACGGTCGAAGCAGGAGGGGTTGCTTGACTCCAAGGAGGACGAATCTCCCGCCAAAGAAAATTGATTGGCTCATGCTTTGATGTGATTTGAACATTTCTCGAGTTTTTTTGCCATTCATTGATCGATTTATTGTTGTCTGCATGGAAGAAGCCTCTGCGGAATATGTTTCCATCCCCTGCGAAGATGGGGATGTCACTTCGTCCGCGAGTTCGGCCTGGCTCTCCTACAACTTGTATGGCAAGCAGGCCGCCCTCGATGGGGCCTGCCCGAAGATGCCAGAAGACGAGGCGCGCGCATTCATCGAGAAGAAGCGGCCTCCCTACCTTGCAAGTTTCGACACGCTCAAGTCGCGCCCGCTGCGGCCGTTCGTGGCAGGACTCGTGGCACAGGTGATGAACCCGAGGGTCGCACAAGAGGACCCGCTGGCAAACTTCTTGCGCCAGCACGATCTCGTGGATTGGACGAAGCGAGCGGGAGCCCGCAGGAAGCAGGGTAAAACGGCAACCATAGATGCCATTCCCGTGTCGCACACTTCACTCCAGGGTGGTGTCATCAAGTGTCAAACGCCCGAGCAAGAGAAGCACTTCCGATTTGCGTATGCTCGCAGCTTGTCTCGCGGCAGCATCCATTGCTTGTGCGAGCGCCCCACGCCCGATTGCATGCGACTCATGATGGATCTCGACATGAAGTCGAACGTCGCCGTCCCCACCGAATTCATCGAGCTGCTGGTGAACACCATTCAGACATATGTGATAGCCAAATTCTTCCCGACCAGGTCGGTGCACGAGAGGCGCGTGGTGGTATGCGGGGCACCCATCAAAACACTCCCCGCCCCTGAAGACCCCGATGAGGCGGAGCGCCTGGGGATCCCGACATCAGGGATCAAGAAAACAGGAGTGCACCTCGCATGGACAGACCTGTTTGCGAGCGCCAAGGACCAGCTCAACATCCGATACAATGCAATGCTGCGGTGTGAGCAGATCTGGGGCACGCGTCGAAAACCCTCCAATCCGTGGAGCGACGTTGTCGACAAGAGCGTGTACCGCAACTCGGGCCTGCGTCTCATCGGGTCCAACAAGGTAACCAAGTGCCCCCTGTGCAATGGAAAGGGGGTGTACTGCCCGCAACCCAAGATGTCCCCGCGCGGGGGCGAAACAGAGGTTGAAGAAGAAGAAGAGAAAAAGGAAGTAAGCTTGGACGACCTCCTGGAGCGGGAGCATGGCACGTCTGGAAAGCCCATCAAGTGCCCGAAGTGCAACGGGAAAACCCGTTTGCTCGAGATGCGACCGTACGTTCCCATGATGGTGTTGGACGGGAATGGGGAGCGCTGCTTGGAGGCGGAGAAACGATACCTGCCATAGGTGCCTTTGCCCTCTTCGTCCTCTTCGTTATCGGTCTTTGGACAGGGTGGCACTGCATGGTTTGGCGGAGACAAGGCGAAGGAAATGTCAAAGCTCTTAGACGACAAGAGCGTGTGGCTGCACTTTTATCACATGGTGGAAGACACGTGCGTGCGTGTGCACCCGACCCTGGCCCGTGAGCTGCTGGCTTCGAACGGGTTTGAGGAGCCGAAGGATTGTGCGCACGAGCCAGACGGAAAGCAGCCTCGGGTGGGACGCTCCAAGGGCAGAACGAAGCGAAGGCCGAGTTGTGCCACTTGCATGGACGCGGAAGACCAGGACGAGGAGAGGGAAGAGAGCGCAAACCGCAGGTATTGGATGGTGGATCTCAACGATGTGCAGCAGACGGCGATGGACAAGCAGATCGCCGAGCTGGGAAGCATGCTTCGGCACACGCACTGGGACAAGATGCGCACCTACAAGGTCAAGTGCGTGCATCCCAAGGGGAAAATGCCTGAGGCGCGCGTTGTAATCAAATCTTCGGTGGGTGGGGAGCTCCAGCTGATCCGAGACTACATCATCAACGTGAGAGACCCGTTCGGAGGCGGGTGCAGGTTTTGCACAAACATTGGGGACACTCATTCCTCCAATCGAGTGTACTTCGTCATCAGTCGAGAGAGGGGGACAGAGCGGGTGCTTATGCAGCAGCATTGCTACAAGGAGGAGGACAACAGCAAACGATCAAATCACGGCGTCTCATGCACCGAGTACAAGAGCCGCGCCATCAAGATCACGAACGCAACCCTGCTTGAAAAGCTGTACGCGCGGACCAACATGGACAACGGTCTGCAGCGCAGGGGCACAGGCAGTGGCATCAAGCACCTACTGGGTGCCCTTCGGAAAGCACACGCGTACCTCCACTTCCCCCTCTTCAGCTTGTCCGCGGCAACCAATCTCGGCCACAGCGATGTGACTGGCGTTGGGTCGAAAGGAGTCCAGCAGGTGCAGGAGATGGTTGGAGAGTCCGCTGCAGACCTGTTGGAACGAGTCGCTCATTCGGAGCTGAGCCAAACTCTGGAGGCGTAGGCCGCCGTGATGGTGAAGCGTGAGAAGGGCGCGACGGCGGAGGAGCAGTTCGAGGTGTGCATGCAGGCATTTGATCAATTGTCGAAGCACTTGGTGATGATGAGCGAGGATGACGTGAAGGATTTTATCATTGGTGAAGTACAGGCGCTCGATGGCATCCCGTAGGAGCCGTAGCCGAGCAAGAAAAGGGCAAAGGTTGAGGTCCAGACTTGAATCGGTGTTTTGTAATTAAATCATGGTGCTGTAAATCGCAGACAAACTCTGGTCCTTCTGCAGCAGAGGACAGAAGACCGCAAGATCCAGCATCGTTTTGGCAGCTTGCTGCTCGAAATCTCTCTGTGTTTCGTCCACGCGGATCCCAGCGACTTCTTCGATCTCGCGATCGGACGAGAAGGATCGCGCCGCTTCCAGAGTGTGCAATGCTTTCAGCGCGTGCACCTACGCCATGCTAGGATCTTCGTCCTGCTCGCTAGCCGCGCGTGCCTCGTGTGCATCTCTGATTGTTTTGCGAAGACGTGACCCGTGGGACGAGCCAACTGTGTCTCGCTTGCCGATGAATGACACCACGATGATAAGAGACACTGCGCCAATCACAATGGCCGCATACCACAAGTTATCTTTCGTGCAGCTTCCTTCTGACATGATCGCTTCGATTGTCTTTTGTAATGGATGCGCCTCGAATCATGCACTTGGTGAGCTTTGGGGAGGGTCACATGTTTGACCCTGCCCGCCCTGGCTTTTCGGAAGCACAATGTCTCGGCCATTCTCGATAATGGTGTACGTCGAGATCGGGACGACGTCGACAGTCTCCATGCTTCCATCAGGCATCTCGCGCACAATCATCTTCTTGACACCGCCGTTCCCCCCGCCCGTGATATCGACCTGCAGGGGCCACAGAGGCGCGCTCTTCATTTCGATCGCGCTGTACAGAGGCGTCATGCTGTAGTACTGCGGGTCCTGGTTTTTGACTCCATCCCCAAAGACGTTGTCAATCATGCTCTGGCTCGAGTGCGTCGCCCAGGCGATGCAGCCTCGGTGGAACACGGGGCATGGCGCCTTGTCCCTCCACTCGTTGCGGTCCTTCTGCTGCAGGGGGATTCCGTCAGGGTTCATGGCGAAGGGCATGTCACACTGCAGGCGTTCCCATTGGATGTGGGCGTTGTTCACGTCCGTGATGGAAACGACCCGACCCTCGGCTATGAAATCCACCTTGATGGCAACGAGCTGCTGTGCGACTCCCGTGCACGACCCCTGGCCTGTGACCTTGTCGAAGGGGACGCACGTCTGCCCGATGTCGCACCCCGTGCAAGGATGCTTGGGATCGTACTCGAGCTGCCCGAGCGAGTTCGTCCCAGTTACACTGGCATGGCTTGCGGAGCAATAATTCACAGTGGGTCCGTTCGTGCGCTCCTGACCCTCGGTCCCAAGGATGCTGCACGTGGCCAGAGGTGGGCACCCCTTGTCTCTCGTCAACTTGCACCAGCCGTCCACGCAGGAAAACGTTGGCACCACGCTCAACTGACAGATCCCATCTCGGTTTAGCACGGCCCCGCGAGGATCCTTCGCACACTGCACTCCGCAGGGGCACTGCGGGTTCTGCGTGTCTCCTGGGCACATGAGGCCACATGGCGTCTTGTCCTTGCAGTTTGTGTCGTTGAGAGACGTATCGCATGCGAGGACGTTGAAGCAGCCCGAGTCTTCGCTGCAGGTCATCTCTTCGTTCCCCCACGTCGATGTCACGCTTGCACAAAATTCGTCTCCACCTGATGGCGAATTCTTGTAACCCCAGCCCGCATCGACGATCCAAGTGCTGTTGCCTCCAAGCTTTTCAGCGAGGGGCATCTCGCAGAAGTCGGTGGATACCGAGGCCCACTTCTTATCATAGTTGGCTGGCTCCCCATTGCTGTCGTAGGCTGCCCGCAAGATCACGTCGGGGCAGCCTTTGAAGCGCACCTGCACGAGCTGCCCAACGCCCCACCCCTGTGTCGGCACAACGTGACTTTGAAAGAACCACAACCCACCCGTGACCGCCATTGCCAACACCAATACTCCAATTACGACATCAAGCAGTATTGTTACCAATGTCATGACCACTCTCTTTTGTTGGAGAAGAACACTGAAACATACCTTTCAGCAGTCCAATGATTTCACTTGCCAAACATCAGTTGAGAGTTACCCAAGGAGTCCAAGTGCTTTCCCTTCCATGGCGGGTCATTACGAGACCTTCGTAGTGCGCGCGCTGCATCACCTGGGCGCCGTCGGGGGTAACCCAGGGCACCATAGTGAAAATCATTGCGCGAGCATACGGTGGTGATTGCCCAGACGGCATCTCGGACTGCTCGATCTTCCGAACTTCGCTGGTGTAGATAGGAGTGCCCCTGGCGTAACACACCTTGCGCCAATCGGCGGGCGTGTATTTGGCTTGCGGCGTGTTTCCAGTTACGGGCACGCCCTGGATTCCGTCAAAGTACCGCGTGGTCTGCAGAACTCCCGAAGTCTTGAGTCCATCGTGTGCATAGTTTGGCTCCTTCTTGGAATTCGCCATAATGGCAATCACAAGCGCGACAACAGCAACAAGCGCGATGCCACCAATAATAAGTTTGCTCAAAAATGTTTCAAGCATCTTTGTTTCCATTGTGCTTTGCGCAATTTAATTTATCACGTGACTCTCAAATCGCCGAGTAAAGCTACATCACCCTTAAACGCGTCCACCGCAAACTCTTGGAAGAGATCGCTTTCGAGGAGGTCGCTGGGCGGGACATCGGAAACGCACAAAAGAGGATGGTGGTGTTTCGAATGCGTATGTCGCTGCAGAGCACTCAAGCACGATTGCAGGAACTGTGCGTGTCTGCCCTCTTCTTCTGGGTACATTTTAAGAAGTGAAGATACGAGCATCTAAGCATCTGCTCCTCTGTGCATGTGCAGCGAAGGCGTTGTTGTAATATCCACACGCCTGACTTGCTTTCCCGACTCTGGGTCCACAAAGCACGCGTGCGAAAAATCCAAGATTTTGACAATGGCACCGATGTTTGGGAACATGAAACGCGTTCCCGATGCCAGAATAAATCCCATGTTCTTGACCGTGCCAAGCATGTACTTGTGCCAGAACATGGGTGGGAAGAGAGATTCGTTCTCATCTCCATGGGGGTCGCGGGGCTGCGACAGCTTGGGAGGACCAAGAAGACGCAAAAACACCTTGCTCGGCCTGAGATCATTGTGCTTAAGGTGCAAGCACAGCTATCCAGCTTGGATGGCGAACAGGAGTTGGACCATAATGATCTTAAATTGCTAGAAGCGGATTTGGCCCAGTACCTTGAGAAGAGGTGTGTGTACGCGCTCGATCAGGTGTCCGCCGAGGGTAAAGGTGCGGGCACTTTCAAACTGCTCAACGAAGCAAGGACATATGCTCTTGTACAGAATGTTGGTGCGAATAGCACGCAAAGACATTGCCTCCATCAGAAATGCATCTGCTAGAATCTCCGTTTTTTTGAGTATGAGTGATACCGTGCTCACTCTCAGGCGGTTGCGCGGGCAAGGCTTGACCTTCGCCTTTCGGTCCTTGTGTCCCTGCACGACTGCTGAGACGTAGGCTTCGTGCTTGCTTCCCTTCACGCATACGAGATCATCCCCGCGCCACACGGCCCATGGCCTGGCTTGCTTCAAATCAACGAGCTTTGCCACTGTCGGAGTTACGTCCGAGTGAACGCCTGGTTTCAGAAGCGGCCCCTCCATCACACTTCCCCCCACGCACACCAGGTACCTGTGACCGAGAAGCAGGATGCGCTTGGTTGGAAAGGGGAGGTCGAAGAGGGCGGTGTGAACGTGCCGCGAATATTCGCTGGCAGTCAGGCGAGTTGATTCAGGAGGATACTCAAAGGTCCGCGGAAACTCCTTTTCATCTTCTTCCATCCTGCTTTGCTATGAATAAACAAAATACATTTGAGAACAGATATATTATGGCTCACACTGGAGTCTATCCTGATGCAATGGACCGACCAGCCACAAAGCTCGTGCGCGCGCAGCTGCTTTCCTCCCGAGCCAGGTCGGAGGATGCCGTCGCGTCGACCCCGAGCGATTACACGTACGATTTCGGGACAGAGATCAAGGGGGTGACGACCCTGCAGCTCGGGGATTTCACGCTCGATTCCACCACCGACCCACGGCTCCCATTCGACCAATCCAGGAGACACTTCCAGATTCAGCAGCCTTTGCACCTGACCGTCTCGACCACTGTCGAAATAGACGAGATCAACTACTTTTACACCGTCGATAAGAGCTCGGGGGACCAACTCGTGTCCATCACCACCACCACGGGGGCGGTGCTCGCGCTGCCACCCACAATCAACACTGTTTCCACAGTGGACACGGCGGGTGCAACGGTCGAGCTGACGACGGGGGTCGACCACAACATCTCGGAAGTGCACACATACTGGCCCACTGCCGCGGGTGACCCTTTTCTCGTGGGCACGCGCATGAACAACGGAGACCCCGAGATCAACACTGCAAACACAATCGTGATCGATGCAGATGAAATTGGACTCGAAAAGAACTACCTGACGCAAACATTTACTACCAACGTCGCGGGGGGATCCGACGACGCCACGTGCTTCGTAGATGGGACCCAGTCGTGCTACCTGTACACGCCACGCCTCACTGTGCCAGAGTACTGCCGCACGCTCGACCTTTACATGAGCGAGCTGCAGTCCCAGGGATCGCTAACTGCCAGGTACAGGTTCAAGTTCGACGATAAAACGGGTGCCGTCCAGTTCTTTGCAGAATCGGGACTCGTCGATGACTCCAGGGCGGGGCAGAGGATTGACCGCGTGCCAAGACTTACCGTCCAGGCGGGAGACGTGGTTAACAGGCTTGGGCTGCCGAGTGGCACTTTCCTTGGTCCATTCCTTCAGTCCCAGCGCAGGAATGGTGATGGTGTGTACATTGACACCACGCCGAGCATGAGCACCTGGATCCCCAGGGACGCGCGTACGGTCGAGCTCCCGCAGGCGTCGTACACGGACGTTGCCAGCCTCGTGGAGGTGCTTTAGGATTCCACAAACCCCCTGTACTTTGAGGAATCTCTCTCGGCGCAAGAGCGCACCCTCAAGGTCGACCTCCCAGGCACCACCATCACCAGTGTTACTCTCGCGCCTGGGTGGTACCAACCTCAGCTCTTCGCTGACCATTTGAGCGAGAGGTTCAACAACATCTCGAGCAACATGACCATAACCTACCTGCCGTCGGCGGGAGGGTTCCAGTTCGCAAACACTATTGGGAGCCCTTTCGTGCTCGACTTCCGCACCAGTCCCTTTATGGCGCGCGCACTCGGATTCGAAACGGATCAATATGTCGGGGAGGCCTCGTACACGAGCTCGCAAAGGGGAATCAATGCCTAGCTTTCCGAAGCGGGCGGAATGGACGCTATGCGCAGACCCGTCATATGGACGGGTCACAGCGCGGACCAGAGACTGCGGGCTTCCACCGAAGACGTGTGGGACCAATGGTTCATCACAAGCATCACGGGGGCAGAACAGTTCGCTTCGGTTGACAACCCTGCGACGATTCCTCTGGTGCACCACCAGCAGCCTGGCGATGTCCTGCGCGTGACGACTGGCAGCCTCACGTATTCGGTCATTGTGAGCGACTCAGCGCAGGCAGAAACCCCCCACTCAATGAGCATCTCGACTGGCGCAGTCACAGTCGGAAATGCATCACAAGACTTGGTCAACACAAACCAACCGTTCCTGGCTCAGCAGCTGGCGAGGCCAGCCTTTGTCATGGGCGGGCAGGAAGATCTGCCAGCGGACAAAACCATTCCGAACACGGACATCACAGGGTCAAATATCCTCAACACTTTGGGACCAGCACAGAGTCTCGGGAGCCCGTACAACTATGGCCCAGCGTCCCGCCCGCTCGGACTCGGAGGGGTCGCAACACTCGTAGCAGACGGACACTTTACAGCACCATCGCAGCTCAGTCTGGCCCCCTTCCCCATCGTTCTGATCGAGCTTGTCGAACCCCAAGGCCTGTCTTCGAAGCACGAGGTGCGCACCCGCGTGGGCGATACAGCACCGACCATTCTTGCCAAGCTGATCATCACGAACGGATTCGCGCGCATCTCGGAAGAAATGACGCATTAGAACTTTGGAGGCATCGCGCCACTTCAAAGGCTTAGGGTGCGCTTCCGAAGTGCTGAGGACTACAGGCTCGTCGACTGGCAGGGGCGGGACCACTATTGGACTTTGCTCATGCGGACATCAGAGGGGCTCGCGGATAAGCCCATTGCGTGGGCATGACTTTTTTGAGACTGCATTGCATCGAACAATAGGTTTGCTTTCACATACAAAACGAGTAAGCATGGCGGCTCAATTTCAAGACGGCAAAATGTATGTCGTCGCATCAGGCTTCTTCCCTGAGAAACAATATGCAGATGGCGAAAACACACAGCAAAGCCCCAGCCAAATGCAGGACTTTCCGCTGCCGAGAGAACTTGTGGAAAGCTTTTTGCAAGAACAGTACGGGATTGAAATCCCTGCTGACATGGCGACGCAGTGGGAAGCTTTTGCTCTCGAACACCTGGAGCGTCACAAAGGATTTTCGCGCCAAGACCCCAACTGCCGCATGAATGGTAGAGGACCGTTCCAGTGGGAGTGCAGGCGCAGGCGCAAGGAGGTGCACTCGGACGATATGGACGAAGATTAGGCTCTCAACAAGCTAACCAGGGGCCAACTCGTCGCCAGGTGCAGACTTCTCTGGAGGCTGCTCGTTAGGCAACCCGTCGATGTTTTGCGAGTGCTCATGCCACTAGACAAGGTAGACGACATTCTTCAAGTCGGAAACACTTTCAACAACACTGACGATTTCGCACTGCTGCCTCAGCCATGGTTTCAATACGAAGATGGTCAGTTCGATTAGCTCATGGTCTTTGAAACGCTCGAACCAGCAGCAAACGACCGCGTGAAGCTCGTGTTTGCACCTGTGCCAGAGGAGCAGGGGGGCGGAGATGCAGGTGATGATGACGGCGACGCTGACGACGACGACGACGACGACGACGACGACGACGACGGTGACGATGCAGAAGGTGCTAACGACGCAGAAGGTGCTAACGACGCAGAAGGTGCTAACGACGCAGAAGGTGCTAACGACGCAGAAGGTGCTAACGACGCAGAGTTTAATGATCTGCTCGGTGAATATGGTGGCGGGTTTGGTGACGATGACAACGGGGGTGCTGGCGGATTTGACGAGGCTGAAGAAGAAGCTGCGGCTGAAGAAGAGGCGGAGGAATTAGAGGGTGGTGATAGCCAGCCCACAGAGACTGGTCGAGTGCTCAAGAAACAGGGCGGGGCCTACAAGGCGGTGCGGCGCTGGGCGGCTGCAACGGGAGAAGACACGAAACCCCTCACGGACGATGACTTGGATCTGTTTGATGCCGCGACTCAAAAAATCGACGATGCGAGCCAACTTAGGCGCAGCACAATTCCGCTGCGTCTTCGACCGTACTTCAGGGGTTCACACGTCAACAGCGCGAGCAAAAAGGCGATTTAGGGTCTCTGCAGGTATAGCAAGCTTGCGATTGTGCCTTGGGATATGGTGGTCAGTCTCAGACAGCAAGGCCACTTACATTTGACCGAAGAAGATTTGTACAGGTCGTGCGGTGCGCGTAGCCACATTGGCAACCGCAAGATTTCCTCTTCAGAAGCAGAAGCGGCCTTGGACAACGAAGATGCTTTGGCACACAGCTTTGGCTTGATCGATTTTAATGATTCGAGCAATCTGAAGCTGCAAGGATTTATTTTGTGCCGCGACATGTCCGACACGGATTACCCCAAGTTCATTCAGGACATTAACCCCACAGATGCATGGCCGAGCACTCCCAACGTTGATCTTGACACCGCCGTAGTGATCAGCACCCTTTGCATTTCCAGCCACCATGGGACGCGCGGGTTCGGGATGATACTTGCATGCTATGCCATGTCGTGCGCAAAGCAAGACTACGCCGATTCCATCCTGTTTGAGGTAACCCCAGGTACGAAGCGCAGGCACCAGGCGGAGCAGGCGGATCTGCAGAAGGGGTTTTCGAATCCACTAGAGATGGCGCAGCTGCACTCGTTTTTGCGCATGCAACGTACGATTGATTTGCGCGACCACTCCACCGTACACGCCGTCACGCAGTACCTGATGGACGACTTGCAGTTGGGAGACGGGATGGTCGGTGCGCACAAGGAGCGCGTCAAGAAGTAGGTCAAGCTAATCCCCAAGATGTTCGATCTGAGCAAGAAGCCGCCGTATGAGCTGGTCTTGAAGCAATCTGGAGCAGCTCGCATGTTCATGGACGAAAACCATCTAATCCGACAGAATGCTCCCGCTATGCTCCGCGCGCAAGACCTTCTGCGAGCATTCATGGTCCGTGTGATACCCGAAGAGGGCGACATGCAAACGATCATCACGAGGCTCATGCTTCGGGTGTCTGCCGTTCGAGACGACCCCGAACTTTTACAAGGAGGCGAAGCATTGGTGGAGGAAGAAGAAGAAGTCGAAGATACTGGGAAGAAGGGACCCAGTTCGTGTGCTCCGACCAGTCTGACTGCTGTGGAGACAGCAGGCATAGGGGTGAAGATTTCGCAGGCGGCGTTCGAGGACATTTCAGACGAGCAGCTAGAAGAGTTGGTACTTGAGTAACTACTGTAACAAAAGGATGAGCAAACTGTCTGGCGCACTTTCCACAATTGCTGGAATCATCTTTGGCGGCATGATCATTGTGGTCATTAATTCGCTGTCGTGGGCACCCCATCCCGAAATGATCCACAAATCCAATGACCTGACTGGTCCTGTGATGCACCGCCCAACACTATCGGTAAAGCACCTTTCCTCGCAGCAGGAAGCGCTGAACCTCATCCAAGGCAAGATAGACAAGAGGGCAATGATCCTCATCTACTCGCCAGGATGCCCAGCCTGCGCCAAGATCAAACCCGAGTACGCGCGCGCGGCCGACAGGATGGCCCTGAAGTCAATTACGTTCTACGCGTACTCCACAGCAAAGGGGTTGAGTCAAGAGCTTGTCGACGCCGTTTCCAACAAGGTGCCTGCCATCTTTGCAGTCGGGCACGGCAAGGTGCGTGAGGTTACGGGGCATCGCACGCACACAGCTTTCATCACAGAAGCAGAGTCTCTGATGTAATTGTATTGTATCAATGCAAAGCATTACCAAACACCTTGTCTTTCAAGTAAGTCCAATTTGCAGCACTCATCGATTCCAACTTTGCAAACCGCATGAATCGCGGCCTGATTGTTTTCCACCGTGGCGGCGCGAGTCCCTTCTGTCCACACTCCTTGCACACACCCCCCTCCCGACCGCGCCTGCACCACAACAAGAAAGGTCCCCAGCACCTCGCTTCGCAGGGAGGCACCGCCTTTGCCAACTTCTTCATGAATGTTTTGGCTTTCGCGAGCAGCTCTGGACTGAAGCCCTTGTGGGCAAGAGCCCGCACGTCGTCCTTGGACACAGTACGGTCCTCGAGCCTGGGCGCCATCTTTTCTGGGAAGACCCACTCGCCTTCATCTCCTTTGATGACGTGCGCTGCATCCGCGGCATACACAGATGAGTGCTTGTTTCCATCTAGCACCGCCATACACTTGGCCGCTTCCTTGGAATGCTGTGGGCCAAGGCCTTTGTCTCGCAAGAAGGCCAAAAAGTGTTTGCCGTACGTGGGATCACACCTCTTTAGAACGAAACGGCTTGCTGTGACTGGTTCTTCTTTAGGCGTGCATGGATCGGAGGGAGCGTACCCACTCTCGCAGCTGGGGGGTAAACTCGTGCTTGACCGTGAACTCTGTCGTCCTCTTTTCCCCAACAGAGTCTTGGATGAACTTTTTCCAGACCGAGATGGATCGTGATGCTTCCTTGAGCGCCTCTTTGGTGAAGGTGCTGACATCGAGCTCCTCACGAGCAGCGATCGAGTCGAACCGTTCGTGCGAAAAATCCGAATCGCGTCGAATGATGTTGTACAGTTTCACGCACTCCGAGTGAAATTGGTTGTAAAGGTCTTTGGCGGCCTTGACGTCGGTGTATTCCATATGCAGTGTGCATGACAACTCCAAATTGTGGATTGTGCGAAACAATGTTTATGTTCTTTTTGCACGCATCCTCAAACAAACAATCATGGTGAATCCAGGGTTGAGAGCATACCATGAGGAATGTGAGGGAGAGGGGCTGTACGGAGAAGAATGCGCGCGCCTCATGGCAAAAGATTGCACGGGCGGGACTGGCCAATTCTGGGACAACCCCGCTTGCACAGAGGTTGGGTCTGGGTGCATACTGACACCACATGCTGAGTTGCTTGACCCCAGGAGCAATTGCAGCTTTTGGAATTTGGCTTTGCAGGAAGACGCGACAGATCGGTGGCAGAAACGGAACGAATGTGTCCTGAACGTCACTGCCAGCTTCACCCAGAAGTGCAAGGTCTCGTGCCATGACCGATGGAAGGTGGACCGATGGAAGCCTCGGGGAGCGGGTTTTTCCGATCGTTGCACAGATTTGATGATTTCTTGCGAATTTACGGGGGTTACGGGGGATGGAGCTTCGTGCATGGTGGATTGCAACAGCTGCTCCATCTTTCACGCCAGTTCCAAGGACTGCCAGCACTCGCTCGACGACAACAAATCAATTACCATGTCGTTCAAGTCCGACGAGTACTGCATGGCACACGCAGGGTCCCAGTTCAGCTGGTGGAGCCCCGAACTCGGGTGCGAGAAATTCGGGTTTCTGTGGTACCCGAACTGCCCAGAAGGGTTTTCCCGCATGGGCTGCTGCATCTGCGCGCCAGACTGCAAGGAGGCTGGATGCGATGAGCCGCAGGAGTGGGCAGCGACATCAAGCGTGTGCTACACATTTAGCGAAAACCCCGCGAACGACTACCTGGAAGATGCCATGAAAGAGTACTGCCTCGGGGACGGGGCAGGGAACCCTGAGTGCGAGTGCGTGCAGTTCCCCGTCGTTGCCAAGGACTGGTGCGACCTGAATCAGGGCTTCTGCCCCGACATGGGACCCGACGCGTGCCCGATCCAGGAAATCATGTACACGCAGGGAGAGGGCAAGGATGCCATCGTGAATGTGACCGAGTTCAACCGATGCAACCCGTACGGGTGCTGGTACGGGCCCTGCCGATCGTCCCCACACACGCAACTGGTCCCTCCTTCGATGCAGGCGACCCAGCTCGAGGGATCCTGCTCGGGAGTGTGCATGCTGGAGGCTGGGGGGAACTACGTCAACGAGCCCCCGAACATCTCGCCCTTGCCGCCTGGGGCGTACCAGGTGAACGAGTTTTTGATCAAGAAGTGCTGCGGCGACCCCGCGGGCTGCATAACTCCAGCGCTGCTGGCCGCTCAGCCTCTCAACATTGGCATTCCCACAGACCAGCCGTTCAAGGCAACGTTCATGCTCAACAACGAGGGCGAAATCGGAACGAATTGGCGGGTCAAGTCGACATCGCATCCATGGATCAACCTAGTCCCGAGCTACGGGTTTTTGGGGGGCCACTCGGCCTTTCCGCACATGGTGGTGTGGGACAGGGAAGCATTCGGAAAAGAGCCAGGCACCAGCCAATCAGCGACCGTTACCATCGAGTACTAGGACGGCAGCCCAACAAATCCGAGCATGCGCACGTCAGACCTTATGTTTACACTCACGGTGCAACCCGCAGCGGCACCCGTGACAGTCACAACGTATGGCTTCAAGGGGGCGTCGGCCACAATGGTACTGATTCTTACCGCAATCGCAATCACAATGGCAGCCCTGATCTGGTGGTTCGCGTCACGAGCGTCTCATTTCGAGTCGGCACTCGAATTTGCTGTGGATTCTTCAGCGCTTGGAGTGTTTGCAGGTTAATCAAAATAAAAACTTTCTTTCTTTCTATTCAATCGACGAGCGCCTCTGAGCGCTTTCTTTTTCTTCCCGTTCGTCGCTTGGGCTTGGGGTCCACCTTTGTTGGCGGTGCAGGCGGTGCAGGCGGTGCCGTTGCCGTTGCCTTTGCCTTCGCTTTCGATAGCACTATCTCGGCCTTTCCAGGCTTGGGTCTTTTCTTTAAGACACTCGACCTCGCCTTAATGTCGTCCCAAGTGACAAACACCACATTGCCATGTTTGTCCGTGGGCAGCTTGCCGCGATGGCTCAGCCACACGTTGAATCTCGACAATGCAACCTTGGTGTGGGTGACGGGCCACCCGACTCTCCTGTCATAGGCGTGCGGGGTCAGGGGCTTCTTCAAGGGCTTCGACAGGTCCACGCCCCACTGTTGTATCTTTTCCTGGTTGCTGTCCCATTCAGACAGTCCCCAATACTTGAGCTCCCTGTCCTTCTTGTGATCGAATCCGCTTGCTTTGAACACGCGGAGCAGCCTCCGCCTGCGTGCATTCAGCTTTATGCGCAGCTGCTCGAACTTGTGATCCCAGGTGAAAGGACGCTTTGCTTTCTTCATGCGAATGTGCTTCTCGCGGTGGAAGCAGTCTTCGGGCTCCTACTCCCACTTATCGCTCTTGTTCATCGCATTCCAATTCGTGGTGGGAAGGTCGTAACAGAGTCGCTTCAGGTTGCAGAGCCACTCTTTGTACCGCTCTGCCTCGTCTTCCAAAATGAGCTTGCGGTCAATTTCGTCAATCACCCTTTGCTGCTTCTTCGCGAGCATTGTGCGCAGCTCGGCTTTTTCTCGGATGTGGCGAAAGTGCAAGTCTTCGTCCAGCTCTTCCTTGCGCTTCCGCCCCTCCTCCGATTTGATCAGGGCAGTGTATGTGATCGACCCTATCGTCTTTTGCAACGTTTCCAAGGGATTGGCAGAGACCCACTCTTTGAACATGTCGCGCGAAAGGTGCCTCTTCATGTACTGATGGATGAAGTCTGCGGTGACCCCGTTGTGAACCGCCTGCGCGCCCTTGCGAATCTTTTCCTATTGAATTCGTTCCAAGTGCTCATCGCGCTCGCGCTGCTCTTTCTTCCTTTTGGAGAGCAATGCCTCGAATTCTCGCTTGGCTCTTTGGATTTCCACATCCAGCTTGGGTCCCCTGATCGCCGACTTCTTGATTCCCTTGCGCAGCTTGGGATTTACCATCCCTCCGATCAGCTGCACATGCAAGTATCGGTAAGCATTGATCAGTGGATCTTCGGTGTCAGCAAAATCCATGGCGCGCTTGCGCATGCGCGTATCTTCCTGCTCGGAAAGGCGCTCCGCTCGGAATTCTTCTTGTAGCTCCATGTCCTTTTGCTTCACCGCTAGAACAACGCGCTTAGATTTTGGTGTCAATGGTTCTGGTTCTGGTTCGGCCTTTTCGTCGAGAAGTGGGCTTGTGGCCTCGTCGAAGCGGACAATCAATATTTCTGAGCGGGGGTCTTCCAGAGGTTTCGACGGCGATCCTTTCAGATGTAATAGCTTTGAATGCGTGTCACGAGAAAATACAATCCTCTTTGGTTGTTGTTTTTGTTCGCTTGCGACGGACGGCTGGCAGCGGATGCTTCGCAATGAAAGTTTCTTTGGCATGTGGTTTCTTTGTGTGCATGAGAGTTGATTTCAAATTGTTGGATATGTGGTTGAATCATTTCAACGCAAGTTTCTTCAAACTCCTGTGGCTGTGGCTGTGGCTTCTGCGAAACCCTGTGCCACCGCTGTCTGTGCCGCCGCTCTCGCCTGCGCCGCCGTGCTCGCCGCCTAAATCTGCTGCAGCACGTTACCCTTCCCTGACGTTTGTTTCATCATCCTGGCGATGAGAGAAGGTCCCATGAGGACGGCAAATATAATCAGGAGAATCATGAGAAGCCCCATGCCGTCCAGCCCACCCTTCGCCGTGGCTGTCTGGTTTGCCGTCGCCGATTCGGTGGCCTGGGCGATGATGTTGTTGACACAAGCGAACTTCTGGTTCAAGTTGTTGGTCGCGATACTACAATTGCCATCCGACTTAATCTCACCGATTTGGTACGACTCGTCTTGGATCTTCTGTACCGCGTCGGCGTCGCAGCGTGCCTGGATGTTCATGGTGATCTGCTGCTGCATTTCGGCGCTGTTCGACGCGGACGCGACACCCATGTTGCCAAGCCCATTCTGTGAGAAGGCGGTCTACATTGCTGCCGCCTTGGCTTGCGCAACGACGCTCGCCGAGTTGTTGCAGTTGACATCCTGCCACATATTATTCTCGCTAAAGGTCACATTGCCCTTGCAATCTACTACACCAATCTGCACCTTGTCTTGCTTGATGACCTGTGTCGCCCGCCCCGAGCATTGCTCGCTTACATCAATATCAATTCCTTCGCTAATGTAAACACTGTTCGAAGCAAAGGTGTTGCCCATGCCTTTGTTGCTCACATGTACCGTGCGAATCGGGTTGAGTGACCTCCAGACAAGCTTGATCCTGAAGTCGATATCATCTGCGAAGTGGTCTTACCACCACCATAATAGATCTGGTAGAAGTCATATACACCACGAAGCACACCCAGGGATCCCACCACGATTCCAACAATCGACAGGGTACGCACAAAACTAACATCAGACTTGACGTCGCCAGGGGCAGCCTCGTAGCACTTGTGCTAATTAGACCACTCCAACACGCGAAGCACCATTGACGCCAGGGTGATGACCAGAGCGCCCAAAACGACATTCGTGACAACTTCGATCTATGACATGATGGTTTTGTTTAGTTAGACTGTCCCACTAAAAATCAAAAACAACAATCGTTTTAGATGTCAACTTTCACCCTGTGCGCCGCTCGGGTCTGGCCATCCTTGAGTTTACCGTTGTATTGGTCGGTGGCAGCAGGGAGGAACTTGCCCAGGTAAAACTCTCGCAGCTTTGGCTTGAGCTGCTTCAAGAAGTACTCCCTGTCAAACGGCAGTCGAGAAATAAACATGCCATTGGGCTGCCACACCACAAAGTCGCACTCGCTGATCTCAAACAGATCTTCCAGCTCGTCGCGATCCTTCCTGCGCTCGTCCTCCTGCCAGAGGCACCCCATAATGCCTTGGATCTGCGCGTAGTACTCGGGCTTGCACCCGCCTGGCCCCTGTCCCTGGTACGGATGCCGACCATCGAACCTGTGGCGATAATACGGGCACTTGATCTCCAGCAGGCGGCGCTTCATCTTCCCCGTCACTGGATCCGTATATGTCACAATGCCGTCGGGGCTCACACCCATCCACGGAGAACTGGGAAACACCATCAGGCCACGCTCCTCCACAGCCAGCCGAGCGCTCAGGGGATCTTTCCCCAGCTCGATGCACTTGCGCTGCAGACCATCCAGCGCCCAACGGTGATAATCCTCGCAGGCGCAGGGCTCCTGCATGGTCCCCCAGGTGCACGCGGCGTTGCCGTGGAACGTCTCCCACAGCTTCTCGGACAGGGCCTGGGACGGCGTTGCAAACTTGCTCACTCCCATGAATGTACCGTACTGAGAGGCGGTGATTCGGTACTTGCGCGCCGCGAGCCACTCCGTCGAGCGCTGTGGGAACGACACGATTTTCTTGCACCCCTCGTCAGTCACGCTGACGAACTTGTTGAAGAACTGCTTCGTTGTCAGAGGAGGGACCACCGAGTGAGCACCAGACTCGAGGTCGGACAGAGCAACGCGCGCATCTCCCAGCAGCACCGTGGTCCTAGCAGACTCTGACGGCACTGTCTCAGCAAGAGCTCGCGCGTTGGGTGTGACACCGTGGTGCCTATCGGCGGTGGTTACGATGAGGGTTTCCACTCCTTTCTCCAAGCTTGGGGGATCGTTCATGAATATTGGGTTGTCCAGGGGTTTCTTGTCGCCGCCGAAATTGGGTCGCTTTGCATCAGGTATATCCTCGCTAAAGGCATCTTCTCGGCTGCGCTTCGCTTGACGCTGCAGCAGCTTTAAATCAAACGAGGACGCGACTGCAAAGTCTTCCATGATATAGCTTAGTTTGTTCCCATGCGTCCATTTTACGCAGGAGCAACTCGTGTCGCGCCGCCAGAAATATTCCTTGCACGAACACAAAAAGCGGGCCAAAATGACCAACACGGCAATGATGCAGGAGGGTGACTTCAATGGGATCGAGAACAACTTGCTCGGACCAACGAGTGAATGGGTTGCGATGAAAATGAATCAAAACTGGCACGACGCGCAAGCAGACGTGATGGCAATCATCCAGACGCTCTGCCTGCTCATCGCAGTTGCGGGGCAGGCAATGGGGGGCTTCGGCGGCCTCCTCGTGTTTGTGCCCGCCGCCATTGCTTGGAGGCTTGCCGAAAATGTCGCGGTTCATCAGCAGATCATTCACAGCGAATCCTACACGAATAGAAACGTTCGGATGAACGTGTTTGATTTTTAGATTCGGTTCGCGTGGTCTATTGTGCTGGCCGAATCCTTCGTGATGGCGCTGCGGTGCTCACCCCTGATGCTCTGCCTTGGCATCATCGTCCTGATTGGGGTTGGGCAAGACTCGTCGATCTTCCGCGTGAGTGGGATTTCAATCGCGTGGTTTCTGAGCACCATCCTTGTCAAGCTGTTCGGCGCATCATGGCTGGCAGGGGCTCTGATCATTCTCAGCATGTTTGGAGCATTTGTGTTTCACTGCTCAAGACCCTGTCAGGAATGGGTGGAGCACTTTTTGGCGGGCACCTATCTGAATCCTTAGGCACGTCATCTACAAAGACTTGCGGAAGAAGATGGAGGAGACGCCTCGAATCCAAATGTGGCCATCCGAGAACACGAAGACTGAGAAACTGGGGAACGGCATCATCACGGAGCTTGTCACTGTCGACCCAGTGGGCGGCACAATGAAAGCAAGAGGAAGGTCGCTCCCCTTGACCAACATCGACACCAACTCCCTTGCAGCCCTGTCGACGACGGCGCGGTCCAAGCTCGGTGTCTCGCAGCTCCTGCGCATGTGGAAAGTGTAGCGCAAGGAGCTTTGCACCATGTTGATTGGATCTGGAAGTTACGGGTCGGCATTTCGCGTCTGTAAGGACAAGATTGGGTGCAAGCAGTGCATCGTGCTCAAAACGGGGGACATCGAAGCTGACGAAATCCGAGCCACCAAGGCTGTGACGGACGTCATGGCAGGCGTCAGTCCCCACTTTGTCAAGTTCAAGGGAGGTGTCGTGAACAAGGGCAAATCGTTCCTGTTCTTGGAGTATGCGCCACCCATCGTTCCCGCAAACCCAGGTCGGTCTGGGGTTGGTACGTTTCAGGGTGTGCTCAGCCGAGGCAACGACTTTGGGATCGGGTCAGACATGATCCGCCAAATGATCTTCCAGACATGCTACAGCCTAATCGCATTGACGCCAGTTGCCAGGCACAACGACATCAAAGCTGCCAACATAGCTGTCTGCCCCTGGGACATGAAATCGTCCGTGACATATCAAGCGTCGCCCGATCTGCGCTTCCGACTCAAGAACCCCAAAGTAAACGTGCGTATTGTCGACTTTGGTCTCCTGGATGGTCCAACACAAGCATTCCAGAACGACGATATCATGGATTCGTGGTCCGACTACTGCTCGAAAGGCGCAGGGCAAAGGCAGGACCAGCTTATATAGGCAGGCATTGGGCATTTTGCTAATAAGTGGTACGATCTGCACTTTTTCATCACGTCGACAGCGCGTGACCTCCGCACGAACAGGGACGATCTGGACGAGATGTTTCTCGCAGAGGTGGAGCAGCTTGCAGCAAACATTTTTGGCACATTCGTTTCGCGGGGTACAAGGGCGTCATTCTACCGACTGACAATCAAAGACCAGCAGGACATCATGGTTGATCCCGAGATGAGGGAAAAATGTCCCCTGGACGTGCTGCGACACCCATTCTTCGACAGCTTCGTGGACCGAAAAACGACAGGAAAGGCAGACTTTACAATTCCCCACAAGTGGCAGAAGACAATTCAAACACGGGCTTCTGATGTCAGCAAAACGATGTGCTTGCGAAAATGAGCACGAGACTCGATTTCTCACACTTTTCCATATGTTCAAACAATCGCAACTCAAATCCCCCACAAAACAAGCAGCGGTATGGAAGCCCAGACAACGCTGTCCAAGGGCAAGGTCGTGCGTCCTTCTCACAAGAAAGACGAGGGCGTCCCCATTTACCTGTCCTCCGAGTGGCACCTGAACCGCGACGGGACCACGCGTGCCCTAGAGCTCGAAATCATCCAAGCAGTAGATGTTGCGTCTTGGTTCGTTCTCAACGTTGATCAATGTTGTTGGGCGCAAAGTATGCTGGCGCTTGGCTGTCGTGCACTGCCTCGAGAGGATGGAAGAAGGCAACCCAAATTCCATTGTGATTCAGAGTTTTGACATTGGGGTGCGCCATTTGGGGATGGCCATAGTGCGGATGACCTCTGCCCCCCTCACCGAGCGCGGCGCGAAGCTCGAAGTGCTTGCTTGGCGATGCTTGGATTGTTGTGCTGCAGCAGGAGTTGGTGACATCGATGTGAACAAGAGCACGAATGAATCGATCTTGGACATGTGCTCTCTTGCCTGGGCTCGCTTGCTTCCGTCGATGATCCCAACCGACTTACCTGTTCCTGACTTTATTTTTCTCGAGAGCTAGCCGCGAGTCAATGCCAAGATGAACAACGTGTACATGGTCCTCAAGTCATTCTTGCGTGGACGTTGGGACGATCGTGGCGTCAGCCCTGAATTCCGCAGAGTCAGTGGAGGGCGCAAGCTGGCCGAGGCAGACTTTGGCGACTTCTTCGAGACATCCAACCTGTCCAAGGCTCGCGACAAGGGGCGAAAGCGGACGTCTCAGGAAAAGCGACAAGATTTGGGTCGAAAGTACCGCGAAAACAAGAAGCATGCCAAGGCGTTTACTCCAATTCTTCTGCGCGAGGTGTGCGCGGACGGAGACAAGCATGCTGCCTGGTTCGAGGCACAAGGGTTCAAGCGAGACGATTTAGCGGATGCCATTCTGCAGGCTTACTATGCGGGCAAGCCGTTCTTGACTGCTGGCAAGAAGACTGGTGGAATCAGGGGATTAAAGCTCAAGGCTTCTTCCAAGCCCGCGCACAAGAAAAAGCAGACGAGGGACGCATTTGCATCAGAGGTGGACGACGCAATGTTTGGAGACATGTTTTCGGAGGAAGAATTGGAGAGCAAGCGGCTTGGACCATTTCTCAAAAAGTTGCGAGTCGGTGCGGTCGCAGCAGGAAAGCCTGGGGGTGATTGAGCTGTAAAGTTGTATCATGTAGATTCACAAATTCATGAGCGAATTCAGTGATGCGAGCACATCTGGAGATAGGTCCCCTACCACGGCGGAGATGGCATACGTCCGCGTGCTTGCAAATCCGAACGTGATCGATTCCTCGCGGTTGGGCAACGGAAAGCTCCACCGATCTGATTTGCCCAGCCTGGACGGCCGCGAAACGATCCACGCTCAACCGCCAAGCAAGCCCCTGACAACCATCGAGGAAACCGAAGTCGGCGACGATGAGGAGGAAGAGGAACAGATGGTCAATGATTTTGTCACGATGCAGCCTAAACCCAACATGCAGCAAGATGCCAGCGCGTTCCCATTTGACCAAAAGGCATCTGCCGCGCCACCACCGTAGCCTGCAGAGCCCGATTTTGGAGAAAGTGTGAGCCAGGCATTTGGTGGTGGGTCTTACGCGCACGCCAGGCCTGCGACGACCATTCCCGAAGAGTCACTGTCGGGAAGCGATGCATTCAGCGCGGCCTTTAATGGTGCCATCGGTGCGGGCCAGGCAGGGGTTCAGGCTTCCATGGACCCGCCTCAGCTCGCGCAGCCTCCTCCCAATGCACCCCGTGCCTACAAGCCCAAGAGCCTGTATGGAGCGGATGTGACCGCGCAGGATGAAAACATGGACGAAAAGGTTAAGTACGAGAAGCAGCAGGCCATCGAAGACCTTACTCAGATGGGTGTAACCCACAATTTTACACTCGACAGCAAGCTAGAAGACATTGAGTTTGCGCGTGGATTCAACATCCGCAGGCAGACAATGCGCGCCAACGTCAACCTGGGAAAGACCCTGGTGCTCAAGGGGGGTGCCGCGCTGCTCGAGTTCGGGAACCGCAAGTTTTTGGGCGATGCACTCCCCATCAAGGGCCTGCGCAAAGCGGTGGCAGAAGAGGTAAACAAGGGCGTGTTTGACGGCCCATTAGAGAGGTACTGTGCCAAGCATTTCCGCAGTGGTAGGATGGAGCCAGAGAGTGAGCTCTTGTGGGGATTGGGTGGGGTCGTCGGGAGCCTCGTGCTTACCAACCTCATGGGCGACGCTAGCAAAGGGCTCTTGGGAGGGCCCTCGTCCTCGGGAGCCGCCGACGCAGCGCAAAAAGATGCTTCTCTGCGCGGTGACACTGCAACGCCCCAAGCGCAGAGCCAGGGCGCAGACATGCCCGCCGCGCAAACCATGGCGGCGCCAGATGATCTCAATGGTGTGGCATCCACACCTTTCGAACGGCCCCAGAAGCTCCCAGCTTCTTCAGCGGCAGCGGCGGTACCCAGCAAACATGCAACCGAAGCAAAGAGAAATGCCGATGCCGATGCCGATGCCGCTGACGCTGACGCAAACGCAAAGCAAATGGCCCTTGCGCAGCAGATGCAGACCATTAGCCAGCAGCTCTCGCAAAAGGAGCAGGGTCTACGCGTGTATGAAAGCAGGCTTGATGAGCGCAGGCGGGCGAGTCAGTTGGAACACGAGCGGAGAGAATTGGAATTTACAGAGCGAATTCGTGCTGCAGAGAGGCAATTCAATGAAAGGGCCACCAAGCTGGCCGAAGCCGAGACCATGCTGCGGCAGCGTGCCATGCAGACGCAGCGGCCTCGGGAGCCACCATCTCCAACCTCGCAGGCACCATCCCAGGTTCAGGAGAGAACAGTCGTGTTGCAGCCACCGTTCCAGAGGCGCAAGAGGCGCAGGCAGGAACAGGCGTCGCCCGCCGTCGAATCAAAGAGCCAGGCAGACTCGGATTCCGAAAGTGCTCAGGGATCGGTGGACTGTGCCGCGACGGCGGAAACGGAGGAGGAAGACGAAAATGAGACAACACCCCCACAGGCACCTTCATCCGTTCGGTCCCGTCGCTCCACAAAGTCTTCTTCAGGCAAGCCCAGGGAAGCCGACATGACTCTCGAAATTTAAGCGTGTGCGGCGCGCCGCAGCACGTTCGTTCTTAGGGCCACGAGCTTTGCCTGATTTAACTGCTATACGAACGGGTGTCTAGTTTGCGAATGCATGAATGCCTCGAGAAGCTTTAGCCTTTCAATGCGAACTCTGTTTTTTGTGTCTTCCGAGTTTGCCTCCCTGTGTTGCAGAATCGCACCAATCATGGTGTCAGCCAATCGGGTTACAACTCCTTCACAAAAGTCTTTGCGCAAATCTAGTGATCTTTGAAAACTGTCAGTCATTCTTTGTGTGTACGAATCTACAAACAATAACACTTCAAATTGGATGGAAAACATGAACGCAAAAGTCCCGCCTGGATGGGATCCACCCAACGAGCGGTCAGACCAGTGGCACCACGTAAAAACGGGGTTGCGCACTAAACAAAGGCCTCCTCCAATTCAGTCGGCCATGGAAACGGTGTCATTGCTTCACCCCCAGCTCCTAAGGCTGGGAAAATACACTGCAGTGAAGCTTCTTGCGTGCCACGACGGCAAAGTCGTGTCCATTTGGGAAACAAGCGAGAACCCACGCCCGTGTGATTGGAGGCCAGCCGTCGCCAAGTGCGCTATGCTCGCAGATGCAGCGAAAGGGGTTGTTGAGCCAAGCAAGAGTGGATCGCGGTTTGATGTGGTTGTGTGCGCGGGAAAGGTATCTGAATCTTGCTTTGAAAATCTGAGCAAAGCTCTGCACATTTTCCGAGCGCTCTCCAATCGCACCAAGCGAGCTGTCATTCTTATCGCATTCTCCGCCGAGGCTGTCGCGGCTCATATGCGAAGCGAAGCGGGCATCTGTGCGGACACGAGAACATCCATCAGCGTCCCAAAAGGAGCGAGCATTTGGACGCCAAGTTTGCCCCCACTCGCGTGCAACTTCGCATGCGATGTCTCCGACAAGCGCGTGTTCGCGACGAGCGATGTCCTCGTGTCCGAGCTCGCGCGCATGTCTGGCATGCAGGTCATGGCACACATGCCCTTATCAGATTGTGTCATGGAAAGTGGGATGGGTGCACAAACGACACTAACACCAGTTGTTCGGGAGCTGCGTCGAGATGTCAGATCTAAACAGTGGTTGAACGACGCATTATCTGCAGATTTGCAAGATTGGGAGTTCTTGTCCTTGCTCCGATGTCACAAAATGGTCTTGGCAGACGACGCGGTCGCCACGACAGTCCCGATGCAAATCTGGGGGGCCGAACGGGGTCCAACAGTCAGCATTCCTCCTGGACCTGGGGCATTACTCACTTGGGTGAGGCCAACTGGAAAAAGTTGATACTCGGTCTCACACAAACCAAACAAACAAAAGCAAGTTGCATCATGCCAACCATCCACAAGAACAGCTCGTCGCATAATACATTTTCGGGAATGGACGACTCGACCCCAGGCGTTCGGCCCACGAGCTCGAAGGCGAACAGCAGGGAAATGAGCAGCGATCGAGATGCGATGATGGTGCCACCACAGCAGCCCTCGGGGCCACCCGTGTCTGGCAGGGTTGGCATTGGTATGGACGGTGGCAGTGGGAGTGGGAGTGAACCCGCTCCAGCTCGCCCTTAGCGGATCGACGACTCGCGGATTGCTCGCAGTGAGTCAAACACTGCCCCCGAGATCCCCATGAGGGAAGCATTCCTCAGGCAAAGGAAGCATGCCGAGCGTGCCGTGGCAATTGCCAAGCATGAGCGTGCGCAGAGACTGTCGGCAGAACGAGAGCTTGAGGATGAAAAAACAAAGAAGTCAAAGGGTTTGAGTGGAACAACACTAGCTATTATTGTCATTGTGTCAATCATGGCTCTCGGAGCAGTTTCCTACATCCTATACCAGAAATACTCAGGTGTCAGCACAGGCGGAAGCAGCGGGTCGACGTCTTCATCGAGCCGTCCTTTGCTTGGGGGCAGCTAGCCAATCGGGCGCCCGCATTCTGGCATCTTAGGTCTTTGAAGAGGGGCTAACCAGAAAAGCAGCCAGGCTGGGCCTCTTTTTGCGGCGTCTCGTATTTTTTGGGGCTGAAGCAGGATCGGCTGCTTTTGCTTTTGCTTTTGCCTTGGGCTTGGGCTTGGCTTCCACGATAGGTTCTCCCTCGCGTTCTTCTTCTGTTTTCTCAATCTCCCCCTTTCTTCTGCGCTTCTTCACAGGTTCTCCCTTAATCGTAGCTTCGGTCTCCGTCTTGGTTTTAGCATCGGCTTCAACAATCCCTGGGTCTGCAGGTGGTTTGCTCTTTTTTTCCGTGAGGCGCTTGGCGATGAAATTCAAGATAAGTGGAGGTTTTTGGTTGCTCTTTCTGGCCGATATAGTCGAGTGCTTGCGGTGGGTTGGTCGTTTTAGGTTGGTTGTCTCTTGGTCCAGTGCGTCGTGGATTTTAGTCACCCCACCAGCGTCTTCTTCCTTGCGTCGCTAAATCTCGAGCACCCATGCGTGAGGAACCATGGGTGTCTCTCTGAGGATAATACTGGTGGCCGCTCGGATCTGCTTGTCAGGGTCTCTCCCGTAGAAAATCACCCTGTCTTCTGCCTTGTTTAGATCTAAACCACCAACCTAATAGATGGACAAGATCTGCATGGGAAGCGCAGGGCGAATCTCCTCGATTTTAACTTGAAACCAATCAAGGAGGAGTTGGGTGGCGCAAGACACCTACCTCTGCGTCACCTTCTGGCTAAACAAGTACCCAAGCACGCACTCGGGCTCGCATGCTGGGCCGTGCACCCTGTACTTGCCAGTATACTAATCGTAGAACAAGGCGATCGGGTACCCGACTTTGCCACCCGCTTCGCGCTGACAGTGGATGCATCGGATGCCCTACGGGATCGTGAGCTGCCAATCCGCGCGGTCTCGGATATACAGCGGCGAAATGTTGGCAATTCCCATCACGGCGCGGTAGAGGCGGTCACTTCGTGCACGAGGTGCCGCATTGCCAATCGTTGCTACATTCGCTTCGTTGAATTCAGGCAACAGTTTTCCAAATAAGGATGCCATCTGCTTTGCATCTTCCATGCTTCAGCACGCAAAATGCGCAATGCTTTGATCTGCACCACCACGTAAAAGAACATTGTTTTGGTCGGTTCTCAACCAAACCTCGCATCACTCTGCTCAGATGGTGTCTCTGCATCCAAATGGCGTTACAATCAGTGCATCCCATTCTTTTGCATGGTACGAGCGAAACGGGTGGGAACATGAGCTGGAAGGCGTGAGATATCAAGTCGTGAAACACTTTGATAATTTGCGTGCAGTGCTTCAGGATCTGCCGCGTGGCGATGAAAGGCGTTTGGTCACAACGTTTGTTGGCGACATGAGAAACGTGTTTAGGCATTGTACTTTTAATCCCGATGTTAGCGCTTGGGACGTAGCCAATGTGACGGACATGATGTGGATGTTTCGTGGTGCTGTGGCCTTCAATGGCGACTTGAGCGCTTGGAACGTTGCCAAGGTCACAAACATGAGGGGCATGTTTAATGGTGCTTCAGCCTTCAATGGCGATTTGAGCGCTTGGAACGTCGCCAATGTGACGGACATGATGTGGATGTTTTGGGGTGCATCCGCCTTCAATGGCGATTTGAGCGC
>Ga0222634_1000132_pt1 | contig 43952 bp, 38 predicted proteins | sample AntAcemetageno50_FD_179807 | JGI IMG/M metagenome (GOLD analysis project Ga0222634, IMG submission 179807) | Saline water microbial communities from Ace Lake, Antarctica - #50 | ecosystem: Environmental > Aquatic > Non-marine Saline and Alkaline > Saline | place: Antarctica: Ace Lake | collected... | reverse complement strand
AACCGGTGACATGGCGCCCATGAGCAAAAATGGTGTGACAATCACAGGCTGCCTTGCGCGGCAGTAGACGAATAGTGAGTCCAACATGCGGTCGTCCCAGCGCAACGGAGAGTTGCAGTTAATCAGCGAATAGCCAAAAGGTTTCGCTTCAATGGATTCCCGGCCTCCTAGGACTATTTCGGCCATTGCAAGTGTGTCCGCAGCGTTTTCGCCCGTGACCACATTGCCCATGATGAACTTGTCGGTTAACGTGAAAGCATTGAACACCATGTCAAGGTGGCGCGAATCCAAAGATGCGTCGTTCGGTTCAACGACAACACCTCCGACACTGTCCATCGCGGAGAAGCTTTGAGCTAACCGGCAAAAGTTCTGGAAGTCAGAGAGTGTTCCGTCACGTCGGATATCACCATCACGCACGAACGGCGCACCGTAGACGCTCGAAAACACCATATTGTTTCCGCCAATTGTGACGTTGTTCGCAGGATTGCGTGCCTGCATGTCAAACTGCTCTGGGACCGTTTTCATTTGTTCAAGAATGAACTCTGGATCTAAGTAGACGATATTTTCCTCAACACGCTGGCCTGCTTGCCGGAAAAGTTCAAGGGCTTCTTCTGAGAGAAACTCCACACCTATCTCTGAAACGATCCGGCGCCAGCCTCTGTCAAGTGTTGCCATGGAATCCGGTGACAGGATGTCAAAGCGAGGCATGTCATTTCGCAACATTGTTTTCCCAATCTTTAAGGCGCCCCTCAAGTGGCGTGACCTTATCCTATTGCAAATGGAACATAAGTTCCATAATATGGAACAAATACTTCAATTTCGTGTAGCATGCGGTCATCAGTTCACTTGCTTCATTCGTTTGCACTAGTTGAGAGGTGGCACGTGTCTTCACAGATTCAATCAATTGATCGGGCCGCCATGGTCCTTGAATTGATCTTGAGCTCAGAAAATGCACCTACTTTCAGTGACGTCACCGAGTCAACCGGGCTTGCCAAAAGCACCGCCTCACGTCTGTTGGCCAGCCTAGAAGCAAATCACCTCATCACCAAAAATGAGGACAATAACTATGTTGCCGGTGCCATGATCACCCGTTTCTCACATTCATCGGGCCCCGAGGAAGACCTGATCGCCCGCTCACACGCCTCGATGGAACTGCTCAGCCAAGAGACCGGGGAGGCGATCAACTTGGCAGTTCTGGTGGGCGACGAAGTCCAGCAGATCGCTCAAATTGATAGTAAGTACCTCATGGGAAATGTGAATTGGGTCGGTCTTTCCGTACCGACACACTGCTCCGCTGTCGGAAAGTCTTTCCTGGCCTTTGGCAGCGCTGAAACTACGGGCCGCCTTGCAAAACGCACATCAAAGTCAATAACAACAAAGGCGGCACTGCATGTTGACCTAAAGGCTGTTCGCAAACGAGGCTGGGCTTTATCTGAATCGGAGTTGGAGGTGGGACTCACCGCAATCGGAGCCCCCATCTTCAATGCAGACGGAACAGTTGTTGCCGCGCTGAGCGTGTCAGGTCCCACAATGCGTCTGACTAACGAGCGAGTTGAGACAATCGGTGAGTTGGTCTCACAACAAGGGCTTCTTATTTCAGAGCAACTTGGTTTTAGCGTCCCGGAATCTACTCACAGCGGGTATTCCACTTCAGAGCGAAAGGTCGGCGCAGCATGACAAACGAAGAAATCCTCAAGGGTCTCTACGACGAAGTAATGATTGGTAATGGACCCGCGGTCATTGAACTCACCAATCAAGGTTTGGCTAACGGACTTGGTCCAGAGCCAATCCTTTTTGAGGCGCTTATTCCGTCATTGGAAGAGGTCGGTGCACGTTTTGAACGTGGCGACTACTTCGTACCTGAAATGTTGATTGCCGGACGCGCTATGAGCGGGGCGCTTGACATTCTGCGCCCATTACTCGCTGAGACGGGCGCGGAAACTGTCGGCACATTTCTCATGGGCACAGTCAAGGGTGACGTCCACGACATTGGCAAAAATCTGGTAAACATCATGCTCGAAGGTGCCGGTTTTCATGTGATCGATCTAGGTGTTCAAGTCCCGCCAGAAAAGTTCGTTGCAGCCATCGAGGAGCACAAGCCGGACATTGTTGGCATGAGTGCATTCCTTACCACCACGATGCCCATGTTTAAAGCAAATATTCACAACATTACGAAAGCTGGACTCCGGGAACAGGTCATAATCATGGTGGGAGGCGCTCCAGTCACGCGCGAATACGCCGAGGCATGCGGTGCAGATGCTTATGCCGCTGACGCCGCCACGGCCGTTCGGTTGGCGAAAGAGCTCATCGCAGAGCGTCGTACTTTGGCGAAGGCATAGAACTTTCATGCCGAAGTTATTGCCGATTGTGGAGCATGCTGTAAAAAAGCCTGTCTGGGATTGTCAAATGTGTGGGCAATGTGTTCTGCATTCAACCGGCATGACTTGTCCAATGACCTGCCCAAAAACACTTCGGAATGGTCCCTGTGGTGGTGTTCGACCCGATGGCAATTGTGAGGTGGTCCCCGAAATGCGTTGCATTTGGGTAAAGGCTCACGACCGAAGTGAAAATATGCCGTTGCTCCCCAAAAAATGGCGCGAAGAGTTCAACCATTTACGACCACCTGTCAACAATTCACTGCAGGGTGACTCATCTTGGATCAACTTCGCCACCGGCAAAGACCGTGAAACCCCACCCGGATGGAACCCAGATCATGACCACTAACACGTTTGAAGAGCTATGTCTGAGTAGGGAGAGGCCAGTCGTCACCGCGGAATTCAACTCATTCGACGGTGGTGACTTATCAGCTGTTGAAAAAGCATTAAGTGAATTGTCTCCGTATGTGGACGGAGTAAATATCACGGATAATCCCGCGGCTCATGCGCATGCAAGCAATACGGCTATGGCGATTGCCGTCAAGACACTGGGTGGAAACCCGATTATGCAAATTGTCTGTCGGGATAAGAATCGCTTGGCAATTCAAGCCGATCTGGTTGGCGCGAGCATGTTTGGAATTGAAAACTTTTGCGCACTGACGGGCGACGACGTTACCGCAGGCGATGAAAAAGAGGCGCGGCGCGTATTCGATCTCGACGGTCCGCAACTTATTGTGGTCATGAACGGTATCTCGCGAGGCGAGTACCTATCTGGCCGTAAACTAAAGCACCAGCCGCACATGTTCATCGGTGCCGTTGAAAACCCCACTGCTCCCCCGCTTGACTACCGAGTGGATCGCGCGAAAAAGAAAGTCGAAGCTGGCGCCAAATTCATTCAACTTCAAATCTGCTATCAGCCTGAAATGCTTGAAAATTTCATGAAGGGTTGTGTGGCCAATGGTGTGGCAGAGCGCGCGGCGATTATGCCCACCGTGGTTTTCACCAAAAGTGCCCGACCTTTGGGCTTTATGGACAAATCGGTTCCGGGAATTAGCGTTCCACAAGACGTTATTGATCGGGTCGCCAATAGCGAAGATCAGGCCGAAGAGTCATATTTACTGGTGAAGGAACAGGTTGTTCACGCGCTGAGCTTGGACGGCGTAGCCGGTATCCACCTAACCGATTTCCGGCATGACGGAAGCCTTCAACGCCTCACTCAAGAGCTAGGAATTGGACCCAAGTCCAGCAATAACCAACAACAGGAGAATGCAAATGCATACAGTAGTTAGTTCACCCAATAAGAGCGTCATTATTGGGTCTGACCAGCCATTTTGCATTATTGGGGAGCGCATCAATCCAACTGGCCGAAAGGCTTTCCAGGAGCAATTACGCGCGGGTGACTTAACTTCAGTTGAAATCGATGTTCACGCTCAGATTGCCGGCGGCGCAACAATGCTTGATGTCAATATGGGTGCTCCTTTTGTTGACGAACCTGAGATGCTCGCACAAGCCGTAAAACTCATTCAATCGATCACCGATTTACCCCTATGCATTGACTCGTCGGTAATTGAGGCGCTTGAGGCAGGGCTTGCTGCTTATGAAGGAAAAGCATTGGTCAACTCCATAACCGCAGAAGATGAGCGAATGGAATTGATCCTCCCGTTAGTCAAAAAGTACGGCGCAGCAGTGATTGCGCTGCCCAATGACGAGTTCGAAATCCCCGACGAACCCGAACGCCGGCTCATACTGGTTGACCATATTGTGCAGAGCGCCACCGATAAATATGGAATTCCTATCGAAGACATCGTGATCGACCCACTCGCAATGCCCATTGGCGCTGACTCGACCATGGTGGTGCGCACACTCGAGACAATCCAGTTGATCAAGGAAAAATACGACTTGAACACAACCTTGGGAGCTTCCAACGTATCATTTGGCATGCCCGATCGACACACTTTGAACTCGGTCTTTATCCCGATGGCGATGCAGTCTGGCCTCACCAGCGCAATCATGGACTCACGAACCGAGCAAATCGTGAGCGCTGTGCGAGCGGCTGACCTTATGAAGGGAAATGACGAATGGGGTGCGAGTTGGATCGCTGCCCACCGGGCCAAAACTGCTGCGGGAAAGTGATCAATGAGTAATTCTTTTGCGCCATTTGGTTCGCTCGAATCGCCGGTGGAGACTGCAGAAATCGACGCGCCGCTTGCCAGAGTCGACATCAGTTTTGAGCCGAGTGAAAAGTCCGTACGGGTGCCTTCGGGCGTCTCTGTATTCGACGCCGCAAGTTGGAATGGATTAGCCATTGACTCCACTTGTGGTGGAAACGGAACCTGTAAAAAGTGCAAAGTTCAGATATTGGAAGGTAGCGTTCCTGTCACGAACTTGGACTCGCGTGCCTTCAAACAAGAAGAACTTGATGCAGGCTGGCGCCTGGCATGCGTATCCCATGCGACTGCATCACTTAAAGTGCATGTGCCTCCTCTCACAACTCGCCCAAAGGCGTCAACCGTCGGGGTCGGTCGGCAGGTGATCCTCCGCCCTTCTGTAATTAAGCGCTATATAGAGGTGTCCGAACCCTCACTTAGGGACCAAAGATCTGACCTGCGTCGCGTTCTCGACGAGATCAGCGACGTCACGGTCAATATCGATCCGCAACTGATCAAGGAGCTTCCCAAGGTATTGCGGACATCCGATTTCAAGGTGACATGTGTTGTTGTTGCCGACCAACTCATTGCAATCGAACCTGGAGATACGACCACAGCACTCTATGGAATCGCATACGACCTTGGCACGACGACTGTTGTTGCCTCGCTCATGGACCTAGCCACGGGGACGCCATTAGCGGTTGCCTCAATGCTGAATAAGCAGCAGCCGTTCGGCGCAGACGTGATCAGTCGAATCAGTGCAACAATGCTCGATGAAAATGCTTTGGACAAACTCCGGGAGCTAGCACACTCCACCTTGAGTGATCTAACAAATGAGGTGTGTGCTGAAGCGGATATCTCCCCAGAACAGGTTTTTGAAATTGCAATTGCGGGTAATGCAACCATGGTGCAAATCGCTTTAGGAATCGACCCTGAACCACTTGGAGTCGCTCCATTCATTATGGCTACTGAGAGTTACCCAACTTTTCTTGCTAGCGAATTAGGCGTGATGCTTCACTCACGCGCTCGCGCATTCTTATTCCCTGCTTTGGGTGCCTATGTGGGTGGAGACATTATTTCAGGTGCGCTGGCTACCGGCATGGATCGCGACAAGCGGCTTCGCCTATTCATTGACATCGGGACTAATTGCGAGATAGTGCTTGGTGACGGTGAGCGACTCATCTCGACTGCGGCTCCAGCCGGTCCGGCATTTGAAGCTGCTTCGATCAAGTGCGGTATGCGGGCGGCGGCAGGTGCAATCGAGGTTGTCACCCTCACTGAAACAGACGTTCACCTTCAAGTGATCGAAGACGCTGAACCCATTGGTCTGTGTGGATCCGGACTCGTTGACGCTGTCGCTGAATTGGCACGGATGCGCATCGCAGATCCTTCTGGCCGATTCATGAGCGACGAAGTTATGGCAGAAACATGGCCAGCCCTGTCTCATCGATTGATCACAATCGGTAAGGAACGGGTATTCGTTCTTTCCTTCGACTCAAATAATGAAGCCGGCGTATTCCTCTCCCAACGTGATATTCGAGAATTGCAGTTTGCTAAAGCGGCGATCTCAACCGGCTGGAAACTCCTTCTCGAAGAGTTCGGAGTGCAGGAGAGTGACATTACGCAAGTACTCCTTGCCGGATCATTTGGTACCTACCTGTCAGCAAAAAATGCAATCGCAATTGGCCTGGTGCCCAAAATCCCGGTACTGCGTGTCATAAGTGCCGGTAACGTCGCCGGCGAAGGGGCAAAAATGGTGCTGCTCTCTGGGCCCGAACGTAATGGAGCCACCGCTTTGATGCGGGAAATCGCGTACTTAGAGCTCTCAGACCGAACGGACTTCAATGACCGATTCGTAGACGAATTGGCCTTCCCCGTCGTATGAACACCACACAAGGATTTCACACAAGATATTTTCATAATACGAATATAAGTCTTGCAACTTCTGATATATTATCTTCTTGTGAGTGATTCTTTAGCCGAGCAGGCATACTCGAGCATTCGGCGTCTGATCGTGACGGCGGAATTAGCGCCAGGTTCAGTCCTGTCCGAGGCTGAGCTTCAGGATTCCCTCGGCTTAGGTCGAACTCCAATCCGAGAAGCACTGCGAACATTGGCCAATGACCACCTGGTAGACGTGTACCCCCGAAGAGGGATGTTTGTTGCAGGTGTCGACGTCCGTGATCTGCGCGCGTTGAGTGAGGTCCGAGCAGTTCTTGAGCCATTCGCCGCCGGGATAGCCGCAGAACGCCGTGACGATTCAGACGTCGCAGCGATCGACCAACTATTGGCCGAAATCCGAGAACACAAGAATGTTGATATTCGGACGTTGATTGATTTAGACGAGCGAATTCACCATCGGGTGTATGCCGCGACTCACAATTCATTCCTGATCTCTGACCTCAATCGCTATTACACCCATGCACTGCGTATTTGGTTCTTGGCGTTGGACAACGTGGAAAATCTCACTGAAGCCGTCGAAGAACACGCAGAGTTGCTCACGGCGATTCGAGACTCAAATGCGCGGTTAGCCGTGCAAGTAATGACCCGCCACATTAACGACTTCGAAGACGAAATGCGCAAGGCCCTGTAATACCCGTAGTAGACAAGAAATGAACCCACCCCAGTAAAGGAATGCAAATGAGTGAAGTGCCATCGAAAGCCAAAGTAGTTGTTATCGGCGCGGGAATTGTCGGTAACTCGGTCGTTTACCACTTGGCAAAACTCGGCTGGAAAGAGATCGTTCAGATCGACAAAGGCCCACTCCCCAACCCCGGCGGTTCAACGGGTCACGCGTCTAACTTTATTTTCCCGGTTGACCACACCAAGGAAATGTCCGAGCTAACACTGGACAGTATGCGCCAATACAAAGAATTCGGTGTCTTCGTGGAATCCGGTGGCATTGAAGTCGCACGTACACCAGAACGCATGCAAGAGTTCCACCGTCGCATGCAGTCTGCCCGCGCATTCGGCATTGATCACTCGTCCTTACTCACCCCGGAAGAAATCAAGGAAATCGTTCCCTATATCGACGAAACCATAATTTTGGGCGGTTTCCAAACCACTTCTGCTGGCGTTGTGGACTCCCTTCGCATGGGCACGTTGATGCGCGAAGACGCTATGGAAAAGGGCGCATTAACGGTCTCGGCCAACACCGAAGTGCTGGATATTGTCGTAGAAGATGATCGGATCAAATCTGTTGTAACAGACAAGGGCGAAATTGAATGCGACTACGTCGTTATTGCGACCGGCTGCTGGGGACCCAAGCTGGCAGCCATGGCGGGCGTTTCCATTCCGCTGACACCCGCAGTTCACCAAATGAAAGATATCGGCCCTGTGCCCATGTTCTTGGACGCAAAGTCAGACATTGAGTATCCGGTTGTTCGTGACATGGATACGAACATGTACGAGCGCCAGCACGGAACCGGCCTGGAAATTGGCTCCTACGCTCACCGTCCGATCCTGTACAAGGTCGAAGACATACCGAGCAACGCTGAAGCAGCATTAACCCCGACAGAATTTCCCTTCACCCAAGAGGATTTCGATATCCAAGATGAGCACGCACTTGAGCTTATGCCAGAAATCGTCGGTGACGAATCAATCGGTGAGAAGTACGCAATCAATGGCTTGCTATCACTCGTACCTGACAGCATGCCGATCTTGGGTGAAGCACCCAACGTCAAGGGACTATGGTCCGCTTCCGCAGTATGGGTGAAGGAAGGTCCGGGAGTTGGACGGGCAATCGCAGAAGACATGGTTCTTGGTGTCTCGGAAATTGACTGGCATGGTGAGGAGTATTCCCGTTTCCAAGATTTCCAGATGAGCCACGAGTACATCCAAGCTCGCTGCTTCGAAGGCTTCAACAAAATGTACGGAATCGTGCACCCATCGGAGCAGTGGGAGTCGCTTCGTGGAGTGCGCGTGTCCCCATTCTATGAGCGCGAAAAGTCACTGGGTGCCTTTTTCTTCGAAGCCGGTGGCATGGAAAGACCACAATGGTATGAAGCCAATGCTGAACTTGTTACCAAGTTCGGTGACGCGGTTATGCCACGTACCGCCGAGTGGGAGTCGCGCTGGTGGTCACCGATCATCAATGCCGAGCACTTGCAACTTCGTGAAACATGCGCGATCGCAGACCTCACGGCATTTGTCATATTTGATGTCACGGGGCCAAAAGCTCTAGACGTGGTTCAAAAAACTGTTGTCCGCCAAATGGATGTCGCCGTGGGCAAAACCATCTATACCCCGGTTCTAGCGCCTAATGGTGGGTTCAAAGCTGACCTCACGGTCATGCGTCTAGCCAAGAACCACTTCCGCGTCGTTACCGGTGGAGCACACGGCATGGCCGACAAGAAGGCCTTTGCCAACAATCTTCCAGAAGATGGGACCGCTCACATATCTGACCAAACATCTGGCATGACAACAATCGGACTTTGGGGACCAAATGCACGTCTCGTGCTGGAGTCCATTACCCAAGACGATGTCAGCAATGAAGGTTTCCCTTTCGCTAGCAACCGCATCATCGAGATCGGGAATGTGCGAGTGCTTGCGTCCCGAATTTCCTATGTTGGTGAACTCGGTTGGGAACTCTATGTTCCCGTTGAGTCAGGGCTTGCGCTATGGGACATGATTTGGGAAGCAGGCAAGGCACACGGTCTGATAGCAGCGGGAGCGGGCGCCACCGTGGGAACTGGGCGACTAGAAAAGAGCTACCGCGCCTACGGGAACGAGCTCGAGACCAGCTACAACATGGTCGAAGCAGGAATGGTGTTCCCGAAGGTCAAAGATCAGGATTTCGTGGGTAAGGACGCTTATGTCAAGCACCGCGCCGAAGAACCCATGTCGATTCTGTGCTCACTTTTCATTGATGACCACACGTCGTCTACCGGTGAAAAGCGTTACCCACTTGGCTGGGAACCGGTAGTAACCCGCGAGGGAGAACTACTCATTGATGCAAAGGGCAGACGCTCATTTGCTAACAGCGCCGGGTCTGCTCCTTCCCTTGGTAAACACCTAATTATGTCCTACCTACCACCCGAGTACGCCAAAGTTGGCACGGAACTCGCAATTGAATACATGGGTGATCGACTGCCTTGCACCGTTGCCGTGGTCGGCAGCAAGCCACTATTCGACCCCGAGAACGAACGCGTTCGTTCCTAATCGATACTCAGCTATCTAAGGAGAATCTTCAATGGAAATTGCTGTATGCGTGAAACGCGTTCCACTCGTGGGTAGTGCTTTCATGCTCACCGACGATTCAATGTCAATCGATACCTCACGGATCGGTGCGACGTTAAGCCCACACGAGGAGAACGCCGTTGAAGCTGCCGTGCGTCTGATCGAAACGCACGGAGGAAGCATCACTTTGTTTTCCGTGGGAGGCGCCGACGCTGAAGAGCAACTGCGAGAGCAATTGGCGATTGGTGCCGACCGAGCAGTCTTAATTGACACCGAGGGTGTTGAGATTGACTCCAAGGCAACTGCCGCATTGCTTGCGCAAGCAATCAAAGACGACTCCACCGATTTCGATCTTGTGATTCTTGGTAGTGAGAGCGCTGACTCCGGTGGGTACCAAACTGGTATTCGGATCGCCCACGCACTCGGCCGGGCCGTTGTGACCAACGTCAAGGGGCTGAACATTGAAGCCAACAAAGCCACATGCGAAAGGGCGGTTGGCTCCACGCGAGAGGTCTACGAGGTCACCCTTCCCGCTGTGATCACCGTCCTTGATGGTTTGAATATTCCCAGGTATCCCTCGGTACCAGGCCGAATTAAGGCGCGCAAAAAGCCGGTGGACAAGGTCAGCATCACGATTCCAGCACAAACCACAGTGCGCACAACACTGCGAGTCCCAGTATCCACCAGCAAAGGGGCAACGAACCTCGGTACCGGCCCAGACGCTGCAAAAGCACTGGTTGAAGTACTTAAGCAAATAGGAGTAATGCAATGATGTTGGTTTTCGCCGATCATGACCGTGGGACTATCGACCCATTAACTTTCCAAGCCCTCACGTTCGCGCGCAACCTCGACCCAGACGTTCAAGCAGTGCTCGTGGGTGGCGGCGGAGCCGGTTTGGATGCAACATCAGCCGCAGCAGAACTTGCCCAGTATGGCGCGCAGATAGTTCATGTCGCTGAAATTGTCGGCTATTCGGACTACGCCCCACTTGCCGCGGCACGCGCCCTAGTTGAACTACTTGTTTCAACTGGCGCCACGGCACTCGTGGCCGCAAGCAGCGCTCGGGGCAATGAAGTTCTTGCGCACGTTGCTGCAATCACCGACCGTCCCTTCACCGCAGATTGCTACAGCATTTCGATCGGTGACCCACACCAGATTGTGCGGGCACGCTGGGCCGGGAACCTGCATGAGGAAGTGGACGTAACCGCTGACGTTGTGATTGCCACAGTTTTCCCGCACAGCACGGAGGCAACACCCGCACCCGCAGCTGGCACGCTCAAAGAGTTCACGGCAACGGTCAGCGAACACGATTTAGCCGTGCGCGTTGTCAACCGAATCGGGGCTAGTACCGGCGGTGTCACTTTGCCTGAGGCGAAGGTAATTGTCTCAGGCGGTCGAGGCATGGGTGGCCCAGAAGGGTTTACGATCTTGGAGGAAATCGCAGGCGCGCTGGGCGGCACCGTAGGTTGCACTCGCGTTGTGACAAGTGCGGGCTGGAGACCACATGCCGAGCAGGTCGGCCAAACCGGGACAAAAGTCGCTCCGGACCTCTATCTGGCTTGCGGGATTAGCGGGGCAACACAACACCTCGCCGGTTGCAAGAACAGCAAAACACTGATCGCGATTAATACGGACGCCGACGCAACGATTATGAACCACGCTGACTACATAATTGTTGGCGACGTGAATCAGATTCTTCCTCTCGTGCTCAACGAAATTCAAGCCTCAAAGTCTTAAGCCCCGTCCCTAACATCAAAGGATTTACATGCTTTCTGACATTGAAATCGCCCAGGCCGCAACCATGGAACCGATCGGTGACATTGCGGCAAAGTTGGGGATTCCTCTTGCCAACATCGAACCCTATGGGCACTACAAGGCAAAAGTTCATCTTTCCTATCTCGCCGACCTACCTGCGAAACCGGATTCGCACCTGATCCTTGTCACGGCAATCAGTCCCACTCCCCCGGGTGAAGGGAAAACCACGACCAGCGTCGGCTTAGCCGACGGGTTGAGCCATATCGGTAAAGACGTCATGGTGTGCCTGCGCGAGCCGTCCCTGGGCCCAGTTTTTGGCATGAAGGGTGGCGCAGCTGGTGGAGGCAAGGCCCAAATTGTTCCCATGGAGGACATCAACCTGCACTTCACGGGTGACTTTGGAGCAATCGGGCTTGCAAACAACCTGTTGGCCGCATTGATTGACAACCACGTCCATCATGGCAACGCACTCGATATTGACGTGCGACGGATCACGTGGAAGCGCGTTGTTGACATGAACGACCGGGCGTTACGGAATATCACCGTTGCCCTCGGTGGTCCAGGAAATGGTTTCCCAAGATCCGATGGCTTTGACATCGTGGTTGCCTCTGAGATTATGGCGATTTTCTGCCTCGCGACCTCACTTGAGGATCTCAAAGGGCGCATGGGCAATATCGTGATTGGCTACACGCGGGACCGTCGACCGGTTACCGCTCGGGAGCTCAATGCTGAAGGCGCAATGACTGTATTGCTTAAAGATGCCCTGGCACCGAATCTAGTTCAAACGCTGGAGAACACACCTGCGTTCGTACATGGTGGCCCTTTCGCAAATATTGCGCACGGATGCAACAGCGTGATTGCAACGAGCGCTGCAATGAAACTTGCTGACTACGTTGTAACGGAGGCTGGTTTTGGGGCAGACCTTGGAGCCGAGAAGTTTATTGACATCAAATGCCGCAAATCAGGACTTCGTCCATCGGTTGTGGTCATCGTCGCAACTGTTCGAGCATTAAAGTATCACGGTGGAATGGACAATGGCACGGACGAGGACCTCGATGCACTCTCCGCTGGCCTTGTGAACCTCGAGCGTCACATCAGCAATGTGCGTGACGTGTACGGCTTGCCAGCAATCGTGTCCATTAATAAATTCACCACTGATACTGATGCCGAAATCGCACTACTCACAGAACGAGTAGTGGCTCTTGGCGCCGAAGTCGTGCTGGCCAATCATTGGGCTGACGGTGGTCCAGGTGCAGCTGCACTTGCTGAAAAAGTTGTAGCAGCGTGCGAAACCCAATCCAGCATGACTTTTGTCTACGAAGACGATTTGTCTCTGTTTGCAAAAATTGAAGCTATCGCTGAGAGAGTTTATGGAGCATCAGAGGTTACCGCTGACAAGAAAATACGGACGCAAATCAAGGAGCTTGAGGCGGCGGGTTACGGGCATTTCCCCGTGTGCGTGGCAAAAACGCAGTATTCTTTTTCAACAGATCCAACTTTGCGCGGTGCCCCGACCGGTCACAGTATTAATATCCGCGAGGTTCGACTTGCCGCCGGAGCAGAGTTCATTGTCATGGTCTGTGGAGACGTTATGACCATGCCTGGCTTGCCCAAGGTGCCATCAAGTGAAAAAATAAATGTCGTCGACGGCGCGGTTGTTGGACTGTTCTAGGTGAGTGTTTCAACGCAGTCGCGATCAACCGTGCGGTTCCGAGCAGGAGCCGCTCAAAGTCATGTTGATCGCTTGGCAGTAGAGGCGCCCCTCACCCTTGTGCTTGACGGTGAAGTTCTCGTCACCACGATGCGAACACCCGGGAGTGATACCGAGCTCGTGTGTGGCTGGATGATTAATGAATCTGATGTTTTCCAGCAGGGTGACATTGCGACTATTCAAGAATTCGCGGGCCGGTCAAGTGAGAGCGACTCCGAAAGCAAAGATATGGAAGACATTGACACGGTCTTGGTCACTCTGGCACCTGGGATTAACGGTCCGCGGCCGAAAGCATTCATGACCACTAGCGCCTGCGGAGTATGTAGTTCTGACATTCTGGCGGCTTTCGCAGGGCCAAAGGCCGATCTCGCTCATGAAAACTGGACACTCAATGCGAGCCAGTGCGAAACCATGATTGAGGCAATGCGCGAGCATCAAAAACTCTTTGACAAGACCGGCTCCCTTCACGCTGCTGCCCTCTTCACCGAAACGGGCCAAGTTCTCTTTGTGCGTGAGGATGTTGGCCGACATAACGCTGTCGACAAAGTCGTGGGAAAGGCTTACCTTGAAGGCAATTTCCCGATGACCAACCATATTTTGACCGTGAGCGGTCGGGTATCTTATGAAATAGTTCACAAGGCACTCACCGCTTCTGTTGCTGCAATAGTTGCGGTTTCCGGCCCAACCACCTTGGCAGTAGACCTTGCCAAGGAACATGGTCTTGTGCTCATTGGTTTTACTCGCGAAGGAACATTCAATATTTATTCAGGTGCGGAAAAGGTGATCATGTGAGACCAATCATGTGGGAGTCAACAGAGGCAAGCGCACTTGTTGATTCGGAAGTTGTCCTGGGCAATCCGCTTGTCGCATTGCAAGCCCTACAGTCTCAGTACGGGTTCGTCCACCCCGAAGCTATTGACTTGGTGGCGGGGACATTCAATATTTCTCGCGCTGAAGTCTTTGGAATTGTCACCTACTATTCCGACTTCAGAACTGAGCCTTTGGTGGGAACCAACGTGCGCGTGTGCATGGGCGAAGCATGCCAGGCTGTTGGAGCTCGCTTACTAAATTCGGAAGTCGAACATTATGCAGCGGAGCACAGTGACGCTCGACTTGCAACGACTGAGGTATTCTGCATGGGCAATTGCGCATTGGGGCCCACCGCAGTTGTTGGCGAAACACTGATTGGTCTGGCGACGGTGGACAAAATTGTTTCTCAACTGAAACGGGAACCTTCATGAAAATATTTGTTCCCACCGACAGCTCAGCAAAGTCGGTTGGCTCTGAGATCGTGGCCAGCACATTACGCGCGGCCCTGCCTGAGGCCCAGATTGTGCGCAATGGCAGCCGAGGCATGCTGTGGCTTGAGCCTCTCGTCGAGGTGGAAACAGCACTTGGGCGTGTCGCCTACGGCCCGATTTTCCCTGAAGATGCCGAGTCGCTTGCGCAAGCAATCGCATCACATGGAGCTCACCACAAGTTCCTGGGTGTAACCGAGGACTTACCGTGGATCCGGGAACAGAATAGGTTGACATTTGCCCGGGTCGGAATCGCCGAACCCTTAAACCCAACAGATTATGTAGAGCTTGGTGGTCTGGTTGGCCTGCGCAATGCAGTTGCCAATCCAAACACAATTGTCGACCAAGTCATGACTTCCGGCCTTCGAGGCCGTGGTGGTGCCGGATTCCCAGCGGCGATTAAATGGCGAACGGTCGCTCAATGCGAGTCAGAAGTGAAATACCTGTGCATCAATGCCGACGAAGGCGACAGTGGGACTTTCGCCGATCGCATGCTCATGGAAGGCGACCCCTTTACCCTGATTGAAGGCATGGCAATCACCGCGATTGCAACCGGAGCGAGTGTGGGTTTTATTTACATTCGCTCCGAATATCCCGATGCAATCCGGGTCATGAACGCGGCATTGACCATTGCGCGTGAGCAAGGTTGGATTGGCAATTCGATTCTTGGATCTGAATTCACATTCGACGCATACGTGCGTGTTGGTGCCGGCTCGTACGTCTGTGGCGAAGAAACTGCCATGCTGGAAAGCCTTGAAGGCAAACGCGGGATGGTGCGTCCTAAGCCACCGATTCCAGCCCTTGAGGGCCTTTTCGGGAAGCCAACCGTTATTAACAACGTCATGACCATCGCCGCGGTTCCCTATATCCTCACTCACGGCGGTGCGGCTTACGCCGACTTCGGAACTGAAAAATCAACAGGAACCAGCGTCTACCAACTGGCTGGAAATATTGCACAAGGTGGAATCATCGAACTGGGATTTGGTGTGACCCTGCGACATCTCGTTGACCATTTCGGTGCAGGTACGCGAAGCGGGACACCCCTTCGCGCCGTTCAAGTTGGCGGCCCATTGGGCGCCTATCTGAGCGAGGAGCAACTAGACGTACCAATGGACTACGAGTCGCTCGCTGGAATTGATGCCATGCTTGGCCACGGCGGAATCGTAGTTTTTGACGACTCGGTGGACATGGCTCAACAGGCAAGATTTGCCATGGAGTTTTGTGCTGAGGAGTCCTGTGGAAAATGCACACCGTGCCGAATCGGCTCAACCCGCGGCGTTGAAGTTATTGATCTAATTATCCGGGGCGAAGACCGTGCCGGGAATCGAGACTTACTTGTTGACCTATGTGAGGTAATGACCGACGGATCCCTCTGTGCCATGGGAGGATTAACTCCAATGCCGGTCCTAAGCGCACTCACGAAATTCCCCGAAGACTTTGGACTCCTACCGGAAGGGCACACGACATGACTCTGACACATGAACAGGATCTGGGAACCCCAGCGCGAGAGTCAACACAGGTCGTGAGTCTTGAGATTGACGGCCAGAGCATTGAGGTGCCTGCCGGAACTTCGGTTATGAGAGCCGCCGCTCTACTTGGTAATGACATTCCGAAACTATGTGCAACCGACAGTTTGGAACCGTTTGGTTCCTGTCGCCTGTGTGTCGTCGAGATTGACGGCCGCAAGGGAACTCCGGCCTCATGCACAACACCGTGTGAAAGCGGAATGAAAGTCTCAACCCAAAGTCCAAAGGTCTCCAAGATTCGCACGGGTGTCATGGAGTTGTACATCTCAGACCACCCACTTGATTGCCTCACCTGCCCCGCCAACGGGGACTGCGAATTGCAGGACATGGCGGGAATTGTGGGCCTGCGCGACGTGCGCTACGGCTATGAAGGCTCCAACCACCTTGATGGTGAGACTGATGATTCAAATCCATATTTTTCTTTTGATGACAGCAAATGCATTGCCTGTAGTCGATGCGTCCGTGCGTGCGAGGAAGTACAGGGAACATTCGCTTTAACCATCTCAGGTCGTGGCTTTAATTCACGCGTGAGCGCTGGCGCCGGACAGTCATTTCTGGAAAGTGATTGTGTGTCTTGTGGCGCATGCGTGCAGGCCTGCCCCACGTCGACCTTGCAGGAAAAATCAGTTATCGAGATTGGACTGCCAACCAGGTCCGTGAAAACAACCTGTGCCTATTGCGGGGTCGGATGTTCATTTACCGCGGAACTGCGCGGCAATGAACTCATTCGCATGGTCCCTGACAAGACCGGAGGAGCGAATGAAGGCCACTCCTGCGTAAAGGGCCGTTTTGCATGGGGCTATGCAACACACGAAGAGCGAATTACATCACCCATGATCCGTGACTCCATTGACCAAGAGTGGCAAGAAGTCTCATGGGATGAAGCAATAGCATTCTCAGCACGCAGGCTGCGGGAAACCCAAGAAACTTATGGTGTGGACTCAATCGGTGGAATCACTTCTTCGCGTTGCACCAACGAAGAAGTGTATGTAGTCCAGAAGTTGATCCGCACTGCGTTTGGTAACAACAATGTCGATACGTGCGCACGTGTGTGCCACTCACCGACAGGCTACGGTCTGAGCCAGACTTTCGGGACGTCAGCCGGGACCCAGGATTTTGCCTCGGTCGCGCTCGCTGACGTGATTATGGTGATTGGGGCCAATCCAACCGATGCACACCCGGTCTTCGCCTCACGCATGAAAAAACGGCTGCGCGAAGGTGCCGGCCTCATCGTGGTCGACCCACGGAAGATCGGGTTAGTTCGCTCCCCCCACATTGAGGCTGACTTTCACCTGCCCCTTCTGCCCGGAACCAACGTCGCCATGATGAATGCATTCGGGCACGTCGTTGTCACAGAAGGTCTGGTCGATCGGGCCTTCGTCGCGGAACGCTGCGACCCAATGTCCTTTGCCGCGTGGGAAAAGTTCATTTCCCTCCCAGAGAACAGCCCCGAAGCAATGGAAGAATCAACCGGAGTCAGCGCCCTTGAAGTTCGGGCCGCTGCCAGGGCGTACGCAAATGCGGCCAACGGCGCGATCTATTACGGGCTTGGCGTCACCGAACACAGCCAAGGCTCCACCATGGTTATGGCAATGGCCAACCTCGCCATGGCAACAGGAAATATCGGGCGTCAGGGTGTTGGAATCAACCCACTGCGCGGGCAAAACAATGTTCAGGGCTCATGCGACATGGGTTCCTTCCCGCACGAATACCCCGGCTACCGCCACGTCTCTGATGACACTGTCCGGGAAGCTTTTGAATCCTTGTGGGGCACACCACTGCGTTCTGATCCGGGCATGCGAATCCCCAATATGTTGGACGCTGCAAATGCTGGCGAGTTCAAGGGTATTTACATCCAAGGCGAAGACATTGCTCAGTCTGATCCGAACACCGAGCACGTCATGTCGGCACTGCGTTCCATGGAAATCGTGATCGTTCAGGACTTGTTCCTCAATGAAACAGCAGCCTTTGCACACGTGTTTCTTCCTGGAACATCGTTCCTAGAAAAAGATGGCACGTTCACCAATGCCGAACGCAGGATTAACCGGGTCCGCCCGGTCATGCCTTCACCCACAGGAATGAGCGAATGGGGGGTAACCAGCGCCCTGGCACAAGCTTTGGGTTACGACATGCATTACAACCAGGCAAGTGAAATCATGGATGAAATTGCTTCCATTACGCCTACCTTTGCCGGTGTCTCCTTTGCACTCCTCGACGAAGTCGGAAGCGTGCAGTGGCCTTGTAACGAAGCAAACCCGCTCGGCACACCCACAATGCACAAGGATCGATTTGTCCGCGGGGAAGGGCAGTTCATTACCACCCCATACGTTCCCACCGACGAACGCACAACTCGAAAATTCCCGTTATTACTCACAACGGGACGGGTGTTGAGCCAATACAACGTCGGGGCGCAAACGCGTCGCACGGCTAATTCGGTGTGGCATCAGGAAGATATTTTGGACATGCATGAATCCGACGCTGAGGTTCGTGGAATCTCTGACGGAGACTGGGTGCTCGTGAGTAGCCGGGTGGGAGAGACGCGACTGCGGGTAAGTGTCACCAACTCGACCGCTGCAGGGGTCGTGTACACAACATTTCACCATCCTGTGAGTGGCACCAATGTGATCACCACGGACAACTCGGACTGGGCCACCAACTGCCCTGAATACAAGGTGACCGCCGTGGAAATCCGACCTTCAGTTATGGCTGGTCGCTAATGCAGATAAGTCGACTTCCCGCCATGCTGGATCAAATAACCCGCAATATTCCCAACACTGGGGATCCAACCATGGCGAGTGTGGCACATGTCCAAAAAGTTTGGACTCCAAAAATGATCAACGAAGCACTCGATCTTTCACGCGCTGACCCGGAATTATTTAGCCCGTCCGCACAAAAAGTCCTATCCCAACTAGCACCTTTGGCAGGTATCCGTGACGCAGGTTCAAGTAACTAAATGGCGTGAAATTCCCTCAATGATCGTCGCTAAAGACGGCGAGGATCACGTCAAGATCTCACTCCCCCAACGCTTTCAGGAAGCCATTGATGAAGCAGCGATGCGTTTGGGGGATGAAGACGCGGACTCATACATGAACGGATGGGTTCGGGATTCCTGGGAAACTGTGGCAGGATCTGCTACGACCGCCGCTGAGGCCTTAGCGGCAGATCTGGAAACCAAGTGGACTCCAGAGGCACTCCTGGCTCTCCTTGATTCTTACGGAGCCGCACAGCAGTAGCCCAATGGCCTCCTTTGGTTTTCGGTGTCATTCCATAATTAGTGGTTATCCGACTCCAAGGAGAAATCGTGTCACAGGAACAAATCAGCTTGAGGGAAGCACTCGACGCCGGCCTCATTCATGTAGGCGACGGTGCAATGGGTACGAGCCTGCAAGATGCAGGTCTCGACGACGGTGGAGCCCCCGAACTGTGGAATATCGAAAAGACAGAGGCTGTGGCTGCGATCCTGCGCGAGTACGCACAGGCTGGTGCTCAGCTCCTGACCACAAACACTTTCGGTGCCACCCGGCCGCGTCTTGTTATGCACGACCTGGAAGATCGCCTTACAGAGCTGAATACAGCAGCCGCACAACTCGCGCGTGACGTAGCAGACGAGTTCACCAATGTTTACGTGCTAGGGGACATTGGTCCCTCCGGAGATCTCATGGAACCAATGGGAATTCTCACTCCAGAAGGTGCACGCGCGCTTTTCGCAGACCAAGCCACGGCCTTGCTCGCAGGTGGGGTTGACGGATTCATCATCGAAACTATGAGCGATCTCAGTGAAATTGAGGCCGCAATAGCTGGGATCCGGTCCGTGGCTCCTTTGTTGCCCATATTTGCCACCATGAGTTTTGACACAAACCTTCGAACAATGATGGGTGTCAAGCCCGAAGTGGCCGTTGTCGAGCTTGCACGTTATGGAGCAGATGTTGTCGGAGCGAACTGCGGACGCGGAATTGATGAAATCAGGATAATTGCACAAGCCATGGTGCCAGCAGTTCCAGAAGGCACGAAACTCATGCTCCAATCAAATGCAGGGCTTCCGGTCCTCGTGGGTGACACCTTCCAGTACAACGGGACGCCCGAAGAAATGGGTGCTTTTGCAGCTGACGCTTACGCCATGGGAGTGGACATTATTGGTGCCTGTTGTGGTTCACGGGCACAACACATAGCCGCTATTTCAGGCGCGCGGAACTAAATAAGAGCGCGCCCTCGCGCAACGAGTTCGGCAGGCCCGCGCATACTAAAATTACCTGTAATTAGGTCTTCGCTCACTTCAAGCACGCCTCCAGGCACAGTGACCTGCCAGGTAGTTACTTCGGCTAAATCTGGATCATTCCGACGCGCTGCCCAAGCAACCGCACATGCCCCTGTTCCACATGACTGCGTCTCGCCAACTCCTCGTTCAAAGACACGCATAGTCACGGTTCCTTGACCTGTAATCGACGCGAACTCGACGTTGACCCCTTCGGGAAATGAGCTTGCAGGGTCAATAGTTGGCTCCATAAGTAACTCCAAAGTAGGCAACGCTTGCGTGTCTACCCAACACACCGCGTGCGGATTCGGAAAAAAAACTCCGATGCTCTCGAACACTTCGCCAGTTTCAAGGTGAACATGGGGTGTGAGTCCTTGAGCTGGTTCACTCGCCGGACCCATGTCTACTGACACGGTGAGATCAGGGTGGATTTGTACGGCCCGGACTCCCCCTCGGGTTGAAATACTAAATTTCTTTTCGGTTTCAAGACCATTGGCCACCAAGTATCGGGCAAAAACTCGGGCACCGTTTCCACACATTTCAGCGTAACTTGCATCAGCGTTTTGATGGTCCATGAACCAGGTGGCGTCACCGTGATTAATTCCCGGAATTGCGATGAACTCGCAACGTACAGCCCCAATAATTCCGTCGGCACCCACACCAGAACGTCGATTACACAGATCAACTATCTGGTTGCTGGTCAAGGATATTGTGCAATTTTCATTGTTGTAAAGGATGAAGTCATTGGATGTTCCATGCCCTTTGACAAAGGCTAGTTCAGATAGATGCACCACCGTGACAGCCTATTGCGCCAATGCAATTGCTCGCTGATACGCCGCACGTACCACCTGATCAATATCACTCCATGAATATTTGGGTGCTACTTCAGAATTGTGTTCAAGAACTCGACGCAAGGAGTCTCTATCTCGGTCCCATGCGGCAATAGCTGCCACCATGGCTTCGTCTGATTCGCACATGCGCCCATCTATCCCGTCGGTTATAAAAGTCTGCGTTCCGGTTCCCTTGCGGGCAATGACCGCAAGTCCCCCGGTTCGCGCTTCTAAAGCTGCAATACCAAATGACTCTTTGGTTGAAGGTTGAACAAATATTTGACTCCTGGACAAAACACCCTTGAGTTCGGTGGGTGCAAGCTTGCCGAGGAAAGTAATGGGGAGGTCGTCTTTTCGTGCGCGTCGCGCCCACAGTGACTTCTCGGGTCCGTCTCCGACAATGTTGAGTTGGGCATCCACCCCGCGAGTACGTAAACCACTCATTACGCCCAGTAACGCGCCGGTCCTCTTGCGCGGTGCAATTCTCAAAACGCTAACGAGTTGCAGTGGCCGTGCCTGCCAATCGAGTAGACCACGGCTCTTCCATGAACCTACATTGATTCCATTGGGAACCACATCGACTTCTACGGCTAATGATTCCCGCATATGCGCCGCAGCAATATCACTGACCGCACTCATCGCGACCCTGTTCCATTTGAGCCATGAGCCGCTAACCTTAAATGTCGGGCGTGCGAATTGACCCCAGACGCTATGGATAGTTACCAAGGTCGGCAATCCGAGGTCATGTGCTGCTCGAGTCGCACTCCAGGCAAATGGCGAAAGAACACCTGCGTGAACGTGAACAACTTCTGGTGGATTTGCCCGCAGTAGTTGACTCACTTCTCGGTAGGTCCGCGGATGAACTGGCAGGTCAAACGGCACAGGGAAACTCAGACGATCTACGGGAAACTCAGAAAATTCAGGTCCCTTAGTTGCGGTAATCACTCTGACGTCGTCGCCAACGCCCTGTTGGGCCCGAGTGATTCCTAGTACTTGGGTTTCGATCCCTCCTGTTCGAGGGGCAAAGCAGTCGCTTACATGGGTGATCCGCACGGAGATGACCGTACGCCACAATAGGTCCACTATGCGCAACCTGCTCTTTTTACACGCCCACCCGGACGACGAGGCACTCCTGACAGCCGGCACCATGGCCAAGGCGGAGGCCGCGGGCCACCGCGTCCACTTGCTCGTGGCAACCGACGGAGCAGCGGGATTAACCTCAGCAAATTTTCAAGCGAATCTTGCCTCCCACCGCTCGACCGAACTGGCCGAATCAGCACAGATCTTGGGCGTGAGCAGTGTTACCGAACTCGGATATCCGGATTCAGGTCTCAATGCAGAAAACAATTTGGCGGGAGGGTTCGCCGGGATCGATGTTTCTTTGGTCGCGAATCGAATTGAGTTAATTATCGATGAACTCTCGATCGACACGATAATTGGATACGACCCATCCGGCGGTTACGGTCATCCTGATCACATTGCTATTCACAATGTGGGTCGGGCAGTTTCTGCCTCCAGACAAATGCGACTCTTTGAGGCGACTCTTCCGCGTGAGCCCATTGCACGGGCCGTAAAAATCGCCGGTGCGCTCTCATTGACGCCTGCAGATTTTGATCCGCAGGCTTTCGCCCACAGCTGGACGCCACGGGCAAATATCACTCATCACGTCAATGTCCGCTCACACACCGATCAAAAAAAACGCGCGATCCAAGCTCACGCATCACAAGCAAGTGCCGACGGAACCGTGCGAACTTTGGCTGTCCTGCGCAGGCTACCTAAACCTGTTTTCGACTCGCTATTGGGAACTGAGTATTTCGTTAAAGTGCGATAAAACAACGTCACTCAAGTTCTTGTCATCCCAGCGGACCCAGTGGATTCGAGGATCCTGGCGAAACCATCGCTGTTGGCGCCTGGCAAATTTTTGGGTGGCGTACACAATTTTTTCGCGCATGAGTGATTCGGTAATGCCACCACTAAGAAAATCAAGCACTTGCGAGTAGCCAATTGCTCGGGAGGCGGTGGGTGCTGACCGCAGTCCTTGCTTCTGTAGTTCGCGGACTTCTTCAATCAAGCCTGCCTCGCACATGTTGTTCACCCTTGCGTGAATGCGCGCATCCATACTGGGCCGATCAATTTCAAGGCCAACTCGAACACTGGGAATCACTTCAATGGGCTCGGGAAGCCTTGAGTTGTATGGCTTTCCCGTGATTTCAATGACTTCAAGGGCTCGTACGATCCTTCGGCCATTTCCCGGTAAAATATTGGTGGCTGTGAGTGGATCTTTCATCGCAAGGAGTTCATGCAGTTTCTCAGGCCCCTCCTGCTCCAACATGGCTTCATAGCGGCTTCGAATGTGTGGGTCGGTTTCTGGAAAGTCGAATTGGTCAAGAATGGCTTTCACATAGAGCACACTGCCGCCGACAACAATCGGAAACTTCCCGCGGCTCTGTACCGCCTCGATAGATTCTCGAGCCATGTCCCGAAATTGCACCACGTCAGCACTGTGTGAGATTGGCCAGATATCGAGCATGTGATGTGAAATACCTCCCAATTCCGCGGCACTTGGTTTGGCAGTTCCTATGTCCATCCCGGTAAACGCCTGCATTGAGTCGGTTCCGACCAACTCCCCGTCAATTTCACGCGCACAATCAAGCGCCAACGCGGTCTTCCCCACCGCGGTTGGTCCAATGATTGTCAATACCGGCTGCGACTTCATGGGAGATCAATCAAGGTGAAACGAAAGTTGGAATGCCCAACATGACGGAAGTCTGTGAAGTCGATTCTGAGAGCTCACCTGCACGTGTCTGACGCACGAAAGTAGCATCACCTACAAGGTGGTGTGGGGCAGCAGAGAGAACCTTTCCAGTGAGAAAGTCACCCGGTCTAGCCGTCAACTCGCCAACATTAAAATGCGCGAGTCTACCGTCTGCCGTTCGGCCGGAGCGCCTATTTGTGTGGGCGTCCTTTCGACCTTCGCCGTGAGCCACAAGAATCTCAACGGTTTTACCCACCTGCTTGAGATTTTCCTCCCACGAAATCTGGTTCACCAATTTGACTAATCGCTCATAACGTTCCTGAACGACTTCTTTATCGATCTGATCTTCCATAGTCGCAGCTGGCGTTCCAGGTCGCTTCGAATATTGGAATGTGTACGCACTTGAAAAGCGGGACTTTTGCACGACGTCCATTGTTGCTTGAAAATCTTCTTCAGTCTCACCCGGGAAACCGACAATGATGTCCGTGGTGATTGATGCCTCCGGCATTGCTGCTCGGACCCGATCAATTATGCCCAAATACTTCTCTTGACGGTATGAACGACGCATTCTCGCAAGCACCGAGTCTGAACCAGATTGCAAAGGCATGTGCAGAGTGGGCATAACGTTCTCGGTCCGCGCCATAGCATCGATTACGTCGTCGGTGAAGTCACGAGGGTGTGGGCTCATGAACCGTACTCGCTCAAGCCCTGGGACTTCCCCACATGCGAGCAAGAGTTTACTAAACGCCTGACGGTCACCCAGATCAGAACCGTAGGCATTGACATTCTGCCCCAACAGCGTCACTTCAAGCACACCGTCAGCGACCAAGACTTCAATTTCGGTTAAAATATCGCCCGCTCGTCGGTCTTTCTCCTTCCCGCGGAGCGCAGGAACAATGCAGAACGTACAGGTGTTGTTGCAGCCCACACTTACAGACACAAATGCGCTATAGATGGCGTCACGTTTGGTGGGGAGCGCTGAAGGAAAATCAACGAGAGCCTCCGCGATTTCGACTTGTGCTTCCTGTTGAATCCGGGAGCGCTCTAAAAGCACCGGCAGGGACCCTAGGTTGTGGGTTCCAAAAACGACGTCGACCACGGGTGACTTGCGTAAAATTTCTCCCTGATCTTTTTGCGCGAGGCAGCCGCCAACTGCGATTTGCATTCCCGGATTTGCAGCCTTGATCGGCACTAGATGGCTGAGATTTCCGTAGAGTTTGTTGTCCGCATTTTCACGAACCGCACACGTGTTAAACACGATCAGGTCCGCGACTGCGCCACCTTCGACCGGTACGTAGCCTTCCGACTCCAGCAGCCCAGTAATTCGCTCAGAATCATGTACGTTCATTTGACACCCGTACGTGCGCACTTCATACGTCTTGGGCACATTAGGCATAGTGGACATAGTGCTTAACAGTAATCATGTGCGATTGAGGGCGGATAGCGCCCTAGCTAACCGGTTGCGGATCCGATTTTTCCTTGTACTCGTCAACGATTTCGTCCTCGCCCGGCTCAATTTGAACCCTGGGAAGGATGCGGTCCAACCAGCCCGGAAGCCACCAGTTGCCTTTGCCAATAATGGACATGATGGATGGGACCGCGATCAGTCGAATTAAGAATGCATCGATGATTACTGCCGAGCCCAGGGCAATACCGAAGAGTTTGATCGTGTTTTCAGGAGTGGGAATAAACGCGAGGAAAACGCTGCTCATAATTGCCGCAGCGATCACGACGACCTTGCCGGATCCTGCGAGTCCGCGACGAACTGCCGCAGCGTTGTCCCTTGTGTGATCCCATTCTTCGCGCATACGCGTGACTAGGAAAACCTGATAGTCCATGGACAGCCCGAAGAGGATTGCAAACACCATGATCGGCAGGAACGGGAAGATCGGCCCGGTCCCGGATACACCCAACAGACTGTTGAACCATCCCCATTGGAATACGGCCACGGTAATACCCGTTGCTGCGGCAAAACTCAGCAGACTTGTCAACGCCGCGGTCAGCGGGACTACCAAGGATCGGAAGAGAATCATGAGCGCCAAGAATCCAAGTGAGACCACAATGAGCAGGAATATCGGCAGCGCGTTGACAAGGACCGTGGTGAAGTCGGACGTCACCGCTAGCGCTCCTCCCACGTATATGGAAACACCTGTTGAATCAAATAGTGCTGGAGCGGTGACATCGCGCAACTCGTTCAATAGATCTGTCGTCTCAGCTGCCTGCGGGCTTGTGGCCGGCGTAACAAAGATCGCTCCGACCGTTCCGTCGGGGCTCAGGCCACCGCCGGAGGCTTGAACAAGTGGCAAGATCGCGGTTGAAGGATTGGTCGCCGCCACCCCAGGAGTGGACTCAACCGCTGAGATCGCGGCCGCATACTGTTCAAGGTTATTCGGCTCAGAGAGTTCAACAGCGACAATAAACGGCCCGTTAGTTCCAGGCCCAAAACCTTCGGCTGTGAGGTCATAAGCGATCCGACTTGTGCTGCCCGGGGCGTTACCCGAAGCGTCAGCGAATCCAAGGCGGAGCGAGAAGACGGGAATAGCCAAGATACCTACCAGGCCGACGGACACGATGGCGAAAAACCAGGGCTTCTTTTGCAAGAAGTGCCCATAACGTGCCCACTGCTTGCCTTCAGCATGGCCTTCACCCGGCTTGGTACCCCAGGGCAGACGCAAACCTAATGCTTTCGTACCAAGGAGCGAAAGTGTGGCGGGCAGCAGCCAGAGGGCTGACATCATGACCATAAAAACCGTCACAATTGATGCAAGCGCCAGGCCGTTGAAGAACCCAATACCAAGGATAAAGAGGCCACAAAGTGCGAAAATTACCGTTGCACCGGCAAAGAGAACAGCACGGCCGGCGGTATTAACGGCCTCCAATGCAGCGCGTTTTGGTTCATGCCCAATGAGGACCGCCTGACGGTATCGATTGAGCACAAAGAGTGCGTAGTCGATTCCCACTCCGAGTCCAATCATCGCGGCCAGTGTTGGCGCGAATGTGGCAACGTCAAGGAACAGTGCGACTACGAGGACGAGCATTTGACCTGCCGCGAGCCCAATAACAGCAATCACAATAGGCATACCGGCCGCAATAATCGAACCGAATGCAATGAGCAGAATAACAATTGCAACGAGGATTCCAAAGAGTTCACTTGATGGTGGCTCTTGACCTGCAAACTGGAAGATATCCCCACTTGCACCAACCGCTATTGCATCAGTATTTGCGGCCTTAACGAGGTCAAGGACGGCAATTGCATCGGATGTTGAAATATCTTCCATACCTCCAGCGAAGGTGACCGTGGAAACTGCCACGGTTCCGTCAGGACTTACCGGAGAAGCTGCAATCGCAGCAGCCTCGAGTGCGGGTTGAAGTTGTTCAAGTTCTTCAGGTGTCGCATTGGCCATGAGGTCTGACATGCCCGTGTCAGCGGCCGGGCATGCATTACCCAGCGAATTCGTAGGATCAAATGGATTGGTCACACACGCGACCGACGGCACGGCGGCTATTTGTTCGAGCAAGGGCAAAATCTCTGCAGAACTAGCGGGGTCGACTGCACTTCCGGTGGCCGGTGACCACACGATGCTGGCATTGGCTCCGGAGGCTGATGCATCTAGGTCAGCATTCCCAATTGTGCCAAGGAGTTCGGTGGCAGTAGTTGACTCAGTGTCGGGCAAGTCAAATGAATCGTTCAATGACCCCCCAAAGGACACGCCGATGACCACAATTGCGATCAGGGCCACGAAGTAGGAAATGAGTGCGGCAACTGGCTTACGAACAGCCCACTGTGACAAGCCCGGCATGGATTCTCCTGAAATTTTCCGACAGATAAACAACGATTGTGAAGCTCCGCACAAACCCTAACACAATCTGAACACTGCTCACATTGGGGGTACTATTCGCTGAGCTCTCCAACGGACTCCACATCGGCGCCCACCGTTTCTTTCGCGATCTGAAAACACAGGCCCGGGGCATATCCTTTTCGCTGCAACAAACTGGCGATCCTCCGCACAGCCACATTTGGTTCCACACTGTGCAAACTTCGGTACTTCTTTGCAGCGAGTTGGTAAGCCCGCTCTTTCGTGTCTTCGGCGGACAGCTCTGCTAACGCCGCTTCGATTAACTCAAGGTCGATTTCCTTGGCCAATAATTCCCGTGTGAGAACGCTCGGTGCAAGTCCACGGGAGCGGTGGCGGCTGCGAACCCAGTCTCTTGCGAATTGTGCGTCATCGATGTAGCCCATGCCTTCGACGCGTTCGAGAACCCGCTGGATTGCGTCCGCACTAAATTCCTTGCCCAGGAGATACTTCGTTAACTCCCCTCGCGAACGAGGAGCCGCATTAAGTCGGCGCATTACCACCAACATGATCTGCGACTCCTCCTTCGAGGAATCAAGCTTTAGGGAATCAAGCACTGGGTCAGACATCTGCGTTTGACAGCTACTTACTCATCGCCTGCGTCAACGGGCGCGCTTGCATCGAGTTTTGCAGCTGCTTTGACTGCTTTGGAATCCACTGGGGCATCGATTTTAGGTCCGATTCCCATTTGTTCTTTGATGCGCTTTTCAATTTCGTTGGCCAAGTCAGCATTGTCGCGGAGGAATGTTCGAGCGTTTTCTTTTCCTTGGCCTAGCTGATCACCTTCGTAGGTGTACCAAGCTCCAGCCTTGCGCACGATTCCTTGATCCACACCAATGTCGATGAGTGATCCTTCACGGGAGATTCCCTCGCCGTAAATAATGTCAAACTCTGCTTGCTTAAATGGCGGCGCGACTTTGTTCTTGACTACTTTGATCCGGGTTCGGTTTCCGACAGCTTCGGTCCCACCCTTAAGCGTTTCGATTCGACGAACATCCATGCGGACAGATGAATAGAACTTCAATGCTTTTCCACCCGTTGTCGTTTCGGGTGAACCAAACATGACGCCAATTTTTTCACGCAATTGATTAATGAAAATTGCGGTGGTATTCGTATTGCTCAGCGCACCGGCCATTTTGCGCAGGGCTTGGCTCATAAGTCGGGCTTGCAGCCCCATGTGTGAATCACCCATGTCACCTTCGATTTCAGCGCGCGGGGTGAGCGCCGCAACGGAGTCGATTACGACCAGGTCGATAGCCCCGGAGCGGACCAACGTGTCACAAATCTCGAGTGCCTGTTCGCCGTTGTCAGGCTGTGAGACATACAGATTGTCTAAATCCACGCCTAGTGCGGCCGCATACTCTGGGTCGAGTGCGTGCTCCGCGTCGATAAATGCGGCAAGCCCTCCGCGTGCCTGAACACTGGCAATGGCGTGTAAGGCAACCGTTGTTTTACCCGACGACTCCGGGCCGTAGATCTCAACAATCCGGCCACGGGGGTATCCACCAATTCCTAATGCAATGTCAAGTGCAATGGACCCGGTAGGAATCACTTCCATGGGTACCCGCTCGGCGTCCCCCAAGCGCATGAGCGATCCCTTGCCGAATTGGCGTTCAATCTGAGCCAATGCGCTGTCAAGGGCCTTCTCGCGGTCTTTCTCGGTATTTGCCATGCTCTTTCTCCTCAACCCTGGGTCCGCGTTCACAACTGCCGAAGCAGTTCGAGCACTTCACGTTTTTATATGTTTGCCACAGGCTAAGCGCGAGCACTGACATTTACCTGAAGTGATTCTCCGTTGTGGATTAGCACCCGCGGTTGTTGATAACTCGACCCAGCGATGTGAGCCTATATCGAACGTGCGTTCGAATGCAGCCGACACGCCGGAACTCTGACCCAGATGGCCAAGGCAATCAGCGGAAGGATCGCGAAGGCACATAACCATCCGTACCCACCGACCCACATGATCAGACCCGCAGCCACGCCGCCGAGCGCACCTGCCGCGTTCATTGATAAATCCGAGAGCCCTTGGACCGACGGCCGCTCGTTGGCCTCAACTGAATCTGTCACGAGTGTGGAACCGGCGATCAACGTACATGACCAACCCAACCCCAAGAGAAACAGTCCGATCCCTAGTACGAGAACGTTGTCGGCTGGCGCTAGCCCGGAAATTACGCAACTGAGTGCCAAAATCACCGCACCCGCAAGGATCATGGGGACCCGCCCGAATCGGTCCACTGCCATTCCAACCAACGGGGAAAAGGCATACATGCCCGCAACGTGCACGCTAATCACGAGCCCAATGAGTTGCAATGTGACATCTACGTGGGCCATATGAACCGGTGTCATGACCATCACCATGATCATGACCACGTGACCAATCGAGATCGCACCAATACCAAGTACAGCCCGCGGGCGCGTCCGAAGGTGATCGATCCCGTCTCTCAGTTTGGGGTGCGCGATCTTTGTGCCTGGTTCTTGATCCTGGCGAAGTTTGGTTGCTAACTGAAATGGATCTGGGCGAAGTGACACCAACAGAATGAGAACCGCGAGCGTTAGCGCAATGGCTGAAACTACATATGGACCCGATAACTGTGGCAATCCAAGGCTCATGCCGACCGAGCCACTGAAATTTAGCAGGTTGGGCCCCAAAACCGCCCCGATTGTCGCGGCCCACACGACGTAGGACAACGAGCGAGCGCGATGCTGCGGCAGAGCGAGATCGGTGGCCGCGTAGCGCGCCTGAAGGCTGGCCGCGCTTGCCACACCCACGAAAAGCGATCCGAAAAGAACCAGTGCAACGTTTTTCGACACAGCGCCGAAAATCACCAGGATCGCTCCGACCGCTCCCAATCCATAACCACTGGCCAATGCAGGTCGACGCCCCCGGGTCAGGGCAATTCGGGCGAGGGGCAAGGCAAAAATCGCAGCTCCCAAGACACCTGCTGTTTGAACCAAACCCGCGAACGCTTCCGAATCGGTCAATGACACAGCCAGCAATGCGCCTGCTGGCACAGATCCGGCTACTGCAATTCCACCGAACATTTGGGCGCCCGAAAGCGTGGCCACCGAACGGTTTTGGATGGTGATAATCCTTGAGCTGCCAAGGGTTTCATTCGATTGCATTTCACTCGATTGGATATCTCCAGTTGCGCTCACCCAAGAACTCTAGAGCAAGGTTGCTGGAACTTCGACGAAATTACACACCGCACGCCAGATTGCTGCAGTTTCGACGCCGGCCGACACTGCGCCGTCCACACTGAGACCAAGATCGGGCAACACCATGTCCTTGCGCCATGAATCGCAATACTGCGAACCAATCACGAGCTCGAGGCGCTCCGACAGGTCGCTCAGTCGCATAGAGAGAAAATCGAGGAAAGGATCAGATTCGAATTGCTGGGATTGCGCTGGGAAAAGTGAGCGGTTGTGCTAATTCCGCGTTCGCAACCGAAGTACTCACCGAAGACAGGATGTCAGAGAGGGAAACGTCCAGTGCGCCACAAATTGCCGCGATGAGTTCAGACGAAGCCTCTTTTTGACCCCGCTCGATTTCAGAAAGGTAGCCCAGGGACACCGAAGCAGCTCCGGAAATATCTCGGAGGGTACGGCCTTGATCTTGACGGCGGCGGCGAAGTTCGTCACCGATGACGTTGCGTAAAACGATCATGTCCATTTCCTTTCTGTGCTACACCAATGCCCCATGCTACTCGCTAAGACTGACATGCGCGGTTTTTGGCTCAAGTCTGTGGATGAAGTTCCGCGAAAAGCCCCGCCTTGAGCACCAAATTCAAGGACGCTTCAACCGCCGCGGCGCGGATAGCGTTCCTATCCGAGATCGAAGGCGGTATCTGCACAAAGACTGCTCCGCTTGCACTCTTGGACGCAAAACCCAGCCATATGGTTCCCGCGGGAACTCCCTGGTCCGGCCCGGGCCCTGCCACACCCGTGCTCGATAGGGCAAAATCTGAGGCAAATAGCTCACGCGCACGAACCGCCATCCCGAGCGCTACCTCTTTCGACACCACTCCATGACCAAGTTCAATGTCAGAAATTCCTAGAACCTTTATTTTTGAGTGAACCGTGTAAGTGACGACTCCACCAGAAAATACTTCCGATGCACCCGGGATCGCCACCAGGGTGCTGGCAATTTCACCGCCTGTGATCGACTCGGCTGTGCAGATAGTTGCACGATTAAACCGCAATAAATCAACCACCTGCTGGGCGATCACGATCGGGCACCATCTATTTGCCGGCGCAGTTGTAGTGCCTTTCGAATATAGGCAATCGCCGTGGTCATGGTGAGGACCACGGCGAGCGTCATGACTGAAATTTTTGCAAAATCCCAGAAGTTAGTGAATGACTCCGAAGCGCCCTCTGGCCATACGTAGAGATACATGCTAATTGCCACAATTTGAAGCAGTGTCTTAGTTTTGCCGCCACGAGAAGCAGAGATCACTCCGTGCTCAATTACCCAAAAGCGCAGCAGCGTGACGCAAATTTCCCGCGCAATAATCACAATTGTCACCCACCACGGCAGCGCGCCTAGGTAGGACAGCCCAAGTAGTGCTACACCTGTCAAGAACTTATCCGCGATCGGGTCAGCAACTTTCCCAAGCGTTGTAATTAATCCAAACTTGCGTGCAACGAAACCGTCAAGCAAATCCGTCAACGAGGCGAGCAAAAAAACCAGTGTTGCCAAGTTTCTCGAGTCCTGTGAATCTTGGAGCAACAAATAGCCCAGCAGGGGAACCGCCAGAAGCCGCAGGCCGGTAAGAGCGTTGGCAACATTCCACACTGAAGTCGTTGTTGGCTTGTCAGCGGCATGATCCGGTGGGAGTGGATGCTCGCGCATCAGTGAGTCAATTCCGCAACCAGGTCAACTCCGTTGCTGTCAACAACTCGTGCGTGGACCAATTGACCTACCGTGAGTTCACCGCTGCTCTCCCCGAGGACAACTTCCGTTTCGCCGTCGTCGGGACCTTGGTGACCCGCATGGCCCCAATAGCTGTGTGACTCGGAATCAAATGACTCGATTACGACCTCTACGTCTTCTCCGATTCGGTCCTGGGCTCGTTGCGCCATTAGTTCGTCCACTAGGTCTGTAATTAGTCGAACCCTTGAGTCAATAATCGGCTGATCAACTTTTGGATACAGATTAAACGCTTCGGTGCCCTCCTCGTCACTGTAGGCAAAAACACCCACTGCATCGAGTTCACCCTGTTCCAGGAATGCGACAAGCTCTGCAAATTCTTCGTCCGTTTCGCCCGGGAATCCGACAATCACATTGCTGCGGATACCAGCCTGGGGTGAGAGTTCACGAATCGACCCGATCAATTCCAAGAAGGCCTCCCGGCTGCCGAATCGCTTCATCCGTCTTAACAGAGTCGCAGAGGCATGCTGGAATGACAAATCAAAGTATGGTGCTACAACCGGCGTGGACGCCATGACCTTCAGAAGGTCCGGTCGCACTTCAGCTGGTTGTAAATAAGCAACCCGAATTCGAGCGATATCGGTGCCCTGATCAATCGCGGGCAAGAGTGACTCCAGCAGTCGAAGATCGCCAAGGTCTTTGCCGTAGGACGTTGAGTTTTCACTCACCAGAACAGTCTCGGTGACGCCTAGGCCCGCGAGCCAGGCGACCTCTGCGACGACGTCAGCCGGAGGGCGTGAAATAAATGAGCCGCGGAAAGAGGGGATCGCGCAGAATGTGCAACGCCGGTCACACCCTGAGGCAAGTTTGACGGGTGCAACGGGAGAATTTTCCAGCCTCTTGCGCAAAATAGGGGGTTGCCAAGCCAGGGCATCGTTGCCGGGAGGCATGTCTTCCTGCGAGCCGTGGCCCGGTATCGGGTTGGTATTTGCAGCACGTTCCACGGGGCTGATCGGGAGCAGGGTCCGGCGATCACTGGGGGCATGTGGCACAAGTTTGTCGCCGCGCATCACGGCGTCCAGCCGCTCGGCAATGTAGGGGTAATCGTCGAAACTCAACACAGCGTCGGCTTCAGGGAGGTCGCCCGCTAATTCATTCCCGTAGCGCTGCGCCAAACAACCAACGGCAACGACAGCCTTGGTTACGGCACCAGACTCTTTCAGATCCGCGGCTTCAATGATTGTGTTGATTGAGTCCGCTTTTGCAATGTCAACAAAGCCGCAAGTGTTGACCATGACCGCTTGCGCCATTTCTGGGTCTTCCACCAATGTCCAGCCTTGGGCCTCCAGCCGCCCGGCGAGTTCCTCGGAATCTACTTCATTACGGGCACAGCCCATGGTGATCAGCGCAACTGTTTTTTCCGACACTCGTGGAGTCTATCCGCCGCGGATAGACAGGATTAATCCCGGAAGTTCGTCCGCTGTGACAAGCACGTCCCTGGCCTTTGAACCTTCACTCGGACCCACAACCCCGCGAGACTCCATCAGGTCCATCAATCGACCGGCTTTGGCAAAGCCCACGCGGAGTTTGCGTTGAAGCATCGATGTTGAACCAAATTGGGTTCCGACCACAAGCTCAACGGCCTGCAGCAACACATCGAGATCGTCTCCTATGTCGCCGTCAATCTCCTTTGCGGAAGCTGCTGGGCTTGTCACTTCGTCAAGATAATCCGCATCCCATTGATCCTTGCAATGAGCGACGATCTGGCGGATTTCATGTTCGGACACGAATGCCCCTTGAATCCGCATTGCCTTGTTCTCCCCCATGGGCAAGAACAAACCATCACCTTGGCCCACAAGTTTTTCGGCGCCCGGCTGGTCCAAGATCACTCGACTGTCAGCCAAGCTCGACGTTGCGAACGCGAGGCGGCTGGGCACATTTGCCTTGATCAAACCTGTAACAACGTCCACACTTGGGCGCTGGGTTGCCAAGACCAAGTGAATCCCAGCGGCCCGTGCGAGTTGGGTGATCCGAACTACCGAGTCTTCAACGTCACGCGGTGCGACCATCATGAGGTCGGCGAGTTCGTCGACGATTATCAACAAGTAGGGATACGCCTCGATCTTGCGTTCAGACCCTGGCAATGGCCTAATCTTGCCAGAACGGACGGCTTTATTGAAGTCATCGATGTGTCGGTAACCAAAAGCAGACAGATCGTCGTAGCGCCGATCCATTTCCTTAACCACCCACGTGAGTGCGTCGGCGGCCTTCTTGGGATTAGTAATAATTGGAGTAATGAGGTGCGGAACACCTTCGTAGATTGTGAGCTCAACTCGTTTGGGATCCACCAGGATCATCCGGACTTCTTCGGGCGTGGATCGCATCAGAATTGAGGTGATCAGCGAGTTGATACAACTGCTCTTTCCAGCACCGGTGGCACCGGCCACCAAAATATGTGGCATTTTGGCTAGGTTTGCGACAACAAAACTGCCTTCAACGTCTTTACCGAGCGCAACGACCATGGGGTGTTGGTCATTTGCAGCTACTGTGCTCTTGAGCACGTCACCTAGTGCAACGAGTTCTCGGTCGGTATTGGGGATTTCGATTCCAATTGCCTTTTTGCCAGGTATTGGGCTCAGGATCCGAACTTCCGCACTGGCAACTGCATAAGCGATGTTCTTACTCAATGCGGTTACCCGCTCCACTTTGACACTTTGACCCAATTCAATTTCGTACCGGGTCACGGTTGGGCCGCGCATAAAACCGACAACCTGCGCGTCAATTCCGAACTGAGTCATAACGTCGGTGAGAGCGGTCACGACCAGGTCATTAGCTTTGGTGGCAGTTTTGTGGGCCGGTCCCACTTTGAGTAGGTCCCCCTTTGGAAGTCGGTATGCACTTCGTGGAAGTAGGGGCAATTGGGTGGCCACCTGGGGCTGACCGACAATTTCTGTGTCATTTTTTGATGTAACCGTGGGCTTGACCGCTGCCACAACGATCGTGTCACTTCGGGAGTCGGCTTCCTTGAGGGCCTTCACTGACGAATCGGCCACACCAGCCATTAATGCGGCGGCAGGGCGTTCATCTTCAGTCGGAATGGGTGAAATGAAAGGTTCATCGCCTACCAAAGGAAGATCAGAGTGATCCGCCCGCAGAACACCATTGGGGTTTGCGAATCCTGGTGTCGCTCTTTCGGCCGCGAGTGACCCTTCTTCGAGTTGATCGATAGGCGAATTTTCGTAATCTTCTTCTGTTTTCCCGCCTGAACGCGATGGCATTCCCCCACGCATTCTGACGAATCCAGCGCCGAGGATTTCACGGAGACGCGCAATTGTGGTCTTCGTGAGAACCAGATAACCGAAGAAGCCAAGAATTACTAGAAGCAGTCCACTCACAATTGCACCAAGTGCCGCCACGACCGGCGCGGTTACGATCCACCCTGTAGTACCACCGGCATTGTTCATGGCCAGTGCGCCATTACTTGGAGTAGGCGTTCCTTGAGAGAGGTGCCATAAACCCAACACACTAATGACTATCGCGGTGATACCAACGGATAGGCGACCGGTTGCGCCGTTTTGATCAGGGTGACGCAGAAAACGCCAGGCAAGTGCCAGGAGGAGGATTGGAATCACCCAAGCCAATGCGCCAAAAAATGAGGTGGCAAGCATTCCGGTCCACGAAATAAACCATCCGTCGACACCAAACCACGTTGCTGCAATCATGATTATCGAGGCCGCGATAAGTGACAGCCCTAGCCCATCACGGCGCAAGGCCGGATCGATTTCTTTGGCTCCCCGACCGATTCCTCTTGTTGCACCTCCAGCCACGTGTGCCAGACCGGTCCAACCTCGGGCCAGCGTGCGACCAATCGCGCCAAAGGCCCGGGGTACCGGGCCAGCCTTCACCGGTCTGGATTTACCGCGCGCTGGAGCCTTGCGCTTTACTTTGCGCTTCGGAGTACTTTTCGTGCTGCTGGGGGAAGATCCACGCGTGCGCGTAGACGTGCGGGAAGCCATAGTTGGCAGCGTACCCAATCAACGAGCCATTCCCCTGCAGTCACACGCGTCCCGCGTGTCACACATTGACGGCCGAACCTACTCGTGGCCGCCCTTGATTCCTATCACGACGGGCACGATCATGGGGCGGCGTCGGTGAGTCGTTCCTACCCATTTGCCGACAATCTTTCGGGCCTTCTGGGAAAGTTCGTGCGGATCCTCGATCCCGTCTTTCATTGCTTCAACGAGTGCTTTCGCGACTTCAGCTTCGACCTTGGTGGTGTCCGATGTTTCGCCCACGCCACGATCCACGATCTCAGGTCCAACAACGACGCTTTGCTGAGCGATATCTACGGCGGCGTACACCGAGATGAACCCTTCCTCGCCAAGGATCAGACGGTCTTTCAGCAGGCTTTCATCAACGCTGCCCACGCTGGTGCCATCGACGTACACCTCGCGCAAAGAATAGGCGCCGCTAATTACCGCATGGTCCGCGTTTAGGTCAACACATGCACCGTTTGCAGCAACTAAGACATGATCTGCGGGAACACCAACGCTCTGAGCGAGCAATGCATTGGCTTTGAGGTGGCGCCATTCTCCGTGAATGGGCATGACATAAGTGGGTTTGACAATATTGAACACATAACGCAGTTCACCCGCCGCAGCGTGGCCGGACACGTGAACCAGTGCGTTCCCTTTGTGGACAACGTCCGCACCGAGCACGGTTAGACCGTTAATTACCCGGTTAACTGCATTCTCATTTCCCGGAATCAACGAAGACGCCAAGACAATCGTGTCGTCGTCTCCGACGGAAATATCATGGTTACGGTGAGCGATTCGGGAAAGCACCGCCATGGGTTCACCCTGTGAACCGGTGCAAATCAATACCGCCCGATCGTCTGGCAATTTGGAGAGTTCATCCATGGATATCAAGGTATTGCCGGGGATTTTTAGGTAGCCCAAATCGCGGGCGACATTCATATTGCGCACCATTGAACGACCGACAAATGCGACCTTTCGGTTGTGAGCAATCGCAACGTCGATTATTTGCTGAACTCGGTGCACGTGGGAGGCAAATGATGCAACGATCACACGACCCTTGGCTCGACTGAACACCCTTTCGAGCACCGGAATAATTTCTTTTTCGCTGGGCACAAAGCCAGGCACTTCGGCATTGGTGCTGTCGACCATCAGGATGTCAACGCCTTCTTCACCGAGCCGGGCAAAACTTGCTAAGTCTGTGATTCTTCCGTCAAGCGGCAATTGATCCATCTTGAAATCACCCGTGTGAAGTACTCGTCCGGCCGGCGTTTTAATGGCAATCGCCATTGCATCGGGGATTGAATGATTCACCGCGAGAAATTCAAGCTCAAATGGACCAATTTTTTCGCTCGATCGGTCCTTGACTGCCAGCGTGTAAGGCTTGATTCGGTGTTCCTTGAGTTTCGCTTCAATGAACGCCAATGTCAGTCCTGATCCAATGATCGGAATGTCGGACCTATGTCGGAGCAGATAGGGAACCGCGCCGATGTGGTCCTCATGACCATGTGTAAGAACGATTGCTTCCACGTCATTGATTCGTTCCAGAATCGGTTCAAAGTCCGGCAGGATCAGGTCAATTCCAGGGTGGGATTCCTCGGGGAATAGCACCCCACAATCAACGATCAGCAATCGGGATTCATATTCAAATACGGTCATATTTCGACCGATCTCACCAAGTCCGCCAAGGGGCATAATCCGTAACGCGCCAGATGCCAAGGTTGGTGGCGCGGGTAAATCAGGGATAAACATGACTAGTCCTTAATGTAGTGAAGTATCGGGAGCATTACGCAGGTAACGCCACGCCGCCAGCAACGAGGTCTTGACGCAATTGTTCGATTTCGCCTAGCGTTGCATTGACTAAAGGGGGCCGAACCGGACCGCTGGGAAGCCCTTGTAATTGCAAGGCAGCCTTCGTCAGAATGACACCCTGCGTTCGAAAAATTCCGGTGTACACCGGTAGCAATGATTCGTTGATCACCCGAGCACCCTCGACGTCACCACTCCAAAAAAGTTGTGCCATGTCTGCAAGCCGATCCCCTACAACGTGTCCAACAACAGAAACCATGCCACCGGCACCGAGCGCCAGAAGCGCAAGGTTTAAGGAATCTTCGCCGCTGTACCAAGCTAAGTCTGAACGTGCCATTGCCCATTGGGATGCTTCCAAGTCACCTTTGGCATCTTTATTTGCGATGATCCTCGGGTGCTCTGCCAATCGTACGAGCGTCTCGGTCTCAATTACCACGCCCGTTCTGCGGGGTATGTCGTAGGTCATGAGTGGCAGATCAGTGCTGTCAGCAATCGCAATGAAGTGTTCGTAGATCCCCTGCTGTGGCGGCCGGTTGTAGTACGGAGAAGAAGCCATCAATGCATCAACGCCTGCGTTAACAGCTGCTCGGGCGCACGCAACTGAATGTGCAGTGTCGTTGGTGCCGACACCCGCTATCACCGTTGCACGATCCCCAACAGCCTCAACGACCGCTTGTAGGAGCGCAAGGTCTTCAGCGTCGGTTTTAGTCGAGGCTTCACCCGTTGTCCCGTTGATCACGAGTCCGTCGTGGTGGAGATTGTCAACTAAATGAGTGGCGAGTGCCTGGGCCCCTACAAGGTCCTGACTGCCATCGTGCGCAAATGGAGTGATCATTGCGGTCAGCATGACTCCGAACGGGCTTTTCATGTCACAAGCCTACCGCGACCGGCTACGGCGCAACCCGACCATGAGCGTTGAAGGCGGCGTGGGTCAAGGGCATGAGTTTTTCAAAGTGTTCTTCATAGATCTCTGCCACCATTTCGATCTCGCGCTGTGGATATGACACGAAATACGACCCCTCAACCTTGCGACGCAGTGACAGGAAGTTCATCAAAGCACGCGCGTTCATGGTGACGTATGCTGAGGAATAAATGGTGACGGGCAGGACCATCCGGGCTACTTCCCGCGCAATTCCAGCTTCTAACATTTGCGTATAAGCGTCGTATGCACGAATACACGAATCTTTCACGGACCTGTCAACTAATTCATATTGCTCAGCCGAGCCAGCGTGGAATTCATAAGCCCCCGGCTTACCCGATTGCACAAGTGGTCGTTCGTGTGCGGGCGTATAAAAGACAGGTTGCAACTCCCGATAACGCCCCGACTCTTCGTTATAGCTGGCGATTCGGTGCCGCATGTGTTCCCGCCACACGAAAATCGGTGCTTTAACAAAAAAAGTCATGGAGTTATGTTCGAAAGGACTCCCGTGTCGATCACGCATCAAATAATTGATCAACCCTGAACTGCGCTGAGGATCTGCATCTACGTCTTCAAGAGATGCTTCTCCCACAGTAGAGACCCTGGCCGCAAACACGACGTCAGCATCACTTGCATTAGCCCGGACCAGCTCGACGGTCACGTCGTTTCGAAACTCAATTTCCACGGTTACGAGCCTAGTGGGGTTGGTCCGGTTGGGCCGGCTAGATCCCCTGATGACTCGTTCGAGCGCCTATCCGTGTGCTCGCTAACGTAGTGACATGGACACGACCCGATTGGCGAAAGCAACAGATGCACCGTTGATCACTGAACTGCAACTGGCAAACTGGCATATTTCTTACCCGGAAATTGCGGAGTTTCTTGACTCGCGAGACGTTCAAGACCAGTGGGAGTCCGCCATAAAAGATCAGGGTTCGCGCGGCCGCGTCCTCGTGTGCGAACGCGACTTAGCTTTGGTGGGTGTTGCCGCGATTGAGTTCGAGGGCCAACTTGGTCAACTCTCTCTACTGGAAGTCACCCCAACCTGTCGCCGACAGCTCATTGGATCTCGACTCCTGAATGCGGTTGCTGACATCGCAGGGCGGGCAGGTGCATCTTCCATATATTCCTGGGTCGCGACTGCTGACACACCTGCCCAAGAATTCTTGGAATCAACCGGTTTCACTCACACCGGGGCCACACGGACTATAGGTTTCCAAGACGGCGCAAGAGACTTACTGACCCACCAGATGTACATGTCCACGAACCTTGACAATCGCGCATAAGGAGATTTTTTCGACGAGGAAAGTAAAAACCGGCGGATCCCCCGTGCCCGCCGGCACCTAAGGGTCACACACTTTACGTACCTATTGCCATAATTATCTGTCCCCAATTTGGGGGACTTTCTCGCGCTTTGATCAAGGAATTCGGGCAAAACACCCAATCAGACTAACTCGATTCAAGGATGCCGTCCTCGGATGCCTGAACATACAGCTCTGTGCGTGTCCTTGCTCGACGACCAATGTGTTCATATTTTGCTCGAACTCGATCTAGATACTCTTTTGCAGTGTGCGGGGATACCCCCATCCGGTGGGCTACCGCGTTGAGGGTCAAGCCCGCCGCATACAGCCGGAGCGCGTCCACTTCCCTCGGGCTCAAATCTGGACGATCTTTCGCATTGGCAATGATCGATGCGAGGTCGACTGAAAGAAATATCTCACCAACCGCGACCGCTCGAAGTGCCTGCGCAAGAACGTTCGCACTTACTCGCTTTGGAATAAACCCCAAAGCACCTTCGTGCAATCCGCGCCGAATTGCCGAAGAGTCTTCGTTCGCGCTGATCAGCAACACGTTTAGATTCATGTCTACAAGCTCTCGAACATTTGTCTCCACCGAGGCCGACCCCGGTCCTAGATCCACGTCAAGTAAGACAACGTCGGCGATCAGGTCTTCACAATTACTGAGACTCTCACCAGAAAATACCACCTCGACTGCTATAGGAAACCCATGGTTCATGAGGGAGACAAGACCCTGACGAACGAGTTCGTGGTCATCAATAACCACTATTCGAAGTGGCTGCTCCCCTAGCACCGTTCTACCCTAACGTGGCCTGACCATCTAATATCGCTTCCCACAAGAATTGAGCAGTACCGTCAGAATCCACGAGAACCTCAGACTTTCCCAACGTGGGTGCATTCTTCAGGAGGTGAATCTGTAACTGGCGGGTGGACTCCTCGTCATCTGCCATGTAACTGGCCACAAATCGAATAAAGCCTTGATCACCTTCATTCGCCGTTGAAAGCCGGGATGTGGAATCAAGCGGTAGCAGGTTCATGACCCCTTCAAGGAAAAGCCCAGTGTCATGTAACTGGCTGTCATTTATGAATTCGTGGTCCAATGAAATATCAAAGAGTAGCCCGTGCTCCAATGCTGAGCGAGATAAGTGATCTGCAAATGAAGCAACCGGGTCACTTAAATCCAAGTTGCCAAAAATTGCCCGACGCAGATGTGACTCCGCGACACCGCACTCCCTTTGAACCTCACTCGACCACGGGTCGCGGTTACCCTCTGAAATTTCGGCCAGTAATTCAATTATTGGATGTGGTACAACGCCCACGTATCTCTCCATCTTTGATGCGACCATTCGATCACTAAGCGAAATCTTGACTTCGTTAGTCGCCTGTTCTCCGAGCGCCAGCACCCTTGCCCGATCGGTTCGACGTAATTGCATGCCAAAGAAAGCACCTGCCATGATTATCAGGAAGCCAGGGGCAATTAATTCGGCAGGAAAATTTTGTTGGATAACTAACCATGAGGTACCTACAGCGATCCAACCCCACCAAGGCCCCGCTGCTGCCATAACCAAAAATAGAGCAGCGATTGCCGCAGACGCCCAGCCGGTCCAGGGAGTATTGACTATGGGGTTCGAGAGCTCCGCAACGACATACACCGCAATCGCTCCAAGTGCGCTCACAGCAATACCTGAGGCTCGGACACTCCCTGTCCTGCTCTGCACTATTGCGATCATCGAAGCGACACCTAGGACGCTGAGAGAAACCAGGTTGACAAGCGGATTTTGGAATTGCGACCATGACATGAGGATGCTCAACGTCGAGAAAGCAAACCACGTTGTGAGAACGGGAAGTACGATTGAAATCGTTGAGGCCTTCGACTCAAACGTAAAGTTGGAAACCCTCTCTTTCTTTCGGGAAGCGCAAATCTGAACGACAGTTCCCCGTGTGCTGTGCGAGATGATTGCAATTGCCAGTGCATCTGTTGAATTGAGTAATGAGGTCAGGCCAAAACCGTGTGGAGTTTGATTCGGATCGAATCCCAGCCCGTTGTCTTCAATTTCAATGCAGTAATCGCGACCCTCGCTCACGCGGATTACCAATTCAGTTAGTTCCGAATGCCGCAAGGAATTGATGACCGCTTCTCGTGCCGCTGCAACCAAGCCTTCGGTGACATGCTCCGGAGGCTTGGAATTGACATCGCCCGTTATTCGTACATGGATACCTCGTTGGGCACACTCCACCAGGAGGTCTGCGAGGGTGTCAATCGTTGTACCAGCGTGTGTGGTCGACACATTGGCTGATGGCTGCGAAAGATCGGACAGAATTACAATTGCTTCGGCACTCCGATCGCGAATCAGCCTTCTGCTTTCGGGAGAATCATTTAGTGAACCACGTGAGATTGCGGTCAGGGTATTCAACACAACTTCGTGAACCGCTCTGCGGAGAGACTCGATATAACTATCAACTTCATGTGCCGTTTTGAGCGAGACCGCCTCGAGGACCACCATATTTTGCAGCTCATCAATCTCATGTGCACGATTCAGCAGCATCCGTTGTGCACTCCCAGCCCCAACAGCCAAGGCGAGTGCGTAAAAGGGATAGAGGATGGCCGAGTTCACGCCCAGGTCACCAGAATCGAAGAACCCAAGGGATAGGAATAAGTAAGCTTCAAGTCCAACAATCGCCACCACAAAAAACCACTGCTTAGGATTTCGAATCATAATTCCAGCAGTTCCCGCAGATAAATTGAATAATGACGCCGCAAGGAACCATTCGTTTTCGTTTGTTGATCCAGCATGAATTGACAACACCAATGCAGCGGCCACAATGAAAACTAAATTCAGACCCACGAGTAGTTCAGTATTCGGATGAATTCGCTTAGGTGAGCGTGTAACAATCATTACAAAAACTAGAATTGCCACCGAAAGCCAAGCCCCAGCCAATAAAAGACTCTCAAGCCCGCTCTTCGAGCCGCCTGGCCACAATTCGGGATCTGAGAATAACCATGCGGCCTGCCAGACCAGCGCAAATGCGATCAAGCCGCGGCGCATGGATAGATACGCTGATGGGATCACGTCTGACACGGGCACTAGCCTGACACAATTACTTGGTCAACCGAAAGGGGCAGCATGGCTTGGAAGTTTCGCAGCCACTTGCCCAGCCGCGAAACTCGCTCAATCGACACAAATGCCCTTGGGATCGGGATTGCAACAGGTGCATACGCACTGTCTTTCGGAGCCATATCTGTAGCCAGTGGGCTCAGTATTTTTCAAACTCAAGCACTTTCCCTCTTCATGTTTACAGGAGCCTCCCAATTCGCCTTCGTTGGCGTGATCGGCGCGGGAGGCGGT
>Ga0222634_1000131_pt1 | contig 43988 bp, 45 predicted proteins | sample AntAcemetageno50_FD_179807 | JGI IMG/M metagenome (GOLD analysis project Ga0222634, IMG submission 179807) | Saline water microbial communities from Ace Lake, Antarctica - #50 | ecosystem: Environmental > Aquatic > Non-marine Saline and Alkaline > Saline | place: Antarctica: Ace Lake | collected... | reverse complement strand
GACTGAGAGTGAAGACCTCGATGAAGATGAAGGTGAGGATGAAGGTGAGGATGAGAATCTCGATGAAGATGAAGGTGAGGATGAGACTGAGAGTGAAGACCTCGATGAAGATGAAGGTGAGGATGAAAGCGCCCTTCGTTCACGAATAAAAGCCAAAATGGAGCTGCAAGCAAAGCAACGCGCCCTGTTACAGCAACGAAAAGATAATCATGAAGCATCTTTGAATGAGCGTATGGAAGAAAAACGCAATACTCAAATTAATGCTCGAGTTGTTCTCGCAAAGCGTATTGTAGTACGCCTCAACAACCTTCATGAACGCCTTTCAACACTTACAGAAAAATTTTCAGCTCGCACTGAGTCACTAGTAGAGAAAGGGGTTGATGCAGATAAAACCACAGAACAAGTTGCAGTTGCGCAACTGCACCTTGATGCTGCTGCATTATCTATTGGTGAATTAGAAGTACTGATCAATACTTGGGTTGAAATTAGCACAGGAGATTCTGCTGATACTATTGATACAGCATTAGAAGAAAATAAGGCCAACTTTAAAGAGATTGTAGCGAGTGCAAAAGAATCATTACGAACTGCTTACAAGACTATGAAAGATGCTGTGCGTATTCTCAAGTCTGCAGTAAAAGATGTTAAAATTGAGAATAACACTGAGGTGGAAGTAGAAAATGAAGCATAGTTATCATTAATATAAATTTATTATTTTATGGAGCAAACAAACAACAAAAAAGGAAACGGTCTCGTAACTTTCGTTATTGTTATAATCATTGCAATTCTAGGATTCTTTATACTTAACAAACCTAACGTGTCAGTAGCACCAATCCCAGAAGAAGGTGTAAATCAAGAAGAATTAGAAAACCTCGACAACATGGAAGACCAGTCTGAATTGTCTGAAGAAGACGATATTGAAACTATTGAAACTGAACTTAATGCTACAAGCTTTAACGAGCTAGAGGCAGATTTAGAAGCATTAGATTTCTAATTAACTTACTATTTTAAAGAAAAACCGCGCAAGCGGTTTTTCTTTTAGGGACAACAAAAAAGTAACGCGAAATTTGACTCAAACTCTTTTTCTGCTAAACTGCCAACCGTATTGCAAACTAATAAATTTCTAAGAATATATGAAACTAACCAGTAAAATAGAGAAGAAAGACAATTCAGTCATTGAAATCATTGCTGAACTAGCAACAGAAGATTTTGTAACCTATCGCGGACAAGCAGTACAAAATCTAGGTGAAACAGTTGAAGTAAAAGGGTTTCGTAAAGGAAATGTTCCAGAAGACATGCTCGTAAAACAAGTTGGTGAAGCTGCTATTTTGGAAGAAATGTCACAACTAGCTATTAGTGCATCATATATGGAACTTGTAAAAGAGCACAACATTAATGCACTTGGGCGACCAGAAATTTCAGTAACAAAACTTGCACCAGAGAATCCACTTGGCTTTACCATTACAACAACCGTAATGCCGGAAATAAAGCTTCCTGACTATAAAAAGATTGCTGGAAAAGTGATGAGCGAAAAAGACGACAACGAGGTTACTGACAAAGAAGTCGATGAAGCAATCGATCACTTGCGAAAAATGCGTGCTGGCGGGCCAACTTGTGGTCATGATCATGGTGAAGGTGAGACATGTGAACACGATGAAAAAGAAAAAAAGGAACCTGAGCTACCAGAACTGAATGATGAATTTGTAAAAACTCTTGGTGAATTCAAAGATGTAGCAGACTTTAAAGAAAAACTAAAAGAAAACATTGCTCAAGAAAAACAAGGCCGAGCTGGAGAAAAGAAACGAATTGATGCATTAGAGCAAGTTATGGAAAAAACAACAGTTGAAATTCCAGAAGTTCTAACGAGCTATGAACTTGATAAAATGATGCACCAAATGGAGCATGATATTGCTATGAGCGGAATGAAGTTTAATGAATACTTGGAAAAGATTGAAAAAACAAAGGAGACATTACGTATTGACTGGCAAGAAACTGGAGAAAAGCGAGCAAAGATGCACATGGTGATCAATGCTATTGCTGAAGAAGAAAAAATCTCTCCGACAGAAGAGGAGCTTTCATCAGAAACAGCAAAACTGATGGAGCAATACAAAGATCAAAAAGATATCGACGAAGCTAATGTTCGTATGTATGTTGCAGGAATTTTAACAAATCAGAAAGTATTCGAACTACTAGAAGGACAAAAATAAGTTTTTAAAATATTTTTTGTAAAAGAAGACCCGATATTACACCGGGTCTTTTTTGTTTACTTAGAAAATAGATTAGTCTGATACTTCTGTATCAAGATTTTTCTTTTTCTTTTCTGAATTATCCTTGAACAATTTTGATAATGCATCTGCATCGTCATCAACTTTCTGTTGCTTATCTAGAAAATCTGCTCTAGACATGGTGTTCTCGGTAGTGCCAGTATCAGGTCTCTTGCCACTCCAGCAGCCAAATAATGACTCAGTAGAGTTTCCAGCAATCAACCAAACATCTACTACGGCACCGTTAAGCGCTGTTATCTGACCTGGAACAATGCTAACTTCTGCGAAGTGTGCACCGCTTTCAGCATGATCAGCTGCGACAGCCGAAGCTTGACTAGGAGTCAGATAAACAACAACGTTACCAAAAGATTCTGTACAGAATACTGCACTACTCATGATAATCTCAAATCCATTTGTTGCCTGGTATGTACCAGCAGTAGACGGGTCTGCAAGAGCAACTCCGATGAATGAACCAGTCGGCTCGATTACAGTACCGCCTACTCCATCATCTGGAGGACATGTATTGCAAGCACCTTGATCGTTACCATTCTTGTTGATCGTAATCTCAGTGCAAGCACTGAAAGTAGAAATTGCGAAAATTGCGAAAATTGCGAAAAATAATTGATTTGTAGTTTTCATGATCGTTTGTTTTTAGTTTGTTTTTTGATAGAAGTTAGTATTACTCTGTGCACGAAATGATCATGCAAACAGTAATACTAACCTCCTCCGGTCATGAAAACGTTATTTCAAAGTACTTTCTTACCTTCTACTGCGTATTGTATCATATTATATACTATTTGTCAAGTAGTATATATGTAACAGATAATAACCAAAGTGTGCCTAAAGCTTGCACCTCAGTGCGCTCTCTCATGCTAGGCAATTCTCCTTGTATTTTATAGGTTTCTCACCTATAATATGACCATTAATCAACCTATAAATACCCTATTTATGTTAATTCCAACAGTTATTGAGAAAACACACGGCGGTGAGCGAGCTTTTGACATTTACTCTCGCCTTTTAAAAGATCGTATTATATTTGTAGGTGGCCCTATTGATGACCATATGGCAAACTTGGTTATTGCTCAACTACTCTTTTTAGAGTCAGAAGACCCAAAAAAGGACATTTTTATGTATATTAACTCTCCAGGAGGTTCTGTTACTTCAACACTTGCCATGCTTGATACTATGAATTACATCAAACCAGAAGTTTCAACAGTTTGCGTTGGTATTGCAGCTTCTGGAGGATCTGTTCTTCTAGCAGGTGGTGCTAAAGGAAAACGATTTATCTTGGAGAATGCTGAAGTAATGATTCATCAGCCATGGGGTGGTGCACAAGGCCAAGCTACAGACATCGAAATTACTGCAAGACATATTATTGCGACTCGGGCTAAGCTAAACAAGATTCTCGCAGAACGATCTGGTCAAAAACTAGCTAAAGTCGAGAAAGACGTTGAACGAGACTTCTATATGTCATCAACTGAAGCTGTGAAATACGGTATTGTTGATAAATTAATGAAAAATCGAAAGAAATAGCTGTAAAACTAAAACTGCTGCAAAAGACGGACATGTCATTCGACATGTCCGTCTTTTGTGTGCTATGATAAAAAATAGCTGATTTGGTAGCAATGACGACAAGAATGACTGAAATGTACAGCAATTTATAAGTCTAACGACTTCACATTCAAGAATGAAACTTACTCACCTTTTGAAACCAATTTTTCGAAAGAAGCCAATTAAAATGGCCGCGCTGATCAAGTAGCGGTTCTTGTGTTGTGAAATAAAAACTATGACAACAATCATTGTTGGACTGGTTGGGGCTTTCGTTGGATTAGCGGCAGGATACTACGTACGTTACATAGTATCGCTATCCAAGAAAAAATCTCTTGAGATTGATGTAAAACAAACTCGTCTCCAAGCAAAAGAAGAAGCTCAATCAATCATCGAAAAAGCAGAACGTAAATCGGAGGATATCCTCAAAGAAGTAAAGATTAAGGAAGACAAGAAAGAAGCAGAATTTAAGCAGAACAGTGAACGTCTGTTCAAGCGAGAAGAACAAATAGATAAGCGCCAACAAAATGTTGATGCTGAAAATGAGAAAATAAAAAGGAAAACTGAAGAACTTCAAATGATTAAAGAAAAACTCTCTGAGAAAGATACAGAGAAAACTGTTGAACTAGAACGTATCAGCAATTTAACAGCTGATGAGGCACGAAAGGAATTGATCGGTGATATTGAACGTCGATCAGAAGCTGATCTTGTTGCACGTATTCAAAAACTAGAGCATATCAATAAAGAAAAGCTCGACAATCGTGCTCGAGAAATTTTGGTAACTACTATTCAGCGATACGCAAACAGTACCGTAAATGACCTGACTACAACTGCAGTTTCTATTCCATCAGATGATGCTAAGGGGAAAATTATTGGTAAGGAAGGTCGTAACATTCGAGCATTTGAACGTGCTGCTGGTGTTGAACTAATTGTTGACGATACACCTGACACAGTGATCGTTTCATCATTTGATCCGATCCGCAGGCAAGTTGCACGTGTTGCACTTGAAAACTTGATTTTGGATGGACGCATTCAGCCAGCTAAAATTGAAGAAGCGGTTGAAACAGCCAAGAATGAAATCAATAATATTATTAAAGAGAAAGGTGAGCAAGCAGCATACGATGTTGGCATCTTAAATCTTGATCCACGTATCGTTGCTATCTTGGGACGACTATACTTCCGAACAAGTTACGGACAAAATGTACTGCAACACAGTATCGAAATGGCACATATCGCAGGAATGTTAGCTGAACAATTAGGAGCTGATCCATACATTGCACGTGCAGGAGCTTTGGTTCACGATATTGGAAAGGCTTTGGATCATGAAATTCAAGGAACTCATGTACAAATCGGTATGCGAATTCTACGTAAATTTGGTGCTGATGAACGCATTGTGACCGCTATGAAGGCTCATCATGAGGAATACCCTTATGAATCTCTTGAGGCTGTCATTGTACAGACTGCCGACGCTATTTCAGGAGCACGGCCTGGTGCACGTCGTGATACGTCAGAGAACTATATTAAACGACTGCAAGAATTAGAAGGTGTAGCAACAAGCTTTGATGGTGTAGAAAAGGCTTTTGCTTTATCTGCGGGACGTGAAGTACGTGTATTTGTCTACCCTGACAAGGTTTCTGACCTAGAAGCAGAAAAAATGGCACGAAATATTGCTGATCAAGTAGAACAAGACTTGAAATATCCAGGAGAAATCAAAGTTACCTTAATTAGAGAGAATCGACTAATAGAATACGCTCGATAATTTTCGATATATTCAAAGAATACCTCTAGAAATAAATTTTCTAGAGGTATTTTTGTTATAGAATGCAAATTATTGACATAAGAGTTATTCTATTGTCAACCTCTTTACTTCCTAATTCGTTGTATTATAATGGTATTACAGGTTTTTACAAAAACTTGGTCGATCATCTTTACTAGCTTTTTAATAAACATATCGATATGAAAAAAGCAGATCTAGCACAAATGGTGCAAGACGAACTACAAGGAACACGAGCACAAGCAGAACGTCTTGTACAAATGTTGTTTGACGCCGTTGCAGGTGAACTTGCAAAGGGTGGTACTGTAGATGTTGCAGGATTCGGAAAATTTGAAGCCCGAGCCCGAGCAGCACGTGAAGCTCGTAACCCACGAACAGGTGAAACTGTTCAAGTTGCAGCTACTACTGTTCCAAAGTTCAAAGCTTCAAAAACTTTGAAGGATACAGTTGCAGGAAAATAATCCTACTTCATTCCAAAATAAAAACCGTCATACGACGGTTTTTATTTTGGCCTATTTTTTCTATTATATAGTATCGTCTTCATCTAGAATTTCACGCCCAATCACCTCCTCCAGAACATCCTCTAACGTTACAATACCAACTAGCTCGCCAACCGTATCAAGTACAACAGCAATGTGTTGATGTTTACGTAACATACTATTCATCAGTGCGTCGAGCTTCATGCTTGATGTCACAGTCATACAATCCTCTTTGTAGTCTTCAAGTATTCCGCCTTGCACTCCGACGAGGTCACGCACGTGCACTACGCCGACGACTTGATCATTATCTTTATAGAAAACAGGAATACGAGAAAAGCCCTCCGTTTTAATTTGTTCACATAATTTTGTATCAATCTCTGAAGATACTTCTAAAGAAAACATTTGATCAGCCTGCGTCATAATTTCGCTTACTGTTTTATGAGAAAAACTTAATGCACCATGCAAAATTCTTTCTTCGTCAACATCAATAGAAGACTCTGGATGATCTTCATGTTCTGCAACAATTTGAATAAGTTCATTGCGAGAATACACTGTTGGCAACTCATCAGAAAGAAAATGATCCAGTATTAGTGCAATAGGAAATACGATCGGATATAGCAAAAAGCGAACAGTTTTTACAAATGGGATCATTCGGGCGCCAAAATTTAATGCGTATCGAGAAATAACAGCTTGCGGAATAATTTCACCAAAAACAAAAATCAAGCTAGTTGCTACAAGACTGGCAATGAGTCCGCTTGATAAATCAGCCAGTAACACGGCTAACACCGTATTAACCGCCACGTTCCCCAATAACAGGGTTGTGAGCAGTAAGTTACCATCTTTACGAACAGGATGAATAGTAGCAGCATTCTCGTTACCAAGATCAGCTTTGCGTTTTAAGTCGTGTACATTAAGCCCCATTAATCCAAGCGTAAGTCCAGAAAATAGTGCAGAGAGTATTACAAGCCCAATGGCTATCAAAATAGTTGTTATCATATATATTCGTTATATTATCATAATGACCCCAAAACAAAAGCCCGAAGACTTCTGTCTTGGGCTTTCTCTATAATATTAGCTTTGCAGTATTCCTGTTTGTTTGCAGAGTATTACTGGTAGACTATTTTTGAAAAGCGGATTTCGGGCTATGTATTCTTCTGAAAGAGAGAAATTCAACTGAGAAGTCTCTCGAATTTCAAAACCTCCAGTACTATCTATCACGAGCATATGTCCATGATAACAATATACATAGTATAGAATATTGTTACCTTGTACTAATGTCATCTCGCCTATAGTTGCTACCCGCATTCGCTTCCTAACAGGTACATCCTTTTCAACTTCTCGAAAAATATGACCTATGTTGGCGTGTGCTAAATCTACAGAACTACACATTGGTAGTTTATTAAGCTTAGCAATAATAATTCCTAGTCGTTCTTTTTTTGTTTTTTCCACTTTCTAATTGTTTTTGATTTGTAATATGATACAATATTATATTATATATGTCAACATGTTGAATATCCTTCTGTTTTTTGGTACTATGGCAAAGTCTTGGAGATACGCGGGCGTAGTTTAATGGTAGAATGTCTGCCTTCCAAGCAGAGTACGGGAGTTCGATTCTCCCCGCCCGCACAAAGACAAAATCCCTATTTTATATAGGGATTTTGTTATGCATGATGTGGGAAATTTATAGTACATCGAACTCTGTAAATTTGGTATACTATGAGTCATAGAAAAATCAAAAAGAAAATTCAAGAAGAAGTACTAAAGGTTTGTAAGCTAGCCAAGAAAAAATAGTATGACAGTTCAAAAAAAATATTGGTGCCCAACGCACCCTGAAGTAGAGTCTGACGACCCTGACGCTATTTGTACAAAATGTGGAACAATGCAATTGATTCCTCGTGAAAAAAAATCAGTGAGTCATACATTCAAAGATTTCTTACCGCTTGTCGCAATGCTTGTAGTGGTTATAGGATTAACAATGGTATTTAGTAGCCTTTATCCACCAACAGGTTGGATGCACTGCATGCGTCACTTTATGGGTTCATTCTTCCTTGTATTTGGTGGATTAAAACTTATTAAGCTGAAAGCATTCGCAATAGCATACAAAGAGTATGACGTAATCGCTATGCGAAGTAATTTTTATGCTCACCTATATCCTTTTCTTGAATTAGGACTTGGACTTGCGTTTGTATTGAATTTTGTACCAATGTTTACTAATTGGTTTACTTTTATTCTAATGACAATAAGTGCAGTTGGTGTATATCTCAAGTTACGCAAAAAGGAAGAGATACCATGTGCATGTCTTGGAATGGTATTTAAAGTCCCAATGACCCAGGTAACATTAGTAGAAGATTTACTAATGGCAGCAATGGCACTAATAATGATTATTATTTAATTTAAATTTATTATATGGGAAAGAAAACGATAGGAATCTTAGGAGGAGTCATTGCGCTAGTTATAGTACTGCTTGTGATAGGAAACAAGCAAGCGAGTCCAGTTATAGTCTCGGATAGTGGAACTGAAATTCCATGTCTTCCAAACGGACATCAACAAGTTGCCTCACATATTCATCCCAGTGTCACAATCTCTATTGACGGTGTTGCTGAAACTATTCCAGCAGATATCGGTATTGAAGGATATTGTATGCGAGAAATCCATACCCACGATGCGTCCGGAACTGTTCATATTGAAACTGCGAAATTAGGAGTAGAATATACGCTTGCAGACTTTTTTACAATTAGCGGACAAAGTTTCGAGCGCGAAGGTTATACTCTTGAAATAGTGCAAGATGGCGAACTGAAAGATTCTGTTGAAGATGTTGTACTAACAGACAATTCCGTTATTGAGTTAAGCTATACTTCTATATAGTAAGCTGAACTTCTATTAAGTCTACGCTAAAATTATCACCTTATACTTTTTAGAACAACCTCCCACATTATTCACAAATACAAAAACCACTCTCTCGAGTGGTTTTTCTCTTACAACACTATCTACCCTATAGAATATGAAATTCTAATAACCTCTTTCTTACTTTTAATTTTTCGTATAATTATTTTTTCTATCTCAGAAAGCTGACTTACGTGAGTACCTCCACAATGAATACCAAAATCACCATAATAGACTGTGCGCAAAGGCTTACCATTCTTCTCACCATCTTCGTCGACAGAAACGGTTGTAACAAAATTCTCGCCTATTAATTGGTTACACATATCTTCAATGTTTTTCATTACCTCTTCTTTTTTATCTGAATTAAGTAATCCTGTATACTCTACATATGGCCCTGAAGGAAAATGGAATCCTTTGCCAGGCTCCCAGTCTATGTTTAATTTTTTCAACGCCAGATCAACTAAATGACCTGCTGAATGAAGGCGTGTGTTTATATTTCTTCGTTTACTGTCAACACGACAGTTCACCTTTTGACCTTTTGAAAGTTCGCCTTGTTCTATCTCACCAACGTGTTCCACTACCCCATCGACATATTGCACATGTTCGACAAGAAAAACCCCGTCTTCATTTTTTATACTACCAAGATCACACGGCTGCCCACCTCCTTGCGGATAGAAAACTGTTTGATCAAGAATAATAATTGTTTTACCTTCTTCTTTTCTTATACTCATAATATTTGCATCACATTCTAGTGATTGCATGTCGTACATATATAAAAGTTTTGTATTCATATTAATTTTATTTTTTTATTACTTGTAAAAAAGAGGGGTCCACAGAACCCCTCTTTATCTTTTTGCTATTTATTACGAAGAAAGCTCCATTCCTATCACATGAATAGTAATCACGCCTTCCTGCGTATTAAACAAATAACCTGACACCTCAAGATTATCTCCAAGGTTTAACTTTTCCTTAAAGAAAGAATTGTATAAACTCTTGTCTTCCCTTGGACAGATTTCATCTCTGCTTACATAAATTTGAATCACGCCCTTATCGTCTTGCAGATATGCAAATCCTGACTTTCCGTGCATTCTTATATTTATCACTTTTCCGATAAAAGAGATGTTTCCCATAACCTCAACACTCCCGATACGCTCTCTAATCTGAAGAGAATTTAAATTTAAATTTCCTAATGCTTCCATAGTAAAATATTTAATTGTTAATGTAACTGATTCCTTTTCAGTTTACATCTCTTATTAAAAAAGTTAATTTTTATATTAAATAGAACAATATATAACATTTTGTTATATATGGTATATTTGTATATATGATTAAAATACAAGATGTAGTTAGAGATATTATATATAAAAATGAGGAAGCCCTGTTCGCACTCTCTCAAGGCTTTATGAACTTATCAGCCTACGCAAAGCAAATTCGTAAAGAAGTTGAAGATGAAACTATGAAAGAGGTTAAACCTTCTGGAATTGTAGTCGCTTTGTCACGTATACAAAACAGCCTAGACAAACAGCACCCTCTTATACAAGAAATAACTATTGATAATATAACAGCAAAATCACCACTATCTGAAATAGTTTTTGAAAAAACACCTAAGGTCCTTTCCCTACTCTCATCACTATATGAAAAAGCAAATGCTAAAAATGATGACTTTCTCACTATGACACTTTCTACTTCAAGTATCACAGTTATATCTTCTGACCGTCTCAAGTCGTTTATCTTGGAACATTTTCAAGAAGAGCCTCTTATGCAAAAAAATGGACTAGCATCTCTTGGCATATCGCTTGACCCTCAATACTATCCTAAGCCCAACATCACTTATTCCCTTATTCAAAGAATAGCTCAAAAAAGAATACCGCTCGCAGAGACAATTACGACATACACCGAGATTATATTTATTTTTGAAGACGTATATCTCTCTGAAGTATTAAGGCTATTTAAAGCGAATTAAAGGTGATGTATTTGAAGTAAATCAAACTCTAGTATATATTGGTACACATGAAAGATAATTTTGGAAAAATTTGTGAAGATGCAATACGAATTTTAGTAGAGTATATGCCACCAGCTGACAAACTTATTAAGCCTACACTTCTCCACTGCATTAGAGTAGGTACATATTTATACAACAACGGATATTCGCAAGATATTGTCCTAGGAGGATACTTGCATGATCTAGTTGAAGATACAGAAGTAGAAAATGATCTTATCGAGAAAAAGTTTGGTAAAAAAGTACTTGATATTGTATTAGCCAACTCAGAAGATGAAAAAATTATTGAGAATCCTAAGCAGGAACTGCTCGATCGCTGCGTCTTGTTTGGAGAAGAGACTATTGTTGTTAAGGCTGCTGATATTTTAGATAATTATAAATACTATAAGCGAATCAACAGTCAGGAAGGTCTAGACTATTGCTCTGAGAATACTAACTACTTATTAAAAATAGTTCCAGATGATTTTAATGATAAAATTTTTGATGAACTAAGAAAGTTTCACCTCGAGATTAAATAATTACTTGTATTTAATTTTTAAATATAAGATGGAAGACGCAAAAAATAGTCCGATTCCATTAGTAACTGCGACAGGTCCATTACCTATAGTAATTGCATACGTTACCCAGAGGACAAGACCAATAAAATAAACAACATACCTTACGAGAGAAATATCTCGTGTAAGTTTTGTTCTCCAGCTTTTTATTAACTGTGGCAGTAAAGATAGTGCCACCAAAAGTCCTGCTATGTAACCTAATATATCTATCATTTCCATAATATTATTTATCTAAAATTGTAATAATTTGGATCATCTTTCTACTTCCACTTAATTGAACAGCCTTTACTGGGCATTTGTTTTATTTCAGTGTTGCCTTGCTTTGCAATCTCTATCATTGCTTCCTCCAAATCTTGTACACGTCCTCGATACTGCATCAATCCATCTGAATTAAAACAAAAAAAATCTGGCGTGCAAATTGCATCATACGATTTTGCAACAGACTGGTCTTCATCTACTAAGTATGGAAAAGAAAAATTATTTTCATCAGCAAATACTTTCATATGCTCCGGACTATCCTCAGCAACAAATTCATAATTATTCGACATAACTGCGAATACTTTAATTCCCTGCTCTTCTAATTTTTTTGCAGTCTCTGCAAACGTGGTAATAATTTCTAGAACATATGGGCAATGATTACAAATAAAAGCGACTACAAAACCTTTTGATGTGTCTTGTTCGGTAAGTGATACTTGGTTGCCTGAAATTACATCTACGAGACTAAAGTTAGGTGCGGTTATAGTCGGGTTGAATGGTGGTGTTGAAAGTAACATGGTTTTTTAAATTAGTATATATTTTAAGTATATATGAATAATAAATAAAGTACCAAAAAAGCCTGACGTTTGCGTCAGGCTTTTCCTTTTACCCTTCTTTAGGAATTTTATAGAAATTCATTAGCAAAATTTGCTAATTCACTTCTCTCTCCTTTTTCAAGGGTTACATGAGAACAAAATTCATGTCCTTTCGACTTCTCAATAAGATACGACAAACCATTACTCTCGGTATCGAGATATGGTGTATCTATTTGAAAGATATCTCCCGTAAAAATGATCTTTGTATTCTCGCCAGCCCGAGTAATGATGGTCTTCACCTCGTGCGGAGTCAAATTCTGAGCCTCATCGATGATAAAGCATATATTAGAAAGTGTACGACCACGAATGTATGCAAGCGGGGCAATTTCCAACTTTTCCTGTTCAATCATCTGGTTTAGATTTTTGAACTCCTGCGATTTCTCACCATACTGGCTTTTGATAAACTTGAAATTATCCCAAAGAGGCTGCATATAGGGATTAATCTTTGAATTAATATCACCTGGTAAGAATCCAATATCCTTATTGCTCAAAGGGACGATTGGCCGAGCCAAATAGATTTGATGAAACTCTTGCTTCTGCTCTATAGCACCTGCAAGCGCAAGCAATGTTTTACCTGTACCAGCTACACCCTGAAGTGTTACTAGTTTAATTTTTGGATCCATAATTGCATGAAGTGCAAAAACTTGTTCCGCATTAAGGGGTGCAACACCAGAAGCTTTAGCTTTTTCAATCCTTTTTAACAAACCTGTTTCGGGATCATTGTGTACCAAAGCTGATTTCTTGCCATTTTTTAAGATATAGTACGCATTACCCTTCTGAAGAGTAAGCCCCGCATCCTTAGGAGTACATTCACCATTTTTGTAAATAGCATTTATAGCCCCAACGTCAACACCTTCTATGGTTTCGTTGCCTTTGTGGATTGCTTCGATGTCTTTTATCTTTCCAGTCTCATAATTTTCAGCGGCAATGTTCAAAGATTTTGCCTTTAATCTTAGGTTAATATCTTTTGAGACAAGCACGATCTTCTTATCTTCGTGTTCAGACTTCAATGCCAAAGCTGTGTTCAAAATCTTATGATCTGGCTTAGTTTCACCAAACACCTCATTAGCATCAATACCGTTTTTACCATGCATAATAACTTTAAACGCCCCCTTGTTTGCGCCAATAAGCGGAATCCACTCCTGTAGTGTTTCCTTCTTGTCAGCGAGCTTATCAAGAAACCGAATGAATTCTCGAGCTGAATAATTCTTAGTATCATTACCCTTTTTGAACTCATCAAGCTCTTCAAGTACGGTAATTGGAACTGCTACATCATGATTATCAAACTGATTTACTGCATTATGATCATAAATGATCACACTAGTGTCTAATACAAAAATCTTTTCTACTTCTTTCTTCTTCGCCATTTTCAATGTGCTTTAGTTAATATTTTATTTAATTATCAGTACTTATAACCACAATACGCGGATTATCCTATTCAGTCAAATATACAAGAAAAGCCCGACTTCTTTACGAAATCTGGGCTTTGTCTTTTAAAAATTATGCTGCCAAAAGAATTGGTGTAACTATCTCATTAATCTCATACCAATTACTGACAATATGAACATTAGGAAGAGGTACATCCTCGTACCTATCAATAGCAACTTTGTTCCATGACTGTCTCAGTATGAATACATCCATATCAGGGTTCAGTTGCGCAACATCACAAGCATGCTTAACTGAGTCTTCAAAATAGAATCGCACCTGTGAAAAATCATAGTTGTCGATCTTGCTTTGATGACTCGTATGTACTTTCTTTCGAATTAAGCCAGGTGGTAACAACGTCCGTGTTGCCAACTCATGCTCTTGAAACCTACTTGTAACAACGTCACCGAACTTACACAGCCTGTGTCCTTTTATCATCCATAGAACTTTGAGAGCTTGCGGATCAAGCCTCATGTTTTGATATTCTTTCGTTTCATAAAACTCGCCCTCTGACTTAATAACCTGCCGCTGTGTAATACCAAAATATTTCTCCCATAAGATAAAGTTGTTTAGATCATTAATCGTAACTACTTTATTGTATTTCTTGCCAAGAAACTGATGAAAGTACCAGACAGTTCCAAATACTATTGTTTCATCGCAGTCGGTTGCAAAATTCATTCCTCTCATCTTATTCAATCTTTCGTTTATAATAGTGTAACTTGCTGGCACCATACCATAGATAAAATGAAAAAACACCTGTAGGTGTTTTTTCATTTTCATAAACAATAACCTCTACCTTCTTCCTAATTCAGCCAATCTTTAAAATAGAAAACCGAAAAAACAACAACAGCAATTACAGCAATACCTCCGATAATAAACCAAAAGGCTAACGGATTTTCAGCACCCGGTAGTGCAACATTCATTCCGTATAAGCTTGAAACGATCGTTGGAATAGTGAGGCCGATAGTTAATACAGTAAGTAATTTAATAACTCGGTTCAAGTTATTGGTCATGATGGTTGAATATGCGTCCCGAATGTTTGAAATAGCCTTCAGGTTACTCTTACACGACTCGATCAATTGCCCGTTCAATAAAAAGATATCTTCTATGAACTCTTTATCATCTTCATATAGTTTCAAGATACTAACACCACTCAATAAGTTTTGAAGCGATACGTTAGTAGGTACTAATGCAGAGAGAAAATTATTCAATGTGTTCTCGAAACGTACGAATTGCACAATTTCAGAGTTACCAATACTGCCGAAACTATCTGTACTACGTGCCACATTCTTTCGAACCTCGGTAACAAAACGGTTATAATTTCGCGTAATCTCAGAAAAAATCTGGAAAAAGAATTTTGTTTTTTGTGTTGTATAAAAATCAATTCGCTTATCAATGAAACGATCCCATAGTGACAATTTTTGTTGAGAAACCGTCATCATAAAATCTTCTGCAAGAATAATTAAAAGTGGACTGGTGAATACTTGGTTATTTTCTTTATACGGAACACGCGTATAAAAATACGTCTTCCCTTCCTCGGTTTCAATACGAGGCACCTCATATGGATCAAGAGCATCACGCAATAGCCCCTCATCCAGATTATATGTTTCAACCAAATCATCTACCTCCACCTCATCAGGACGTTCAACCTGGATCCATGCACCCTTCTTAAAAGATTCAAGCGCTGTTAAGTCCTCTGCTTTTTTTGTACTGTAATAATATGAAATCATATTTTTATAAATTATCTATAACAGTGACGTTTTGATCTGACTCAGAAACTGGTTCTAATCGATCTCCAAAAAATCGAGAAACGAGAAACGCAAATACAAACGTAAGTATTCCCAATAGTACAAGCATACCCGAAAGTTTACATGTGCGTGATATTTGAGAGTCTTTAGTAAACATAGTATATATTGTAACAAAAGAAGCTTAATTAAAAAATGAGTCGGGGTGCCGGGATTCGAACCCGGAGTCACTCCGTCCCAAACGGAGCATGTTAGCCGTTACACCACACCCCGACTCATCTTTCAAAAAATAGTTACCAGCAGATCTGATAACGTTACCAATACTAGCATTAGATGGTAAAAAAATAAAGGCATAAACACTATGCTGTGATTACACCTTCACTTCAAAAATAACATTCTTACTGATTCAACACGCTTAAGTGAAAAACTTCTCCTTCGATCAATTGCTCAATGTCGACTTTTTCTTCTGAATTGAGGCAAGTAAGCGAAAAGTCACTATGTGAAACTATCCATTTAAGAGACGATATGTAAGCACTTCTTTCTTGATATGCTTCTACTTCGTTAACATCGGCCTTCAGGGCTTTTATTGGATCAGCGGGAAAATTAGTCCCATTGATTTTTGCCTGAATTCCCATTACAAGAGCTTTCAGTTTTGAATCCTTGTGCTTTCTAGCAATATCTATGCCGTCTTGCAAAAAAGTGTTCATGCTTACTAAACAAGTAATATCTCTACGTGTCATGTTTTTGGTTTTTATATGGTTCAAATATGTACAAGTTACACAACATACTACACTAATAGCAAGAAACTGCAAATTTTAAGGGTTTCACACAATATTCTCCATAACCTCAACTTTCGCTTCTCTAATATCAATGTTTAGAAATACAGTCACTCCATGAATACCCCATAGTGTTTCATGCGAAACATTATGAGAATATAAGTACTGTTCCACAGTCTGGACAAAGCGCTTTAATTTCTTGGTATGTATATTTTCAAAAGGATGGTATGTACCACGTGAAACGTTTCCCGTAGAACATTTTGTTGTTTTTACTTCCCAGAAACCTAATTCGCCCTCCTTTGACGTAATTATGTCTACTTCACCTGTTTTTAACGTATAATTACGTTCAATTAGCGTATAACCTTGTTTCACGAGAAACTTTGCTGCGACATCCTCCCCTAATTCACCAATTTTCTGCGCTGGAGATACAAACTGTTTCATGAGAAACCTTACGTTATGCTAACCACCTATAAAGGTAGATTCCTCCGATAAAAACAAGAACACCCACTAACCAGTGAACAAATAATGCCAGTAGTATAGATATAACAATAAGAACAATATAGTGCATAGATAATTGAATATAGAAAGCTATTATAATATTGTATTGTTACACGCGAAACATTAATTTACAAGGAGTAAGTAGTGGATAGCATTTATTATCGCTTACTCACTATAAAGAGTTGTTCCACAGGAAACATGTTTCACGTGAAACGTTATAAAGGTAAATGGTACGAAAGTAGTTGATATGAGCTATAAAAGACACTCAAGTGTTGTAAAATAAGGGTTCTAGAGAAAACGACATATAATAAGACATTAAAAAGACTCTGTCGTTTATCCACAAACCCACAGGTTTATCCACAATTATGACTATATGTCGTTAAATAAACGACTATTTTGACACTGTCTTTAATATAAAAGACAGTGTTAAAGACTTGTCGAATACAAGACTAAAAGATAGTGTGAATTAGGAAGTATCGGTCCCAAGTTAAATAAACAAACGAACAAGGTGACTATTGTGAATTTATGCAGAGCTACAAATTCAGAACATCCTTTTTATACAGGAGGGAATCGCGTAGAGAACTTATTTATATATTTACTACCTCATTATAAATACAGCTCCGACATAAATTCACAATAATCGCACTGTGTACTCATTTGTTCATTTAACTCCCTATACTCATTCGAATCTCTCCTACCAGCAAATAAAAATACCCAGCAGAAGCTGAGTATTTTCATTTGTGCGGCCAGGGAGAATCGAACTCCCGACTCATCCTTGGCAAGGACGTATTTTACCACTAAACCATGGCCGCTTATGTATGTTATGTGCACCTGCCAGGATTCGAACCCAGAATAACGGTTCCGAAGACCGTTGTGATATCCATTTCACCACAGGTGCAAAATGCAAATGCCAGTATACGTTGTCCTGCTATGAAAATCAATACCAATGCGTTATTATACACCTTATGAAGGAGAGCTTTTCTATTCCTAACAATGTAATGCAAGTGGTTAACACGTTGCATGAAAATAATTTTGAAACATATCTTGTAGGTGGATGTGTGCGTGATTTAGTTTTAGAGCGAGATCCAAAAGATTGGGACATTACTACAAATGCGACACCTGAACAAATGATTCCTCTTTTTGAAAAAGCGGTGCACGAGAATGACTTTGGGACTGTTGCAGTGGTATTCGAAGACGAAGCACTTGACTCATCAGTACGTACTATCGAAGTTACAACATACCGAATGGAGACAACGTACTCAAACAATAGACACCCAGACAGTATTGAATATGCAAAAACTTTGGATGATGATTTAATGCGCCGCGATTTTACTATGAACGCTATGGCATTTGACCCAATTACAAAAGAATTTATTGATAATTATGGCGGGCAAGTAGATATTGAAGATAAGATGATTCGCGCAGTAGGTAACCCTCATGATCGTTTTCAAGAAGATGCATTACGTATGTTACGTGCTGTTCGTTTTTCAGCTCAGCTAGAGTTTCGCGTGGAACAGAAGACACACGAAGCTATCGATAATCATGCTGAATTACTGAAAAATATTTCAGGGGAGCGTATTCGTGATGAATTCTCGAAGCTTGTTGACTCAAAACACCCAGAACATGGTATGCAAGTTGCACGTGAAACAGTTCTTTTACAACACTTTATGCCTGAAATGATGGAGGGCTACCAAGTTGAGCAGGATCGTAGCCATATCTACGATGTTTGGACACACTTACTTAAAGCTGCGCAATACGGAGCCGAACAAGACTTTCCGTTTCATGTGAAACTCGCAGCATTGTTCCACGACATAGGAAAGCCTCGTACCAAAGGTTACGACGAAAAACAGGGTGTAGCGACATTTTACGGACACGAAGTTGTAGGTGCACGCATGGTAAAAAACATCATGAAACGTTTAAAGTTCTCAAAAGACACCAGTCAGAAGGTTGAAAAATTAGTCCGCTGGCATATGTTCTTTGTAGACGTGGAACAAATTACACTATCAGCTGTACGACGTATGGTAGCTAATGTTGGCGAAGAATTAATTTGGGACCTTATGCAATTACGAAAATGTGACCGAAAGGGAATGGGGCGCCCAAAAGCTGAACCGTACAACCTACGTAAATACCAATCAATGATCGAAGAGGCACTACGCGACCCTGTTTCTGTGAAACAACTTAAAATTAATGGTGATTACATGGTTTCAGAAATGAAAATGAAACCAGGACCACGTATGGGGTGGATGCTGCATGCGTTACTCGAAGAAGTATTAGATGATCCTACAAAGAACACGCTCGAACAATTAGAAGAGCGTGTAAAAGATCTGGACGAGTTAGACGATAAAACACTGAGGTCGCTAGGAGAAAAAGGGAAGGAAAAGCAGAAAGAGGAGGATGAGAAAGAGCTTAAACAAATTCGAAAGAAGCACCACGTAAAATAGGTAAAAAGAAAGCCCTATTTCAAATTAGAAATAGGGCTTTTTTAACTTATGTATACTTATTAGAAGAAAGACTCAATTATGCCTCCCACTATGATCAGAATGGATACAAGTCCAATAATTAGCAACAGGTAACCAGCTGCTGCAGGTAAAAATGAGATTACTTCATCTAAAAAGCTCATGATTTTATGTTTTTAAGGGTTATTAAGTACTATTATAACATTTAGTTGACTTTTTGTCAATATTCTTCTTTATCATTCTAGGTACGATGTTTGCCTACATATCACATACCTTTCTATTGTATTGTAATATGTATAAATTCAAAGAAACCATAGTGGAGCCTGCTAGATACTTGACTTATTTTTATTCAGTGTTATTCTAATAAAAATAATTAACGATATTTCATGAAAAATCAAGAAAATAAGTTTAGCAAGGAAATCTTTTTTGCTTATCTAGATGAAGCAGAAATGCACCTCTTATCTAGAACCTCCCTGAGTATTGAAACCGATCTTATAGATCGTATTATCGATGAATCTTCAAAGCATTCCATGCTTAAGGATCAGTATCATAATCTATATGAACGTATTAACAATGCAGGCGAAGATCGAGACGGTGCTGAAATTCTAATCAACTTTTTCAATGTGGCCCGGTCAACCTTTAGTCAGGGGACTACTCATATTGATGACGCACTGTGGGAAGAGGTAGTTTTCTAAAATACTTAATCTATATACTAAGAAAGGCGAGGACTGCAAAGACCTCGTTTTTTTATATCTCATTTATTTTATCTCAAACCTAATTGGTGCATGATCTGAACCTAATTGATTCGATAATATTTCTATACTGTTCTTATTTTTCAAAACAGATGGTGTCACAAAAAAGTAATCAATACGCCAACCAACATTACGATCGCGTGCTCGTGTTTTCATGTCCCAGTAGGTGTACATGTCAGCTTTGTTAGGGAAGTGATGACGAAATACATCTATCCAACCAGAATCAATCACCTGATCAATCCACGCACGCTCTTCAGGCAAGAATCCTGTATTTTTTTCATTCGGCTTTGGCCTCGCAAGATCTATCTCGCTATGTGCTGTATTTACATCTCCACAGAAAATAACATTTTTATATTTTAGTTTTAAGTCTTCTATATATTCTAAAAATTCATCGTAAAATTCTAACTTGTACACTAATCGATCTTGTCCACCGCCACCGTTAGGGAAGTAGCAATTTACTAATACAAAATCTTTAAACCGCGCCGTAATTACGCGACCCTCAGGAGCATCTCCTGTCATACCAATACCTTCGGCAACTTCAATTGGTTTCTCTTTGGAATAAATTGCGACACCGCTGTATCCTTTTTTCTCGTTGGGCCAGGCAAAGTAGCTATGGTACCCGTCAGGATGACGTACTGCACTAGAAAGCTGATCTGGATTGGCTTTTGTTTCTTGCAAGCAATATATATCAGCATCGTATTTTAATAATTCAGCCCAATTACCTTTACGCTCTATAGCGCGAATACCATTTACATTCCAACAAATTATTTTTTTAGATACTGACATAACGCCAGTATATCATACGAACTAATTCTTCTTTTGAAAAATAGTCAGCACTAACGCAACGTTATCGTTAGGGTCTGACTTGGAGTCAAAATAGCGTACAGCTTGATCCTTAACAAGAAAATCTTTTTGAAACATTTTTTTGATATCATCAGCTTCAAAAAAATAATATGACACGCCGAATTTTTCAAATTGTTTCTCGTTGCTGTGCTTTGGATCCCAACCCATAAATCTTGTTGTCTCTTTTGAAAGTGACACGTTTACATACCATCCTTTTGATTTTGTTACGCGCGCAACCTCCTGTACATATTGTGACCAATCTTCTAGATACAAATGTTGCAGTGTTCCAATATCCGTTACCATATCAAAGCTCTCATCAGTAAACGGAACATCTAATACATCACCTATCATGAGTCGTCCACGCTCAAGCAATCCTTCAAGTTTTAAATCTTTATTTACTTGATCAACAATTGCTGGGACGTAATCAATACCTAATACTTTGTACCCAATATTTAAAAGTTTCTGTAGCCACAAACCTCGCCCTGCACCAAGATCTAAAATAAATGCATCTTGCTCTAGTTTAGGTAGCATTGAAAGTAATGTCGATTGATAGGGGAGATGGCTCCAAACATCACTCCCAGTTCTATACGCTTGATCAAAATATTCTTTTTGAGAATTAAACATATCTATAGTGTACCAACATTCACAACGAGTCGTAAGTGGATAATGCTTGACGATTTTATAAGGAGGTATATTATGAAAATAAAGTATTGTACTCTCTAAATTAACCCAGATGAAAAAAGAAAAAAATGTTCAAGAAGTAGAATGGATCACAGTTCCTTATTTCCCAAAACACCACATTATTTGGACATGGCTCGCCTTCTTGGGACTTGTTGCAGCTACGAAACATGATCACGCCCAAGCCATGATGCTTGCGTTTGGTATTGTATTCGGACTTGCGTTCTATGTCATGCGCACCAAAGAAACAAGCATGCTGTCTCTTATTGGCAGCTTTCTTCTCATTTTTGCCTTCACAACAGAGTTAGGAGAACTTACGTATATGTGTGCAGGACCTCTGTCGATTGCTTTCGGTAAAGAAATACTCTACTGGAGTTAAAATTTAATCCAACCTCGATTAAGGTGGCGTACTGTAATAATTACAGGCGTCACCTTTTTATTTTCTCTTACTATGGAATTTTTTATGCACCTCGCGCAGATGTTTATCGGTTACGTGAGTATAAATTTGTGTCGTACTAATATCAGCATGGCCTAGCAACTGTTGCACGGCTCGAATATCAGCGCCGTTAGAAAGTAAGTCCGTTGCAAAACAGTGTCGCAAAACATGCGGCGTAACTTTTTTGGTAATACCTGCCATCGTTGCGTGTTTTTTTACAATCCGTTCAACTGAACGCCTATCGAGACCTTTATTATCCTCGACTTTATCTTTATTTTTTGAAACGCTTACAAACAAAGCTTCGGACATATCGGTTCGTTCATTTAAATATTTTTTTAATACATCTTTTGCGTCGGTAGATAAAAAAACTACGCGCACTTTTCCTCCTTTTCCTCGAATAGAAAATTCGTCACGTGAAAGATCAATGTCACGTGTTAGGGAACATAGTTCTGATACACGTAAACCAGTAGAAAATAGCATCTCTAAAATTGCCTTGTCTCTATATTTTGCTTCAGTATTATCTTGCTTATTTGGAGCCTCGAGCAGTCGTTGCAACTCAGCGAAAGAAATAACATCGATTGATCGTTCTGGAATTTTTGCCAACTCAATTTGATCAGCCGCCATCGTTTGATGTCCTTCTCGTGTTAAATATTTTAAAAATGATCGCAAGGCAATAAGGTAGTAATTTTGAGTTTTCTTTGACATAGTTTCGCCAGTCGCTCGGTTGTTACCATTAGACTGCCTGTTAAGCCACAATCGAAACTCGCGAACTAACTCACGTGTAATATCTTTTGGCTTCTTAACTTTTGTATGATCAAGAAATACAGTTAAATAATGGTCGTAGTTTTCAACCGTTCGAATTGCTCGCCCTTTTTCAATTTCTATATACTCTAGAAAACGAGTTTTTAATTTTTGGACATCCATAGAAACAGTATATCACCTAACGTCGCACAATATTTGTTGCACAAGAGACGTCAGGGGAATATACTGTTTATGAAAATCAAAACATACGCTCATGAAAAATGGAATAATTGCACTGCTGACTCTTATCGTCTTGGTCTCTGGTGCAACATTCTTGCCACCAGAGGACTCGCGCCTGAGTACTATAATTTGCATATGCGGTTCTGTTATAGGGACAGGATTAATCATTGCTCTTGCCTATAGACAAGTAGTCCTACTTTATCGTGGAGATACATCTGCAGGAATTATCCTACTCAAGGGTTTACTCGTCTGGGCCTTCATCTTGGGACCACCATTATATTTTATTGGGACGTGGGGTTTTAAAAAATGGCTTTTGGCAACTGTTTCATCAAAAATGTTGTATATTTTTTTCGGCGCAACCGGAGCACTTCTTTTAAATAAATACATACCAGTAAAAATCCTACGTGTTGCAAAACAGTTGCTCAGAGAAATCTATGCTGCCATAAGATTTAAAAAACCAGAACACCCTCAAAATTAAATTGCCAAAAGGTTGAACCTTTTGGCAATTTATTTTGAATCATTTTTTCAATGTTGCGATCAATTTTCCATCCACATCGTACGCATAGTATTTCTTTCCTTTAAGTAGGAACAATGTTCCGTCAGGCGTAATACCCGAGTGTCCATCATAGTATTTGAATTTTACTACAACATCTCCTGACCTAGTATCAATTACACCCATCTTGCCTTTATCATTTACGACAATTGCTCGTCCGTTTGCAACCTCAAAAATATTCATGGGTTCAGCATAAATAATGTGACGACCTTTTGTGTAATACCCAACCTCTTCTAGTCCGGGCGTTGCATAGAATGCAGTATCTCCAGATACAACAATCTTCCAATACGGCTGGACCGGCATAACAAATTCATATCCACCATCATGTCTCATAGCTCCGCACAAAATTTTTTCTTCTCTCACCACAAACATCTGACCATCCTTCTCAGCAAGAGGATATACATAGACAAGGTGAAGATCATCAGCCGGTGTCATCCTGATTTCAAAATCTTCTCTAAACATTTCCAGGAACTGATCAAGAGTAGGGTACTGAGCCTGACACTCAATACGTGCAAATAGGCTACATACAATTACTATAGTAATATTAAGTTTTTTCATTTTATAGAATTAAGGGACTTAGTGTGATATTACAACAATAATCACCTATGTCAAGAATTAAGAGCGCTCTGAGCTTGATTTATTCATCTATACATGCTAATATCACGGAACTTGTAACTAATCAGTACATACACATAATTATGTTAACAAAAGACAAAAAAGAAAAAATTATCGATACTTTCAAGGCTAGCAAAGGCGACACTGGTTCACCAGAAGTTCAAGTTGCTATTCTTAGTGAGCAAATTAATGAGCTTACAGGACACTTAAAAGAGCACAAGAAAGATATTCACTCTCGACGCGGTCTTATCAAGATGGTTGCGAAACGACGAACTCTACTACAGTACCTACAGAAAAAGAACGAAAAGCGATACAAGAAAATTATCAAAGACCTAGGTCTTAAAAAATAGTCTCCTCAAAAGATATCCGCTTCGGCGGATATTTTGATATACTACTATTATCAGTAATTAACTCATATTATATATGTCTATTATTAAACACCCCGACCAACGCGTAGCAATTTTTATTGATGCACAAAATCTGTATCATAGCGCGCGCAATCTTTACAGCAAAAAAGTAAATTTTGGAAACATTCTAAAAGAAGCAACTGCAGGACGAAAATTAATTCGTGCTGTTGCTTACGTAATCAGCTCAGAAGCTGGTGATGAAAAAGACTTCTTCGAAGCCCTGGTAAAGCTTGGTATCGAAACCAAAGCTAAAGACTTGCAAGTATTTGCAGGTGGTGCAAAAAAAGGAGACTGGGATGTCGGAATCGCAGTTGATGCTATTCGCAACGCTCCACGCCTAGATGCTATTGTTATCGTCTCAGGTGACGGTGACTTTGTACCGCTGGTAACACATTTGCAAACTATGACTCAGGTTGAAGTTATGGCATTCGGTCAGTCTTCATCAAAAACATTGCGCGAAACAGCAGACGATTTTATCGACCTGTCAGCAGATACACGAAAATATCTTCTAGGTGGGCCTCGGAGAACGAATCGAAAGAACTCTCCAGTAGGTAGAAAGCCTGCTCAAGTAGTCAGAAAGAACGTTCGGAAGAAAAAATAAGCACATAAAAGAAGCCTTCGGGCTTTTTTTGTTTGTGTTGACAATATAGAATTTCAGCGTATTGTGAAAGTTAAATACTAACCTCACACCTTGAAATCATGACTGGAACTGATATTTATGTGGGTTTCTCTATAAACCCAGAACTTAGCTTTAACCCTGGATCAACTAACGCAGAAAAAGGGTCGGACCTCGACTATTCATTCAGACTAAGTGGGTCTGCTGTGAATATATATAAAACACTAAAAGCCTTTGATCTCAGCAGGACACAGGTTGTAGGAATTCTTAGCAAAGAGGCTGTACATGAACCGGATTTTCAAATTGTTCAAGATATCATGAACACACTGATCCGTAATGAAGGCCTAGATATTTACACTATTAATTGTATGGATCGACCAAATTTCGCTATTGCAAATCTTGAAACAAACACTGTCTCAGGTCAAAAGGGTAAAATTCTCCCTGATTTAGTAAATGGACAACTTGAAAAATTTGGAAAAAACCAGGGCATGAAAATCGCCACCGGTATACGACCAGATGAAATAGATTTCGCAATCAGCTTCTTGGGAGACAAAAAGGGGTATCGCTCCCTCAACCTAAAGCCTGAAGTTCTTGCAGATAAAAAAGCTCTTGAGAAAATACTACCTCATACAGATTTTTTGTTTATGAACAAAGAGGAACATGAAAACTGTGCCCTTAAGTTCTCAGAAATTCACGCTCTTGGTGTTAATTTTGTTGCGGTAACGATGAACAAAAGCGGTTGTGCTTGGTCAATAAAAGAAAGTCCTAAAGAGCAGCATTATGTTGAAGGAGTCTCCAATCCTGGACCTACGTTTAGCACGGGTTGTGGCGACTGTTTTCAAGGATCTTTATTAGGAACCTTTCTCTGTTCAGGAGTGGATATGGAAAACCCAACCAAGGAAGATTTTTACAGAGCTGTAAATGTTGCAAATTATGTTGCAGCAAAGAAAGCTACTCTACCTGGTGGACCTAATGTTCCAAATAAACAGTTTGTAAAAAAAGTTCTTAGTGAACTATGACATACAAACTAACAACTAGTCAGAAAGGCTCGCGCTGTCATAAGCACGAGCCTTTTCTACTACAGAATATTTTTTACATCCAATACACTTTTGATAGTAGGTAAATCAGTTTTTCTATCTTCTCCTACGACAATACATTTAAACTTGGGATACCTCTCAGCAACAACTTCGGTTTCATATACTTTATCGTTTACAAAATATGTGGGTTCACTAAAGATCATTCCGGTTAACTTTTTTTCTTTCGGTTCGATGGTAATAATAATTTTGTCTTCAGAAAAATATTTGTCGAGACCTGCATCAAATATTTTTTTCATCTGTACATCTTGTTGCCCAAGTGATAATAATTGTAATTCATATTCATCAGATAATTCAGAAAGCATATTTTTAACATCTGCATCCACATACTCTGCATAATTAACTTTCTGAATTTCATCAATAATATCTTGCGAGATTTGTGTTCCTGTTTTCTTATATAGAAAAGAAACATGTTGATCGATCTGATAAATAGGTAACTGTTCTCGCAGCTCAAGATACGATTGTTGAATTACTTCAAAAGAAATACCTGACTCAGCTAATAATGAAAATATATTACTTTTTAATCGAGCGGTGTCGAACAACGTATCGTCAAGATCAAAAATAATTGTGCCTTTTTTATTCATAGTTGCGATTTATAGTGAAACCACTATACTCTAAATTAGTCGTATTTAGCAATTAATTATGTAGTCCTTGGACACCTAGCATTCCAAAGAATGGAATACTACTGTCCGAGGAGTACTCTAAAAAATATGAATGTATCAAAAGAATACAGTACAGAAATTGGTGGTAAAAAGATTACTGCACAGTTTACTGACTTAGCAGAACAAGCAAACGGTTCTGTAATTTTAACTTCTGAAAACACCGTTGTCATGGCAACTGCAGTGATCGGAAAAGATGATGGTCGCAACCCAGGATGGTTCAATCTTACGGTTGAATACTTAGAAAAATTTTATGCAACAGGGAAAATTTTAGGTTCACGATTTCAAAGGCGTGAAGGTCGCCCAACTGACGAGGCGGTTCTTTCGGGACGTGTAATCGATCGAACCCTCAGACCTCTATTTGATCACCGTATTAAAAATCCAGTACAAGTTGTCGTAACAGTAATTGCTGTTGGTGATGCTGATCCAGGAATCTTGGGAGTGAACGCAGCATCTCTTGCTGTGGCAACCAGCGATATTCCATGGAACGGACCTGTTGGAGCATGTCGCGTTGCAACAAAGAAAGGTGAAGATATGGCACCGCAAGTTGATCTTTATATCCGTGAAACAGATGATTTAGACAATGGAGAATATGGTATGGAGCTGACTGTGTGTGGGCGTCAAAACACTATCAATATGATCGAAGCGATGACTCATGAATCAAGCGAGGAAGAACTAGGCAGTGCGCTTGAGTTAGCTTTAGAGAATATTACAAAACTTGAAGAGTGGCAAAAGGACATTGTAAAGGACATTGGAAAAGAAAAGCTTGTCTTTGAGTTTCCGGAGACACCTCAGACACTTGTTGATTTCTACGTGAAACATGGAAAAGATCAGCTGTGGAACGGATTAACAAAAGGTATTCCAAAGGCAGAGTTATATTCTTTAGCTCACGAATTCTTTGCAAAGGTGCAAGAAGGTTTCACAGAGGAAACGGATGAGAACACACTGATTCACAAAATGTACCGGGATTACTATCATCACCAGGAAGATGACTTGATCCACAAGCTTGGACTTGAGGAAAACAAACGTGCTGACGGACGCGAGATGAATCAGGTACGTTCTCTACTGGCACAGGCTGGGGGTATTTCACCAGTGTTACACGGTTCTGGTATCTTTTATCGCGGTGAAACACACGTACTGTCTGTGTTAACACTTGCTGGACCAGACGAGTCAAAAATTGAAGACGGAATGGAAGTACAAACAAAACGACGTTTCATGCACCATTACAACTTCCCAGCATACTCAGCTGGTGAAACAGGTCGCTTTGGGGGAATGAACAGGCGCGAAATCGGACACGGTGCATTAGTTGAAAAAGCTCTCACTCCAGTTATACCTAGCGCAACTGAATTCCCGTATACCATCCGTGTCGTTTCAGAATCAACAGCATCTAATGGTTCAACATCACAAGCTTCTATCTGTGCCGCAACGGTTGCGTTGATGGACGGCGGTGTTCCAATTACAAAACCGGTTGCTGGAATTGCGATGGGGCTTCTGCAAGATACTAATGATCCAAACAACTACAAAATCATGACTGACATACAGGGACCTGAAGATCATCACGGAGACATGGACTTCAAAGTTGCTGGAACAAAAGATGGCGTTACTGCAATTCAATTAGATATCAAAGTTGACGGTGTTTCAATCGCAGCACTGAAAGACGGATTAGCAGATGCAAAAACTGCTCGACTGCATATCTTGGATTCAATCACAAAAGAAATTAGCGAGCCTCGAAAGGACATCTCTACGAGTGCACCAAAAATCTTGGTACACAAAATTGACCCAGACCAAATTGGCATGGTTATCGGAAAAGGTGGAGATACTATTAAAGGTATTCAAGAATCAACTGGTGCCGAATTAAATATTGAGGAAGACGGAACAGTGTACTTTATTGGAACCGGAGATTCAGCTGACAAGGCTCTTGCCGCTGTGCAGTCAATGACCAAGGAGTGGGCAATCGGGGAACAAGCAAAAGGTACTGTTGAAAAAATCTTGGATGGCGTTGGGGCGATCGTAAAGATTAGTGAATGGAAAACTGGAATGGTTCACATTTCAGAAATCGCAAATTTCCGAGTAGAAAAAGTTGAAGACTTTTTGAAAGAAGGAATGGAAATTCCAGTGACAGTAATTTCAATCGACAAGATGAAGGGGCGCATGGGACTCTCGATTAAAACCGACAATCCGACACTCTTCAAAAAACCAGAATAAGTTATCCTATAAAATGCTCGCTACCTAGCGAGCATTTTTGGTATACTAGTTTTATGGTAAAAGAATTAACTCCTGAAGAAAAAAAACAGTTTGGGCTCGAAGGTTCCGAAACTCTTAAAACTGGAGGATTAACGCCAGAACAAATGGCAAAGAATTTTGAAAACCAAAAAAACATACAGGGGTCACCAAGCACTCCTTCTGTGGAGTTAACTCCGGAAATAGATCCTTCTTCCGACGTAACTGAAGAAGTTTTAGAAAATGAAATCGACCTATCAAAAGACACTCTTGAAAAGACGGCTGTACCGATGCCTGAAGCTGTCGAAGAGGGCGTCGAGTATCTAGATCAAGAATCAAGTATTCTTGATCTAGATACTGTGCTCGACAAAGCCGACCATACATATGAAATAGAAAAAGAATCTATTAATACTGCGCCAGGTATTTCAAAAAATGTACCGGATAATCTAGAAGCGCAGTTAGCAGATACCGAGCCTGCTAATCCAGAAAAAGAAGCACTGTTAGAACAAGCGCTCCATAATGAAGAAGAGCGCCTTAAGAGACTACCAACGGAAGACAAAAAACATGTACGGACCTTTCATAAAGATATTTCATCACTAAAACATACTGGTGACACTGCTATAACATCACAAATGCTACGTGAGTCCCACCAGGAGGATCGTGAAAAGAAAGCCGAATTACAAGCCGGTAACCAAATAAAAACATTTTCAATAATAGGAGCGGTGCTAATTGTTGTTGCAATCGGGGTTATTATGTATGTTACAAAAGCAAACAAACCTTCAACTACTGCACTGCTCCCAACTAATACTATCCCTAGCTTACTACCTGCAGATACTCACGTTCCTATTGATGTTACGAATGCATATCATTTTAAGATAAAATCAGTGCTTGCTGAAAAAATTGCAGAACAAACAACCTTCAAACAATTAGCACATCTTTATTTTGGTAAAGCAAGTCGCAATGGTGGGGCTCTCTTGTCGACAGGTGAATTTTTTACAGCACTTGATATTGCAGTACCAAGTTCACTTCTTGAGGTGACTACCGATCAATTTATGTTTGGAACATACACTATTCAAGAACCTTATCCGTTCTTACTATTACCAGTCACGTCATTCCCTAAAGCACAAAATGCTATGTCTATCTGGGAAGGTGACATGCTGCGCGACCTAAAAGATGTTTTTGCAATACCCTCAGAATATACAGAACCTGAAGCTTTTAATAGTAAGTTTCGTCATGATATCGTTAATAATCAGCACGTACAACTATTGTATACGCCAATTATAGAGACACTGGAAGAAATTTTTATCTCTCAACCTGTTACACCTGAAGTAACAGAAGAAACAAGAGGGGACGAATTAATAAACGAGTCACTAATTGAAAACGAGTCTAATATCAACGAAGAAAGTGAAGGAGAAGCAAATGAGACTATGGTAGAAGAAGAAAGTGAAGAGCAAGAAGTAGACGAGAATATGAACAATCAAGAAAGTGAAAATACTGAATTAAATGATGAAGTATTAGAAAGACCTGAAATAGTCATCCCTGAGCAACAAACACTGACGCAAACTCAAAGAGTTACTAATGGAGAAAATATTACCCTTCTTTATACATTCATTAACGAATACACACTCTTGATAACGACAGATCCTATAATCATTCCTGAAATCGTAAAACGCTACACCAACAGGCAGATCTTTTTGAGATAATTTAGCGGTATGGTATCATCTACTTATATGATAATATCACAAGAAAAAATCGCAGAATATAAAGAAAAATTAGAAGCTGAGAAAGCATTATTAGAAAAAGAGATCATGACCCTTGGTCACACTATAGATGATAATGGTAACTGGATGGCAACTGCTGTTGAACAACCAGGATCAATGGGAAATGATGATCCTGATAAAAATGTACAAGCTGACTACAATGAAGAAATGGGAGAGAACCAAGCTACGTCAGATGTTTTGAAACAGCGACATATTTCTGTTGCAGCGGCACTTGTTCGCATCGAGGACGGATCATATGGAACATGTAGTGTTAACGGGGTAGCGATTGGAGAAGATCGATTAGACGCAAACCCAGCTGCAAGCACATGTAAGGAACACATGGAATAAAGTAAATATATTTCATACTAAAAAGCCGCGATTCTCGCGGCTTTTTATTTTTCTTTTAACTTAGATTAATATAATAAATGAATGCAAAATTCATTTTCTCGTATCTACTCGGCGCAACCCCATGTCACTGACGGGTCTATTATTACTGTTGAGATTGATTTAGCGCGCGGACTTAATGCGTTTAATATTGTCGGCCTACCAGATAAGGCGGTCGAGGAGTCGCGCGACCGAGTTGGGTCTGCGTTAAAAAATTCTCATTACAGCTCACCAAAACATACCAATCAAAAAACTATTGTATCGCTCGCACCAGCTGAAGTTAAAAAAGAGGGTTCATTTTTTGACCTGCCTATTGCTCTTGGATATTTATTATCATCCGGCGAACTAGAGTTTGACCCAACCAATAAAATCTTCGTCGGTGAATTGGCACTAAACGGAGAGCTACAATCTATTCGTGGTGTACTACCGCTTGTTCAGCTTGCCAAAGATAACGGGTTCACAGAAATTTTTGTTCCAGTGCATAATGCTTGCGAAGCGGCATTAATTGAAGACATCACAGTGTATCCTGTAAAAACACTTTGTGAAATTGTTACACACCTTAACCTGTATGGTGAAGAAAAAATTACACCTCAACCTGTTACAGAAATTGAATATGAAAAAATTAAGTATCCAATTGATCTGTCTGACGTAAAAGGGCAAGAGCATGCAAAACGTGGACTTGAAATTGCTGCAGCGGGTGGACATAATGTTGGTATGTATGGACCACCAGGAACTGGTAAAACTATGCTGGCACGTGCATTCGCTGGTATTCTTCCGCAATTATCACGTGATGACATGTTAGAAATCACCAGTATTCACAGTATTGCAGGGACACTTGATTGTACTGTTATTACACAATCACCCTTTCGTTCACCTCACCACACCAGCAGTCACGTTGCTGTTATTGGCGGGGGAGCAGTGCCAAAACCAGGTGAGGTAACACTTGCTCATCGCGGTGTTTTATTTCTCGATGAATTCCCTGAATTTGATAGGCGAGTTATCGAATCTCTGCGACAACCACTGGAAGACAAAATGGTTCATATATCTCGTGCACGAGGCTCGGCAAAATTTCCTGCAAACTTTATTCTTGTTGCAGCTATGAATCCATGTCCATGCGGGTACTTTGGCACCAGAAAGAAAACATGTGTATGTACACCAAGCCATATCGGGCGGTATAAAAGAAAAGTGTCAGGCCCCATCATGGACCGTATTGATATTTGGCTCGAAGTTGAACATATAGATTATGAAAAACTATCAGACAAAGACTTTCCAAAAACAGACACTAGCGATATCGTTGCACAACGCATCAATAACGTTCGAGATATTCAAAAGGAAAGACAAGGTAAAAAAAATAGTGAATTATCAGTGAAAGATCTAGAAAATATTGAAATAGAAAATGATGCGCAAGAAATTTTAAATACCAGCGCAGAGAAGTTGGCTTTGTCGCCACGCAGTTATCATCGAATTATAAAACTGGCGCGAACTATTGCTGATCTAGATAATGTGCAGACTATTCACCTGTCACATATTTTAGAAGCACTGCAATATCGATCTAAACAATAACAAAAAGGCTTCTCTTTATGAGAAGCCTTAACTGTTTTTATTAGAAGGTATAGTTTACAGATAGTACACCGCGTATTTCAAAGAAATACTTGATAGACACACCGTGAACTTGTAACCTTTTCGCAAGCATTGGTATTGCGACGTTGCAAGAGAAACCTTTTCCGACTTTCTTCTTGAACCCAACACCTACGCCAACTGTTTGGAATGAGATTGTCTTTGCTTTTGCAGAGGGAAGTGCAACACCTTCGATAATTGCTTTTGAGCCGAACCCAAAACCTTTACCTAATGACTTTTTGTAAATCCCAACTCCGATCGCAAGAGAAATCCCGTTTCTCTGTATTGTGTGATTTCGTAAATACGAAACCTCTGCAGAGAATCTCTTGTAAGACACATTCAGACCAGCAAGATTTGCATGCATGAACGGAACCGTCTTGCTCGAGTTTCCAATTAATGAGTATCGTGCAAAGGCAGTTACTTCAACACGTGGACCTCCATCTTTTTGAATGTCCTGTGCGCTTACTGTTTCTCCTTTGAAGATAATGATAGAAAGTACTAGAAGGGTAAAGATCGTGAAATTTTTCATTCTATTTGATTTTAGTTGTCTATTGGTTTATGTAGCTACGTACACTACACAAACCAACCTAAAACCTTATCTGTGACCTTTATTTACCAACATAATAACCTATTTGTCAATAAGTGCCAAATATGTTGACATTTTCTTTTCAATATACAAATTTGATTATTTTATAAGGACTTTTTGCCTATTGCATTTTGTCAACTTTTCTGACAAAATCATAACATGAGTGTTTCAGATCAAAAAATCACCAACTTATTGGGCAGAATAGGCCTTTCCGAGAAAGAGTCAGCAGTTTATTTAGCTGCGCTTAAACTGGGTGAGACAACAGTAATGGCTATATCAAAGAAAAGCGGTGTAAAACGTAGTACTGTTTATACCATTATCGATGACTTGAAACGCAAAGGTATAATGGCGGAAACATATAAAGGGCTTAAAAGAAAATTTGTTGCTGAAAACCCAAAGAACTTACAGCAAATTGTAAATGATAACCAAGAACGTTTGAACAAGTACATGCCAGAACTCATGAACATGTACTCATTCCCAACTGGTGAACAAAAAATAAAAGCTGCAGAGGGTGCCGAAGCTATTAGAAATGGGCTTGATTCTATGATTTCTGATATTGAAGTGGGGGACTACTATCTTGTAATTGCAAACTTCGAAACACTGAACGATCTACTGCCTAATTTCTTAACAAAATTCCTTGAGCGTCGTGCAAAGTACAATATCAACATCAGAACAATTGCGCAAGATGGTGAGTTTGCGCGAAATTATCAGAAGAATCAAAAAAAATTTAATGACACAGTGAAAATATTTCCCAAAGATATTCAATTCTCTGCCAATATTGTCGTTACGCCGCACCGAGTTTTGTTTCCACAATTACTACCACATACGGGAGCTGTTGTTATTGAAAACAAGCAGGTAATCGATACGATTGTTAAATTATTTGAAATGACGTGGGCAAACACTCCTGAAAATCCTCATCCTGAAATGATAACTAGTACTCAGTAGGAATTATAAGTTTTATAAATATTTCTTCGCTTTCAATAGCTCTGCCATCAAAATGGCTCCACCAGCGGCACCTCGAATAGTGTTATGCGCGAGTGCAATGAACTGCCAATCAAAAGACTCTGAATTGCTTTCACGCAATCTTCCCACAGTTACTCCCATACCGTCTTCATAATCACAATCTAGTTTGGCTTGTGGACGGTCTTCTTTATCTATATATTTCATAAGTTGTTTCGGTGCTGATGGTAAATTATGCTGAGCTATTGGATTATCAAAATTTTCGATTGCATTAATAATTTCTGAACGGTTTGGTTTATTTTTAAATTTAATTGAAACACTTGCCATATGCCCATCTAAGACAGGTACCCGTATACATGTTGCAGAAATATTTGGCATATCGGCATTTTTTACCTCACCGCTCTGAATTGTGCCCAGAATTTTTAGCGGTTCTTGTTCTGATTTTTCTTCTTCACCATTAATGTAGGGAATGATATTCTCGACCATTTCTGACCACGTCTCAAACGTTTTCCCTGCACCTGATATTGCCTGCAAGTTTGTCACTGAAATATCCGTCGGTTCAAATTTTGTAAGCGCACTGATTACAGGAACATACGACTGGATAGAGCAGTTAGGTTTTACGGCAATGAAACCAGTTTCTTGAAAGTCTCGATTTTTTCTTTGTACGTCAATTAACTGTGCGTGTTCTGGATTAATTTCCGGCATAATCATCGGCACATCTGGTGTCCATCTGTGAGCTGAATTATTAGAAATAACACCAACTCCTAAGGTTGCATATGCATTTTCAATTTCACATATAGACTCTTTGTCCATGTCTAAAGCTGAAAAAACAAGCTGTGTGTTGTTGGCAATATCTTTTATATCCTTTTGTACGTCCTGTACTACAAGCTGTGCGATATTTTGCGGGATACTTTCTGTCATTACCCATCTATCTTGCACAGTATTTTGATAAGTTTTTCCAGCTGAGCGTGGTGATGCTGAAACAGAAACAACTTCAAACCAAGGGTGATTGTCTAATAGAGCTATAAATCTTTGCCCCACCGTACCTGTTGCACCCAATATTCCTACGTTTATTTTCTCTCTCATAACTTATATTGTATCACCTCTGATATACAAAAAAACACAGCACAAGCTGTGTTAAGAAAATAAGAGAATGAGAATTAATACCCGTACGAACCTTGGAATGATTCGTAAAAGGGATTATCTCCTGTGATTTCCATATGAACATGTGGACCGGTTACGCGACCAGTTGTTCCCATGTAACCAATAATCTGACCCTGCTTCACGCGTTGTCCTACAGAAACGATATTGCTGCTGTTGTGAGCATACAATGCTTCTACACCAGTATCGTGCATAATTTTTACATAGTATCCATAACCGCCACCGTACCCACTATTATTTACTTTAGTAACTTCACCGCCAGCGATAGCAACAATAGGTGTACCGGTTCCACGAGATGAACTAAAGTCTACACCGCCATGCCAGTGGCTTTCATAATAACTACTTGCACGCGCAAATTTAGTGTCTCCATACCCCTGAGTCACGATACACTCACAAGGAAATACATATTCACCAAGATCACTATCTACAGCTGTAACCTTTACACGTGTTGTAGTATCTTTCGTTTTTGTGTGAACTACATGAGATTCTGTTTCTGCGTTTGGAATAATAATTTGAGTATCAGCAACAAGACTGTGTTCTTCTAAATTATTAAACGTAAGAATATCTTCTTTTGAAGTGTTATATTTCTTCGCCAATGAATCAATCGTATCACCGGAAACAATTGTGTGCTGCACACCGTCAATTGGTAAAATTTCAAGAATATCACCAGCAATAATATGGTCATCACTAGTAAGTTCATTATGACTCAAAATAGTTTCAACTGAAACAGTATACATTTCAGCAATTGTTCCCACAGTGTCGCCTGGACGCACCAAGTATTTTGCAATCTGCCCACGACTATCTAACCACACTGTTCCTTCTCCGTCACCAGCAGGGCTTGTTTCGGCCCTCAATAAGATACCTTCAATAATTTCAATAGAACCTCCACCAACAGCGAGAACTTGATCAGGTGTTTGTGCAGGGTCCAAGAGATCAAGAGACGACAGTGATGGAGCATAATCAGAAGTAACAGAATATCCGTCTTGCTCGTCCGTAGTGTTATGAACATGCGCAGCAACGAAAGATAGTGGTATAATTAAACCAAGAAACACAAAAAACCCTATAGCATTTCGAGAAGATAGCATGCCAAGAATTTGTTTATATGTCTGCCGAGATACAATGCGTTTAGAGGGCTCGGTTTCTTGTTTATTTTTATTAGTCATTTCAGCCAATCAGTCATAACTGCTATTACAAGATTGGTAACACTATGGTATCAATCAAAGAAAGAAGGGCAATAATGATTGTGATTAAGCTATATTTAGGTAAAAAGGTCAATAATTTTAGCTCAAAAACACTGTTTTTCAATGAATGAGCAATATTGACTTTTACTATAAGTTAATGCATAATAAAAATTAGTAACTTACAAAGTATAGAAATTCCCTATTTTATGAATGAAAAACCCCCACAATCAAGCGTTGAAGATACTACACTTATAAGGAAGGCTATTATCGATATAATATCGACCCTCCCAAAAGAGTTCGTCACTATAAAAGACAGTAACGGAGCCGCTATTGAAAGTGCTTTTCTTAAAGGTACTAAAGGTGAGGAGGGGGAGGGTTATTGGGGAAAGCTTATTACAAACGGACTAACTGCCTCAAATAAAAACGATGCGGTAAAAATTATGGATCGCTTATTCCGTGCTAAGTTTCAATCTAACGCCAACAAAGAACCTGTTGATCTTATTACTCTTGGTGACGACCTATCAACACTAGAGCAGCTAGCTGCTGAATCTACCGATGATACCGAAAAAAAATCTATTGAAGCGGATATCGTAGAAAAGAAAAAAATAATTGATACTGCTCAAAATATTCAACGTAGAAAAGAACTTAAAGTATCGATCGCATTAAATAGAGAGGTGTTGGCTGATAAAAAACAAAAAGCTAGGTGGTCACAAGCAAAACTAGACATTAAAGACTCTGAAGATGAGATGGGCTCTATAATAATAGAAGAGTCAGTCTATATCCCTGATCCACAATTTGAAAAAGTTAAGGAAGATATTCTCAGTAGGCGAACACGTCCACGCACTGAACATGTTACAGAGCCGATCGCAAGCAGTGTTGACACTTTTGAAGAGAGTGCAGGTAGAAAAATACCTAAAAGTGTAACACCGAAATTGGGAGGAGTGTCTCATATTGTTGTCGACAAGATACCTCAACAAGAGCAGGCGGAAACTGGTGAGTATAAAGACTATGAGGAATACTCTAAAAATAACCATGCAGAACGCTTTTCTGTTCCTCAACTATTAAAGGATCTTAATGAGGGATCTGAGAGTTTGGCAGATGTATTTAGTTCGACGCATGTTCCCTCAACATTCACCATTGGAGACAATACATATACTGTTCTTGAGTCGGATAAGGATAATGTTCTCTTAGAAACATTTGATGACGAAAAAACTCCACTATCTATACCAAAGAAAAAATTCTATCAACTACTAAACCAGTCTCAGCAGGCAACTCCTGATCAAAAAAAGCTCAAGGAAGCACTAGAGAAAATAGGTGCTCATAATTTAGAAATTAAAGAACTACCCAACAAAGAACCTGGTTATATTTTAGAAAAATATAACCTAGATGAAGGCAGTACTCTTCCTGCAGAACTTGTTAAAATTATCAACAACACGAAAGAAGAATACAGTTTCAAAGAAAATGAGGTGATTTTTTCAGGCCTACGAAAAAACTTACAAGGAGAGGGCATGCTGTTGTACGTAAGAGACGGTGAAAAAAATCTACATAAGGTACCGACTGGGAACATACTATCTGCAATAGCAAAAGATGAAGAAGCTGTTAATAAGGATGCAGCTACCTCAGATGAAGAGGTTGCACCAGAAACAACAGTCTCTACGCCTGGTGTTGAAGCCAAGAAAGAGAAGGCTGTTGTCGAACCCTCTGTAGAAAAAGATACAGCTAAAGAGGTCGCTGTGGAGGAGGCGGTAAAAACCGATACTGAAGAAGAGACAAAAGTACCTACGCAGATACCTTCTTATTCTCAAGAAAATTATGAACTCGTTAAAAAAGCAGTGCAGGAGAATCCAGAAGACAGTGCTGCTTGGATGAAACTAGCCATGATGGAGTTTGCAGGATTTGGAGAAAAGAAATAGGTTGTTCTAATTAATTGAGTTACAAGCATTAGTACGTATAATAAATATATTATGGAAAAACATGAGCCAACATTTGAACACGGAGGAAGAAAAACAGAATGGTTTTCTACAATATATATAGAAAATCAACTAAAATCATTATTTACTGAGAATCTTAAAGATGAAGGTGAGCTCACAGATCTAAAACTTTCTGGCGACGAAGATACATTACTGCTAAATGCAAGTATGGTAATAAAAAAAAGCATCTTCTCAGATATTGATGTAAGCATATCTGCATATGTTAACAATGTAGATGATGGGCTTGGGTTACAAAAAGGAAAGTATGCTATTAAAGCATCTCGAAAGGAGGCTGATATGAACGGTCTGCTGGAAAGTAAAATGCGGGATATTTTTAACTCACTCAAACTAACCCTTGGTCAAGAAAAGAAAAAAGCGGTTGGAAGATTATGGATTGAAAACGGAAGAGTAAATGTTCAGTATCTAGAAGAAGAACTTAAATCAACCCCCGAAACAGAGGAGGAGTTGCTCAGTAAGTTTGGACCAACGGTAGAACCTGATGCCGAATCTTCATCAGAAGACCCTAAAGAGGAGGTAACTGAAAAAACTATTATGGAGGAGTTAGGTTTTGAAGAAAAAAATACTGAAAAAAATGATGAAGTGGCTACTGAGACCGAAGTTAAAGTTGAGCCCGAGACTGAAAAGGTGGTGAGTAGTGATTTCTTTGCAGAATCTCCTGACAATAATGTAGAAGAAACTCTAAAAGAGAAGTCAGCTTCTGCAGAAAAATTAGGATCTCAGCAAGACTTTCATCCTGGATTTATTAATGACCTAATACTTGAAGAGGTGGCGGGAGACCTGAACGGTTTTACGGTAAAAAAAGTTCAACGCTATACAAAAAGTGAAGATATTTCTTTTAAGATACTACTTACAGACCCTCAAGGCGATAATGAAGTCACATTAACGATGGTTATTCAAAACTCTGAAAATAAAGGTAGCTTGCAAGCAGAATTTATTTCAGACAACGAATCGGCTAAGCAGGCCTTCTTGGGATTTAATCTTAAGATTGAGAAAAAGCTCGCAGAAAAAACTGGTAGCCCACTTCTCAAAACCTGGTTCGAAAACGGAAGAATTCATGTGTTACACATAGATGAATCTTTTACATCTACAGAAGATAGTTCAGAAACTTCTTCCGACGAAATACTTACCGAAAATGAGGAGGTGGACGTAGCAGCTGTAGGACCAGAGTCCAAATTATCACCGGAAGAAATACTATCACCGGAAGTCCAAGCTATCGTTATAAAGAAAGCGCAAGAATTAGCAATGAGGCTATATAAATAAAAAAAGAGAAAGTAGTTTAAACCCAAGGCACTTGATAAATAACGCAAACTTCACCATAATAAAAATCATCTAACTTCTAGTCACTATATGTCATCATCTGAAAAACCTACAATTAAAAAACCTTACGAAATTGATACGACAAAAAATATTGCCGAACAAATTATTGCAATGGAAAATAGTGAGAATGGTACCAATTTTACAACTCTCGAAGAAATTAATAGTGCACACCCCGGAAGATACCTTTTTACAGAAGATACAGACAACTCTCTTAAGGTAAATGAGGCAGTAACAACTCAGGCTCAAGAACGTGCGCAACAGCTCAATGAGCAAAATAATCTAACAGACACTGAAAAAAAGACAGTCTTAGGTGAACAATACAAATATTCAGCTGATGGATATTTTGATGCATCTCTTGACGAGAGAAAAACTATACGCACATATAATAATGCGGTGAACAAGTATGGTCGACTAGAAGAAGGCGAAATAGGTTCACCAAAAGAATTCGCCATATTATGGGCAATGCTAAAACTTGCAGACAAAGAAGGTTTTTTTCATACAGAAAAATATGTAACTGAAATTATAGCAAATCGCCCACTAGGATTTAAAACAGGATTGCGACGCATCCTTGAAGGTCAAAAACGGTTTCACGAAGAAAATGAAACCATCACAGATTTCGAAGACAAAAAATTAACTCCCTATCTAAAAGGAATGAAGAAGTTAGAGGACTTGAAAAAACTCAACGACGGTGATTACAATGATAAGCGGCAAGTGGTAAGTGAATATTTTACAGATTTATTCAAAATAATGAATGAAACTAGGGCAGAGCTTAGAAAAAATCTTGCTGGTGAAAAAAGTAAAGAAGCACGAAGAAACATACAAGATCAGTTAGCATTGCATAACAAAGGACGCAAAGAGGCCGAGAGAATAAAAAGCTTGTATGAAACAGGGTTTGAAAAAAACAAATTAAGTGAGCGTGAAAAAATTGAGAACGCCATCAAATCTTACTACAACAAAAACGAAGACGAGGGTGCTCGAGTTAAACATAAAATGGGAATACTCAATAAGCTTGGTCTTCTTGATGATATTCTTACTGAAAATAATCCAAAAACAACTGCTGAAAAAACATTTGACGCAGCATTTGATCTCTTTTCACAAAACTTCAAGAAATCAACCGAATCGACAAAGGTGAAGAAAAAAACAGGTACTAAGGCAAAAGCAGATGATAAAAAGCCAGATACTGCTAAGAAAAACGGTGATGAGCCAGATGATACTACTTCTAAAGAAGAAACTACATCATTTCCAGTACCTAGCTTTGAGCCTACTACAGATTCTGATAACGAAGACACGGAAAGCACTACCCCTAAAGAAAGCTATGGTGAAACTCTTAACCGTCTCAAGGATGAACTATCTGGAAGTGTGGACGACGTCAAACTTAAAGAAAGTCGCGCTACTGAGAAAGAGCAACTAAAAAATAAGTTCGTAGGAAAGAATATTAAATATGAAGTTGGTGGAAATACCGAAACATATACTATTAAAAATATAGAAGAGGCTCCATCTGGTGACCTGGCAGTTCTTCTGGCCTTAACAAACGGACGAGGAAAGGGAATACTCGTAGTCTTTAAAAAAGATGAATTAGGCGAAAAACTTGAAAAACAAGAAAGCAGGGGTGAGGCTCTATCTCGACTTACGGAAAACCTCTCAACACAACTGGCTGCAGACCTGAAAGACATGAGTGTACTTAAGAGAGCTTTTCTACAAGTTAGAAAAGCGTTTGGTGGTCAAAAAATAGAAACCGGCCTTAATGAAAATACAAAAGAATCCCTGACAGCTGTTGATGATTATCTTGATGAACTACTTGATAGTGCTCGGATAAAGTGGCAAGACCTTGGTTATCCTTCTGAAAAAATTGAGAAGTTACTGGTACGATACAAGTCTCGATATATGTCGACACTACAGTTACGATCTGAATATGCGCTTATTGAAAAGCAAAAAGAGGACGGAATCGCCAATACGTGGGTAGGGAGAACAGCGAAATTACTTAGCAATAAGTGGAATGGACTCTCTCCTAAGGTGCGAGCTGGAATAGGTCTTGCTGCCACAGCAGGAATAACAATAGGGTCAGTACTTTCTGGAACTGCCGTAACTACACGCCTTGCTGCAATAGCTGGAGGCTTGCTTGGTGGCGGGGTAGCTCGCGCAAGCCTTGAAAAAGAATGGGCGAGCTCTGAATCTGCAGATAAGCTACGATCAACACTAGAAGACAAGCAACGCACATACAAAGAGTACGTCGAAGAAATAAAAAAACTTGTTAAAGAAGAAACTGAAGAACCCGATTTTGACAAGAAAACAGAAATTAAAGAAAAGCGTGACGTTATTGAAGAAAAGCTAGCCGTTATACAAAAAGATTTTAAGACAGTAAACGAAGAAATTGAAAAAGAAAGCGGGAAATTGAACAAGCAACGATTAGACCTAGAAGCTGACTATAATAGTCACAAAATATCTGCAAGTGAATATCTTAAAGAGGACAGGGCTTTGCGTAACAGAGAGATACGAGTAAACAGTACTAAAAAAGTTATGATCCTAACTGCAGCGTTATTAGGTGCTGGTGCTTCAGCTATGGCTATGGACCCTGGTATTTTTGATTCGATGACCGCAGATAATGTTCCAGACCTTGAAGATACGACCCCAGAAGCAGAACCTGTTGAAGATGTTTCAAGCCAACCCGCAGCCGAACAAGACCCTGGCATTAATTTTGAATTAGGTGACGAGGAATCAATCCCAACAAATGAACCAATTACCTTAGAGCCTGAGGTTGAAGAGGTGGTTATTGAGACAGAGCAACCTGTCAGCACAGAAACTGTAATCGAAGAACCTACAGAAAGTACAACTGAACCGGAGGTTGAAGAGACTATTGTGGAAACTGAGCCACAGGATAACGAGCAGCTTCGCGACCCTCAAAATTCAACGGTTAAAAGGGGGGAAGGTATTACATACGCGTATAGAGACCAGTTTGATAACAATTCAGATCTTCTAAAGGTTTACGAAGAAAAACTCGGTATGAGCTATGAGGCGAACAAACCCCTCTTCCTTGAAACTCTTGCTGAGGAGTTTCATCCTGCCGACACTATGGTTGGAGAAGCTGATAAAATATCTTACCAGCTCAATATGGATGGAACAGAAAGTGAATTTTATGACGGTGACTTTAAAAAACAAAATGCTTTTGGTGACATATTTGAAAAATCAAACATAGAGACTTACGAATATACTGATACCTCAACAGGTGAGACCTCTTCAGAAACTTCGACCGTAGATACAAAAGTTGATGCAGTAGGACCAAATCCAGACGGAAGTGCTCGCAATAGTGTATCAAGCACCGGTACTACTGGCGGTGCAGTAGGACCAAATCCAGACGGAAGTGCTCGAGTGAGCCCTGACAACGTACTATCAAGTCCAGACGAAACACCTGTTGTGGAATCTAGCCCAACAAATGTTTCAGATGCAAAATTTGAAGCATCGCTTGATAAAATTTCAGGATCGTCTACAGAGATAGTGAAAGACAATCTTTTAGGTGAGTTCTACGAAAAAACAGCTGACGGACACTGGAAACTTCCAGGGACAGACATCCATTACAGTCCTACAGACGTTAGTAGTCAAGAATTCTCAACTATTGATGACGGGGGGTCGTATAAACCAAAACAAAATCTTGCGAAATTAAATGCTTCTGTATGGTTTAATAAAATGGATAGTGGAGACATGACAGCAGGACCGCTTGCTAATGTTCTTGAGGTAACCGAAGGTCAAGCAAAAACCATTCTTGCAAGTTTGAAAGAGGTTCAGATGTTAGCACGAAATCTTGATATTAATATTCCAAGTGGCTCAGATATGACCATAGAAGACATTATTAACAATATTGCAACAAAAGTTAGCAAATAACGTATACTAGATATCATGTCGTACGATAAAGCACAAAATGAAATAGTCAAAA
>Ga0222634_1000130_pt1 | contig 44118 bp, 72 predicted proteins | sample AntAcemetageno50_FD_179807 | JGI IMG/M metagenome (GOLD analysis project Ga0222634, IMG submission 179807) | Saline water microbial communities from Ace Lake, Antarctica - #50 | ecosystem: Environmental > Aquatic > Non-marine Saline and Alkaline > Saline | place: Antarctica: Ace Lake | collected... | reverse complement strand
CCACGGGGGCGAATAACTCTTTCGTGGGCTATAAGGCGGGCTACTATAACACCACGGGGGCGGGTAACTCTTTCGTGGGTGGTAATGCGGGCCAAGCCAACACCACGGGGGGTAATAACTCTTTCGTGGGGTTTCAGGCGGGCTACAAGAACACCACGGGGGCTCAGAACTCTTTCGTGGGGTTTCAGGCGGGCTACAAGAACACCACGGGGGCTCAGAACTCTTTCCTGGGCTATGCTGCGGGCTATTACAACATCACGGGGGCTCAGAACTCTTTCCTTGGTTACAGGGCTGGTGCTTCAAACGGGACGGGTGATAATAATCTTCTTCTAGGCTGGCAAGCCGGTGATTCAATTACTTCGGGTTCCGATAATATAATAATCGGCTATGACGAAGATACTCCCTCTGCTACTACTTCAAACTATTTGAATATTGGTGGCTTGATAGTGGGAGATATGGCGACTTCAAGTGCTACTGTTTTGGGTGAATTACACGCTACTGAATATTACGGAGATGGCTCAAACTTAACAAATGTAGATGTAGATGTAGATGTAGATGAAAGTGCAAAATACAACTGGACGGATACGCACACATTTAACAGCACTACCACATTTAAAGATGTGATAGAAACAACTGGGAAAGTTGGAATATCAACAGGAACGACACCCTCATTTTTAAGTGTATATTCTGACGGAAACTATGGGATAAGGGTAACAAATGCTTATGATGGGGCTTATGTTGAAAGGACAGGAAGAATAACAAGGGCATACGGTGGCGGTCTTTTATTTGATAACGGAACAATAGGTGATTTAATTTATTTTCGTGTTAGCAATGCTGGTTTAGTTGATACTGTTGCTATGACAATAGAGAGTGATGGGGATATAATTATCGGGGAGGACTTAGCGGTAAGCGGTAGCTTTAAACCATATCAAAGAACCGACGCACAACTTGATGCTTTAGAACCGTCAGAGGCAGGTTTATTATTTATGTGTACAGATTGTGCTATTCCTTATTCTGTTTGTGTTTCAACTGGCACAGGGGCAGGGGCATTAGTTTTAATGAATACTGTGAATAACTGCGAATAATAAAATGATAAAACAGACGCTAATATTACTATTTTTTAGTAAAACTAAACAACAAGGGGTTGGCAATGGAAATGGAAGAATACTTTAACGAGAAGTTTAAAGACCTAAAATGGCTTGGAGAAAATAATGATTGAAAATTTGACTCAATACGGGTCTATGATTATGTCAGCAGGAATGTTTGTTTATTTATTCTCTGCGAAAATTCACAATATTAAATCTATTGAGAAAAGTGTTGGTGAAATAAAAGAGGATTTAAAAACATTTGAAAGTCGGCAGATTAAACATGAAAGCCGGTTATCTTATTTAGAGGGTAAACAAAACGGAGCGTGTAAATGATAAAGAGAAGAACGATTATAGATGCGTGTGATACTATTTTAGATTATAAGCATTTGGAAATGAAAGAAGATGGAACAACTTTTTGTAATTTTGGGATAGATGCTATTTTAAGATTACTTGGGGTTGTTTGTTTTTTTAATAAAAAGAAGGACCGGCTGATGATGGCTAATGAAATGGTGGAATTCATGGAAGGCTCTGAGCGGTTTACTGAGATACCGTTTGAGGAAAGTATTGATAGTGATGATTTAATTATCCTTGGACTCCGGAAAGATACTAATGGGGACGGGGTTATAGATGAAAAGGATCACGGCCATGTGGCAATAGTGTATCCTACGGGGACTAATCGCTCCGGCAAATGGGGATGTGTATGCCCGTTAGTGGCTAATATAGGGCCTAAGAACGGTGTTATGGGCGCTAATTATGCCTTTGGTATGAAGCCGCAAGCGTTTAGGTATAATGTATGAGTGGAAAGCAAATTAAAGTTTTTAAGTTTATTTCAAAGTATGATGCGGATAAAAATGTTGTAGTGGATATTATTGAGAATAACAACGGTCTTTTTGGGCCTACTTCTAAAAGTGATGTTATGAAAGGAAATATTAAAGAGGCTACTGAAGTATTGGAAGATATTGCTAAAATCTTAGGTGTGGGTGTTACGGTTGGAGAAAGAAAATATGCCGGAGAAAATTAAAACTGGATATTTATACGAAAATAATGACATTAAAAAATTTGAATATCCGGAAACGGCCAGCTTTGAACACTCAGGAAACCTCATTAGAATTACCCCTAAAGGGGACAGCAGTAAGCGTCTTATTTCTAACGGGGCAAGCGCCTCAAATGGCTTGGAGAATAAAATGAACAGTGTTGATAAATCAAAAAAACCAATAAAACAAAGATTTATTGAAGGCATCGGAGGCAGGACAAATGGGTCTGTTGATAGTTTTCTTTTTGACTGGGCCGGCGTTAAAAGGATTGTCTGGGTTGTTGGTGTCTCTTTTTCTTTGGTTGTTTTATTATCCGCTAAAATAAATTTTTATAGAAATTTGCCGGCGCGGATGAATAATGTTGAGGAAACTCAAAAAACATTAATAAAAAGAGCTGATAAACAGGATTCGAATATCAAGCATATAAAAGAAAGCATCGATATTATGAGAGACGATCTTAGAACGCTTGTAATGAGGGATAAGTGAGCGTTAAAATAGTCGAAACTAATTTAAAGTTTAAAAGTGAATTAAAACTTCGCCGGGTGTTTAGTTATTTTATGGTTCATCACGTAGGACCTTTAGGAAACATGGATGTTAATAAAATAAACGCTGCTATGGTCCATAAATGGCATCTTAAACGTGGTTGGTATGGTTGTGGGTATCATTATGTAATTTTAACCGATGGAACTATTGAGCGCGGCCGCCATCATAAATACATAGGATCTCACTGCGAAGGGTCAAACTTCGAGACTATTGGTATATTAATTGTTCAGGATTGCGAAAATGGACTTCCTACCCCAGAACAGATTGATTCTCTACAAAGGCTCTTAGCTGAATTAGCCCGGATATATAGAAAGCTAAATCTCATAGGACATAAAGATCGAAACGATAAGTCAGCATGCCCCGGGTTCTTACTTTATAATGCCTTACCCGGAATTGCCGGAGAAGTAAGGAAATTATTAATCGCAGGAGCGTAGTATGGGTTCTTGGTTTTACTGGATAAAAAAGTGTGGACATAACACTACTAAAAATATTAATATATCAGAAGGGGAAGTTTGTAATAGTAAAAAAATACCCGAAACCTTTTTATCAAAAATTAGTAAAGGGCTTAAAAAAATTAAAGGGAAAATTGTGAGGAAGATATGAAAGCAAGAATTAAAAGAAGTGGTGGCCGCGGAAAAGGATATGGTTTGAAAGATGGAAGCGGCAAAGGTAAAGGAAAAGCAGGCGGACTTCGAAAGAATAAAACATCAAAATGTAGACATCCAAAAAAGTGAGGAAGCTATGAAAATAATTTTAACTATAATAATTTGTTTAAGTTTTTTAGCGCCGGTAAAAGCACAGGAAACATCCTTACCAAATAAAGTAGACACGATCATCGGGGAAGGTGGTATGTCTACTTTAGAAAATACAACTCTTGAGATAAATACTATTAGCGACAAACAAATATCCGATTATCTGGAATTTAGGAGAAATCCCGATGGAGTTGCTCCGGAAACAAGTTCTCTTTTTGGTATGCTTGATCTTTCTTCGTTTTTTAATAATATCCGTAGTGCTGCTTATGTGAACATGAAAAAAGAGGTTTTCTTAGGTGGGCATGTTCCGGTAATAAGTATTATTGGCCGGAAAACAAAACTCGAGTATGTTAATTTTAATCTTGGCGGCGCTTATTCAAAAGTCGATAAAAAAACTGATATTATGGTTTCTATCGGGTTTCGTCTTGATAATTACTTAGCAAAACTTGATAATTATCCTAATATTAGAACAGCAAAAATGCCTAGTGTAGAGATTGGGCCATTTTTTTCATATGCCTTTGGTTCTACTATGGCCGGTGGTATGGTTGCTGTTGGGTTTGGTGGAAAATAATGTTTGATAGTATCCTCGATGGAGCTACAAAGTTTCTTTCCGGCGGCGCCTTGGGCGTTGTAGGGGCTTTGGGTGCCGGGGTTATTAATTTATTTAAAGCAAAACAGAAGGGTAAAAAAGAAGTCGACATATTAAAAGCGAAACTTGCCATTGCGGAAAAATGCGGCCCTAAAGCTGCAAAGATAATCCAGAGTGTAGACGCCTCATATAACCATGATAAGGCTTCTTATGGCGGCGGATGGGCTGATGATGTCCGGGCTATGGTTAGACCCTCTGTAATATGGTATTTAGTTTTAATGACTTCTATAATTGCTATCTGGTCTTTTTGGAAAGTAGGAATCGATACCGAAACTACGAAACTTATCGCAAAAAAATCTATATTTGAATGTTTAGCATTAACCGGTATTGCTGTTGGTTGGTATTTTGGTGGACGGGATTTAAGAAAGTAAAGGAGATTTTATGAAAAAAAAGAAACCTAGTTGGTTATCTACTGCGTTTTTACTTCATGCGTTTAGTATTGTATGTTCTATTTTCGCCGGGGTTAAAGAAACTATAGACCCTAATATTAGTATTATAGTGACTTCCTTTTTAACTTTCAGTTTCTCCGCTTGCAACGCTTATGTGAAGCGAACACCTTCACCTAAAGATGATGAGATTCTAAAAAAAACGGAAGAAATTGCAAAAAAGTCGGAAGTTATTTAGTAAAAATAAATTCGTTCGCCTCTTCGCAATGCGCATTTTTACGGGTTATAGAACAACGGGATTACAAAAAGGTCTTAGTAGGTGGATATATACGCCTGATTAACAAAAATCCTGAACCTAAGATAATATATCACATTACCTGTTCGCTTTGGCGGTAGAGAGTTGCAAAAAATAAGGAGAAAATTATATGGCATTAGAAACAATAAAAGATGTAAAAGAAATTGGTGGATTCAAAGTTGTTAGAGATAAACCCCAAGGTATGAGTTGGCCTGATTTTGACAAAATGAGGAATGAGTTTCCAATAAACATAACTGACAAGATAAATTGTATTTCATTCAAGATTCAGAACGGGCCAATTAAAGAAAATGGCGTAAATGGCTGTCAAGTTGATACGATTATTGAGGCCGCCGCAATAATCATAACAGGGCTTAATGATAAATTCCCATGTGATGAAAATGAGAAAGCATTAAATCATTTGGCATCCGCAATAAATTCTCTAAAAGAACGCAAAATAAATAGAGAAGCCCGTGGAGTTGAAGGCATAAATCAAAAATAGTACAATATTTGTATTCAATGCAATAAGATAGTTATCTTAACGGGGCCGTCAGAAATGGCGGCCTTTGCTTTTGATATATCAATTTAACACATATTGATACATATTATCACATGACCATATTTCCCAAGTGGGAAAATTGGTTATTATATATTCTTATTTATTTCTGTTCCTTTTATATTTCTTTCCGTAAGTAATAATACCTTTTGGTTCTTCTTTATTTAAAGCTGTAAAAGCCTTAATCATATCCCGGAGATCATATAAAGTATACTGCGCTGGTGTATTCGAAAGCAAAACTAATTCATCATAAAGCGCTTGGCCGTGCTCTTTAATAAACCATGCTATAAAGGGTTTTTTATCTTCTTCAAAGGCTGTATTACACGGGTTACACGAACCTACTAAAAAAGCTAAATTCCAGCGAGTTCCGCGCTTAGCTCTTCCGGCAAAGTGAAAGCAATCCGTAATATCCGCGCCGCAGAAAGCACACCCGGCGTATTTACTAAAGGTTAATCTCTTAACACAGATAGAAACTTGCGCGTCTAAGCGCTTTTCTAAATTTCCGCGTACGCTCATAAGCCCTCTTGTTTAGGCGGCCCGGCGGTTTGGGGGGAACCCGGGACCGGGCCTACCTACTAATTTATTTCAATAATTCAGGGCTTCCTTTTTCTTCTAACTTAGCATAGGCTTTTCTATAAGCATTTTTATATTCTAGTGTATAACATCCGCTATGGCAAAATACTTTCGCATTTTTAGAGAAGTTATATCTTGTTGCGGTTAAAAAGGCTTGAGCCGCTTTTCTGCTAAAAAAAGGACCTGTTATCATTCCTGCAATATTATAAATCCCATCATCCTTAGTAGTTATAAAATTTTGTCGTGGGTCTATAATAGTCCACCAAGGTTCTGCGGTATACTCATTTTTTTCAGATACTTCAATTTCTATTTTCATAATTTTACCTCTTTTATTTCGATTTCGATTCTGTCCGCTAAAGCGGGCCACTTAAAAACATGCCATTCAACAATATAACGATCATCCCTGATAAAACCTTTCTTTATAATCATATCTTGTAAAACCTTAATACAATTATCCCCGTCTTTCCGGGAAAAATTAACAAGGTAAAAATTATAAGTTACTCCATAAAACTCATAGTCCAATAATTTCGGTTTTCCCAGCATATAAAACAACTTGTGCTCATATTGTTTACAGGCCGCTGTCCTATGATGTCTACCAGTGTAAGCTGCATTAACTGATAAAGGCTTAAGGTTTACTTTTAATTTCATTTTTTCCTTTAATTTATATAAATACCTATTATAACAAGTTTTATCACAAAAATATTTATTTCCTTTAATAATTCCGCCTGTTGCAATATATTGGGTGTTAGCATTTTTAATAGAAACCCGGAAATGGTCGGCCAGCCCACAATAATCACAACTAATCTCATACCATTTATTAATCATCAGTCTTCAAATATCCAGTCATAAGCTAATAATACACTACATATCCCTATAACACAAGCTAAACCCTTAGAGACTATTATCCATATATCAAGAGTTTCTATTATCATTTAGAAGCCTCTTTTAGGTAGTGTTCTTTAATAGTATTTAAACTTTCAATGCAATTCGTAATTATTTTCCCTTTAGATATTTCGTTAATATCAATATCAATACAAGCCTTAGAAAATGCCTTATCCAAAATCAATGCCTCTGCTTTAGCCTCTCGTAGTTCTTTTTCCTTATCAAAAAGATGTTTGTCTATTTGCTTTGTTAATCTTTTCTCACTTTCAAGTTCTGCCTTTAGCTTGGCATTTTCTCCACCATAGGCTTCTTTTAAGTTTTCCAATTCATCATTTAATCTATCATTTTCTCGGTTTAGATTGGCATTTTCTTTTTCTAATTGCTCGAACTTTTTTAAGTCTTTAGTTAATACAACCTTGCCTATCGTTTTTCTTTTTACTAATTTATGTAAATTTAATTCGATATCTCTATCGTTCATTTAATCCTCCTTAAATGTTCAAAGCACTTTTGTGAGGCATCTGCGTATGTTTCGCTTAAAACATCTTTATATCTATCAGAACCTATTTTAAATAAGCGGATAATCCACATATCGCAATCCCTTTGTGGTATGATTACTTTATAATTCCACATTTTTATCCTTGCCAATTCAGCAAGTGATAGTTCTGCCTTTTCTTCGGCAAGTAGTTCTTTTTCCTTATCAAAAAGATGTTTGTCTATTTGCTTTGTTAATCTTTTCTCACTTTCAAGTTCTGCCTTTAGCTTGGCATTTTCTTTTTCTAACTTCTTAAACATTTTAGCATCTTTAGTTAGTACGGTATTACCATTTGAGTTTAATTCTTTCTCGTTCATTTAATCCTCCTTAAATCTGGTGAACCTAAAGTGCTATCTATATCTTGGACAATCACAGGAGTCCATCTACCATCTATAATCATAAAAATTATAACTTTCATTTCAAACCCTCCAAATATTTAATTGCCTTTTCTTCGCACTCGGCATAGGTTTTGCCAGTAATTGACTCAAATAATGCTCCCGTTCGTTTATCTACAATTTCGATATCCCACCCTGTTTTTTCTCTTGAAATATCAACAAACATACCTTTCTTATCCGCCAATTCAGCAAGTGATAGTTCTGCCTTTTCTTCGGCAAGTGTTTTTCTTGCGTTATCTATCAATTGAGATGGTAAAACTCCACCCACCATTTGAGTTGGCAAACAATTACCTTCTTTATAATCAACTGCATCCAAAATAACTTCTAATGCTTCTCTAAGTCCAGTTTTATTTTTCATTTGATTTCTCCCGTAACTATATAAAGAGATCCCCGCGAATCACTTTCAATATATTTCTTTATTACTGCTAAAATCTGGGCCTTTGTTAAATTTGTTATAGGAATACTTTGTCCGGTCCTACCCCAGTGTCTCCAATTCTTTTCCAATGTAATAGTTTTAGGCCATTTATCAGTAAATTCATATTGACACTTAGCACAAGCAGGAAGGCTGTAATCCCATGCTTTTAATGATGAGGACTCAATATCATCTGGTATTAAAGGTAAATAGCGCCTATGGCATACCGGGAATGAACCTATTTCAATAAATTCACCTTTTATTTTCTCATAAATATCTTCTAAATACGCATGACCAAACCAACAAGGCCGGAATGGTTTCTCTTGACCGAAAGCTAAAGTTATATCTATATTTTTATTCACTGGCATAATAACCTCTCTATTTTTTATTCCAATCTGTCATATGGCTTAAATCTATGCTTTCTATTTTTGTCGCTTCTACTTCTTTTTCATGCTTTCTGCGCGAATATCCATCATCAAATCCTTCTTCATAACTGTAACTTATTTCTCCTTCTTTATCTTTAAGTTCAGATTCTAATTCCTGTATCTTTCCGGAATTCTCTATTAAATCTCTAATAGTGGAGCAAAAGGTATAATCTGCCGCATGATTCCCTATTAAGTGCTTTTCCATTGTACCTTGAAACATTTCCGGCATAGCTCTAAAAAAATAATTTATTAAATATTTCGTGTTAAGTGGATTCCTGATTACAGGTAGTGGGTTTCTAAACATAAAAATTTCTTCTAATATTCCAAACATTATTTCCCCTTTTCCAATATCTTATTAATAAAATCTGGGCAGGACTTTGAAACTGCTCTTAATGTCCAATAAGGCACGCTATTTGTAAACGATCTCCCGGTAACTATAATAGCGTTTATAGCTAATTTAAAGTCCCCCCGTGTATGAGCTAAAATCTTCTCAATATAGTCTTTATTTTCATTTATTAAGATAATATACTCAGCCTCCGTGTAGTTCACAAAGCGGGCTGGATAGTACGTTCTTATCCAAAAGCGCGCTATCCTATCAATATCACTCTTGCAGTCGCTCCAGTCCTTAATACGGGAGTTTTTCGGGATAACGGTTTTATCCGGGTATATGTCGGACCAAGAGTTTATTATTGATTTATTAATACATTCATCCACGTCCTGCCCAGAACTATTCATTAAAACCAAGCGGCGGAGCATTAAATCTTGCGCATGTGGTGTTATTGGTTTTTTTGTTTTCTTTCTCATATCCAAAAAGCCTCTCCATGTTTCATAATTTATAAATTCTGGAAGTTTCGCAGCAGCATTATCTAAAGCGCCGTTTTTTTCCAAAGCCAAAAATTTATTAATCTGATTCAATAAAACGTAATAATTTGTTTGTGAAACTCTTGATTCCATTTCCGGGAACCATTTCTTAAACTCTTTTAAGCCTGTTCGCATACTACCTCCAAAAAACTAAAAGTAAACTAAAAAATACCGATACTAAAAAAATCATAGTCCAATTCATTAAAAAAGTTTTCTTTCTTTTATATTTCGATTTATCTAATTTCATTAAAAATCCCAGAACTGTAGATGTTAGGCATGAGATTACAGGAAGCTAAATAAAAAATCTGCTCTCCCATACCCAGAACTCAATCAAAGCAAAATATTTATTTTTTGTCAACCTTTCTCAAACCTATACGAGATTTTAAAACTTTAATCTCAAGGTTAAGACATTCAATTTCTGCTTTTTTAATTCCCACCCTTAATACTTTCGTTTGGAGTTTCGCTGCTATAATTCTTTCTTTCTGTTTAAGTGTCATAATATCCCTCTCATTTTATTTTTTAAATTGTCCGCCAGAACTTTAACCCCGCGCCGATGAGATTATGAGGAACACCGGCGCGAAGTCACATATCAAATTTTTAGTCTTATCTCATTCCATATATCATTATGAAATTTATGTAAATATCGAGCGTACTTATCCCGACATTCTTGACGGTTACAGTGCGCTATATAACTTGAGAGCTCTCCCTCGATACCCTCTAATATCATTCTTTCGCCTTCTTTAAGTCCATGTCTATCACATTGAAGGCAGGTAGTTTTAAGATTCCATGGTTTTGAGTTTATATCTGCTTTTGATATTTTACAATCTCTTATATCTTTGCCCGCCAGAACCCCCGCTGTTTTAGACGGCTGAATTTTATAATCTAAAACCCAAACTTGCAAACTATAATCAAAACCGTTTTTAACAATACCGTCTTTTATTTCATTTTTCGATGTTCTCATATATCCTCTTTCCCTTTTTAGGGCAATCTTTATGTGGTATGAATTTTCCAAACATATCTTTTTCCAGTGGAATTGGGATTATAAAACTTTTTGACAAACAACAATCCGCATAAATATATTCTTTATCATTATTTGAATTAAAAAAGCATTTTTCACATTCCATAATCATTCTTTAATTCCTTTTTTAATTTAGCGCATACCGGCGGCAAGGAAAGGCAACCACCGACGCGCTTTACTGTTACTATTTTATGTCTTTAATCGCGTCCCATGTATTTAAGGCACTACAATAGTTTTGCCCTACTTCAACAATGGCCGCCGGCGCATCTGCGCTGGTTTTCATTTCCATGCCTTCAGGGTTGTAAAGCGCCCATCCGGCTCTATCTGTGGCCTTTTTTACCGTGTACCCAGTCAACTTTAAAGCCTTGCGTGTTTTAATAACTTTGGCATATACGTCTACCACATCCCCGGCATCACCCAATGAATCCCAATCTCCAATATTTATATCAATGCCCAATGATGTCATTTCTTTTATGGCCCTTACGCGGGCCGCATTTATGGCCATGCGCGGATATTTTTTTGCATCCATGCAATTAACTTTGGCCGGACATTTTTTCAGCTTCATTATAAAAATTTGTAAACATCCTTTATTGTTTTTAACTCTTATGGCCCCTAATGGCTTTAATTTGAAAACTATAGGTTCCGCGCCGCCGTCTTCTTTATTTCCGCCATGTCTTTTAATGCGCGCCATGTCTTGGGTAGTCAATTCTTTCCCCGGCGCATTTTTTAGCGCGCTTTTTGCTTGCTGCATTATTTCATTTTTATTTGATAGTACCATATAATTAACTTTCCTTCTTTCCTTTTAACTTTAGAGCGCAACCGGCGGCAAGGAAAGGCAACCACCGGCGCACTTTTGTTTTATACTTCTGTCAATTCATAATCATACAATGAGCAATTGACATCCTTGCCGCTTTTTTCTTCTTTCAAATCATATAATTTTTCGGGGGCCATGCCGTCATCATATCCCGGGTGCTCATCTTTATTGCTTGCGGCATGGGTTATAATCAGTACTTTATCCCTGAATGAGTTATAACCCTCATTATCGTTTTCACTTGATACTTTTACTCTGTCATTGATTTTCATAATATTAACACCTTTCCTTTTTAGTTTTTTGCTCATACTTAAATTAAGTTTTTGCCTGTGCTTTCAGACCATAAGCCTATTAAAACGGCTCCCGATTTATATTTATGGCCTTGTTTTTGATAATCAGATTTAATACTTCTGGTTTTGCCTGATTTCAATTTGATTAATGCTCTACAGGGTTTTTCGTAATAGTTCATAATATATAACCTCTTTCCTTTTTAGTTTTTGCTTAGCCCTTAACTTGTCATAAGGCGCCGGTGCATTAAGGCCACTTAGAAATTAAGCGGCCTTGACTCTGCTAGGATATTTCTACCTCCTCATATAGCGTGCTTTCTCCGACTTCTTCCAGGCGCTGTGCTTCTCCGGCTTTCAACCGCGCGATTTTTCCCCGTTCTTTTTGGGTTTTAAGTGAAATTCCTTGGGCCTGCGCCCCCAAAATTTCCTCACATTCGTCCCACCTTTTTCCTTCCGCTCTCAGTTTTTTTAAGTTTTTCATTTTATTTGCTCCTTTCCTTTTTAGTTTTTGCTTATTTCTTTTTTATTTCTTTTTTATAACAATCTTCGCATTGCTCAGTTGTTGCGTCCAGAACTTTTCGCTTGCCGCAAGTTTTGCATATTGCAAATCTACTTCCAAATCCCGCCCAGCTTTTAGAGCCTATGATTTCAGTTTTCATAATATTTATACCTCTTTCCTTTAATTTTTTATAAGTCTTCTGCTATTTTTTCGTATTCCGTACCCAAAACAAATAAACCAAGGTTTGATTTTTCTAAGGTGTGAGGGTCTATTTCATCATCATCTTTTAAAAGTATTGCCTCTCCGTATTCTGTGCTTAACTCAAAACCTGCTTTTTTAAATTCTTCCTCTATCTCTGTCATTCTTTGAATATCTGTCATAATCTTTTCTCTCTTTATTTTTAATATTTTCTAATCCCTAGAAATCCATTTCTTTTTCTTCTAAGTAATTCAAGATAATCCCATTTTTCATGACTAAAAACTAAAACGCTAATTGTTCCTTGTTGTGTTCTTTTCCACCCTTTATATATATATTTTTCTTTATATGTATATCGTCTTAGTGTTTTATAATAATTAATATTTTGTTTTTCTTGCTCGCCTAGAAAAATATTTCCGTTATCCCTGTAAATTAATATTCTATTTTTCATAATCTTTTTCTCCCTTTCCTTTTAAGTTCGGTTTTTAGTTTAATTTGGTAGCGAATTTATATATTTCCAACTCTCCGCCCTCTCTTCTCTGTTAATCCTCGGTTAAACTAAATAAACTAAAACACTGTTGTATATCTCTTTACTTAATATTCCGCTTTTTACTTTTTTATATTTCTTCATTGCTTCAATTTCTGTTATATTTCCGTTCATTACATCTAATACGATTAAAACTAATTTGCTAAGTTCTTCGGTTTCGTCTCCGTCAAGGGCTACCTCTGTTAGGTTTCCTTGCTCTAATATGGTCATGTTTCCTATTAATTCTACGAATGTGTCTTTAGTTTCCATTTTATTTACTCTCCTTTCCTTTCCCTTTAAAATTTAGAAGCCCCCTAAACGCTCCTTGATGAGAGAGGCGGTTATTAGGGGGCTTCATGCTTCCAAATAAAAAAACCGCCTTTCTCTCATCAACAATAGTATACCATACAATTTGCATTTTGTCAAGGGGTTTCACTATTAATAATTCTAATAGTCGCATTATAAGATTTACTTATACTCTCATTATAAGATTATCTAATACCTATATTATTATAACCCTTGACATGTCAAGCCCTAAGTTATTCTAAAATTCTTTGTCTTTTATTCCCGGGGGATGTGGTAGTTCCGGCGGGGACTGCCGGTTCAAGACAACTCCTTTAGCGCGTAGTAGCGCGGTATATTATTACTTATCTATGCCAATTGAACGTTAACAACCGGAAAATGTCTGTCATCCCGAAGGTGATAAGACAGTGATTTGAGGATTGTTTAGAGACTAAAGAAATAAAATAATTCTGGGACATAATAGAGTGAAAATAATATATTAAAGCGAAATTCCGAAGGAATCACTATGTTGTGAAGTATTACACAACGTTGTGGCGCCTGCCGCCGAAGGCAAAGGTAATAGGTTATTGATTTACCTCGTTGTTTATAAAAGTGTTGTTTATAAAACATTACTTCCCTTCTGTTAAAGTATCACAAAGGGGAGTGGTTAGCGTTGTTCGACTGTTATAAAATTGCGTATGATGACCTCTGTGTATAACGTTGTTACGTTGTGTTGTTTAGTGGTTTGACAAAACCACAAAAATACAGTATAGTATTTTCAAGCTTAGAGACAATATAATTTTTGTAGCCCCGTTAGTTTCCTCTAAGCTTCTGACGGGGTTTTCTTTTCAACTACTGGAACGAGGGAAGAATTAAAAAGTTTTGATATCCTTTCTTTAAAAAAACGGATTCTTTTTATAGAGTACAAAATCCTATATTCTTTTGGCCACTTTTAGATTATAGGTGAGAGGCAACCTTAAAATAAGTAATAGCGCGTCCGGCGCTTTTTCCACATATATAAACTATTCCACCTTGTATATAATAACTATAAGATAAACTAAATAGCCACTTTTAAACTAAGAGAGGCAGTTATTATTATTAACAAGGGCTTGCTATTAGTAAAGAAATCAGCTAAATTATATATAGTGAAAAAAAAGAAAATAAAAAAACCAATAGTTACTAAAAAAAGCCAATCTCGGAAATTAAATGGAAAGCAAACGCTTTTTGCTCAATTCTACGACGGAGACGCTAAGAAGGCAGCAATAAAAGCTGGTTATAAAAAAACCGATGCTGCTGCTAGAGGTTGTCGTCTTCTGAAGAAACCAGCAGTAATTAAATTAATAAGATCCCGGCAAACCGCGGTTAAAGAAATAACAAATAGATTATTAAAAGCTAGAGCAACGTCTGAAGTTAAAAAAATAATGACACGTAACGGTAGGATGCAGTTCTTATCAGATATGGCGCAAGATATTAGTTTAGAACCACGGGACCGGATAAAATCAGTAGAAGTCCTTGGGCGTATGTGTGGAGACTTCCTCGGTAAAGACGATACACTCTTGACACGAACAACAGTTTATAATATACTGGTTGAAGCAAGACAACAACGTGGCCTACCAATAAAAGGACAGAAAGTTATAGACGTAGAGGGAGAGTAAACATGGGAGATTCATTCTTAATATTATTAGCAATAGCAATAGCTTATGCACTTACAGAGTTTCTTATTGAGTATCAAATCTTTTATCCAAAAAACAAACGACGTTATTATTTTATCTGCTATATCTGGCAAGATAACAAAAACAAGTCAATCAATTCTAATTTTTTAACAATAAATACAGATAAGTTTAATACTAAAAAGTTTATCTCCGGGATTAAAGAAGATATCAATAAAAAAAATAAAGGTGTGTGTGAGACTGTTGTTATTACTTCGATTATGCGTTTAACTAAATCAGAATGGGAAGAGACAACCAATGAATGAAATAAAGAAGATAATTCAATTTCAAAATAATAAAACATATATAGATATATCATGTGAATTAAATAAGCTTCTTCAAAAGGAACCTTCTAAGACTTTCAAATGGGACTTATTAATTGATCTTATAAATATATTTGATAATCTTAATGAGTTTACCTTAAGAATGAAAGAGTATGATAATGTCACAGATTTAATTAATAAACTAACGGTTACTGGACATATCGATTACCGTGAGTGTGTTCATCTTTCAAATAATGAATTGGATTTATTTAAAATACGAGTAAGAACCCTTAATCTTAAATATGATATTAAAGATTTAAAAATAAAGTGCGAGGAAATCATGAATAAGAGACAAAGAAAGAAATATCTTATTACTTATAGCTGGTATAATAATGTTCATTTTAAATATCGGCACCGCTATTGCATTATTAATTATAATAAGTTCGACAAAAAAGTTTTCCAAGATATAATAAAAAACGATATAAATAAACAAAATAAAGGATATTGTAAAAAAATCATTATTCATTTGTGTAATAAATTAACAAATAATGAATATAGTAAATGGCGAAATATCCCAGAGTTTAAAAATGATAGATTAAATTATAATGGTTTCGGTAATGAATAAACGACAACGAAAAAAAGCACTTAAAAAAGCCTTAAGTAAATTACCATTAAGAGCTTGGATCATTAATTCCAGATATTCTTTCGGTTATCAGTCTCAAGAGAAAACTTCTATTATATATACCGTGGGGGATAAAATGAATAATAAAGAGAAATGGATTCAAGCTAAAATAGAAATTTCAAGAGGAAAGAAAGAAATTGCCAAGCTTAAGAAAGAACTTAAAATAAAAGATAACGTTATTGATCTTGCTTGTGCCGGTAGAGCACAGGTTCAGATTAATGGGTTATGTTCAACATGCCCATTTTATAATAAATGTTCCGAAGAAGGTATAAATTGTAGTCTCAAATTTAAAGAGTGGTATTTAAGTATAGCTACCGAATATTTTAAAGAACTAAAAGAGGTTCGTAAGAAATGATTAAAGGTGGAAAGCTCCGCGGTTATTCTCAAAAGGAATTAACAACTCAAGAAGAGAACTTCCATCTATTAAGAAAGCGATCAGTTGAATGTATAAACTGTAATAAGTCAACAAGTGATTACCGTAGAAAAGAAGGTTGGATAACAATCTCTTCCGATTCAAATACAGGCGCCCGGTTAATAAAGATAAATAAAGTATGTCTTCATGTTCAGAAGATTCAAAAGAATGAGCTTTATGTTCCATCAGAACGAATAGACTTTTGTGGTATAATGTGTTTGATACGTTATCTAAAGAAGAGGGCTTAATGAAAGACGAGCAAATTGAAGAGTTAATTAAGAAAACTGTAGCCAAAGGATTAAGCATCAAAGGACTCCGGGAACGTGTTTATGAGTTATCAGATATTATTTCCGATTTAGTCGATGAGAAAAATATTTATGATAAAGAAATCGAAACAAGGTTAAATAAGATTCCACCCGCAATAAGTATAAAGAATCCCGGGTGTTATTGTATGTCTATTAAATTCGATGTTAGGACCGGGAAAACAATGGCAGTTTATTGCGGCCATAAAGGTAGAAATATAAATCTAAAAGAATGTGAAGATTGTGATCAAAGGCGGGATAATGCCAATACCTAAATTCACCGGGAAGTACTGTAAAAATAATTGTTTCTATCTAACAAGTCTAAATACCTGTGCACTATATCCGACTGGTATAAACGGAACATTAAAGCGCGTTAAAAAAGGCAAACGTTTAAGGGAACATGCGTGTGTAATAAAATATGGATTAATTGGACGTAGAATAAAACCTAAGACTTTTAAATCTATTATAATTAAAGAGACAACAACCAGTGAAATAACAAAGCGTTGGATAGTAAAATATAAGTGGAGACAAGCCGGTATCGGAAGTATCTATTATTGTCGTTCTAATCAACGGTATTGTTTCATCCCGATAACGATAGGGAATAATCTAATTAACTCAAATATATTAAGAGAGTTAGCGGATTTCCTTGACGCAGCAGATAAAGGATTAAAAATAAAAAAGGGTGATAAAGATGGCTACAATTAAATCAAGTGGACTCGGGCAATTAATATGGAAGTCTCTAAAAGGTGTTCTTAAGACTGAATGGCGTAAGAAATAAGTTATAATAAGTAAGAGGGAATATGAAAGATAAATTTAGCAAAGATATAATCAAAAAAACAAAACAAATTGTTAAAAGATTTAAAAAGAAACGTGATCAGCAATTAATAGATGCTGCGCACGAAGACGGATTTATAATTCAAGATAATAAACTAATATTAATAAAAAACGTGGGGGATCTAAATGAATGTTAAAATATTCTGCGGTACAAATGTGCCAGATTTAGAAGAGGAAATAAACGAGTGGTTTTATGCTCGACCTGATAATCTCAAAACTGATATTAAATTTATATGTCAAAGTGAAAGTACACAATCCCTTTCAATATCAATATTTTACACGGAGGCATAATGAATTCGGGAACTAAGATAGGGATGTTTAGCAAAATAAAGAATATCTTTCGTAACAAGAAACAGCTGGTTAATATTGTAATAGTTAAAGAAAAAGAGGTTCCAACAAAGATAGATTTCACTAAAACTGGCATGAGTCTATCTAAACAAAATTCAATGCTTTATAAATCAGATTACGATAAAAGGTTAGCTAAGAATCAAAATAATCAAAAGAAAAGAATTAGAGCGCAATGGAATAAAGATAGGTTACAATGTCTTTAAAATTTTTTATATTTAGATTAGATCTAATGAAATCTAAGGATCTAGATCAGCATATTAGTATTGAAAATGGGAACGGAGAACTATCGGTTTCTGGAAATATATATAGATGCAGTTTTAATTTTTCAATCCTATGTGAAATCAAGCAATTATTTTTATTTGCGGTCTATATTAATATAGAGAAAGTATGGGTAAATATGATAGAGCATAATAAAAGACTCGTAATATATAGGAAAGACTTAAAAGAGCGCGAAAAAAAATATATGATGCAAAGAGGTATTAATGAAACCAAAGAAAATAGAGAAGCTTGTTAAAGCGCGGATACTTGTATTTGATTTATGCCGCGAGATAGAAGAGCAAAATTTTGATTCTAAAAAGAAGCACCTTGAAAATTCACAAGAAGTTGAGAGAACTTACGGGCTCTATAATTCAGCCATGGATAACAACCGGGAATTAGAATCAGCTAACACTCTTCTTAAAGAAGAGAATAAGAAGTATATTCTAAAAGTATTAGAGATAAACGATCTTAATAATAAAATCAAAAAAGTAAAGAAGGAATTAAGCACCGTGAAATATTTATATAATAAAGCTCTTAAAACAATTGTGCGTATGGTTAAGAAAAATACTAAAGGAGTAAAGGAATGAAAAAGAAAAGTAAGCAAAACTGTCAAGGCTAATACTAAAAGAAATTATTAATATAAAACATTCCTTGCAATTTAAAAAGAAGAGTCATATAATATAATTATGGATATCAAGGATCTTAAACTCGGAACTAATGTAATAATCATTCCCGGAAATAAAGTAAACATAAATATTTCAAAGATAGGGTCTGATTATATTAATGGATATCTCGAAGGACATCCTATTTCCGCTGGGATTCGAATTTCAAAAGATACAGTAAAAGAATGGATGAAACCAAAGGAGACTATAAATGAGGGAAATAACAAACGTAAATCAAATAGTACCAGCAAATCATAAAATCTTAATTAAAGTTGATGCGGATATTGAAAAGAAAGGATCTGTATATATCCCAAAGACCGAAGATCAAAAAAAGGAAATCTGGGCCGGTGAAGTTATATGTATAAGTCCCGGATGTGATTTGGCTGACGCTTGCTGTGAGAAGCTTAAGCCCGGCGTTATAATTATCACAGACTGTAATTATTTTTTATGCGCTCAATTTATAATAGGTAAAGATACTTATGCTCTTATCGATGAGGGAGAGATTGTTTGTATTCTTAAATAATGATATTACCTAAAGAACTAATTATCGCAGGTCGCGAATATAAAATAAAAAAAAATCCTAAGTCAGCAGGTGGAAATGGTAATATTCGTGATTGCATAATAACTATCGGGACTAGGTTGCCGAAAGAGATTCCAATATTATTTATACATGAAGTTCTTGAGGTTATTATGGTTGAGCGGGGGGTAAGGTTTGATCGTACAAATGATTTACCTTATGAATTATTATTCAGTTTCAATCATAAAGAGTATGAAAATATTGCATGTGATTTAGCTTTCGCTTTAAAAAATGTAAATTTCCAAAACGGAAATCAAATAAAGGATAAAAAAAATGGCCAAAAGAAAGACAAGAAAGAAATCAGTAAGCAAAAAGAAAGCAGCTCCCAAGAAAGTAAATAGAGTTAAACGCGCAAAACCCATAATTGATGAAGCATCTTCGTTTAATGAAGCTAAAACAAAAGATGAAGTTGTTAAGCCCGCCGCTAAGGCGCCTGAAATTAAAAAAGGGTGGAGCGTTAGTGAAGCTGGTATACTTCTAAGAGATGGAGAGCTTGTTAAATGTCCCTTCGAAGGATTCAAACACTGTAATAATAAATGCCCTCACTATGAAGATATTAAATTATCACCTCCAAAAACAAGAGTTGTAGGTGCTACGTTAACATGCGGTACAGGAAAAAGAATAAGTTTCGATAGTTAAGTAAAAAAATTGCATTCATAGGCTCGGGTGAGATTCCGACTGTTTGGTTACATAGGCTCACCCAGCCATCCGGAGGTAAAATGGCAAAGACAAAGATCATAGTAAATTATTTATGTAATCATGATGGAAACACATTAGATCCTATCAGAGAAGTCTTTTACGATGTTATGGACGTTAAAGAAAAAGAATGTACTTGTTTAAGAAATAAAGATGGTATAGTTATTCATACTCTTATGAATAAAGCAATTAAGTATGAGGAAATAAAACCCGAATGAAAATAACAGCTATTTATTTTCATGGGTCTCAAAGGGGAAACTTCTGCGGATACTGTGATGTTGTTTTCGATAGAACTCTAAAAATAAATAAAATTCGAATTGTACGAAACCCAGATAATAAAATTATAATATGTATGCCTAATAGGAAAAATATACATGGAGAATGGGAAGATGTAGTCCATCCTATAAACTCACAACTCCGCAATAAAATCACTGAGCTTATCATCGAGGTCTACTCGTGGAAAATAAAGACTCAGAAGTAGACGAATATCTTAAAAAATTAGAAGATCCAAAATTCTTTATTGAATCATGTCTTTCAATTATAGATAAAGATTCCTGCGATGTTCCTTTTATTTTCAATTCAAACCAAAATCGATTTTACGAAGAGCGCTCTAAAGGCACTATAATCGGTAAATCTCTCTTATTTCTCGATGCTATTCTTAAAGCCCGTAAAGAAGGCTTCTCTTCAGTTATTGCCGCTATATGGCTACATGCTTGTCTTTTCAAAAAGAATACAAAGGCTGTTATAATGAGCGAAGAGGATGGGGCCACAAAAAGACTATTAGAGCGTGTGGACTATTATATTAAAAGCTGTACAATCGATATAACACTTGGCACTGATTCTAAACAAGGTTATAGTTTCCCGGAAACTAATTCTAACCTATGGATTGGAACTGCTGGACAAAAAGCTTTTGGTCGTGGTGATGATATAACTCATTTACATTGTTCTGAGTATCTCTTCTATCCTAAATTTGGAATCTTAACCGGTGTTCAAGAAGCTATGAGAAATGGCGGATGGTGTATTCTTGAATCTACCGCTAATGGGTCCGGTAATGATGGACATAAGTTTTGGAAAGCAAAGAATAATTTCAAAAAGCATTTTTATGGTTGGCAAGACGACCCTCAATATTGTAGTCCTGATAATACTCCTTTCGAATTAGAACCACACGAGACAGCTATAAAAAAATCTTTAAATCTTTCATATGGACAATTACGGTGGGCTCGTCAGAAAAAAGGAAGTATGATAAATCAGTATGATTTTCCTCAAGAATATCCCGCTAACGAAGCAGAAGCTTTTCTTACGAGCGGAGCAAAAGTATTTCAATGGCCTGATATTAAAAGACAAGAAGATAACATGCGCCCGCATAAATGGATATGCAATTTAAAAAATACTGGTAATAAAATAACAATAGATGCAAGTCCTACTGGTAATCTTACAATTTGGCGTACTCCAAACGATATTAAAGGCCGGGATCAAGCATATCTTGTTACAGGTGATTTTGCAGAAGGAATAGTTGGCGCTGATTTAACAAGTATGTCAGTATGGGATGTTTTTTCATGGGAGCAAGTCGCGCATTGGCATGGGTGTATAGATCCAACAGAAGGTGGGCAAGCAATGTACGATCTCGGTTGTTATTATAACTGGGCAACATTAGCGCCGGAAACAAATACTCCAGGAAACGTCGCTTACGCTAAATTACAAGCCTTAGAATATCCTAAACTATGGCATATCGAACAAAAACCATGGAGGACTACTGCAAAGACTCGCCCGGTAATTATTAGCGCAGCTCGTACCGCTTTACAAGAAAGCACTGTTGTAATAAATTCTCCTATTACGATAGATGAAATTAAAACATTCGTAAAAGCAAAGAATGGTAAACTTGAAGCAGATAGCGGATGTCATGATGATACTGTTATAGATCTTTCTATTGCTTGTTACATTTTAAATATGACTGCATTTACAGATGACATGCTTGCAAAAGTTACCCGGAAACCATTACGTGAGATTCTTAAACGAGTAAATGCTAAAATAAAGAAACGTAATAATCAAGTAGTTTAATGCTATAATAAAAAACGAGGGAATATGGAAAAGATAAACGATTTAATTTTCGCCTTAGATCATGTAAAAAGATTTAACTATGAAGAGTATACTCCCCTTCAATTAAAAGTTGTAGATGATTTTCTTAAATACTCAAAAGAAATCCGCGACAAAAAAAAATCCGTAGTAAAATTAAACTCTGGAAATAAATCTAAAACTAAAAAATTAAAAGATAATATATTCTATTACAGTGAAACCATAAAAACAATGAATGGGTATACTACAATACTCCGGCATCGTTCTACTGATAGTGAAAATCATTTTAACGGCAAAACAAAAAAGCAAGCAGAAAGTAAAGCTTTAAAATATATGAGTGAATAGAGGGATAATATGATAGCTTCCGATAGTGATAATATAAATATAGAAAAAATTAAAGAGTTGCTTCCTAACGAAATGGAAGTACAAAAAGAGAGGGATTATATTGGCGGACAAACTGCTGTAGATACTGTCGCAATAAAATATATGTGCGAGAAGCTTATTAAAGAAGGAGAAAAAACTAAGCACGAATTTCGAAGTCGTGAGTGTGTAGAAATTTTACAATTAACATCTTGCTGTCTTGATTTACTTAAGATTATACAAGATTCTGAAAAGCGAAATGAGTTCAACTGTTTAACAGCTAATGAAAGAATATCTAATCTTACTGCTGAACTTCTAAAAGAAAAAACTAAACATAAATTTATTTCAGAGACAGAAGCCGAAAAGATTTTTTTAGATAACGAGCGGCAAGAATTAATTGAAGGTATAGAAAAACTTCAAAAAGAATTAGCCGATAAATCACAAGTCTATCACGATGAAATAGCGAAGAGGGATAAACTTTTAGCTGAATATAATAAAGAGTTATTTGATGTTAAAATTACAAAGGTAGCAATACTTAGTGCTCTAAAAATTCAAGTAAATAATTTAAATGATTTAATTAAAAAAAATGATACAATAAATTAAATGGAGGGAGCATGATAAAGCAAATAGCGTATTCAGAAGAAGGAAGACAGCATCTTAAAGCCGGAGTCGATAAATTGGCAAATGCTGTTAAAGTAACATTAGGACCTAAAGGCAAAACAGTTATTCTCAGTAGACAGTACGGTTCTCCTACAATTATCGATGACGGCGTAACAATAGCCAGGGAAATCGAACTTAAAGATCCATATGAAAATATGGGAGCTCAACTTGTACGGGAAGCTGCCTCTAAAACAAATGACATAGCTGGTGACGGTACTACTACGGCCACTATTCTCACACAGGCTATCTACGCAGAAGGACTCAAAAATATCACAGCAGGCGCGAATCCCACGCACTTAAAAAAAGGAATAGATTATGCTGTTAAAGAAATAGTCAAAGAATTAAAGTGTATGGCTAAGCCAGTAGATAACAGCGAATTAAAAGCCCAAATAGCTACAATATCTTCTAATGATCCCCATATTGGTAAATTAATCGCTGATGCTATGGAAAAAATCGGACCGGAAGGCGTTATAACTGTTGAGGAAGGTAAAACTGCTGAAACTGAATTAGAAATTGTTGAAGGTATGCAATTCGCAAGAGGTTATTTATCTCCTTATTTCGCAACAAACCCCGAAAAAATGGAGTGTGTATTAAAAGATTGCTATGTTTTAATATCTGATAAAGTTATTTCTTCAATAGAGGATATTCTTCCTATCCTTCAAAAAATTTCAGCTGAGCAAAAAAGTTTACTCGTAATTGCTGAGGATATTACAGGACAGGCACTTGCTACTCTTGTTATAAATAAACTTCGCCAGCAAATACAATGTTGCGCTATTAAAGCTCCTGGGTATGGTGATAGAAGAAAAGAAACTCTCGAAGATATTGCAGCTCTTACCGGGGCCGAAGTTATAACAAAAGATAAAGGTATGGATGTCAAAGACGTTCAGATCGACCAACTTGGTTTAGCTGATAGCGTTACTATATCTAAAGATAATTCAACTATAGTTTCTTCTACAGGGGATAAAGAATTAATTAAAAAAAGAATTAGTCAAATTAAAACACAAATTAGCGATTCTACTTCCGATTATGATATTGAAAAATTCCAAGAAAGACTTGCTAAACTCTCGGGCGGAGTCGCTGTAATAAAAGTAGGCGCGGCAACAGAAACCGAAATGAAAGCAAAAAAATCAAAAGTTGAGGATGCAAGAAATGCTACTATTGCTGCTGAGAAAGAAGGTATAGTTCAAGGTGGCGGTGTTGCTTTAATCCGTGCTGCATATGTTCTTGATGATTTAAAAGCGTGTATTACTCCTGATGAACAAACTGGCGTCAACATTGTAAGAAATGCTGTGTTTGCTCCACTTCGTATAATCGCTGAAAATGCCGGTCAAGATGGCTCTATCGTAATTAATGAAGTAAGGAATTCTGTAATTAATACTGGGTTTAACGCCGATAATAATACGTATGTAGATGTTTTTGAAGCAGGTATCATAGATCCTGTAAAAGTAACAAGGATAGCTCTTGAAAACGCCGCATCCATCGCAGGAACTCTTCTTACAACTGAAGCTCTTGTCGTAGATATACCAGTAAAACAAGAGTCTATCCCTGAAGGGTCTGGAGGTAACTATTAAAAAAAACTAAAACTTATAAATTCGTGTATATATAAAGTCCCCCGCTTATTTAACCGAGCGGGGGATTTCTTTACTATTGACAAGTAATAAAAAAAAGGCTTTAATATATACATGAATGAAACCAAAGAAAAACCAGAAGTTAAAAAAATCGAAGTTATGGAAATTCCAGTTAATACAAAAGCTCCTACTATTTCAATGTCAAAAAAAAAAGATATTGTTATTATCACAATTCCTAATTCCTTACATCCTACGTTCGCCCGTGGGTTTTGTGCTGAAATTACAATATTCATAATGGACTGGTTTCAAGCAGGTTTACGGAAAAAAATAAAACAAAAAGAAGACGCTGAAAAGTTCACTCTTGCGAACGGAATAAAAAATATAAAAAACTGGGGTAAATTATGAAAGCAAATTTCGGAAAAAGAAATTCCGGCGGGAAAGCCGGTTCAGAATTAAAGTATACCAGTAATGAAAAAGGTCTTGGCGGACCTGTTGAAGAAAATCCTCAAGCTGGTATTCAACCCGGAAAAGGTATTGATGGTTCAAAAGGTATTAAATCATCAGATTCACCAATCAAAAAATCTTTCAAAACTCCTAAAGTAAAATGAACATCGACAAAAACGGAAAGTTTATAGATCTCGGCGAGGATTGGGGTGAAGTAAGTGTTCCTAAAAAAAAGGAAGTACATTACCCCTCTCTTCGAGTTAAAACAAATACTGTAGTAAAACTCGGTTCAACTGGGACAGCTATAATTAAGTTTATTGTTCGAGGGTATGAAAAAATAGACGAAAATAAACCCGAAATCCGACTTGAAGTAAAAAGTATAAAATTTGGAAAATAAAAATGCCTTTATTTTTTCTCGATCCACCAAATAATAATAAAATAAAAAAAATTCAACAAGATGTTGAAGAAATTGAAGAAGCACATAAATCTTCTAAACATTTTCTACCACAAAAAAAACTAAAAAAACTTCAAAGAATTGTTGCACAGTATTTTGACGCATGGGAAGAAGGGACTGGCTCACTTCGTAGTAATCTTAAAGATTTAAATAAATTAATGGAAGGAAATCTTGATAAAACAGATTTTCCTTTTGGCGAAGATGCTTCTTCACAAATTGATTTAAGAATACCTGCTGAAAAACATAGGTCTTTAAGCTCAAATTTTCGTAGAACTATCTTTTCCGGGAAACAACTTATTGTTGCTAAATTAAGCCCTGGAAGTGAAATAGAAAACCAAACTCGAAATAAAATAGAAGCTGCTGAAAACTGGACTATTTCAGAATTATCTAATCTAGAAGATATTTTAAAAGATACTGATCTACCTTGTTTTAGGGATGGTACTGCACTTATTTATGGCGAATATTCAAGAGAAGTTCAAACAGGCGTTGATTGTGAGGTATATACAAATTTAAATGTTTTTCAAGCTGATTATCCCGATTACGAAACTGCTAAAATAAGCGAAGAAAAATACGATGAAATAATCTCTTTATTAAATGAACCTAATCAAGAAGGAAGTGAACCGCCAGAGGTAAGAGTTGAATATGAAATAGATTTTGTTTCAAAAAACGGACCTAAATATACTCTTATCCCTCTTCACAATTTTATATTCTATCCTTTTTTCCCAGATAAAATTAAAGATCTCAGCGCATATGGATATATGTACAAAGAAACCCGCCTAAAGTTTCTTGAAAGAGAAAAACTCGGGTATTATATTAAAGAAGCTATCGAAGATATTGTTTCTAAATCTAGTGATACAACTTACGAGGATGAGTGGGATCAATCTTGGGACGAAATTGAAGGAATTTCCGGGGACTATAAAGAAGCTTATAAATTTGCGCGAATTATAGTTAAAGCTGATCTTAATAATGATATGCGACCCGAATATTATAAAGTAGTCTATTGGCCTGAGAAAAGAAAAATTATTCGTGTTGAAAAATATAATGTGCGACGCAATATTCCATGTATTGTCCCTTTTAAGTTTCTTGGTCGCGATGGACGATTGCTTGGAATTTCTTTATTAAATGATGGGAAAGATCTTTTTGGCGAGCTTAATGCTTTACATCGTGATAGGTCAAATAAACGTAGACTTACATCACAAATTACTTTAATCGCTCCAGATAGCATGAAAGACAAGCTTGGTGATCTATATGAATTTGAACCCGGATCTACTTTGTATGTTCCAGATGGCTTATTTGAGGCTGGACAGGTTCCTAGACAATTTATTATTCAAAATCTTGATAATACTGATTATAAAGATGAAGAGTATACGATAAGATTTATAGAAGGGCTTATTGGTCCTTCTGCTGGTATGTCGGGACAGGAAAGTATGAGTGATCCTACTGCTCCCGGCAATAAAACCGCTATGCTATTACAACGTTCTGATTACAGGGTAATTGATATCGTTAATGTTTGGAAACGCAGTGTTAATGATATTACATTATTAAATAATGCTTTATTGCGCCAAAATTATAAATCAAAAATACAATTTATAAATCAAGATGGCGAAGATGATGAAATTGATACTTCCCTACTTGTAAGTGAAATGGTACAATTTAGGCTTAAAGCTGTTACAGTCCCCTTATCACCAGAAGTTGAAATGTCTCGAATTGCTAATGTCGCAAAAAGTGCTGTGTTATTTGCCGGATTACCTTTCAAAGCTGATCCTGATATATTAAGAATTTTATGGAATGATTATATTAATGCTGCACGTCTTCCAAATGGAGATTCATATTTAGTAAAAAAACCCATAGTTCAAAAAACATCGCAACAAACTAATTAGGAGGGATAATGGAAATTAAGCAAAACTTAACAAAGGTTGTAAAAATCAAAGCTGATATTAAGTATAAACATAAGAGAATTAAAGAGTTACAAGAACTTAGCAAGTTAAAAACTAATAAAGTCCTTATTGGTGAGTTTGATAGTGTAATTGAAGCGTTAAATAAAATTAATACTGCAATTTTACAAACTAAAGAAATTCCTGATGCGCAAAAAGAGCAGGTTATGTTAAGGTCCAATGCAAGAACTGCCCTTACACTTAGAGGAATAAAAAATAATATTATTGCTTCTCAAAAAAGAATTAATGAACTTAATGAGGAGATTGCTTATAATAATAATGAAATAAAAAAACTAATTAATAAACCCAAGGAGGGAAAACATGCACAAGTTATTTAGAATACTTAGGGATGGAGAACCGGATCCTGCAAATGCTGCTGATCCTACCGATAGTGAAGTGATAGACGATGAAACTCCAGGTGACGATGAAACTTCTGAAGAACCTACTGAGGCTGAACTTGAAAATATCAAGTTAAAAGATAAAATAGCTGAACTTGAAAAACCAAAAACTTCTACATCCGCTCCGATGACTGCTGCATCAATGGATAACTTTACTGAGGAACAATGGATAAATCTTGAGCTTCAAACAAAAAAAGATCGAGCAACTATTAAATCCGAGTATAGATCTTGGGAAATAAATAAAAGACAAGATGATACAGAAGCTCGACAAAATGTCCGGGATGCTATTCAAGATGAAGTCGAAAAAGACCCCCGGCTTGGAAAACTTAAAACAGGAATGAAAGAATATCTTGCTACACTTCCAAGTAATCAAAAAATTGGCGATTTAAAAGAACATATGCAAAATGCTATTTATTATGCCAAGGGAAAATACGGGTTCACTAAAACTCCTAAACCTAAAGATAAAAAAGCTCCTAATTTAGATTCTGACGATATTTCTTACGATGATGATCTTAAAAATACCGGTGCTAAAAAAGGCGAGATAGAAGATGGCGATTATGTTTCTAAGAATGGTGAAAAAATCCATGTCGGTGGAGTAATCGATAAAAAAGAATGGAATAAAGTTCAGTCTAATGACCGGGGCCCCAATAATGTAAAAATTCCAAATGATTATGATGAGGCTCCATCATTCGATTAAAATGAAATTTAACCCCAAACAACTTAATGAAAAACAAATGTATCCTTCTCCTACGGCTGGTAGTGGAAACGCGCGGCCAAATAGCCGAAAAACAGGAGAAGGACATGGTGGTAAAAGCTCTAAATTAATTTATAAGTGCGCGCAGTGCGGATATCCTGTTGATATAAATAGAACTGATCATTCCGGTGGAACATTAACCGGAAATGGTGGATTAGGAAATATTACAGTTACCGACGGTGTAGGTGAAAGTTCTGTAAAGAAAGGCGCTGGGTGTCCTTTATGTGGAAGTAAGAATTTTGTAAAAAAGACTTGACATGTTGCAAAAAGTAGTATACAGTATATGTAGAAGTATCCACCTTGATTAATCCAACCTGAAAAAATTAAATTTTATCCAACCTGAATACTCACCTTGATCTGAATTACTTATGAGGTGTGTATGAAAATTATAAGCTCTCCTTTAGGATTAATAAAATTACCCATCGACGGTTTAGGTGTCGATATAAATGCAGGAGCTATGCTCGTTCCCGGCACAGTTGAAAGTGGAAGCGGCGCTGATACTTATGGTAGTGCTGTTCTTGCCGACGAATCTGGCGCTGATGCGTACGGACTTCTTGTTGCTAAACATAATTTCTCAGAAGATGGTGATTCTGATGTCTATACTGGCGCAGATCATGTTATGAAAGAAGTTGAACCTTTTTGTCCTGGTTGTGTTGTTGCATGTGAATATTCATTATCCGACACAATGGCTATTACTACTGTAACAGGCACGACTCAAATAACCATTACTGCAATCGAAGATCATCTTTCTGGTGGCTGGGTATACGCTTATAGCGGTACCGGTGTAGGTCAACTCGCTTTCATTAAATATGATGATGCTACTGATTTGTGGCTTAAATCGGCGCTTACTACGTTATTCGTTGCTGCGGATACCACTTTAGTTAAAATTCCACCCATAGGTCATGGTTTACATCACTTGACTGCAACAATGGATAAATTTGGTACTGATGCCACTGCTGGAACGTGGACGGCTAGAATCATAAGAAACCAAATGAGATATGACGGTACTGAAAGCTGGATTGATCTTGATCCCGGTAAACATCATAATTTACAGTTGGATGGTTTACACCCGGTATTCAGAAGTCTTGTAATGCCGGTCAACACTTTTATAGCACCTATCGATTAATAGTTATTAATCGGTAGTATGTAGGAATTTGCACCAATAGATAATAGGAGGCTTATATGCCCGCTTTAACACAAGCTAATCACCCAGATGTTGTACAAAAAAATCTCTCTCAGATTTTTGCAGTAAGATATGGACAGTTTAGTTCCATGATACCAGCTCTTTTTGATGTGGAAACTCCGGATCAAGCTATTGTTACTGAGTTAATGCTTGGTGATCTTGGCGGTGTTCAAGTATACGACGGTCAAATCTATTATGATGAAAGTAAACAATCATATAAGAAGACTGTTGAGGAAATTGAATATTCTCTCGGTATTAAAATAACAAAAAAATTCCGAAGAAACGATTTATATGGCGTTGCTAAAAGATCTGCTGCCGCTTTAGCTGATAGATTCCGCGCAAAAAAAGAATCTATTGGAGCAGGTTTCCTTAATAATGCGTTTAGCACTACACTCACAGCTGATGCTGTTTCTTTATGTAATGCTACACATACTTCCGACGTTGGTGGATCAAGTCAGAGTAATGCAGGTTCTTCCTCATTTTCTCCTGCCTCAGTTGCTGCTACTCGTAGGTTAATGATAAAGTATAAAACAAACCGCGATAATATTGCTCTTGATTTTCCAGATACTCTTATTGTTGCTACTGGAAATGAAGATGCCGGTCTTGAATTAATCTCTTCTGTTAAACAGGTTAATACTGCGAACAATAACCCTAACGTCCATAAAGGCCGTTATGAGCTTATTGTATGGCATAACTGGCTTACTGATGATGATAATTGGTTCATGGGCACCAAAAACTTAATGAAGGATTATTTCAAGTACTATCAATGGAGTCCTGTTGAGTTCTTTTATGCTGGTGATATTGATACGCTTACTTCAAAACATGCAGGTTATATGTCTTGTAATGTAAGTTCTCCTGATTGGAGACCTATTTTTGGACACAATGTACTTTAAGTAAAAAAACACAGACGGAGGGATAATATGGCTGTAAGGAAAAGTGGTAAAGTTTCACGTAGAAAAATTGTACCTATATCACCTGCTGCGGTTGAAGAAAGGCAGCAGGAAATTAATCGAGACCAAGTGTATTTAAATGGTTTAAAAAAAGGTTCAACTGATTCAAAGGGAATTACAAGTTTCGAAGCAGGCGGAATTGATATCGCTCAACTCGAACAACAGCTTGCAACTAAAAAAAGGGCTTTAGCAGCGTTTGCTCCACGAGAAGGAAGTGAAAAGGAAAAAAATACAGCCCTCAAAGAGTTTAATCAAGCTAAGGCATATATTGCGAAGCATGCTCTTACAATAGCAGAAAAAGGGAAATGGCCTAAGCTTGATCCCACAAAAAACCAAGAGTATCGAGCAGCAGTTGATAAATGTTATAAAGAGGAATTATCAAATCCAATGTTTAATAAAATGTGCGAACAGTTAAAACGCGCCGCCGGAGTTCTCGATCCGACAAATAGGGAAATACGAAACATTGATAATTATCGGAGGAAAAAGTAATGCAAAAAATATTTAAATTTTTAGGTCTCTTTCTTTTTATTATACTTGCAGTTGGATTTTATAATGGACTTATACTCGCTCGGATTACAGGTGATATGCCTACAAATCCAGATGCGCTATGTGTTGGCGCTAGTGGGGTTGAAATTTGTGTAAACTCCGATGGTGATATAATTCCAACGACTGATAATGCTGCTGATTTAGGATCACCGTCTTTAGAGTTTAAAAATGGATATTTTGATGGCACTTTAAATGCTGATTCTTTAGCTGCTGATGCTGCTGTCATAGGAGCATTAACAGGAACGACTATTACCATGGGTAGTTCTGTGTTTACTCCTGTGTTATTGTCTTCTACTGCTCTTGCTGCTTATGTTCCAGCTATTGGTGAGCAAGTGTATAATACAACTCGTGGGTGTATCTGCGTTGGTACTGCTGCTGTTGCTGGCGCATTAGTTTATCAATCTACTAATCCTATAACAAATGTCGGAGTTACTTGTAAAGAGTAAGGCTAAAAATGATAAAAAATTTATTTCTAATATTTTTTCTAATGATATTCTGCGGAATATGCAATGCTGCTCCTAAAAATAATATTTATGTAAAAAGAGTAAGTCAAAACCATGGCAATGAGCGTATCCCTTTCGCTATATCGGTCGATTCAAATTCTTGGACTCAAATTCTTGATGAGGATGAAAATAGGCGGTATTCTATTATCGAGGCTACCTCTACCACTTTAAATACTATTGTGTGTTTGTCAACCACATCAACTGTTTCTACAGTATGCAGTATATCATCTAACGGCCAAAAATTAGGCACACAAAGATATTATTACGAAGATTATAGTCAAGCTGCTTTATACGGAAGAGTAGAAGACGCTTCTTCTGCCGACTTCACTTTGTTCGGAGAAAAGAGGCGCGATAGTAAGGATATTGCTACTGACGACTAGAGGGTATATGAGACTTTTCCTATTTTTTATTTTAATTGCGACCTCTGTTCCATGCTCCTCAAAGACTGCATCAACCTTAGTGACTGACACCCGGCTTTTAGCGAGAGATCCCTCCTCGCTTGGTCGGGTGCGGTTTTCTGATGCCCAGATTTTAAATTTTCTTAATGAAGCACAAGGTGATGCAATTTCAACAACGTTTTGTATCGAGAAAGAATATTCATTCGATACAGTTTCAGGGACTACTTATTATGCGTTAACTGATTCTTTTATAAGTGTTAAACGTCTTTTATCTGATAGCATGAAACTTGACGAAAAAAGCCCAGAGAAACTTGACAAACTTTCTTCTGAGTGGGAGACTGTAACCGGGACTCCAATGAATTTTTATATAAATTTTTCAAGTCGTACAAAAATAGCTTTTTATCCCGTTCCCGATTCAGTAAGTTCTATAACTACGATTAAGATTGAGTATTTTTCCCGGGCTGATACAATGACTTTAACATCAACCCCTTTTAATGGAATAACCGAATTTACTTCATTTCATTGTATGCTTTCATATTACGCTGCTGCGCAAATGCTTTATATTGATGGTTCTGTGACTGTCGGTGATCGGTATATGCAAAGATATATGTATCTTAAAGAAGTTTTTGGAAGGTCATGTAAAGCGCGCCCTTCCTATATGCCGAATATTAATATGTCACCAAAATAAGGATTATGAGACTAATAATTTTATGCCTACTTTTAACCCCTTCATTTCTTAAAGCCCAAACTCCGGCTATTGAGGCGTACCCTATTCCAAATTTTAGTCAAGGTGTTGTTACCCGATATAGTCCTGCTTTAATTCCGGAAAATTCTGTTCAATGGGCTGAAAATGTATACTTCGATGTTGAGGGTGGCATAACTCGGCGCAAAGGGTATTCTCAATTTAATTCGAGTGTATTCCCGGATTCACAATCTGTTCGCGGGCTTTGGCCGTTTACTTCCGATGACGGTACAAGATATCTTCTGGCACTTTCAAGCGAAACGATTTATCAAGCAACTACTGATGGCGAATTCGAAGCTATACCCGGACTTAATGGGTTTTCAAGTGTGTCTGATATGGATGCGACTACTCTATCTGGCAAAATATGGTTCACAAATGGCACTGACTCTGTTGCTAATTGGGATGGGTCCAGTACAAGCACTGTAACCGAAGCTCCTCTTGGCGGGTTGATAGAGTCTTATAGGAATCGAATTATAATCGCTGGGAAATCCGGCGAACTGTCAAATATATATATGTCTGAAAATTTAGATGGCACTGAATGGACTATCGGGCCTACTTTAAATACTTCCCCTATTAATTTGCCTATCGGTGGAATAAATGGAAAACCTATTACTTGTCTATACGCAGGATATAAAGATATTCTCTGGGCTTGGACCGAAGATGAAACGTGGGGTATTTATGGTTTTGGTTATAAGGATTTTGCTACCCGGCAAATTTCCCGGGAAGTCGGCTGTATAGAAGATAAATCAGTTCAAGAAAAAGACGGAAAATTATATTGGATGTCGCGCCGTGGTGTTGAAGAAGCTACCGGGCAAACTTTTAATCGTATTTCTGATGGGAATAAAGATATTTTCGATACGATCATAAATAATACAGCATTGCTGAGGCTTAAATTATATTCTTCTCAAGCTGAGTGGGAAGAGGGGACCTTAGGAAATGAAATATCCGCTACAATTAGTCCAGCAAGTATCGTTCCGGCAACTTTCACAGTAACCGAAACTCAAGATTATGAATTTGATGAGGGAACTTTAGTTGATGTTTCTACTACTAATTCTAATTATGAAAATTCGTTAGTGCTATCTACATTTACAAGTGTAGAGGATGGTTTTGAAAATGGTAATTATACTACAAATCCAACATGGACATTCACAGAAGGAGAAGATTCTTTTGCTTTTGTTTCAAATTGGTTAAGGCATGTATATCTGTCAACAGGTGGGTTTACTTCTGGTGTCCTAACTACTACAAACTCATTATCAATCGTCCCAAGTAAAATAACTTTGGATTTACAAAATAATATATCTGTAAATTCTGGCGCATCCCCTCTCGTTCAGGGGGTTATTGAAATATATTTTATAGCATCTACAGATTCACTATCAGGAATAACAGCTTATTCTATAAATCTAGATAATAAAATGGTAGGATTCACCCAAACAAGAAGTATTAAATTAAATCAATATACTAATGGAAGTGTTGTTATATTGGGAACAGACTCTAATGTCGGTGAAAGTATATTAAGTGGGTATCAAAGCAATCTTCAATGTGATAACATAGAAATAACATTTAGTACAAATACCATAACCATTGAAGATGATTCTTGCTCATTATATATTTCTACTATTATGCCGAATTATTCCATTTTAACATCAAGCAATATCGCGATCTATATGAGTTCTTATCGTGGGGTATTAGATGGAATAGGTGTATATGTAAAACAAATAAATTCTGAAGCAAGATATGAAACTGGAACCTATACCTCTCAAATATTTGATACTGGAATATCAACAACGATAGGTGGTCTGTTCGACGCTAACTTTACAACATCAACCGCTGAGGGCACAAGCTTAGATTTCGGGATTAGGGAAAGTACTTCTCCTAATAATGATTTATGGTCTGCGTTGTCGGCAATAACAGTTTCAACAGATACTCAAGCTCTTTCATTAACTGAGAGATATTGGCAGTTTAAATCTACATTTACAACCACATATAGTACCCATACTCCTATTTTAGCGGATTATACTCTCCAAGCTACTACAACCGGGCAATATATTGGGGAATGTGTAACAGCTACCGGAATTTCTTCATGGGGAAATTTTCAAGCTAATCAAATAATATCCGGAAATAGCTCAATAGAATATTATGTAAGTACCGGCGCGACTTGTGATTCAGTCGAGCAGTCAACCGCTACATGGAATTTACAGAAAAATAATGCTCCTATAACTGTTTCAACTGTTCCATATTTAGGTATTAAAGCTGTTTTAATTCCAACTGCTTCAAGCGAAACAACTAAGGTATTGGATTTTACAGCAAATTGGCAATCAGGGACATCCCGCCCGCCACTTGCTTCCGCTATTTATAATAACCGGTTATATATCGCCTATACGACAAATACTTCTTTAGGTTATAATGATTGGCTTACTGTTTACGATAAGAATAACGCGCCAACTTTTCTAAGTAATATAAATTGTTATTCTCTTGGGTTGTTTAATCGAAATATGTATTGCGGTGATTCTGCGTCCACCGGTAAGATTTATCAACTCGAAATTGGTGAGGATGACGACGGTGAAGAGTTTACTTCTAAGATAAAAACAAAAGCATATGCTTTCGGTGATCCTAACGCTGAAAAGGAATTTGTAAAAGCTTATACTATTTTTAGCCCGGAAGAAAATGCGGCGCTTGATATTGATTTAACTCCTAAATATTATTTAGACCTTTCAACTACTGCTATAATATTAGATAATATAAATACAGGAGAAGATTCTACTGCTGGAATACTTGTAAGTAAGATCCCTTTTTCTTTAACTAACAACGTTTCAGGAAGATTTTTATCAATGGAATTTATTAATACCGGAAAAAATCAACCGTTTACATTATTCGGACTTACATTTTATTATAAAAAGTATGACGTTAAATAGGAGAAATCATGGATAACATGCAAGAATTTTTAAAAACATTACAACCGACACAAAATCAAGATTTAGGTTCTATGGATGCTAGTTATGAAAATATCCAGAAATTACTTTCCGGTGGAGACAAAACATATTCCGGGATGACGATGCCGGCTGTTCTTCCTCTTTTAACTACTGAATCAGATCCTTATCTTCAAGAGTATATAAAATCTCTTAGGGTATCTGGCGAGGATAGTAAAAACCGCGCTGTTGCGGATGTTACAACTGAGAGTTTAAAGCGTGGTATTACCGGGTCCAATATTGAAATGGGAACAATCGGAGATACCGTTCAAGGAATGGAACAAACTCAAGAGCAAGGAATTAATCAAATGTTAGCTCAAGAATCCGCTGGTAAACAATCTCAATTAGTTAATTTCTTAAAAGAAGCTTACGGAATTGATTATTCCGCTCAAGCCACCCAAAGAGAAAACGTTGCTGGCGCTATGGGTGAAAAAATGAACTTAGACGCTCAAATGAAGATGTTTCAAGATGCATTAGACGCGCAAAAGACTACTTGGTGGCAGGATTACGGTCCTAGCCTTATTGAAGCAGGTGGAAATATCGCCGCCGCGGCAGTGAGTAATAAAGGTTAAGGAGATATTATGGCAAGATTTATTCAACCCCCTAGCGGGCAATTAATGGAGTCTATGTTAAGAGCCCAACAACAAAAAAGTCAACGTAGACAGGCTATTGGACAGTCTATCGAAGGCGTGGTTAAGAAATTCCAAGACGATAAAATAAAAAAACAAAACGCTCTTAATGACGCTATGTTTCAAAAAGCAAAAATAACTCTTGATTTTAGATCTAAGTTTGATATTAATAAACCCGGCGGAACTGCTGTAACTGATGCAGTGGCCAATGTGGTTGGTGTTGCTCCCGGTACGCTCATTTCCCGAAAAGAAGATAAAGTAAAACCGGAAAGGATGCATACTTTAACTCCTTCTGATCAAAAACTCATAAACACAAAAGAAAAAACTATGTCCGTTGATATCTTTAAAACAAAATTCAACGCTGCTAATAAGCAAAAGGCTGATAGAATTGCAAACTCAACAATGAGTATAAAAGATAAAGTAACTCTTTACCGAAATCTCGCTAATGATAATTTTGATTCTATGTGGAATTATGATAAAGATACCGATGCACATAAAATGAGAAAAGGACAGGCTGAAATTTATTTAAAAATGGCTGATGATTTAGTTCCTTCAAAATATTGGCTCGAGAAAAAAAAGTACGAAGAAACAAATCCAAATACTTGGTATGGTGGGAAAGTAAAACCTTCCAAAAAAACAAAAGTTGAAATTAAAGAAAAAGGTGCTAAGAAAAAAACAGAAGTTAAAAAAGTACAACCTATAGGCGAAGTGGAAAAACCTAAAATTCCTGTAAAAACTAAATCCAAAGAAAAAGAAGAAGGGTATACGGTTATGATTAAAGATGGCGCAGAGTTTAAGGTTCCAGATGCAAATGTGGAAAAAGCTAAACTACAAGGATATACAGTGAAATAAAATGAAAATTGAGGATCTTGGAATAATCCCTATAAATGCTTCACAAGAGGACCTAGGTATCATTCCTATTAAGGAAGATCTAGGTGTTTTACCTATCAAAGAAGATTTAGGAATCATCCCAGTTAATGAGGATCTTGGAATAATCCCGATTACTGTAAAACCTGTAAAAAGACCTACCGATATATTAATGGGTAAATCTGATCCTATACAACTTAAAAGAGCACAGGTATTCGGAAAATTCCGGGAAGAAGCAGGTGCCGGTGTTGGTGCCCAGGCAAAAGACTTTATCACAACCGGGGCAAAGAAAGTTAGCACTTTTCTCGGTAAGAAACTTAAATCTGATGTAAAAGCTACTTATAAATTAGGGAAGTTTGGACTCAATTTTGCTAAAGCCATTGGAGCTACAGCCGGGCATGCCTTAACTGGAGAACCTTTCAATGCTGAAACTCTTAAAGCCTGGCAGGAAGTTAAACAATCCGGTGATGAGGCTCCATTAGATGAATTATCTGATGCTGCTACCGTAGCGGCAATAGTGTATGGCGGCTATCATGGAGTCAAGTCTGTCCCGGAAATATTTAATCAATTAAAGGGAAGTAATCTATTAAGAAAACTTGCTATCAGAGAGCGCGGGCTTGTAAATCTATCTGATAATCAATTAATGGAAATGTTTCAAGGGCTCCCTAAGAATCTTCAAAAGCAGGCCGCAGTTAATAACCCGCGAATAAGAAAAATCCTTCAATTATTACCCGAGGAAAAAGCTGCTCTTCCTTCCGGAATTGTAAAAAATACCGGTAAAACTCTGGCTGAGTCTATTGAGACCGCTAGGAATCCAATTAATCCCTCTAGGCTTGAACCTCAAAATAAGCTTGCTCAATTTGCTAAGTCTAGGTTTGAAGCCGGTAAGATTTCAAATTTCGAGTATAATGAATTAATGGTCAGTGCTCAAAAGTCTACTGGGCAAATTCCAGTTATTGAAAAAGATTTAAGTATAGAGGCTAGGAAGTTTACTAGTGCTGAGGAGTTCTCCAAGGAAGTTATATCAAGTGAAACAAGGTACAAAACAAGAAAAAACATACTAATTAATAAAATATCCAAATCTAAAGCAATAAATGAATTAAAAGAAAATCCCAATAATCCCAAAATAGATAATTCAGCTATAAAGAGTTGGACTGATATAATAAGTGAAGCCAAAGAATCTAATTATCCAGTTATTATAATAGACAACAATAATATGATAATAGACGGACACCATAAATATCTAGCTTATAAAAAACTAGGAATTAAGAATATCCCTACTGTAACAGAATCCCAATTAACCGACATTTGGAATAAAGCTCAAAAAGATGGAGTTTCTTTAACTTCTGCTGAAAAGGCAGATCTTGAAGGAACTGGGAAGATAGATTACCGGCAGCCTTCCGCTGGTGAGATTAGAAAAGCATTGACTCCTAAAGTTAAACAGGTTATTGATAAACCAAGAAAGGAAATTTCTGTATATAAACCAGCTCTTGATAAAATTAAGGATTTAAAAGATGGGTTGGTATTTGTATTTGGTACAAAAGAAGAACGAATGGGCGTAATTGCCAAAGATCCTATTAAAGGTAAAAAGCTATATGATATGCAGCGCCGTATGGAAACAAATTTAAGTTCTATCAGTAAAATGATTGAGGCCCGGAATAAAGCAATTTTTAAAGATGTTAAAGGTGTAAATATTCCTAAAATACATGATATTATGCGCGGGCTTACTACTGTCGGCGGAGAAGTTATCGGCGGAGTTAATCAACCCGCAGGTATCCTAAAAAACAAAATAATGAGAATCGGTGAGGAGCTTGGAGACGGACGTTTTGTAGGTAAAGAGCTTCCGGATGGTAGTTTTCAGTTGTATCGGCATTTAAATACTTTTAGAGAGTACGATACAATGATTACCGAAAATCCTAAAACAAAAAAAGTCTTTGATGCTTTTCTTGCCATGGATGAGGCCATCGAAAAAACAAAGCTTGATATTGAGATACCAGCATTTGCCCGTAAGGTTCTTAAGGCTCAGTACGGTATTGAATCTTCTCATATTGAAGGCTACGAGTGGGTTCCTTCTATTAAAGCTCCGGAGCGCTTTCTTGCTAAAGTAGGGAATCTATTTAAAAGCAAAACTCCTAAAGGGGAATTATATAAAACAGGTGCTTTAGCTGAAATGGAACTTGAAAATAAAAATCTTCTCCAGACTTTAACTCAAAGACAAATTGAATTTTCTTCCGCGAATCTTTATAATAATTTGATAGGTGATGTTTTATCATTGGTCGTTGAGCCTATTGGTTCCGAAGGTGTTAAGCGCGGGTATCTTAAAATCGATTTAAACAAACCTGTATTAAAAAAAGTTATTGATTTAAAAAAAGATGTATTATTAGCCAACGGTATCAATGTTGAAAAAATTTCTGAATATCAATACCCCGCAGGTATCGAAAAAGAGTTTAATATCCGAAAAAAAACAGAGCTTGGAGAAAAAGCAGCCTTTTTAAGAGAAATGGCTGATAAAACAATCGGATATATAGCTGCAAATTATTTAATTAAACCGTCTACTGCTATTCGGAATCTATCAGGTGGATTTGTTCAAAGTAGTCTACAAACATTAACTCATTTAAATCTTGCTCTTTTAGGGGAAGGATTCACTGCTTTTAATAATGATATTAAAGCTTATAAACGAGCTTTAAATCCTGATGTAATTAAAGAATTACCTAAAGAAATGCTTGGGTTAAACTATTATTCGGAGGTTCTTGGTGATGTTCAAGTATTTAACAAAGCGCTTATTCCGTTCGGCGCTATAGAGACTTACTGGAAACGATGGTCTTTTGATTCTAATTTATCTACATTCGCGGAAAAAGCGTATGTGGCTGGTGTAAAAGCTGGGGAAGTAAAACCTCAAGATAAAATGAAATTTATTAAAGATTTCCGCGAGAATTATTTCTCTGATGTATTCGATGAGCTTGCTGATAAGGCTCATAGTGTTACTTTTGACTACGGAAATAAACCATGGATATTAGAAAAGATGGATAATTTTCTCGGAAAAGGAATTATGCTTTATCCAAATTACATTTATCATAAATATAGAATGTATGCTGAGTATAGTCCTCTAGGATTAATCACAGCAAATAAGTCAAATTTTAAAGTAAAATTAGCGAAGGCTATGGCTGGCATGGAAATTGGTGGGTTGATGCTCGCTTACACTAATAAACTTGCTGATGATCGTAAAGAGCGGCTTAAATCTTTGGAGGCTAAAAGGCTTCCGTATGAATTCGATACTACAGGGCGGATTAAATTTTACGCTGATGAGGAAATGGAGCGATGGGTCCGGGTTTATGATCTCCCTTATATTGGGGATATGCTTTATATGCGGGAAATAATGGGCAAACGGGCAACTGTTCAAGATTGGCTCGGTGATAGTATTGCTATGGGGCCTATATTCCACGCTGTAAGCGCCGCTATTGGTTTACGGAGCAAATACACCAGAGGAAGGTCTACGAGCGCTGTACTAGGCGGTCAGGCCGCAGGATTCATCCCATTTGGTGCTTATTTAAGGTATATGAGGATTTTAGCTGATCCAGTTAAGAGAAAAACATTCTCAAACGACTTTGGAGCGTTCGAAAACTTTATAAATCCCATTGTCGATGTAATTCCGGGTATTTCTCAGGAATTAGATCCTAAGCTTCGAAGACTTGGGCACCGGCAAACAGAATTAAAGAAATTTGACATGCCCGCAGAATCAATGAAGATATTATTTTTAAATGTCCGTTCTATCGATAAAAAGGAATTTCAAACTTACATAAATGAGCAATTTCAAGAAGGAAAACCACAAGCTCGGAGAAAAAAGGCGATGAGGGGCTGGCGGCCTAAACGGATAAACCAGAGACAAAGGGCTAAAAATAAAGCACGGAGAGGGTATGATTAAATATTTGCTAATTTTCTTATTATGCGCTCCAGCTTACGGGTACGAACCTCAGTTTACAATATTCGGCATTGAGCAAGCTGATGAAATAAATCAGAATTTTTTTAATATTGCTTCTGAACTTCAAAACTTAAATAGCGAAAGCGCTGTTTTTCAAAGTTCAATTACTACATATGGAGGTCTTTATCTTTTAAATAGCAATGTAACTTTTTCAACAACATCTGGAGACTATGGAATTATATTTCAAGATGGTACAAGTATGACATCCTCCGGAGTCGGTGAGCTTGCTATAAGTATAAATTCTGATCAATTTTCCGGTGATGGTACTCTTGGAGATCCTTTAAATTTAATTACAACTACTGTTACTTTACAAGGAAATACTTTTAATGGTAATGAGCAGTTAGTAAAGACTGATGCTTCCGGTAATATCGTTTCTGGTATTAATTTACTGGGTAATGCCGCAACAGTTTCGAATGGAGTCTATATAACTGGTTCATATTCCGACCCGTCTTGGATTACAGGACTAGGCGCCGATAAACTTTCAGGCACAATCCCGGCAGCAGTTTTACAGACAGAATGGGATACAGCATATGGATGGGGTAATCATGCTTCTGGTGGATATGCTGACCAAAGTGATGTTGCGACTGATACAACGACAATATCTTCCTTAGCGACAAACAATGAAAGTCAATTAACACAAGTGTGGGTAGATACAAATACGCTTAAAAGTGAAATTGATTTAAAAGTGGACTTAACTGAATCAAGCACCGTGACTATCAATAATAACCTAGGTGTGTACACATCATCCGGTTCTTTTTTATTTGAGTATAACGATATAGTTTTAGCCACAGATACTTATACTCAAAAAGATTTAGGTTCTATAATATTTAGAAATGAAAATAATATTAATCAGGATGTTGATTATGTTACGATAGCGGGTTCTGCTTTTGATTTAGCAGATGGAAACGAAGATGGAGAGCTTAATTTTATCACACAAGTAGCTGGAAGCACCGGTACAAGAATTTACATAGATAAAGATGGAGAGGTTGGTATTAATACCCTTACCCCTTCTTATGGGTTGGATGTAAATAATGATTTTCATGTTGGGGATTATCAAACTGTATTTGCCGGCACTACAACATTTACCAATAAACAAAACTTCTATAATGTTTCAACATTTTATGGTAATACTATTATGGATGGACTAACTGCTGATACTATTGGCGCGAATACAGTTAATGCTACCTTATATGGGGATGGAACAAACATATCAGGGGTAATGACCTCTGCTGGAAATAATTATCTTACTGGTGTGAACGAGTTTTCTGCGCAAACAACTATTTCTGCGCCATTATTTGTAGATGAAATTCAACTAACAAGTGGGACCGCTAGAATATATACCGGGAATCAAGATGGGATACTTTTAAATTCTCGATTAGAAGTAACTGGGTATAGCTACACTTACAGTCCTTGGGATAGAGTTTATCTTTCTACGGCCGGGGTTGATTTTTGGTATATTTCAGATGACGCTTTAAGCCAAAATAGGTTATTATTTGATGAATACGGTTTAGTATTAAGCAGCGGAATAGTAGCCGGTAAAACAGACCAATTTACAGATGGTGTTCAAATAATTAACTCTGACGGACAAATACCCGCAATTTCATCAACTTACTTCGATGATTTAAGCGGAGCGAATTTAACCGGTATTCCTGCGGATGATAGTAAGATTGATGATACTGGGGATAGTGTAACCGGTGAGTATACAATTACAAATAACACAGGTGTCTATGGCATTACAATGATAGGGACTGCTTCGCAAAATATTAGACTTCAAGATACAAATGCAAGCGCTTCAACCCATAAAATAGTGGAGATAGATTTTATGCAGGGTGGAACAGCTAAACATACTATTCAAGGGTACGGTGATACCCATGCTACTTATCCTAAAGAAATGATAATTGGTGGAAATTCTGCTGGTGGTGGTGAAAATATTAGACTTACAACTGGGAGGGGCATGACTTATCCAGCAGATTTATATATCTCATCTTCCACAGGTTTTGTAGGTATCTCATCCACCACCCCGACACATGCTTTAAGTGTTCAAGGGGATATAAACTATTCAGGTACACTCTATACTAATGGAGTAGAGTTTGCAGGTGGCGGAGGAACTACTTACACAGCCGGTGTATTTAGATTAGATGGATATGGAAATTTAATAAATGATGATATAATAACAGAAGATACTTTTTTCGAGGTGATAAATGAAAATATACAACCTAAGTCTTATTAGTTTACTTATACTCTTTTTGAGTGTAAATTGTTTTGCGCAAACAAGGAATATAGTCCCAAGGGGAACCTCAGAGGGCTATATAGGGTTATCCACAAGAACATGGGCCGGAATGTATGCTGATGGCTTTGTAGGGCCATTGATAGGTAATGTCACAGGCGATTTAACAGGCAATGCCGACACAGCAACAAGCGTACCTGCTTCTGGTGTAGACTTATCTACAGTTACAACTGCTCTCTCTACAAAGGTGGATTTAACAGAAACCTCGTCGGTAACTTTGCAAAGTAATTTAGGCGTAGGTGGTACTTTAGATGTTACAGGAAACATAAATACTGCTGAATATTATCAGATAGATGGTAGCACTATGGTAGCAATATTGCCTGGAACAAATAGTATAGCCTATGGCGTAGGTGCTGGAAGTAGTAATATAACGGGTGGAGATTATAATACTTTTATTGGCAATTATGCGGGACAAGCTAACTCCACGGGGGATAATAACTCTTTCCTGGGCTATTATGCGGGCTACTCCAACACCACGGGGGGTAATAACTCTTTCGTGGGGTTTCAGGCGGGCTACAAGAACACCACGGGGGCGAATAACTCTTTCCTGGGCTATTATGCGGGCTACTCCAACACCGCGGGGGCGAATAACTCTTTCCTGGGCTCTTATGCGGGCCTAGCCAACACCACGGGGGCGAATAACTCTTTCGTGGGCTATAAGGCGGGCTACTATAACACCACG
>Ga0222634_1000125_pt1 | contig 44972 bp, 48 predicted proteins | sample AntAcemetageno50_FD_179807 | JGI IMG/M metagenome (GOLD analysis project Ga0222634, IMG submission 179807) | Saline water microbial communities from Ace Lake, Antarctica - #50 | ecosystem: Environmental > Aquatic > Non-marine Saline and Alkaline > Saline | place: Antarctica: Ace Lake | collected... | reverse complement strand
AAAGATCCCAACGTCCAAAAGTCAGGTCTTTTCAACGGCTGCTGACAACCAGCCATCTGTAGAGATCCATGTCGTGCAAGGAGAACGGGAAATGGCTGCTGACAACAAATCTCTTGGACGATTCATTCTCGATGGTATCGCACCTGCTCCAAGAGGCGTTCCGCAAGTAGAAGTTACTTTTGATATCGACACAAACGGAATCCTGCATGTAAAGGCTACAGATAAAGGAACAGGAAAAGAGCAGCATATTACCATTCAAGGATCTACAGGTCTTTCAAAGGAAGAGATAGAAACAATGCAGAAAGATGCAGAAATCCACGCTGAAGAAGACAAGAAAAAGAAAGAGCTCGTTGATGTACGCAATACCGCCGATGCATTGGTATTCAATCTTGAAAAGCAGATCAAAGAAAACGAAGACAAGATTGGAGAAGACCTGAAGAAATCTGTAGAAACAAAGATGACAGACTTAAAAGAGCTTCTTGCCAAAGAAGACGCATCTGCTGAGGAGCTAAAAACAGCAACAGAAGCGCTTAGTCAAGAAGCACAAGAAATTGGAAAGATCATCTACGAAGAAGCACAAAAGAAAGAACAAGAGACCAACTCCGCGGCAGATGACGCTGGTGAAGACGTCGTAGATGCCGAGGTTGTCGATGATGATAAAAAAGAAGAAAAAGCAGAAGAAAATAAAAAAGAGGAAAAATAATTTAGTACCAAAAAACCGCATGAAGCTCATGCGGTTTTTTTATTGTTGTAAAAAATTACTACAGTGAAGCTCCGAGAATTTTCGCTAACTCTACCAAACGATTACTGTACCCCCATTCGTTGTCGTACCAGCTAAGAACTTTTACAAGAGTCTCTCCGTCTTGTTCGTGTACTTTAGTATTTTGTGCATCGATAATAGAACTACGAGAATCACCGACATAGTCTTTCAGTACTAATGGTCTATCTTCATATCCCAATATATTTTTCATAGCACCTTCTGATGCAGTCTTGAATGCGGCATTTACTTCTTCTGAAGAAACATTTTTTTCAAGAGAGCATACAAGGTCTGTAATGCTTCCTGTCGGTGTCGGCACTCGTATAGAGATACCATCCAACTTTCCTGCAAGATCCGGAAGAACCAAAGAAACAGCCTTAGCAGCTCCCGTGGTAGTTGGGATAATATTTTCCGCAGCAGCGCGTGCTCTACGAAGGTCTTTATGCGGTAGATCCAACAAGCGCTGATCGTTTGTGTAACTATGAATAGTCGTCATGAATCCATGCTTAATGCCAAAGCTTTCATGTAAAACTTTCGCCAGTGGCGCAATACAGTTGGTTGTACACGATGCATTGGAAACGATGTGGTGATTTTCTGGGTCGTATTCATGTTCATTGACACCGATGACAAACGTAGCATCAGGAGCGTCTTTACAAGGAGCCGAAATAATCACTTTTTTAGCCCCTGCTTTCAAATGCGATGCTGCCGATTCTCTGGTTCGAAACACGCCAGTACACTCCAAGACAACATCAACTTTTAGCTCTGTATGTGGAAGTGTAGAAGGGTCCTTAGATGCAGTAACGCGAATGGCGCCATGCTTTGTGGACAGTAGTCCGTCTTTATAACAAGCCTTACCACAGTCGAAATGACCATACGTGCTATCCCATTCAAATAAATGAGCCAATGTTTCTCCATCTGTCAGATCGTTTATCAGGACAACATTCATTTCAGGATGCTTTTCCAGAATGATACGCAAGGCTTGCCTTCCGATGCGTCCAAAACCGTTTATTGCAATATTCATAGGTAAGTGGGGTAAATTATGCGTACTCTAGCATGGCTATTTCAGCTTGTTAAATGTGTCACGTAAAAGAATGGTATCTACTTCCAAAAGAGGGGACTCACAGACAACAGTTCCTCCGATCTCTCTTTCTTTTAAGACTTTCAGAAAATCTTTCCACTGTGCATCACTTTCTTGGAAGGGGAGATGTTTGCGCTCACCTTTTTCTGTATATTCTATGCCTGAATAGTGCATATGCATTTTTTGCAAAGACTCTGTGCCTAAGTACTCTGCATAAAGATCAAATATCTGATTCCATTCCCTTGTGGAATTCCATTTTCCATTAGACCGCGCGTGCATATGCGCAGTGTCGACAGTAGGATATATGCCAAATTCTTTACTGAGCCTGAGGACTTCTTCTAATGTACCAAATTGGGTGATTTTCCCCATGGTTTCAAATCCCAAATTTATAGTTAAGCCCATTTTATGTGATCTTTTCATAATATCTTCTGTAGCTCTGTAAACATTGTCATAGACTTCCTCTGGGTCCATTTTTAAATAAAACGCAGGATGAACACACACGGAATGTGCACCTGCTCTTTGTCCCATTTCCATGGCATTCAAAATACGCACCTTAGACGCTTCTAGTTTTTCATCTTCTATGGCATTGAGGTTGATAAAATATGGTGCATGAACGGTGAGATACATATCCAATTCCTTAGCTGTGTCATGAATTTCATCTATGCGTTCGGTATTCATTGGGACGCGCTGGACCCATTCCATTTCCATAGCCGTAATACCAAGGGTATGTGCTTGGTGCAAACCTTTTACGGTTCCGCCACTTCCTGGAGTAGACCGCGGGACACCGGCGACAGCAAAGTGTAACATGTGTACATACTACCATGACTCTTTCACCAGACATCATCGATAAAACACTATTTGCACCCCATGGGGCAGCGGCTCTTGCCGTCTGTGAAAAACTTACAGATGCAGGATTCGAAGCATGGTGGGTAGGAGGATGTGTGAGAGACATGCTGTGTGACAGCATTCCCGAGGACATAGACATCGCAACAAATGCACTACCTAAAGACATCATAAAACTCTTTCCAAAAAACGATGCAACTGCCGCAGAACTTGGCACAGTGATCGTTTCTGTAAAAGGTCACGCATTCGAACTAACAACATTCCGCGAAGAACACGAGCTAAGTGATGGTCGTTTTCCAGAATCTGTCATATTCAGCACAATAGAAAACGATGCACAAAGAAGAGACATCACCATCAATGCATTGTATTGGAATCCTATCAGTGGAGAGCTCAAAGATTTTTTTAATGGTATACAAGACCTTCAGGAACGGTTAATTCGCTTTATAGGGAATCCCGAAGACCGTATAGAGCACGACGCACTACGTCTCCTTCGCGTTATACGCTTTAGGGCATTGATTAACGGTCAATATCACCCAGATACATTCACAGCACTTCACAGCAAAGCACAAAGCATAACAGTCCTTTCTGGCGAACGACGAACGCGAGAACTGGAAAAGATGCTCTTAGGACCGCGTCCTCAAATAGCCTTTGAAGACCTCTGGGAAACGGATGTTCTAGAACATCTCATTCCCGAGCTGCACGCATGTAAAGGTGTCGCTCAACCTGCGAAAATGCATGGAGAAGGCGACGTCTGGGATCACACCATGAAAGTGCTATCGTCTTTTACAGAAGACCACAGAGCAGATACTCGCTGGGCAGCACTGTTACATGACATAGGAAAGCCTGCGACATTTTCTATAGATGAAGACCGTATACGTTTTAACGAACATGCCACAAGAGGGGGAATCATTGCGGCACAAGTTTTGGAAAAATTACAGTTTTCTACAAAACGCAAAGAAAAGATCTGTTGGATTATCGAACATCATATGATGATGGGAACGTTTGAAAAACTCGACGACTCACGCAAAGCGCACTGGTACTACCATCCGTGGTTCATAGAACTTTTGCAGGTATTCTGGTTAGACATCGCAGGAACTCTGCCATCAAATTTTGATTTTTATGAGACGATCATTGCAGACTACAATCTCTTTCTAGATAAAAACCCCCGACCAAAAAGACCTCTTCTTTCTGGAGATGACGTCATGGAAACACTCGGCATTCCACCCAGTGAGGAGGTAGGCAGAATGCTGAAAGCAATAGAGAAGGCTCAAGCAGAGAAAATAATTACAACGAAGAAAGAGGCTTATTCTTTCTTGAAAACTCTGACGTAAGCTTGCGAATGCGTCCACGTTCTCGTACATGCATGATCTTTTCATATTTTTCCACAACATTCGGAACGAAGTGCAATCGCATAATCGTTTCCTGTGCTTCCAGTGTAATAGTTCCATATCCAAGGATATTCTGCCAAAGACCTCTCTGTGTCTTGTGAATGTCTTGCACCATCATGAGATCGAAACTGATGTGGTCATCCGTGGTGATCAATGTTTTTTTGATACGATGAATCTTTTTATCAGTAACAATAACGACATATAACAAGTATCGATAGAATCGCTTTAAAAGCTCAAAATAGGCAAGTACAAAGAAGAGGGTCAGAAACTGCAATATTACCCTGCGTGTAAGGCCTTCTCCGACTGGTTCTATGAAAAAAATAGCGTACCCTGTTCCAAAGATAATAATATTCCAGAGGAAAAATTTACAAAACGGCCACAGAAGACGAACCCAGTGTTGATGAATCTGAAATTGAAATACTTCCTTGGAATGCTTTCCTTGAAAATCCAAATCTGCAGCCTCCGGAGTAGAGCGTGCAATTACCATAGGAATAGATGGGCAATGGTAATAGCTGAAATAAGAATAACAGCATGGATAAAAGCCAATAAAGCTATGGCCCCAATGGTAAAGTATTGAGAAAAAGGAAGATCCGGTTCTGTAATAAAGCAAATGCGAATCGTTTTCTTATAAAATATACGCCACAACACAAACTCAAAAATACTAATAGCAGCCGTCCAGCCGATAATGGAATAGAGCATATTCATGACAACTCTTCATTTTCCTCTTATCTAGCCAATGTGCAATCGGATAGGGGAGTTATTTACAGAATTTGCTTTTCTTTGTACCTATCGAGGAATGTATGCTCGTAATGTACAAGGGTTAATTCTTTAGCTATAACAGTACCTACAGAAAAGTTCTGTAAAGAAAGTCTAGTCAAAAAACATTCTTTGCTAATGTATCAAATTTCTATAAAAAATTATAAATCTAAATATTCAATTGCTTGTATAGCTACATCTTCTGGGCTTAGATTTTCATTATGTACTTTGAGATGCCTACGACTACCAAGTTCCCCTTCAAGGGAATTAAGTCTGTATTCCTGATCATTTTTTTTCATCATCTGTTCAGTGAATTCAGTATCTCTTTTTGATGGCTTATGCTCTAGACGAAGTGCAGTGACATTTCTTTTTAACCGTTCATCCAGTGAACATTCGAGTTCTAGAAATACAGTTTCTACTCCCTCATCCGCAAATATCTTTTCAATGCTCTGAATATACTTTTCATCACTCATTTTGTTACCATTTTTCTCAAATCCCCACATAAACGTAAAAATAAATCCTGGGTTATCTGTTTTGGCAAATTCCTTCATAATAGAAAAACGAATTAGCTTATCTAGTCGAACAAACTCCGGTGTGCCATGCTCAAAGAAATTGAGCAGAAGATCTATGCTCATATGATTATGCATTAGTTTATAACCAGTTTTTTCAGCAATTGCTCTACCAACTGTCATTTTTCCTGCTGCCGCAGGACCAAAGATAATAAGGCACTTCATAATGATATGATAGCAAGTTTTGTATGCTATTTAAATTACATATACGCTTTGCTTATCTTTCACGGGATAGAAGGTTACTTCAAAGAAAACTGGTCCCCTTGCTTAAAAGGAAAAGTTAGAATTAATCTAAAGGCTACTGCATATCATTTCTACTGTTCGCTTTAGCTCATCTAAACATAGATTTTCTGGAACATCATTATCGCTGTGGTATACACTATATAAATAATTTAAATCACCAATTAATAACTTTAATTTAGTTTGAATTTGTTCAAAGTATTCATTCCCTACAGGAAATCCCGCATAACTATGCTGACAATCATCCTCGTACGTTAGAAATTTACTTTCTCCAACTCCCACACTATCTACTACAAATACTTCTTCACACCCCTCAAATAAATTTGGATGATATTCCATCATCTTTCGGTAGCCCATACCACCATATATACTAGGTTCACAACATATTTCTTCATTGCCACATATAGCAAAAAGAGCAGAATTTAACTTATCACGGACTTTATGAATGCTTTTCATAAGAACTGCTACACCACTAGCATTATCGAAAGCTCCTTTTTTAAGGCAATCATAATGTGTAAGGATAATCTTCTGTGGATCAACAGTATTTCCAACAAGAATGTTTTGGCCAATATGATCAAATACATCAACGTTCACATGACCACTGATATTTCCAGAAGCATTAAAAGCATCTTGAGCTATTGTAAATAGCTCTGGATCAACAGCAAGGGCTGGAATCGGATACCACTGAGCTTGTGATGCAGTCTCACAATGTGAATTACAAGCAATGACACCATTAAACATCCCTAAGCTTCCAGATGGATTCGTTGAGTCTTCAAAAGATATTTTCCCAGATATTTCACCACTAACCTTGCTGCACCCCTCAATACGTGGTGATTCATATCGTTTTCCATTTATTTCTAACCACGCATCAAATACTTCTGGGATCTTAACTCTATAATTCTCTACTATAAAATCAATAGAACTATTACGTAGTTCTTCTTGAATATATGCAGCTGCATCTTCTTCTCCAGTAAGTTGCCTTGGAGAAAACTCACACAGTTCGCCTATGATTTGGATCATATTTTTCAAAATAAAAACACCCAGCTATTGGAGCTAGGTTTTAGTAAGTAAATTCTAATTACAGATGAAACCTAGCTTAGGCTCGGAGGAGCAATAAAAGGAGGCTTGAATTAGTAAAATTCTGAATCATCTGTATCTGAATTATTGTCTATTTTTATTTACTTGTCAATATTGGTCCGTCAGAGGGGGGCATACCGCCGCCCTACGCTTCGCCGAGGCTTCATCAAACACCATCTCGGCTTGGTCAATGAAATTAGATGAAGACGGATGGTGCGCCAGGATGGACTTGAACCATCGACCTCCGGTTTATAAGTCCGGGGCTCTAACCAGCTGAGCTACTGGCGCATGTGATGTGAATGATAGACAAATAATGGTCGAATAACCAGAAAAACGGTAGCTACTGGCGAAATCCCATAAAGTGTAACACTGAAAAAAAGCTGTCGCTACTGAAAAATTATACGCAAAATTACGATTATTTCTCTTCGCTGATAACAACAGTCAAACTTTCGTTCTGACCACCAACTTCGACGTTCGCAATAAATTCTCCAATAGCCTTTATTTGCTCTGGAAGAGTGATAGATGTTTCATCGATATCGATCTTGTGCTGTTCCTTCAAAGCATCAGAAATAAGCTTTTCAGTGATAGCAGCATAAAGCTTTCCTGTCTTTGTCGCTTTCTTCGCCAAAGTGATCTGTTTTCCAGAAACTGCTGCTGCAGCCTCTTGCTTAGAAACGATCTCTGTCTGGCGTTCTACGGCACGCTTACGGATGATTTCTGCATAACGACGACGTACAGTAGGTGTAGCAATCATTGCTTGATGACGAGGCAGCAAACAGTTCAACGCATATCCATCTCCTACGAGGAGAAGATCGTCTTTTTTTCCAACGCCAGGGATGTCTTGTAGTAGCAGTACTTCCATAGGAATGTGTTATTTAAAAGCCGAGGGATTTTAGATAAGGTTTGCCCTGCCGTCAAGGGTAAAGTTCTCTTCACACCATAAAAATGTAAAAATGCAAGATATTACATCTAAATCATTGTTATATTTACAATCCTGTAAAGAGCCACGGAAGAAAAGACCACCAACTTTTGCCCGGTTTAAAGATTCTTTCTTCTTTCAGGTACCAATTTTGAATGGTAGAGAATCTATCGGAGTGCAAAGAAAGGTGTGTGATTTCAATGCCTTTTACATCTTCATGATAGGCAAACGCATATTCTGGTGAATAGAGAAATATCGCAGGTACATCATCTTTCAAAACTTCCTGAAGCTTGCTCAGAGCATCCTGGCGCTCTTTATCGTCTCCTGTTTTGCGTACAATTTCCAAAAGTCCATCCGCAGCAATAGAAGAATACTGAGACAAATTATAGGCATCTATACGCAAATCAAATTTGCTATCAGTCAGCTTCTGCATCCCTGCGGTGTCCCAGTAAGGATAGGAATCCAAATTATCTAAAAGTGATTGTCCAAAAAGGAGCATGTCATATTCTCTGGATACCAGTTTGTCTTCGAACTCTTGCCGAGTTTTTGGAACAACAACACTGACATGGACTCCCAAATTTCCCCACTCAGTGGCGATCATGTCTGCCACCTTTTTGTATTGAGGAGGGGAAGGGCTTGTCAGCAAGATAAGAGAAAGTCTTTCTCCGTTAGCATTGATACGAATATCATGGGGATCTGTCGAAAGTCTTCTACGCAACATGCCATTTTCTAAATACAAATCTGCAACAGTAACACGTTGATCTGAAGTGATATCTTCAGACCGACTCGCAATGAATTGCTCGAGAAAGTCTTGTTCCACCGAAGCTCTTTTATATGCCGAATCATTTGTGGTACGCCATACATAAAAAGAGTCAACGGGAGTGTCATCTTTCTCTAAGAGTCGTACCAAGTTATCACCCAATTGCAAAGATCCAGTGCCACCATGTGTTGGAAGGCCAACAATCCATTCATCTTCGTTATCTGGATGCTGCTGGATGGGGATACCGTTTACTGTAGAGCCAAGAGGAGCATCTACCAAAGAACCTGTTACCGTCAGTGTTGCGCCAGTATCCAAAAGGACAATAGGGGATATCTGCAATGGTCCAAATTCATTTGCTTCATGTTTCTCGAGTAAACGCTGCAATCGTACCTTCTCTGGCAAGTTCCAGTCGGATTCAAAAAGTGCACCTTGAGCCGCTTCTGCGTCATACATATAACGCCAATCAGAACGGTCAAGTTCCATAAGCGGAGTATCTACAACCAGTTTTTCATTGATGCTGTCGACAATCTTTTGCTTATTTGTTCCAAGTTGAAGTCCGATGCGAAGATTTTTGTCTTGCAATACTGTACGGTCAAGATTGAAAAACAATGCAACATATTGTGGCAAAGAGTAGGGGACTGCAACGAAACGTCGAGGGATCAGATGATTACCATCGTTATCCCTTGGCACATTTCGTACAGCATCAAGATTTCGAATGTCTGAAAGAAGAGTGGAATAGTCTGGGAATATGCGGAAGATCACCTGATTCAAACGATGTTCAGGGGGAATGCTTCTCTGAAATCGTTCTAGGGTGATCTCTGTAGAGAGTTCTGTTTGTACTAAACTTTTAAATGCATACGGCCCTGCACCAACAGGATGAAAAGCAAAATCCAAAACTTGGTCATACTTTGCAATAGGGACACCTTCGAAAGAGCGCGCAGGAATAAGTCCAAGTGTCAGATTGCTAGCAAAGAAGCTATATGGCTGTTCTAGTCTGAATTGTACAGTACGGTCATCGATCTTTTCTATAGTCACACCTAAAAAGTTCTGACGAAGGATCTGGTTAGGAAATCCTGTATCCTGAATACTCTGGAAGGTAAACAGTACATCATCAGCAGTGACGGGGTGTGGATTCTCTGGAGTGGTATCGTGCCAATAGATATCATCCTTTAAGGTAACCGTATATATGCGTCCTACATCACTAACACGAAAAGTTGCCAAGTCATCTTTGATCTTCTTGGAATTCGGGTCGTACTTTAAGAGGCCCGAAAATACCAAAGAAACAATGTCTCTGTTTACATCATTTGTCACAGTAAACCATGGCACCAAAGGCTGCATGCTTCCTACAGACCCTTCGATATATGTTCCACCTGTAGAAGGAACGATCACGCTATTTGCAATGTAAAACTTATGAAGAAGTGTAAAAAGCGTGCCAAGGAAAACCACAGTGCATAGAAGAAGAACAGTGCGGTACCCTACTTTTTTGCCTAATAATTGACGATAAAAATCTGCCATAGCAACTGACGTAGTATAACGGAAAACTCAAAAAGTGATATATTAATAAACGTACCAACGAACAATGGTAAGCACGAAGAAAAGAATGCTTAACACGATAGACGTTTTATAAATCAGCTTTTCAGCTCCTCTTCTTTGTACAACATTTGTCGTACCAGAACCTCCAAAAGTAGCACTAAGTCCAGATGCACGAGACTGCATCACGATAGTAATAATGAGGAGACAAGCGATGATAGCGTGGATGATTTCAATCATAGGAGTGATGAGAATGTCGAATGGTGGGCGCAGAGGGAGTCGAACCCCCGACCCTCTCGGTGTAAACGAGATGCTCTAGACCAACTGAGCTATGCGCCCGAAGTGGACACATCATACTAAGTTCTGGATAAAATTCAACAAATAACTGTTATATGCAAAAATTCATAATTGTAACGATATTGACAATTCATCGAATATAACTGATAGTTATCTAAGAATTGAACGGATCTTTATAATCACAGAAAAAAGGGGAAACAATGCAATCTATTGACTCACAGATTACTGAACTCGTCTTGGCAATGGAATTTTCTACAATGGAAAGTATGGAAGATTTTAAAAGGTATGCGAGAGAATTGGGGGACGGACCGTTTAATCCTCCAAGCTATTACGATCTATTGAACCAGGAAATATATCTGAATGTTGAAATGAGCAAAGTACTGAATGCTACCCTTGTAATCAAGGGGCGAAACGAATTAAAGCTTAATAAGCTAAAATTAGACACGAGAGGGTTAATCCTCTGCGCTTTGCGTGCTGACCAAGATGTAACGAAGAAAAAACAGCTTATTCGACAGGCTTTGGATAATTTTCCAAAACAACTCACATTAATGGGAGAAGAAACTGATGATGCAGAAAAAAGCAGAAAACAGAGGATGGATATTCAAATCTATATGAAGAAGTGTGAAGAAATACTGGCAAGTGTCTAAGAGATCAATCCTTCAATTCTACTGCTCCAATTCATTTTGGAGCTTTTTTTATGTTAAATAGGGAATTAAAGGTGTTTAGAAGACTTGACATATATTATTAAAGTCACTATAGTAATCTCCTTTTTGTTACCCACCTTGCACATGGAACTGTGTTGTACATCTCGAATTCGCATGCTTGGAATCCTTAGTCTAAGCGCTCTGCTCGTCACTATGCTTCATAGCTCAGTGGTGCAATTGCCTACAGAAACTGTTTCTGCAGCTTTTGCGGAATGTGCAGATGGTATCGATAACAATAACGATGGTCTTATCGACTATCCACAGGATCCAAAATGTTCATCACTCCAAGACGATACGGAAGGAAATGTAGGAAAAGGAATTTTTCTGTCTCTTAGTGATGGACTAGCAACGGTAACACCAAACGGTCACATGACCTACACTATAGGACTACGCACAGAACGAAACGATCCAATGATTACCGATGTCTATTTCCAAATGCCACATCAGACAAACCTAATTTCTGCATCCGATGGAGGGTATAAAAGTAACGAGATGATCACATGGAAGAATGTTTCAATAAACCCAGGTGCTCTTCGTTCTTTGTATGTCAATATCAACGTCAGTCCAGATGCAGAAGAAGGTTACCTTCTTGTAGCTGAAGTAAGAGCTGACGGAGAGCTTTCAACAGATACGACACGCATAGAAGAAGATGATGACTATATCATCAAACAAGAAAAGCCAATGAATGTCTCTATCACAGATGGAAAAGTATATGCACAACCAGACGAAGTGCTGAACTACACCGTTTCTGTGCGTAACCCAACAAACAAAGAACGCACTGTTGACGTTCGTTTGCAGATCCCAACGGACACTGCTGTAGAATATGCATCTGGAGATGATTCCAGAACCAATTCAGCCATTACATGGAACAACCAACTCATTGGACCAAATGCTGTACGTGAATACAAGGTCGCTGTACGTATTGCAAAAAATGCTTCTGAATTTTATATGATCCGCACACGAGCAACAGTCGGAGTAGCATTTGCCACAGACACAACAACTGTTCATACAGGTCTTGCACCACAGTCTATTCAGGCTTCCATTACAGACGGGCTAGAAGAGATCGTACAAGGAGCTTTAGTAACATACGACATCGCTGTCGTAAATGCATCTAACCAGCTAGCAACAGAGATCGATGTGAACAATGCTCTCCCAAGCTACATGGAATTCGTCGATGCATCTGAAGGAGGATACTGGACAGGAAAGAATGTACGATGGGAAGGAATTACCGTATCTCCACATGGAAACAGAACTCTACGTGTAACAGGACGTGTTCGTAGTGACGCTCCACTTGGAGAACGCCTCAAGAGCACAATCTCTGTAAGTAATTTCCAAGCAGTAGACTATACCACTGTCGGAAGTGCAGTAGCAGGTGCAGGATTGCAGAAAAGTAAAAGTGTATTAATTTCCAAGGTTTCAGACAGAAACGAAGTACAGCCAGGCGATACCGTTACCTACACCGTACGATTGCAGAATATTACAGGAAAGACATTGCATAACATCTCTGTAGAAGACCGTATGAATTCCCCTTATATTCGTGTAACAAACGCACAATCAGGAGTATTAGATGGAAATGGAATCCTATGGACTATCCCAGAACTTGCACCAGGACAGGAGTGGACAGTGCAATACCAAGCACAGATAGACTACCGCGCTCCTCATGGAGTAAACATTCCAAACATCGTTACCGTAAGCGGTGAAGGAATGGAAACAGTCTCACTTGCACAACGTATTTACACTTCACATATCGAAGTCATCTCTAACCTGCCACCAACAGGAGCTGCATTCGATGCACTGTTCCTTATGTTTACAGGACTACTAGGAGCAGGTCAGACACTTGCACAACGAAGAAAGTTATTGCAATAAAGGTAAGAGGAACAACGAAATAAAAAAAGACTGCAAGGATATTCTCCTTGCAGTCTTTGTTATGATTGTAATCTTTGCAATCCTATACTAACCTAAGGAGTTCAATATTTCTGACATCAAATCTACAATAAGAGAGAAATCAAGATTAAAAGGAATATCTAAAAGCTTTGCTAAGAAAGCAACAATAAAAAAGGCAAGGAATGATACAAACAATCCAATGATAGCAAATCGAATCGTATGTACGGCCTTCTTGATCTTTTCTTCGTTTCCAGCAGAAAGAATAAAGGTGATACCACCAACAATAATATAGACAAGACAGAGAATGGATGCGGCAATAAGGCCGAGAGCAACAAAGGTTGCAACAATCTCTAAAATGCTCGCATTCTCTAAAAGTTCTCGTAACATGGGTGAAAGTAGAAAAAAATTAAGAGTTCGGCTCTAGGACCTTCAGGTTAACACGTTTATTGGCATTACCGCCAATAATACGCAATAGCGTCCTCAGCGCTTTGATAGTTTGTCCACCCTTCCCGATCAGCTTACCCATATCGGGTTCTGAAACAGAAACGGTAAGGAGTATTCCTAGGTCATCTTCGGTCTGATCAATACTGAGTTGATCTTTATCATCTACCAGAGCTTCAAGAACATATGATAAAAAAGAATAACCGGGAAGATCCGTTGATGGATTGGTGTCAGGCATAACAGTGAACGCAGTTTAGACTTATTTATCTTCTTTGTCATCTTTATCTGCCGGAGCCTCGTCGGAGGCAGGCTCTTCTTTTGACTCGACTTCAGGAGAAGTTTCTTCCTTCTTTTCTTCTACTGGAGCTGGTTCTTCTGCCTTAGGAGCTTCTTCAATTGCAGGAGCTTCTTCTGGCTTTGCCTCCTCTACCGGAGCAGGTTCAGCTGCTGGAGGTGGTGGAGGTGGTGGATTTGCTGCCGCAATTTCTTCCTCAGAAGGATTGCGTTTTTTCTTTTTACTGTAGGATTCCGTGAACTTTTCAAGGCCTTTCATACCGCTCTTGCTAAGCAAACGAGCCATAGTATCTGTCGGAGCAGCACCTTGACTGATCCAATACTCGATACGTTCTTTATTATATTCAAATTCTGCAGGGTTTCTTGTTGGAAGGTAATGACCAACAATTTCGTTAAACTTTCCCTTTGCAGCATTACGCTTATCTGCCACCACAATACGATATGTAGGGTTATTTCTGTTTCCTGTGCGTTGGAGGCGGATTCTTAGCATATGAGATTTATATGTCCAAATAAAAGACAGCCGCCAAAGTGTAGGCAAGCTCTGGCCTGCATGCAAGGCAATTCTTGAAAAATTACCTCTTTCTTGAACGAATAATAGAAATACTCTGTACTGAAATATCTGAGAAGCTATTGAGATGAGACAGTAAATCATCGGATTTTTGATGTATTTCCTGCATAACAATGGAATGCAGACATTCAATAGTCAAAACCTGATCCTTTAGAGTTGTGACAATACACTGCTCACCCAATGAAGAGGACTGTGCATGGAGCCAATCAATAGCCAAATACACAGCATACGAAGCAGAAGCTTGTTCTTTTAGACCTTTTTTAGCAAGAACCTTTGGAATGAGTTGACTGATTTTATCCATGAAGCACATTGGAAAGAACATTCTCAGTCATTTTTGCAGCAGATTCCCATGAAAACTTCGTATCAGGTGGAGAGGAATCTGTTGGTGGATGGGCAAATGCAAGAGCCAGAGCTTCCTCCATTGGTTCTATCAACAAAGCTTTGCTTCCTGCTACCTCTGGAATTGCGGTGCGGTTACTAGCAATAACGGGGCAATCTGCCTTTCGAGCCTCTAAGATGGGCAAACAAAATCCTTCATAGAGTGAAGCTGTCACAAAACATCGTGCTTGAGCATAAAATGAAGGAATATCTTCAATAGCAATATCCTGTAAAAGGTGCACATTCTCAGTCAATTGCAATGCGAGAGCCTCTGGCCCACCGCAAACCAACACAAGGGCAGAAGGTGTTTTGGAAGTCCGATGAGCATCTACCAGCATTTGGACATTCTTATGTTGCTTTGCATTTCCAACGTACAGAAAAAAGTCTTTTGGAATAGAGTACTTGCGAAAAATATCGATAGGCTTCTCTGTGGCAGAAAAAGTATCAGATACGCCTTCTGTAACGATCTCTATTTTTGTGGAAAAGTGCTCTCCGTAAAAATACGTAATTTCGGATGCGGTGTACGCACTGACCGCAATAATCTTTCTAGCTTTCTTTACTGCCCGTTGCATAAGTATACGGTAAGCAATTCGCTTAAAAATATGCGCTTGGTTTGGATAACGATGCAAAATAAGATCATGAATAGTCACCACAAAAGGAACGGGACAGAAAAATGGTACATTGAAATGAGGACAGAAAAACACATCGATCTTTTGACGAGCAATCACCCTAGGAAAAAGTATCTGTTCTGAGAATGAATAATGCATAAAGTCTGCAACAATAATCTGTGCATTTTTTGGAAGATGTGCAATCCAGGGTTCTGTAGTGCTGCGTACAAAAAGAACGTACTCATGATTTCCTTGTTGTAAAAGCTCTGTCACCAACTCACGAGCGTAGGTACCAAGACCAACACTCTGGGAAGCAAACCGACAATCTATTCCTATGCGTGACATAACTTCTCTATGATACTCGCATGACCATACAAGACGCACGAGAATTGGCAGAAATTGATACGCTCGATACAGAGATCCTTCTCAGTACTATTCTGCAGTGCAATAGAACGCATCTTCATAGCCATCCTGAACAAAAGCTGACAGTGCAACAGCATGTACTCTGGAAGGAATTACATGACAGAAGAAAAAACAAAGAACCCATCGCATATATTATCGGTGAGAAAGAATTCTATGGAAGAACATTTATTGTGACACCAGATGTCCTCATTCCGCGTCCAGCAACAGAAGGGCTAGTGGATCTTGTACTAGAATTCTTAGACACTGGAAAAAACAAAATACAAGACATAGATACTGATGTTATTGCAATAGCCGTCTCTTTAGGAGAGATAAAAGACATACAAACAGTAGTCGATGTTGGAACAGGGAGTGGGTGTATAGCGATTACCCTGAAAAAGCAACGTCCAGAGCTGACGGTATATGCTACAGATATATCTGAAAAGGCACTGCAAGTAGCAGAGAGAAATGCACATTCTAGTGTTGTAAAAATTTACAACACACAAGGATCATTATTGGATTCTGTAAAAGATCTAGAAATGCCATTTATCGTAGTATCAAACCCACCGTATATTCCTCAAAATGAAATTTTGATGAAAGACGTTGCAGATTTCGAGCCACATGAAGCTTTGTTTAGTGGTACAGACGGTGGAGATCTTTTACAGGAGCTCATTGCGCAAGCAAAAACGCATCCATACTGCAGAGGCATTGTTGTAGAATGTAAAAAAGAACATCAGAAGTACTTTGAAAATGTATAACTTTCCACGTATTATGGAGCCGTGCAAAAGTTTCTTCCACTGCTCGGTCCCGTTTCATCCGTAATAGGGGCTCAATGGGGAGATGAAGGGAAAGGAAAAATGGTCGATATCCTCGCAGAGGAATACGATGTTATTGCTCGTGCATGCGGAGGAGCCAATGCAGGGCATACCATTGTCGTAAACGGAGAGAAGCATGTGTTTCATCTCATGCCTTCAGGATGTTTGCACGAAGGAAAGCAGATCATTCTCGGGTCTGGTTTAGTCATTCACCTTCCGACACTTCTTGAAGAAATAGAAACGTTACGTGGTTATGGTATCGATGTTTCGGATCGTCTGCATATTTCATCAGAGGCACACATCGTCTTTGACTATCACCAAGAAGTAGACGGAGCTTTAGAAGAAGAGCGTCAAAAGAAGACGGGGGAAGGAATTGGTACTACAAAAAGAGGAATTGGCCCAGCGTATACAGACAAGGCTGCTCGAACAGGTATTCGCATGGAACATTTGAGCTCAGACATTACGTCGATACTTTCGTCACAAGCAGAATTTGTCCAAAGAGCTTACGGCGTCACTATAGATCTGGATAAAGAAATACGTCACATACAAGCAGCACAAAAAACAGTGGGGCACATGGTAACCAATACAGTTGAGCTCCTTCATGCCTACAGAGCATCCGGGAAATCTATCCTTATAGAAGGGGCACAAGCAACGCTGCTCGACATTGACCATGGCACATATCCTTTTGTCACCAGCTCATCTACAACGCTCGCTGGTGCACTGCAAGGACTAGGATTGCCACCAAATTGTGTTACCTCTTGTATTGGTGTGGCAAAAGCCTATTGCACCCGTGTGGGCTCTGGTCATTTTGCAACGGAAGAAGAGGGAGAAGTTGCGGAAAGGCTGCGAAGCAGAGGAGGGGAATATGGATCTACCACTGGACGACCGCGACGAACAGGTTGGCTAAACATTGACGATTTGAAATTTGGCACCGCACTGAACGGACATACACATTGGAACATTACGAAGCTCGACGTTTTAGATGAAGAAGAAGTCATTCCCGTGATGACTAACAATCACATGACAGAAATAAAAGGTTGGAAGCAATCCACAGCGGGAATTACAGACTGGAATGCCCTTCCAGAAAATGCACGCAAGTATATCGAAATCATTGAAAAAGAAACTGGAGTACCAGTTTCAATGATCGGAACTGGGCAAGGAAGAGAAGAAATGATATTGCGTTAATTAACCGACTCACCCCATCGCAATTTCTGACGCAATGTACCAAAAAATGTGTCTTGCTTTCGCCTAAGGAATTTTACCGTTCGTTTGTCTTGGGTAACACGAATAATATCCCCACGTTGCACCGTAACATATACCTGACCATCTAAAGTCAGTATGACATCTGCATCACTATATTTATTCTCTTTTGAAAGCACTTCTACTTCCACCAAGGCATCACTGCGAAGTACGACAGGTTTTTGGGAAAAGCTATGCGGATTGATAGGTGTTAAGATCATGGCATCCAGTGTTGGGTGCACAATAGGTCCACCTGAAGATAAAGAATACGCTGTAGAACCTGTAGGAGTACTCAGGATCAAGCCATCTGCATGAAAAGTGGTCAGTGCTTCTCCATTGACTGATGTATTGAGATCCACCAAACGAGCAATGGTTCCTTGTGCAATTACCGCCTCATTCAACGCAAATCCCTCTAGGAGTTTTTCAGATCCTCTAAATGCTTCTACATGGAGTAAATTTCGTTCATCAATAAGACCCCCGCCAGAAAGAAGTTCTGGTATGAGCTGTTGCGCTTCGTCAAATTCTATCTCCGCTAAAAAGCCAACCCGTCCTTTATTCACACTAAGCACTGGCGTAGAACAATCCGACAGTTCACGAATAGCACGCAAAATAGTACCGTCTCCCCCAATGACGACAAGAAGATCAATTTCTGATTCACTTTCAAAAACTGGAAGGTCTCTAGCACATTCCATGCTACCTTTGCGTTTTGGGTCCATGGAAACTTCTGCACCTGCAGCTTGTAAAATGCCAACAATACTATCGACCGTTGCACATTTATCATTCAAACCAGATTTAGCGGTAACACCGATACGTTTGTATAAAGTCATATCTGTATTATAGAGCTTTATTAAGGGAAGAAAGAAATAGATCCACTGTTCTTTTCCATGTGAAATTTTTAGCTTGAATAGGCCCCTGAGTGGCAAATTGCATTTGAAGATCTTCATCACCCAACAATGTAGTCAATCCATTGGCTATGGAGACTTCACTTTCTGGGTCTACAGTAAGGGCTGCATTCCCCACAACCTCTTGTAAGCTTCCTCTATCTGAAGTGAGCACAGGAATACCTCGTTGCATAGCATCTAAAACTTGTAATCCGAATCCTTCATACAATGACGGGTGCGCCAATACAGTTGCAGAAGAAAGAAGCTCTTGATACTCGTCATCAGACACATAATCTTTCCATTCAACACCTTTTACTTTAAGGCAATGATCCACGATCTCGTCATCGTTCCATCCTCTACCACCGACAAGAATCAGTTTATATTGCGCACGTAAAGAAGAGGGAAGCGACGCATACGCCCGAATAAGACGTAATTGGTTTTTACGAGGACATAAAGTGCCAGCACATAAAATCGTTTTATGATCAGGCGTACTTTTCGACACATGAGCAGACATTGGCCCTGCAAAGATAGGCGTAATGTATTGTGGATCTATTTCTGGATATCGTTTCAATAGATCATTTGTCGTAGACTGACTAACCGTACAAATATGTGCCGCATGCCTAACCACGCGATGCAGTAATAGTCGTTCAGTATATTTTGCCTTACAAGAATGTGGCTCACTCCGAAAAGCAATCAAGTCATGAATGATAGGAATGTACGGAACCGTATCTCCTAAGAGAGCAGGAACAATCATACTTGTAGGACTAATATACGCATCAAAAGTAGATTTCTTTACAAAGGAAGCTGCAGCAAAATGCCAACGGATACCCGATGGAAAACTTTCTTCTTTAAGGAGAGTAACATCGATATCTCTCTGAGAAAGCTCGTCAATAAATCCTTTCGTCCATTGACCTTTTCCAGCCTTATGTAAAGCAAAAGCCTCTCTTGCATCTATAACAATCTTCATATGCACACATTCTAGTGATTTTTCTGAAATTCTGCTACTGTATCTGCATGTCGTCTCGAAATATTCTCGGAAGGATTTTAGCACTTGAAATTGAAGAAAAGATCCTCAATGGAGCAGCAATTTTTGCATTTGTTTCTGTGTTCTTTCCATGGGTAGGAGGGGAATGGCTTGGGGGAAAGACTGTCACATTCAATGGACTGGGATTCTTTACGTCATTCATCGGCCTTACTGTTTTATTGCTGCAGACATTCATTTTATTGGTAACTATTATTCCAATTTCTGGAGGTCCAGCAGTGGTAAAGAAAAAATATACAAACATAGTCAGACTTTTAGCTGCAGCACTCTCTACACTTCTTACCGTCGCTATTTGGTCTGTATTGACCAAGTTTACATTCGAATTTTCCAGATTGCAGATCTACTTTGGTCTCTACGGAACACTTGTCGGAAGCCTTATTGTAAGCCTCTATAGTTTCCTGAGAATGCAAGAAGAACGAAGAACAGAGGCAAAGGACCTCTTTACGCATGAGAGTAACCTTTCAGCAGAGCAAAACTTTCCACCAGAGCCGGAGCAACCGGAAAATCATAGATATAGATAACCCTTTCTTATGTCCCTTTTTTCTTGATAAAAAAGGGACGAAAAAATCAAGGCAGACTGAACTCGGTCGAAGCAATAATGATTGCACGTATGTAGCGCTCCTCAACTACGGTCACTGCGTTTGCCTATGGGCAACGTAGCATTCGTCGCTGTATTTCTTATGCGCAAGATAGTTCTTCGCCCTCAAACAGGGCAGTCTGCCCGCCCGGATGAATCCGTTCGGACGGGCCAGACGATCGTCTGCCACTGTAGTATGGACGAAGATCACACAGCTTTCACTATCCTTATAGTGACGCAGTGCTCAGCTGCGAAGCAGACTGAGTCCAGGAGCGCACAGTTCTGTTCTCTTGCTATTTCTTCGTTCATATCAGTGGCAAAGATTTTTGGTTCCTTTTGATCTCAAAAGGAACAATATATGATACTATGCATCTATGAGTGATTCTCCTTTTAAAGACGACGATTTTGTCTACGTCAATCCAGAAAAAAAACTGGCTGTCGGACTTGTTGAATGGACAAAAGACGGTAATGCAAAAAAGGTAGAATGGCCATTTGAACCTCGTCCCGGAGATGAGGGAAAACCTGTAAGAAAATCTACTAGAAAAAGGTACTACCCATGGGGAAGTTACAGCACTATGAAAAAACTGTATAAGCTAGAAGGAAAAGTAAAAGATAAGGGAACTGAAGACTACATCGAACTAGATGAAGCTATACAAAAGCTCCAAGAAAATCCGTACTGGAACTAAAATGCCCAATGAGCTAAAGCAGCGGCTAAGAATCTGTAAAGAAAATCTAGATTTTGAGTCCACGAAAGAAATACCAGATTTTGAAAAAGTAAGAGATGAAGCAGGATATGCTATGGGATACGCCAGAGATTTAAACTTTGGATTGGCAAAGGGCAATTACCAAAAAGGTAGTGCTGAATTTCCATCTATTATAGAAATGTTTGAAAAAATTGAAGAATCGCTATTATGTATTTTAAACACAGAAGCTATTCCTACTCAGGAAGAAAAAAATATAAAAGAATTCCGATACTGCACAAGGCAGAGGATTCAATCTATAAAAGGAAGAATGGTAAGAATTCAACAATATGAAGAATTAAATGGCTTCAGTCCATTGGATGATCTATTGAGCGACGAAGAGGACTAATCTACGAAAGCATCTTCACTGTCTTTTCTACTTCATTTTTAGAGCCAATAATAACAGCCGTTCTTTGGTCTATATCTGTAATAGGCTTATCTAAAATACTCTGTGTGCCGTCTGAAGAAAGCCCTCCTGCTTCTTCAACTAGAAAAGCGAATGGTCCACATTCAAAGACATGACGAAGTTTTCCATCGGGATATTTACTGTCAGATCCGCCACCAATATTACAGAAAATACCTTGTCCTTTACTAAGGATATGATGGATATCTGCAACCATGCATCCAGAGTACCGAAGGGTTTTTTCATCGGCCATCCACTGCTCCACCACTGTTTTATATTTTGCATTACTCGTCACAGCACGTAGGTTCCCTGGGCTGTAGTTCTTTGCTTCGTCTGCTATGCCAAGATGGCTACGAAGGAGGTTAAATTCTCCAACGTCGTTTAGAATAAACTCATGGACACCAGAACCATCTCCCAAAGAGTAGAGCAAAAGTGTTCGAGGTCCATACAATACATATAGCGCAGCTTTTTGTTCTCGTGGAGTTTTCCCAATAATGTCGTTTCCTTCATAGATTCCAAAAATGGAACCAATAGAGAAATTTGCGTCTACAAGAGAAGAACCATCAAGAGGATCAAACACGACGGTAAATAGTCCGTCAGAATCCAACTCTATGACATCGTCTTGTTCCTCAGAGATATAGCAACACACTGTACCGTTCTCACAAAGATATTCACGGATAATATCATCACTCATTTCATCAAGTTTTAACTGATCTTCACCAAAAGAATTCTTATTCCCAGAAAGGCCTGCATCCGTTGTTTGAATGGCGTAGCTAATATATTTCGCTGCTTTGGAGATATCAACAATGATATGTCTAAGTGCATCCGGAGCTTTTGTCGTATTACGCAGATGCCAATTAAGTGATGGCTGGTCTGGTGCTGGACAATGAGGAGACTGAGACATAAAACTACATGAAAGAAATAACTTTTTGGAGAAGTTCTGTAACGCGCATCGCGTATCCCCATTCGTTGTCATACCAACTCAGAACTTGAACCGTATTGCCATCTACCACCTTTGTAAAACAGGCATCAACTATGGAAGAGTGAGGATCTGTTTGAAAATCGATAGAAACACATTCCTCTTCGGATACTGTGAGTGCTGTTGGCATCTGAGAAATTGCAGCTTCTTTGAGGGCTGCGTTGACTTCCTCTGCTGTAGTTTTGTTTTTCAAAGTAAAAGCCATGTATGCACAGCTCACGGTTGGGACAGGAACACGAAAGGCCATACCATCAATTTTTCCTTCCAGTTCTGGAAATATTTTTGCACAGGCAATGACAGCTCCTGTATTTGTAGGAATCATAGAAAGTGTCGCAGCTCTTGCTTTTCGGAGGTCTGTACCTTCACCTTTGTTATCTAGTAGATTTTGCGATGCTGTAAATGCATGAACAGAATTGACCAACAAACTTTCGACACCAAACTTTTCATGAATCACTTTAATAACAGGAGCAATGCAGTTCGTCGTACAGGATGCATTCGAAATAATATGCATATCACCTGTAAGATCCTCATCATTCACACCTAAAACAAATGATGGTGTTTCATCTTTCACAGGAGCCGTAATAATGACGCGGGAAGCACCTGCATCGATATGTCCTTGTGATTTTTCCGTTGAAGCAAAATGTCCTGTGGACTCTACAACAACATCGACACCTAACTCTTTCCATGGACAAGCCGCAGGATCTCTTTCTTTAACAATACGAACATCCTTACCATTTACAACAATAGTATCATCGTCTTTTACCGTAACAGTTCCTGAAAAACGACCATGCAAAGAGTCAAACTGTAGCAAATATGCACGCATCTCTGCGGTAGAGGATGCATTGATGCCAACAACTTCAACGGTATCACTATAATGCTCCAACAGCTGACGATGGACATTGCGTCCAATACGTCCGTAACCATTGATAGCGATTCGTTTCATGGTGGAAGAATAATAGAGAAATCTTTCTAACTTGCAACATTTTAATCAAACACTCCAATGACCACTCCAACAAATGCCATAAATGCTCCTATGATCCATAAACGCATGGTAACCTTACTTTCTCCCCACTCCAGTGCTTCAAAGTGATGATGCAAAGGAGCTGCTAAAAATACTTTTTTTCCTCCGCGGAACTTTTTACTGGTCAGTTGGATAATGACGGAGAGTGTCTCAAGGACAAACACAAATCCTATAAATACCAACAAAATAGTCTGGTCGAGCATCATAGCAATCACCCCAAGCGTACCACCCAAAGCAAGAGAACCCGTGTCACCCATAAAGAAGAGTGCAGGAGGAACATTGTGCCACAAAAAAGCGGCAATAGCCCCGACAACAACTACACAAAACGTACTGAGAACATATAAACCTTCCATGTACGCAAGAACAGCAAACGAAGAAAAAGCGATAACCAATAGTCCACCAGCTAGACCGTCCAGACCGTCTGTAATGTTTACGGCATTGGCTGTTCCAACAATAATAAACATAAAAATAGGAATATACCAAAGTCCTACCTGTAACGGTCCCCAGTACGGAATATGAATCTGGTCATAATCCAATTTAAAGTAAAACCATAAAGCACCAATTCCACTGATTAGTAGAAGAGTAGAAAGTTTTGGGATCCAATCCAATCCTTTTTTCTTACCTGATCCAATAACATTTAAATAATCGTCTACAGCTCCAAGTACACCAAGAGACACCAAGATAAACAATGGCAAATACACTTGTCCTCGTTGCAACAGTGAATGGTCAACTTTCCCGACAAACGAAAGAATACGAGAAAGAAGAACAGTGGCTAAGATAGAACCCCAAATAAGTAGTCCCCCCATGGTAGGCGTTCCATGTTTGTCTTTATGATATTTTCGAAATACAGAAGCTTGTTTTCCGTCTACTGCCTCTACGCGAATTTGTTTCCCTGTGGAGTTTTTCTTCAAAAATGAAATAAACCACGGTGTAAGCATGAGCCCTAAAAGAAAGGCAAAAAAGCCATACGCTATGGTTTCGTTGAGTGCGATCTCTGGCCGAATAGGAACAAGGGCAACTTGCACGGACTACAAGAGTACTACTGACTGTGTACCTTGTCGACGTCATAAAAGCGCAAATGATCTTTTTTAAACATGAGCTCTACACGGCCAATTGGCCCGTTTCTATGCTTTCTGATGTATACATCTGTCAAACCAGGTCTATCGGAATCCTCTTCGTAATAGTCCTCACGGTATAACATCATCACCACATCAGCATCTTGTTCGATGGAACCAGATTCACGAAGGTCAGACAATTGAGGGATATTCCCTGGTCTGCTTTCCACCGCACGGGAAAGCTGTGAAAGCGCAACAACAGGTATTTGAAGTTCACGACCGATCTGCTTGAGTGCTCGGGAAATTTCTGAGATTTCTTGCACACGGTTGCCCGCGTAACTGGCATTTCCTGTACTCATAAGCTGCAAATAGTCGATCACCAACATATCAAGACCGTGTTCCATCTGTAGACGTCGAGCTTTTGCACGAAGCTCTGGAATGGAAGACCCAACAGAATCGTCGATGAAGATATTCGCATTATTGAGCTCATCCATAATAGGACCCATATTCTGAAAGTCCGTGTCGTCCAGTTTTCCTTTTTGAAGCTTCCAACTGTCTACCCCAAGCATAGACGCGAACAATCGGTCTACCAGTTGTTCTTTACTCATTTCCAAAGAAAACACACCTACACTTTTTTTGTATTTAATAGCAGCGTTCTGTGCGATGTTCAGCGCAAGAGCTGTTTTTCCCATAGAAGGACGAGCTGCAATGATAATAAGATCACTTGGTTGAAATCCTGAAAGCTTTGCATCCAATCCCATAAATCCACTAGGTACACCCTTAGATTGTGCATCTTCTCCTGCTTCATGCATTTCTGCAAAACGCTCGTAGCGTTCTTCCAAAATTTGTTTGATATGGACAAACTTATCTTTGAGAAACGTATTACTAATATCAAATATTGTTTTTTCCACTTCATCCAGAAGTTCCGGAACTGCTCTACTTTCTTCCATTCCGAGTCCTGCTATTTTCTGTCCTGCTCTGATGATCCGACGGTGCACAGACTTCGTTTTTACAATTTGACCATACTGATAAATATGAGAAGACGTAGGAACTTCACTGCTCAGTTGCGCCAAAAATGCAGAACCTCCAATGTCTTGCAGTTTCTTGTTATCACCAAGTTTCGAAGAAACTGTGACAAAGTCTACAGGCTCATGATTGGTGTACAGCGTGTAGATCGCAGAAAAGATCTCACGATAGATGGGGTCGTAAAAATCTTCGGCAATCAAAAAATCAGACACTTTAATAATGGCTTCAGGATCCAACAACAACGCCCCAATCACTGTACGCTCTGCCTCTGTACTATGTGGCTGTGTGGGAAGTGACTGCGCGGTAGTAGGAGTGATAGACATGAGAAGACAATTTAATAGGGAAAGACAACAAAGTACAAGGCAAAAGAAAGGAGACTGGTTTCCACTTTGTATCTACAGTAATAAAAGTATGTTTAGACAATGTGGAAAACTTGTGAAGAAAGAGTGTCTAGTTTTCCTCATTTTTAACTTTTCTCATGTAATACATCAGGCCAAATGCACTAGCTGTATGTATGACCTCACTCTGCAAAACATTATCCAAAGCCTGCTCCAGAGTACACTCATGTACTTCTATGAGCTCGTCATCATCCTGTGGCAAAGGGTCTGAAGTCAGACCTCTTGCTACAAATACATAATTTGTGGCGATAAGACTTTCTGAATAGTTTGTTGTACACAGCAGTTCCAGGCTCTGCGCACGGAAACCTGTTTCTTCACGAAGTTCTCTTTGTGCAGCAAGTAGATGATCCGCCTCTTTGTCTACTCTGCCAGAGGGAAGCATCCAAATATATGTACCGTAATATGGCCTGTATTCCCGAATCATCAAAATTTTCTCATCTGTTTGAAAGGCAATAATATGTGCACTGTCCGCACGTTTTGCACGCGAAACACGCTTCTCTCGTCCATCGGGGAGAGAAGCGCTTTGCAGTAGTATTTGCCAGTCTTTGTCGGAATACAGTTCTTCCATACGTATTAGAGTCCAGCTGCTTTGCGAATTTCTTTTTCCAGTTTGTCAGTAACCTTTGGATTGTCTTTAAGGAAAATACGTGCCTGCTCTTTTCCTTGTCCAATGGTGTCTTCACCTAGGCGGTAGTACGCTCCATTTCTTTCGAGAAGTCCGTACTCCACACCAAGGTCTATGATGTCTCCTTCTTTAGAGATTCCTTGTGCATACAAGATGTCAAACTCTGCCTGACGGAATGGAGGGGCGACCTTGTTTTTCACTACTTTCACCCGCGTACGGTTTCCAACGATCTCTTGCGACGGTTTACCGTCTTTACCGGGAAGTTTTTCCAAGATCTTGTCGATACGACGGACATCCAAACGAAGAGAGCTATAGAACTTCAACGCTTGTCCACCAGCTGTTGTTTCTGGATTTCCGAACATCACACCGATCTTCATACGAATCTGGTTAATGAAGATAATGCTGCATTGCGTCTTGTTCACAATGGCAGTCAGCTTTCGTAATGCCTGGCTCATCAGACGTGCCTGCATACCCATTTGTGCGTCACCCATACTTCCTTCGATCTCTGAACGAGGAGTAAGAGCAGCGACAGAGTCGATAACAATAAGATCCAACGCACCACTTCGTACAAGTGTCTCACAGATCTCTAGTGCTTGTTCTCCGCAATCTGGCTGAGAAACAAGAAGAGCATCTATATCTACACCAATTTTTTTTGCATATTGAATATCCAGTGCATGTTCTGCGTCGATAAACGCTGCTCTGCCACCTTTCTTTTGCACTTCTGCAATAGCGTGAAGAGAAAGCGTTGTTTTACCAGAGCTTTCTGGTCCATAGATCTCCATAATACGACCAGCAGGGATACCACCACCAAGGGCGATGTCGAGGTTCAAAGATCCAGAAGAGAAACGAGGAATGTGACGTCCTGCGTTTTCATCCATTTTCATAACGGCACCAACGCCGTATTCTTTTTCGATATGTGCAAGCGCCGCTGCAATAGCGTCGTCTTTTGCTTGTTTCGTATCATCTTTTTTCGGTGCTGTTTTGTTGTCGGTCATTACTGCTGAGGAGGAAGAAGTTTTCGCCATGATAATAGGGGAGTAAGGGGAGGAGTAAAAGGTGATCTGACTTGTGTTATGTGCTTTTACCTCCCGAGTCCTGCCCGCGAATGGAGCGTAAGGAGCAGAGGAGAAAGGTGTAACACAAGTCAGGTGTAAACTTGTACACCACTGTATGTAGATCTTTCCAGAGATGCAAATATATGTACTTGTCAGTCGTACACCTTCGTGGTGGTGTACTGTTGTATACCTATTTATATTTATCAATCCAGCCCCATGCATCATTAGATAGCCATCCCTGCATATTCAGCGGGTCTACTTTTGAAACAAGCATATGACGCTTGGGCATTCCCGGAAAAACAAGATTATAAACATCGTTTACCGCCATCCCATCAGGTACAGAGATAATGTATACATTATCAAGGTAATTCCACCAATCATTAATTGAGCCGTTTTTGTAAAGTGCATCAATGAAATTATGAAATGCCATAGAATCAAAAGGTATTCCATCTAGATTATTGCCTAAATTATATACAATCATATAAAGATTCTTCATTCTTCTGCGGCGGGAGATGGTGAAGGTGATGGAGATTCTGAAGGGGGTGGAAGTTCTGGATTATTTATAGATTTATCATGATTTTCAGTCGAAATTACAGAAAGAGTATTTACATCTAAAGGATTTTTAGGATCACCAAATCGAGAAAGTGCCTCGTATTTAAATTGGTACCCTTCAGATCTAAGAAAATTTGGATTAGTGAATAAAAGATAAAAATATGCATATCCAAAAGCAATAAGTATCACAAATCCCAAAACAAAAAAAGCAACAGATTTTAGATCAGATGCAAAGTAAGAACACCCAAAAGCCGGAATAGAGATTAATCCACAACACCAAAGTAGTGGAGAGACAGCACTATCTTTTAATGCAATTTTAGAAAAAAGCTTCAAATTATTGCCATTGCTAAAAGGATTACCCATATTTTAAAGCTAAATATCCTCAGAATCATCATCGATAGGATCTTCAAAAGAAAGACCTAAATATTCTGCAGAAGTGATCTTCATAAAATCATAATCAATCCTATCAATACCAGTTGGATACTTAAGTAGACTTACTCTGCAACACGCATCCACAATGCTTCTTTTCCGATTTGGATCATGATATTGGAATACTCTAGACATATCTCTGCCTGTAAAATTCGAAATATCATCAATGGTTACTGGTAACTGAGGCTGACTTTGTTGGTCAGAACGTTCGTACTGCTGAAGAGGTAATAATTCTGGAATAAGAGCTTTACTCATAAACGCACTATACTCCTGCCATATGAATGATGACAACAACAAACGAGTCATAACCTCTTTCAACATTTCAAATTTTCAACATTTCTTCATTATTTTTACCCTCGATACTGACGACAGGTCACCGTACAACCAAGTGCCTGTAACTGCCTCATAAGGGAACGTTCTCCATTAAAAGAAACATTGCCGAGGTAGACGTGAACATCTGACGGAGAGGGGAAGCTCTGGACCCAACCAAGTAAAGATGAAGAATCAAAGTTCTGGCGCTTGTCCGCCGAAGCTTTAGCGTAGGAGGGCATCCGGTCTTTGCTCCAGTCGATAACGACAGAAGAAGATGTAAAGAATGGTGCCGTTGATGCTTGTCTTTCGATCATGAACAAAGTGTACACCCGTACACCCCCAAAGCAAGCAAAGAGACGTTGCACTTCGTACACCTTTAAAGTGCAACATCACAAAACTATCTGTTTTAGGCTCTACAGTGCAGAGGGAAATTATTGCTACTTCCGACGCTTCCGTCGCATCCACCCTAGTCCTCCTGCGATACCAGAAGCGACAACGATAACTGCTGCAGGGCCTGTATCACCAATGGGAGCTTTACCCTGAATCAGTGGCCGCAACTGTGCAGTAGGTACTTGTTGTGTAGTAATGTTGGCCTGCATGTTTGGGAACTGCGGAAGGCTAAACATAGACTGTATGCTTTTTTGCGTAGGAGTTTGTGGCTGTTGGTTAAATGTAATAGTTACACCAGAAGAAGTGTCTGATTCTTCGACCTCTTCTGCGATGCAATGTCTGTCGCAACCATCACCACTGATACGGTTACCGTCATCACATTCTTCGGCAGTATCCAAAATGGCATCGCCGCAGCGTGACAAGCTGCAGTCTGGCCTGCACTGTCCGTCTGGCTCTAGGGAATTGTCCTCTGCATCGTCACACTCTTCTCCACCGTCTACAGTTCCATCACCACACGTAGGACTTAAGAAACGACAATCCAAACAGGAGTAGGGAAGTTTTATATTATGAGTTTTTTGCTCACACTGTTCTCCAAGAAGTGTTTGCACTTTTCCATCGCCACACACACCGATCTCCGATAAGCAATTCGCACTACATCCGTCGTCATCTCTGCGGTTACTATCATCACATTCTTCTTTCACTTCCAATACTCCATTTCCGCATACAGAAGTAGAGGCTGCAAGATGCACCTTCAATGAAAGTGAGGAGCTACTCACAGAGGACTTTTTCGCAATAAATGCAGAAGTGACAGACTTAGCAGAAACAGCCGAAGATAGAGAAGATAGCTGCGTCTGTGTAGTAGGCTCTTTCCTAGAGGAAAGAGAGGAGGAAGAAGGGATAGAGGGGATAGGAGGGATAGAAGAGGAGACTAATGATGAAGAAGCGACAACAGTTGCCGATGTCGTAGCTGCTGCGGAGGTTTTGACAGAGGATGCCGCAGCTGTTGTTTGAACAGTTACAGAAGAGACAGAAGAAAGAGCGTAAGCAATATTGCTAACGCTAGAGACTGAAGAAACTTCCGTAGAGACTGTTTGCACGGGAAGGCCATTACATTCATCACATGCATCTTTTCCTTTACCGATAATCACAACACACTGATCTTCAATGCATCCAAGGTGAGAAGTTTTTGAACAATCCGCATCTATATCACATTGATCCGCTCCTATGCCTGGCTCCTGTATACATGCATTCCCGTAACACACTCCATGAGACTCTGAAACACATTCAGAATCATCTGCACAGGCGTCACTGCCTTTACCAGCTACCTGTCTACACTGATCATTGATACATTCCGTATGTACATCCTCTGAACCACAATTTTGCGTACATACTTTTGCCGTATAGGCAGGACTAGCACAAAAACCGTCTGTCATTGTTCCTACTGCTCTGCACGCACCTTCACAACATTGATACTGTTGTTCTGCCGCAGTAACACCCGCAAATGTATCGTCAGTTCCACCACAAGTAAGATCGCTATCACAGTTAAACGACAAATCTTCAAGAACCGCGCCCGTACTACTGCACGATGATAGATATATACAGGTATTGCTTCTGCAAACAGATCCATATACACATTCATTAGTACACTGTGTACTACAACCATCTCCAGCAAGAGCATTCCCGTCGTCACACTGTTCATTCTCATTCACGATACCGTTTCCACATAAAAAAGAACCTGTAGAAGTTTGACCTAGTAAACTAGCAATGGGGTGATATGGCATCACAAATACAATAGCGATGACAGCCAAGCTAAACAGTGCAAGAATACTTCCTCTTTGGAACATTGCCTTATACTAGCAAAAAAAAGGCTATGTGATACCTATCACGCAATAGACGATAATACGGCGCAAGAGGATTTTAAATTTTTCGACACTTCCCAATGTTCTGTTCAACATCCTGAATCTCACAGAAGTAACCATCAGGACACAAAATTCCAGCAGTACCTCCACATGGCGTACTCAGGGATCCCGTCCCGATACTCGGAATGTTTTCATCTTTGATCGGTTCCAAATGTACAGATTTCAAAAGTGTTAAAAACTCTTCACGTAAACGGTCTGCATTGATGCGTTCGCCTGGTGTAAAACGAAGAACCAAGATGCTTTCACTTTGCTTAATAGAAACAATATGTGCCCCAGAAAGCTCGTCGATCAAACGTGTTGCACGTGTCGCATCAACAACAATAGGTACACCACCCTCTGGAAGAACTCCGCCTTTTTCTTCATATATGACAACAATAGGATCCTCTTCTGTATCTATACGAAACTGAAACTGACCTTCGCGTTTTAATAACTTCCAACTACGTGGCGTTTCTACTGTGACATGTAAATCGGACAATGTATGAGACTCCACAGTCTCTTCCACATCGACGATAGATTCTACAACAAGTACTGGAAGATCATTAGGATCTGTATTATGTGCGAGTACTCCACGAAGTGTTACCTGTTTGTTTTCATACATACGTAAGTTTACCAAAGAACTCTCGGCATAGTAGACATTGACACCATCTTGATTTATAAAATAACTCCCACGACGAACTGCGGAAAGTTCCGCAGGCTTAAGCACTCCAATAATAACCTGTTCCCCACTAGGAAGAGGAGGCTGCACTCCGTTTCCACATGCACTAAGCACGAAGACAGAAAGGAGAGCACAAAAAAGAGAAAAGGATGTTCGCATAGCAAAATGTGGTGGAAAAACTACTTCTTAAGCTCTGCATCAAACGCATACACAGCACGTCCAACACGTTTAAAGTATGGCATCTTCTGTAGATTGAGAGAAATAGTACCTACTTTAACAGTACGTTGTTTTGCTACCTCAGAAATGATTTCCTTTTTGCTGAGTGGTCCTTTTTCAATAAGAATGGTTTCGATAACATCTGCAACAGTACCTGGTTCATATCCCCATTCTTTCAGAGCGTATAAACCTCTTCCTACTAATACAAACTGAGGATAACGAATCAGTTCATTATGAACCGCTTGAATGGTAACGTTTTTATGGTCGAATTGTGCCTCACGAATACGATTCGCAATTTCCATAAAGTGCAAAGGCTCACCAGTCTTTCGCAAAATGATTTCAACCTTGTCGCGAATAGAACGTGGTCGCACAAAACGCCAGTCTGTCAGCCCCCACCCTTCTGGAATCTCTCGTAGTCTTTCGTCTACAGCTAGGCAGCTAGAGATCAATTCTTTGCTTGGGATACGTCCATCAAAAAGGTTCAGAGCTTGAATAGAAGAAACAATCTCGTCTGCACGCATACAAGCCTTTCGCTTTTTAAGGATCTTTACCATATTGTTTACAATTTTTGATACATCCTCCATTGCAAGGCTATCTAGTCTCCAAAATGGAATGTATGTGCTGCTACGACTTCCAACAGAAAGATCTGGATCGATAGAGAATGAAAGGCGAAGCACTGCTCCGTCGAGTTCTTTACTATCAGCAATATGACGCAAACATTCAGAGATGAGTGTATCTTCACGAAGAAGTCCACCATGCATACGGAGAATTTCTTTTGCTAAAGCATTCACTTCATCTAATCGAGTGGTACGTACAGTTCTTTTGAGCTTGCTCAATGCAATACTCTCAATCTGTCGAATACGTTCACGTGTAACATTAAAATGTGTACCGATTTTCTCCAAAGTCTGTTTCTGTTCACCGCGAAGTGCGAATCTTTTCTGAATAACAGATGCTTCTTTATCCGTTAAAACCATAAACAAACTTTCTAGTAATTCCTGCAAATTTACAGAAATTTGTTGTGCAGTGGGCTTTTGAGTGGTGACAGCTTGATCGGACATACGTGCGGGAGAAAGAGACAATCCTTGTTTTACCATAATATTGACAGAAGATAAAGAATCTATGAAGGTTTGAGTAGACGACTTTAATATCTTGTGTCACTTATACCTTTTGTAAAACAGAGATGTCTAATGATCAGTAAAGGAATTGATTGTAAAGCATTTTAGATACTTGTCAACTATCAAAGATGTGTATTCCGCGACAGTTTTACGCTAAGAATTTGGCATGCAGCAGCCGCATCTTGGTCTATATCAGTCCGTTTCCCTGTTGTGTAACGCTCATCGAGTACAGAAACCGGAATTCCCAGTGTTTTAAGGTGAATGATGACAGATTCCACCCACTGCGCTTGGCTACCTGCTTTCCCAGAAGGAAGTAAAGGAAGGCCTACAACCAACTCGTCGATCATTTTCTCAGAAACCAATGCCGAAATACACTCCACCAACTCTTCCTCTGTTTTGCCCTCTATAGTCATAAGGGAAAACAAGATATCATCTGTAGAATCAGCAAAAGCAATGCCTGTTCGTTTTCTCCCGAGGTCAAGTCCTAAATAGCGCATGAAGACATGTTACTTGCTTGCGACAAGTCTTGCCATCTTCGCTTTTTTTCGTGCGGCGTTATTTTTATGGATGATATTGATTTTGGCAGCCATATCGATAGCCCTGTGTGTTTGTGGAAGAATCTTTGTTGCTTCATCCTTTTTCCCATCTTTCATGAAATCCTCCATCTTTTTCATCATTGTCTTCATTAAAGATTTTACAGGCTTACGACGATCCTGACGGACCGGGTTTTGTTTTGCACGTTTGATGGCGGACTTAATGAGTGGCATAAAGCTGGAGGAGACTACTGAAACTACGTAAGAGAGTCAAATAAATATAGTGAATATCTGTTTTTTCGCAGAATAATTGCTTTTCCTATGTCGCAATTCTACGATGCGCTTCCTTACTTGCAAACAGGTGGTAGGAATTCGGTGTAGAAATCCTATTTCCTGTAAAGTGCTGCTGATCTTTCATAACCCTGAATTATAGACACGCTAAGTGTAGAAAGGGGATTATTTGTTAAGTGTACAATATCAATTCGAGCAAAAACCATTGTGCATTACTTAAGTAAATTGAGATTCAGCAAGTAAGGAAGCTTCGCTAGTCTGTATCCTTGTAGGATATGGACTAGCTTTTTTATTGACTTCATAACATATGAACGTACATTAGATCTCCTAGTTTGGGGTGTGTGCAGCTTGGGTGAGACCTTTAAAGAGAAGCTGCACCCTAAGGTATTATGAATATCGTAGACCTCGACAGCGTACTACAGCGTGTCGGAAAAGGGCCCCAAACTAGGTTTCTCATAAAATGAGCCGCATTCCTAGTGGAATGCGGCTCTTCTTTTTCGTGATTGACAAGACGTATGAAATCATTAGAATATTCGCATCAATTAGCCGTATGTGTGGAATTTTTGGATACATAGGCAGACGCAGCGATGCAGGAATTCTTGTGGTCGAGGGACTGAAGAATTTGGAGTACAGAGGGTACGATTCTTGGGGTGTTGCTCGTAAAACAGGAAACAGTGCAGTGATCAATAAAGATACAGGGAAGATCAGCGCTGTAGATGCGAAACAATTTGACGGTACGTGTCACATGGCTATAGCGCATACACGATGGGCAACCCATGGAGGAGTCACTACCAAAAATGCCCATCCACATACCAATAGCGAAGGAACTATTGTTGTCGTACATAACGGTATTATCGAAAACTACCAAGAGCTCCGCAAAGAACTAGAGTCAAAGGGGCACACCTTTGTCAGTGAAACGGACACAGAAATCATTCCGCATGTCATAGAAGAGGAAATGAAATCTGCAACAGACTTTGCGAGTGCCGTTCGGTCTGCCTGTGCAAAGTTTCAAGGACGATATGGAATATTGGCATTCCATACAGAAAGCAATGTTTTGGTCGCTACACGGACAGGCTCTCCGCTGATTGTTGGTGTATCAAAAGAGGACGGTTACTTTATTGCATCGGATATCCCTGCATTCATGGATCACACAAAAATAGTGCAATACTTGGATGACGGAGAAATGCTCGTCACAGATGGAAAAACCATTCTATTTACAGACCTTGTCACAGGAGAAGAAAAGCCTAAAAGAGAAATAGCGATCACATGGTCCGTCGAAGAAGCGCAAAAGGGAGAGTTTGCGCACTTTATGCTGAAAGAAATCATGGAACAAAAAGACAGCATCGCCAGAGCAGTAAACCAAGATGAAGAACAGATCCGCACTATTGCCAATGCCATCAAAAATGCACAAGGGACATTCCTTGTCGGATGCGGGACCGCGCACAAAGCCTGCATGGCCGCCGAGTATTTTTTCTCTGTAGTTGCAGAGCATCACGTGAATGTCACTTCCGCGGGAGAATTTAAAGTACATCATCATTTCTTAAAGCCTGAAAGCTTGGTAATTGTCGTATCCCAAAGCGGGGAAACCGCAGACGTTTTGGAGGCAATGAAGATCGCAAAAGAAAAAGGATCCAAGGTACTGGCCATTGTAAACAATGAAGGATCTACCATACACAGGGAGGCAGACTACACATTGCTCATCAATGCAGGACCAGAGCGTGCCGTTGCATCTACCAAGGCACTCACGGGGCAAATGGCTGTTTTGCTGATGATTGCATACGCCATGAAAGAAAAATTGCATGACGGAAAAACACTGCTCATGGAAACTGCCGCGCAGATCAATGACATGTTAAACCCACGGTACATTCAGCATATTGAATCCCTTGCAGAAAAAATTCAGAACCATGAGAACCTCTACATCATCGGGAAAAGCTGGAACTATCCTATGGCGTTGGAAAGTGCTATTAAGATCCAAGAAGTATCGTACATTCACGCGGAAGGCTTTGCAGGGTCAGAGCTGAAACACGGGCCCATCGCCCTTATAGAGGAGGGGACTCCGTGTATTTCCCTTATTGGAAATGACGAAGTAACCCAAGATATCATCAGCAATACCATCGAACTGAAAAGCAGAGGAGCAATGACCATAGGGATCGCCCCGCAAAACAACGACGCATTTATAGAATGGATCAAAGTACCAGACGCAGGGTCTGCTCAGGCCATTATCAATATCATCCCTATCCAAGTCCTTAGCTACTTCCTTGCAGTAAAAAGGGGAATGGACCCAGACATGCCACGAAATCTCGCAAAGAGTGTAACGGTGAAGTAAGTGGAGAACGGAAAGTGGAAAGTGGAAAAAGACATTGTATAATATTGACTATATAAAGAAATAGTTATTAAATAACCAATGGATGAAAACACTCGTTCGTTTACAGCATCAAAATCAGTTACTGAAATTATTTCATATACTCAAATTAAGCAAAGGAAAGAATCATGGACAACGATATTATTATGTTTAATCATAAGAAAGAAACGAGAGACAGTGATAAAAAAGTCACATCATTCCACTTTCCAACTTTTGGAAAAACACTGAGATTAACCTCTGATCCAGAGAAGGATACAGTAGTAACTGTGACAAGAGGAACAGTGGAGATTGTCACTGATGACGCATCCTTTAAAGTTTCACAGAATGAAATTCATATCATTCAAAAAGGGGAGAATGGTTATAATATTACTTCTAAGTGTGATACTGAAGATTTTGCTGGAGAAAATAGACTCACATCTATTGTACTAGTAACCTGAAAAATGATGCAGAACGAATAATGCAGGATATCCAAATTTGGATATCCTGCTTTTTGGTGAATGATTATTCACCTGTGCGTGGCACTTCATAATCAGGAGCATTTATGCGATCTGTAGAGTCTTTAAAATTTTGATCTCTACGTTCCATACGTTGCTTTTCTTCATAAAGAGCTCCACCTTCTTTTCTTCTTCTCTCTTCCCATATGGTTTCACCGGACATGAGACACCTCTTTCTAGAAAAATGATTTAAAGTACCGAACGAGTATGACTATACAATAATTTCTACTCTTCCGTTGGAGGAATCCCGTAGTAATCAAAGAGGAAGCTAGCCACCTCTTTAAAGACTGGAGCACCAGATTCAGAACCGAAATCCACAGCCCTTGGCCTGTCAAACTTGATCAACAACACAAACTTCGCATGACTTGCAGGAGCGTATCCTGCAAAAGAAGTAACAGAAGACCCTGTTCCTGTTTCATATTTTCCACCTGGACCCGCAATCTGTGACGTTCCCGTTTTTCCAGCAATGGGGTACCCAGGAACTTTCGCACTTTTACCATACCCATTGCTCACTACAGAAGTAAGCATGGCAGAAATAGTATCTGATGTTTCTTTCGTAATCACTTGGTCGATAACAGTGGTTTTTGTTTTTATCTCTGTTCCATTACTTTTGATGACAGTGTCAATAATAGTCGGCCGAATAAGCTTTCCGCCATTAGCAAGGGCAGACCACCCTGTAATCACCTGAAGAGGAGTAGCAGATATTCCCTGCCCATACGCAGCAGTGGCAAGCAGTGCCTTACTCCATTGCATCCACGGTAGGATTTCACCTGGCAACTCATCTTCTAGCTCTACACCAGTAATCTTTCCAAACCCAAAACGTTCAATCATACGATGAAACAACTTCTTTCCCAGTTTCATAGAAACTGAAGTCATACAGGTGTTGATAGAAAATTCCAGACAATTCACCATATTTACGTCTCCAAAACGGGCATTAAGAGCATTTTTAATAGTGTATTCATCCACTTTAACTGTTCCGGTATCTTCATATTCATCTTCTGGACTGACTTCTCCTTGGTCTATAGCAATGGCCATAGTGATAGGCTTGAACACAGATCCTGGTTCATAAATTTCTTGAATCGTACGATTCAAATATGCACCAACACCAATGACATTGGTATATTTTAACCAGAAGTCTGGCCTGTCTGTAGGAAAGATCTCTATGCGATTGTTCTCACCTATATACAGATAATACCGCATGATGTCTTCCAAATTATACATAGACTCTATTTCTGTTAGGGCATCGTGTGTTTTTTCACTCAACTCCATTCGCCCATCTTCCGAGTAGAGATCTTTCAGAAACATTTTTACGACAAATTGATTGGTCACAGGGTGATAGATTTCTACAACAATGCTGTTTTGCTTCCCCTCATCCAAATAGATTGGTTCTTTATTATACACAGTACCGTAGTTATTACTGTCAAATGTTGGTGCATTGACCATAGCAATAATTCTTCCAGTAAAAGGATCCATCACGATAGCCTGTCCAGAATTTGCCTCGAACCGCTTTACAGCATCATCCATAATCTCTTCTACTTTTTTTTGCACAAAACGATCAATGGTCAATACGACACTATCTCCGTCTCGTGCATCCACAATAGTCTGATCTGCCGTAAGAATCTGACCACCTTCTAGATCCGAAACCGTACTAATCAATCCTTCTTGTCCACGTAATTCCAGATTAAAGGTTCGCTCTATTCCGTATTGGGGTTCCTGTTGTGCGTTCAAAAATCCCACAACATTCGACGCTACTCGTCCATCGGGATAATACCGCCAGTGCTCTGGGATCAGCGCTACACTGCGCATAGGATCTTTGATATTTTGCGCTTCAGTTCGAGAGGCAGCATTAGATTTTTTTTGATTCGTTTCTTGGAAAGAAGAAGATTTAAGCTCTCGAATTTTCAAGGACAACTCTGGTGGTAATTTATTCATAATTGGAACATAACGCAACGGGCGAGAGCGAAGGATTCTACGAATCACCAGATCATCCATATCCACAAACGGTTCTAGTTGTCTCGCTGTACTTGCAATTTTTGTTGCAGCAATCTCTTCGGGATTCGCAAAAATTATACGTGTGGATTCCACGACATACACACCACCAAGTCCTAGCTTTCGCACTTCATTCATCTGAATTTTCGTAGCGCCATACACCAAAGGAACAAACGTCACGCGTTTTTCCGAAATGCGCTTTTCAATGTCATTAGCAAATGATCTACGAACATCCTCGATATCCGGCATCGATTCCATTGCAACGGCTGGAAGTCCGTCAGACATCGGCTCTAAAAGTGCACCGGATTGCAAATGAGCTATACGTTCTGTTGGGTCAAATGCCGCTGCATAAAACTGAGAAAGCTCTGTAGGACATTCTTTGTTTCCTGTGCTGCAAAATGCATGAAATTCATCAGTCAACAATACATGAGACAGCTCCGAAGCCAAGTATGTGGGTTGGTCTGTAATCAAGGGATCTACATAGATCATATCCAATGTCGTATTGGTTGCTAAAATACTCGTTTCATTCGTCTTACTATTTCTGGAATAAATAACTCCGCGTTTTGCAGGAAGAACAACACCGCCATAATGTTGCGATTGTGCTTGGGATCGATAGTCTGATCCTTTTACTACTTGGAGTTCCAACAAACGAGAAATCACAATCAACAAAGCGAGAAGAAGGGCTCCATGTACAATAAAAATACGCTGTTGCGTCAGACGTTTTCTCTGCGTTTCGGAAAGTGAATAGGATTTGATGGCCATGGAGAGCCGTATAGTACACCAATCTATAGCATAAAGTAAGAATAGCCCCTCGGCCTGTTTTATGGTATAATGTTTAGATGGAAACAAACATCCAATGGGATACCCTCGACGGCCCAAAATTACAAGAATCCCTGCAGAAATACTGTACGGAAAAGGGGATATCTGACATTCACTTTGCACCAGAAAAATCAAACGTACGTTTACAAATACGTTTACATGGAATACTGGAACAAATCGGATTGCTTTCGCATACGACATACGATGATTTTGTACGACAGATTAAATTTTTAAGTAAAATGAAGCTTAATCTGACCAATATTCCTCAAGATGGACATTACACGTTTGATATTACAGATCGCACAGTCAATGTACGTGTGGCCAGTATCCCTACACGATTCGGAGAAAAATTTACCTTGCGTATTTTAGACCCCCAAAAAGGAATCGTTCCATTGGGAGAACTAGGATTTCCAAAAGAAATTCATGAAAAACTCGATGAGATTGCCCAACTTCCAAACGGTATTTTTCTCATTACAGGTCCGACAGGATCGGGTAAAACAACAACACTCTATGCATTGCTCAATACCATTGTTGGTAAAGAGCGAAGCATTATCACCCTAGAAGATCCTGTAGAATACGAACTCCCTGGTGTCGTACAAAGTCAGGTAGATGCCGAGCATGACTATACGTTTTCCACGGGTCTACGATCCATACTGCGACACGACCCCGATGTGATCTTGGTAGGAGAAATCCGTGACTACGAAACAGCACAAACTGCTATCGACGCAGCCCTTACAGGACACCTTGTTCTTTCTACGTTGCATACGAACTCCGCAATCGAAGCCATTCCCAGACTGTTGTCTATGGGGGTAAGTCCATACACGTTTGGGCCTGCTCTGCGTGCAGTGCTCGCACAACGACTAGTACGAACCGTTACAGATGAATGCAAGGGAAATGCAAAGTGTGACCCTGCCAACAACAACACCTACGACGGACGTATGGCATTACCAGAACTTCTTGTTGTTACCCCTTCTATTCGTCAAATGATTCTCGAAAACGAGAGTGCAGGACCACTTCTCGAACAAGCAAAAAAAGAAGGATATAAAACGATGCAAGACTGGGGGAAAGAATTCGTAGACAACGGTGACACCACACAATCAGAAATTATGAGGGTGACAATGTAAAGAGTATGACTTGACCTACAAACTAGGCACTGGCAGTATTTATATATGAAAAAAACACCTGAAATCGAAACATTTCTCACAGGTATCGAAAAACATGATTCGGCTGAATTAAAAGAAGTATGTGTAAAAGTTATAGATGAAATGCCAGAAGATGAAGTTTTCAATACCTTTATCGTACGTACAAAAGCACGCACTATTCTCATGCAACCTGCCCTACAAGTCGCAACAGCACAAAGTAACGAGCCATTCAATCCTTCCATCGATTAAATACTTGCAGTATTCTCTATCAGTGCAAGCTGAATGCATGCACACCGCCTTACAACAATTGATAAAATTATAGCACGATTGTAACAAGTGGAATAAGATTCCACATGACTTGCGTTAACAGAGTGTTTTTGCGTATCATCACCCTCCTATGACACAACGACGTCATCGAAGCAGGCGCAATGCTATTCCGTCAAAAGAACGGAATGCTCGTATTCGAAAACTGATCAGCTTGGGCATCCTTCTTCTCGCTTTATATATCATTGGAAACAAAACACTAGCATTCTTTGGAGTAGGGAACGCCATTCGAAGCACAGCAACTATTTTGAATGTTGAAAACGGAGGAGTGATTAATGTATCTGTTGATGGCGGCCCACTGAAAACTGCAGAGAATGAACTAAAACTCTATGCGGGAGACACCATTGTCTCTAGCCCACGAAATAATGCAACATTGTCATTTTTCGATGGAAGTAGCATGCGACTAGACGAAAGTACGCAAGTCCATATAGCGCAAAGTCTAGAGGGAGAAGAGTCTTCTCTTATTACTATAGAACTGGAAGAAGGAACCGTTTGGGCATCAACACCGAAACTATCCGTATATTCTGGTTCTACAATACGAACTATTGTGAGCCCATATATCAGTGCAGTCATTCCATCTCAAGTAGAGATGGTAATGAAGCCACGTTCTGTAACAGTTTTTTCTGCAGATGGTTTGGGCCTAGAGCTGACAATTGCTGGAAATAAGCAAAAAATAATGATAGGAGAAGGGCAACAGTTTACTCTTCCTGTTGGAGGAGAGAGTGCAGTAGACTTATATACGTATCGGAGTCCGATGGATACCGCACAACTACAATCAGCGTTTGTAGAAGAGAGTCGCGCTCTGTATACATCTACAAAAAACTCCAGTGGTACTGGCGTCACAATTCCTACAACAGAACCAAAAAATGATATAGCTCTTACAGTTATAAATCCTATCGATGGCAGTACCATTCAAAGTACTGTGGTCAAAGTAAGCGGAACAATCAATGATAAAGTAGAACGAGTACGGATCAATGGTTATTTGGCCAATATAGACAAAGCTGTAGGAACCTTCGAGCAAGAGCTCGTCCTTCCTGACGAGGATGAAATCAGTATCGCTATAGAAGCCGTAGACGCACAAGGAGAAGTAATAGGAGAAGCCATCCGTAAAGTGTCTCGAGACCGAAAACCACCAGAACCACCAGTGATTAGCAGTCCTGCAGGAAATGGTGAAACATACCTCACTACAAATAGTGAAATAGAGATTTCTGGAACTGCCCCAAATGATGCAGTGGGAATAGAAGTCAACGGATACAGACTACAACTCTTTAGCCCAGGTGACACAAGGTGGTCTTACTTAGCAAACACGAAATTCAGTAACTTCGTCGTAGGAGAAAATGTCTTTGAAGTCGTCGCTATCAACCGCGGAGGATACCGCAGTGATCCCGCAAAGATCACCGTTATCCTTGGAAACGGACAAGAGGGAGTAGTTACAGGAGCATCCACAGGTACCCTGATACCAACAACACCACACACAGTGGAAGAAACAACCCTTCCGTCCAATACACCACTGATGCCGGGGACTATTTCTATCTTTGGACCACAACAAGGTACAGAATATACAGCAACAAAAGCAGAATTCTTGATAGAGGGAAACATCCCCAAAGAAGTCGCTTCTGTATGGGTAAATGGATACAATTTACGACTCTACGAAAAAGGGAAAGGGTTCTTCAACTACATTGCCAGCGTAGAGCTGGGAACCCTGCAACGTGGTCGCAACGTTTACCGTATTACAACGCGTGACGATGCAGGAAAACTGTTAGACGAAATGAATTATATTGTGAACTTTACGCCAGGGAGATAATTACAACAAATCCAAAGCTTTCTTTGTATGTAAAAATGTTTCAGGCAAAGGAGCCTCTACCGTATGTTCGCTATTATCAGCAGGAGAGGTAAATATAATTTGCTCTGCATGAAGACAGAGGTTTGCAACAGCATATTGCTTTGTAAGCGATGTACTCTTTTGAGAAAAATATGCATCATCACCAAGAATAGGATGACCAATGGAAGACAAATGCACACGGATCTGATGCGTACGACCTGTATGAAGGTCGCAACGTACAAGAGAGGCGTCATGCACATGATCCAGAACATGATACGTGGTTAGTGCTTCACGACTGGTAGACGTTTTCAACGCAGACATTTTTGTACGGTCGGTCGCATTTCGTCCGATAGGTGCATCTATGGTAGCCGTTGCATGCTCTGGCACACCTGCAACAATAGCTAGATAGAACTTCTTTACCGTACGCTTCTGAAACTGTTTCTGCAGATCGATATAACTGTTGTAATTTTTTGCAACACAAATACATCCAGTGGTGGGCTTATCCAGACGATGAACAAGAACAGCATCTGCAGAAAAGGGGATTCCCTTTTCCTCAAAAAGAAAACGTATACCACTGAGTAGTGTCTTTTCCGTGGCATCCATGGAATGACCTGGGTGCACAGAGATCCCTGAGGGTTTATTGATCACCATAACGGCATCGTCTTCAAAGAGGACTTCCAAATGCATATCGATAGAATCTATATCTGCTGATTCTGTATGCTCATGTAATTTTGTTTCATCAAAATTCACAGAATCACCTGCCTCTAGTATAAAAGCCGTTTTCTTAATCATCTTTGCATTCACTGTTACAAAGCCATTTTTAATCAGTTTTTGGATCTTACTTCGTGAAAACTGATCATCCTGCCCTACGATTGCACTATCCAGTCTGCCGTTCTCTTGTGCGATGAATTTCATGAATGAACTATACAGCAGATATGCAAAAAACTGCATATTCCTCCAAGAGAATCTTTGCTATCCTTGCAGTATGTCCGACAAATCAGAAATCCTTACCAGAGCCGTAGAAGAAGTAGTCCCACCAGAATTGGGAGCTAAAAAGCTTAAATCAGGAAAGAAATTACGTGTATATCTTGGTATTGATCCAACAGGATCTCATCTGCATCTGGGTCATGCCGTACCACTCCGCAAACTACAAGAATTTGCTAATGCAGGACATGAGGTTATTTTTCTTATCGGAAGTTATACAGCAATGATCGGCGATCCAACTGGAAGAGACATTATGAGAGCACCGCTGACCAAAGAACAAATTAAAAAGAACTTTAAAACATACAAGAAGCAAGCATCGAAAATTCTTGATTTTTCAAAAATTAAAATTCGATATAACGACAAATGGCTCGGAAAACTGACTGGCAGAGACATTATGGAGATCTCCAGTCACTTCACCGTTCAGCAAATGCTACAAAGGGATATGTTCAAAAAGCGTATGGCAAAAGGAGAAGACCTGAGCCCAACGGAATTTATGTATCCTCTTATGCAAGGTTATGACTCTGTCATTCTTGACGTTGATTGTGAAATTGGCGGCAATGATCAGCTCTTCAATATGCTCTGTGGTCGAAAGCTACAAAAGGCTTACGGAAAGCGTGATAAATTTGTCCTAACAACCAAGCTTATTGAAGGAACAGATGGACGTAAAATGAGCAAAAGTTACGATAACTGCATCTATCTGGACGACGCACCAAGTGACATGTTCGGGAAAGTTATGTCTGCCAAAGATGAACTTATGGAAACGTACTTTGAATGTTGTACAGATGTGCCTGACAAAGAAGTCAAAAAGATACTTGCAGGAAACCCACGAGATGCAAAAATCCGCCTCGCAAAGGAAATTGTCACCCTGTATCACAGCGCAAAAGAGGCAGACAAAGCCATCGCAGAATTTGAAAATATCTTTAGTAAAGGAGGAGTACCCGACGATATGCCAGAAGTAAAAGTGAAGAAAGGGGGCTTGTTGCTAGACGTCCTCGTCTCCCAAAAGCTGATTGCATCCAAATCCGAAGGTCGTAGACTCCTAGAGCAAGGAGGAATCAAAAAAGACGATACTCCCGTCAAAGAGATCGATGCTAAAGCAGAGAAGGGGGTTTATAAGATTGGCAAGAGGAAGTTTGTAAGGATTAATCTCTAACCTCACCCCCAACCCCTCTCCTTCCGTCCCGCTCCCTGCCTACCGGCAGGCAGGTCCTTGCCAGGAGAGGGGAGCTTCGTTGATCTTCAATAGAACATCAGAAAGATTATTCATGACTTGTTCAT
>Ga0222634_1000119_pt1 | contig 45907 bp, 50 predicted proteins | sample AntAcemetageno50_FD_179807 | JGI IMG/M metagenome (GOLD analysis project Ga0222634, IMG submission 179807) | Saline water microbial communities from Ace Lake, Antarctica - #50 | ecosystem: Environmental > Aquatic > Non-marine Saline and Alkaline > Saline | place: Antarctica: Ace Lake | collected... | reverse complement strand
GATTAGGGCGATTCCACGCCGCGTCTGTGTGGTCAGCGGACAAAAGAGGCTTGAAGCACTGAGGGGAGCACTAGAAGCCCACGTCATCACCGACCTCATCATTGATGAAACAACTGCGAGAGCTCTTCTCGGCACAGCGCAAAAAACGACCTGACTCGGCGAAAAGCACGCCGGTGAAGTAACGCAACGGGTTCCGACTCGCACGATAAACTGATGCTGTCGGCATCGAACAGGCGCAGCGGGAAACTCTGATTGTCAGCTGCGGAAGCCGACACAATCTGCGAGAAAGTTTGAGATGACTATGGCGATGTCCGTCACGAATCCCTCCACAGGAGTCGTAGAAAAGGAGTACCCCGAAGACACCGCTGCCGTCGTTGAGGCGAAGATAGCCCTCGCTCAATCTGCGCACGAGTCCCTGCGCAGCGAGTCTTTTGCCCAGCGCGCCTTGTGGATGCTCGCCTCAGCAGACCTTATGGAATCGGAGGTTTCCAGCCTCGCGCCAATGATGGTTCGGGAGATGGGCAAGCCCATCACACAGGCAGAGGCTGAAGTTCTCAAGTGCGTCAAATGCATGCGTTTCTACGCAGCCAAAGCCGAAGGGTTCCTTTCTGCCGAGCCACTAGCTGACCCCAGCAGCGTGAACGCGAGCGCTGCCTTTACGACCTACCAGCCCCTCGGCGTCATCCTCGCTGTGATGCCCTGGAATTACCCGCTATGGCAGGTCATGCGCTTTGCTGCCCCAGCCCTGATGGCCGGGAACACTGGGGTCTTGAAGCACGCCTCCAACGTGCCCGAATCTGCCCTCTACCTTCACACCCTTTTCACCCGGGGAGGTTTCCCCGAAGGCGCCTTTGGGACGCTCATGATCGGTGCCAGTGGCGTCAACGCTGTTATTGATGACTGGCGCGTCAAGGCGGTCACATTGACCGGTTCCGAGCCTGCGGGGCGTGCGGTTGCGGAGAGAGCGGGACGCCAGATCAAGAAGTCAGTGATGGAGCTGGGCGGATCCGACGCGTTTGTGGTGATGTCCACGGCGGATATCGCGCAGTCCGCCAAAGTCGCCGTGACGGCGCGGGTCAATAACAATGGCCAATCCTGCATCGCCGGGAAGCGGTTCATCATCCATGAAAGTGTTTACGATGCGTGGGTTTCGGCCTTCGTTGCGGAAATGGCTTTGTTGGTAATGGGTGACCCCATGGATCCAGCCACCCAGGTGGGTCCGCTGGCCACCCAGAATGGCCAACGGGATATTTCTGCCCTGGTCGAGGACGCAAAGGGAAAAGGCGCCACCATCCTCTTAGGTGGCGAACTACCCTCTGGCCCCGGATACTTCTATCCCCCTACCATCATCGCTGACCTCACCCCGGCCATGCGGATGACGATGGAGGAAGCCTTTGGTCCCTTGGCGAGTGTGTATCGGGTCTCCAGTAAAGAAGAAGCGATAGAGATTGCCAACCAAACGACCTTCGGCCTGAGCTCCGCCATCTGGAGTCAGGATGCGGACGAGCAGAAGTTCTTCACCAGCGAGCTCGACGCGGGTGCTGTGTTCATCAACGGAATGACCATTTCCTACCCGGAGCTCGCCTTTGGTGGCGTTAAAGATTCAGGCTTTGGGCGGGAACTTGGTGCCCCAGGAATCAGGGAATTCACCAATATGAAAACTATCTGGCAGGCCTAGACGGCTTCTGCCTGTGGGTTTTCGAGCGCTTCGGCACTCACTTTGGTCGGCTGCAACCACAACACGATCATCACGATGGTTCCCAAGCCCAGAGCGAGCCCGATAAAGATCAAACCCCACGCAAGACCGGCGTCGCGCAGACGGCGAACCCCGACGGCGAGGTAGGGCAGCAGGGTGGCAAAAAACCAGACCGCCCCAAACGCGTCGCCAAGAGCTCCAAACACGAGGGAACCGAGCACCAGGAAAAGGTTGAACCACCAGAACTCGGATCGCGAGGCAACCCCTGTGAAGTCGGCGTACTTGCGCAGTCCTGTGGCGATGGCGGTACCAAAACTCATGATGTGGATCCCTCTGTGTTGAATACACCAGGCTACCAGGCAACCCTTGGAGAGCGGATACGGTGGGGGGATGGTTGCCGAACATTACTTCACGAGTAACCCCAACAGTCCGTTGCGCGTAAGTGAACATGAGCTCGTTCATCGGGGTCACCGGGTGGCATTGACCAGTGCTAGTGGCACTTTTAGTCCAGGATCTCTCGACACCGGCACCGCTCAGCTCCTCAAATACGCCCCCCCTCCCCCGCAGCAGGGCACCTTTTTAGACCTTGGCTGCGGCTGGGGACCACTCACGATGGCTCTGGCGCTGGAAAGCCCCCAGGCATCTATCTGGGGCATCGATGTTAACGAACGAGCCCTGCAGTCGACCAAGGCCAATGCCGAGGCCCTCGGCCTTTCCCATGTCGCCACCTCGCTACCGGAGAATGTGCCAGCTGATATCGCTTTTGACCTCCTATGGTCCAACCCGCCCATCAAAGTAGGGAAAAAAACACTTCACCGCATACTTTCGACCTGGTTACCAAGGCTCACCCCCCAGGGTGAAGCGTGGCTTGTGGTGGCCAAAAAACTTGGCGGAGACTCCCTGCAGGCTTGGATTAGCGCGGGTAACGCCGGTGATTTCAACGCGGAGCGCGCGGAAACCTCAAAGGGTTACCGCATTATCCGAGTGACGCGGTCCTAGATCTCCACAACCGCGGAATACACCAGCGTGGCTGGGCCCGACAGGCTGACGTGTTCGCCCTCTTCCGTGGGAAACATCCGCACACCGAGCGTGCCGCCGGGGACTTCTACCCGCCAGTGATGGGGGGCTCCTTCCCCCGCCCAGTGCCTGGTCGCCAAAGCTGCAGCCATCGCTCCCGTGCCACACGACTGGGTCTCGCCCACACCTCGCTCGTGGACACGCATCGAAATCACTCCGACGCCATCAACCACCATCGGGTCAGCGGGCACGACGAACTCAACGTTCGCGCCCTCTGGGGGCGCGGGTTCCACGACGGGCGCGATCGACAAATCGAGCGCCTGAAGCTCTTCCTTGGATGCGAGTGCCACCACCACATGAGGATTAGGGACAGTAATCGAGATGCCTGGCCGGGGAACATCGAGGCCCCGGGCTGACACCACAACGTCGCCCTCTCTGAATTTCCAACGACCCATATCAACCTGGTAGGTGCCTTTGGGGCTCCCCGCCACCTCGACGATTCCCGCCCTCGTAGCAATCGGCAAGGTGCTTCCTGGCGTGAGCTCGGCCAAACCCTCAGCGAGCAAGAATTCTGTGAAGACACGAACGCCGTTGCCACACATTTCAGCTTTCGATCCATCGGCATTGCGATAGTCCATAAACCACTTAGCATCAGGTTCTTCCCTAAGCAGGTGCGCCACTTCGGGGGATGATTTCGTCAACACCGCTCGAATCACCCCGTCGGCGCCCAACCCCACGTGCCGATCTGCCAAAAACCGGAATTGTGCATCGGTGGGCTCGCCTGACCCGTCGGGGTCAGCAAAGAGCACAAAGTCGTTCCCGGTGCCGTGGCCTTTGGTCACGGCCAAGGACCGCGGGGTGGAATTCTTCACTTCTTCAGCCTACGCGAGAGCGCTCAACACCAGAGAGGCTGCATCCGTCACTCTGCGGTCGTCTTCGCTGCCCAGCCACGTGATGGAGTCATCTCTTCTAAACCAGGACACTTGCCGCCTTGCATAGCGCCTGGTGAGAGCCTGGGTGTTCTCAATGGCTTCACTTTCACTCATCTCGCCATCAAGGATGGCGAGAGCTTGGTGGTAACCGATGGCTTTCGAGGCGGTGACACCCTCTCTCAACCCCTCGGATACGAGCAACCGCGCTTCCTCGACTAGGCCCTGCCGCCACATTCCCTCCACGCGGTCATCCAATCGGGGTGTGAGCGCATCGCGCTCAGTGTGCAGGCCCAACGCCACCAGGTTTTCTTGCCACCGATGACGTTGCGCATCCAACCCCGCTCCGAAGGGTTTCCCCGTGAGCATCACCACCTCCAAAGCCCGAATCAGACGTCTCGAATTTCTGGAATCAATGGCCACGGCAGCAAGGGGGTCCTGCTCGGCAAGCTCTCGAACCAGGGCTTCGCGGCCTTCCACTTCGAGCCTTTTTTCTAAACGTTCCCGAAGCGCTGGGTCGGTGCCGGGAAATTCAAACTCGTAAATCACCGAGGACACATAGAGCCCAGACCCACCCACCAGCAGCGGAATCACACCGGCGGATTGCAGGGAGCCAATCGTTGCTCGAGCCAGGCTCTGATACTCCGCAACGCTGGCTTCTTTCTGCACATCCCAGACATCGAGAAGGTGGTGGGCAATTCCTCGCCGCTGGTCACTCGGAAGCTTTGCCGTGCCAATATCCATCCCCTGATAGAGCTGCATCGCATCGGCGTTGATGATTTCTGCTCGATGTCCCTGTGTCGCCAATGCCTCAACCAGATCGAGGGCGAAGTCGCTCTTTCCCGTCCCGGTGGCTCCCACCACGGCAACGATGGGGCACAAGGAAGCGCCAAGGGGCTCAGCGAGCTGAGCCGTCATGGCGTGGGTGCAGAAGTTTTGAGAGTGGGCATTCCCAGGCTCACGCCCGTGGAAATAGCACCTGGTGTGGGAGCACCACAGCTTTCTGCTTGCCAACGATCCCACGCGTCGCCAGCTCTGGTTTTGCGAAGAGAGAAAGTGTCAGCGGGGCCATCCGCTAAAAGAAAGTAGGGCTTGCCCTCGGTAACCACGGTTGTGGCGACATCTCCCGGGCGAGGGGCTGCGTGCCCTGCGGGCAAGGTGAAGTGAACAAGGCGGCCATCTTTCGCGCGCCCTGAAAGGCGGTCTGTGGCAAAACCTTTGCGACCGGTGTCATTGGCCACCACGACCTCCACGAAGGTCCCCACCAGTTCTTTATTGAGCTCCCAGGACATATCGTCTTGGAGAGCCATGAGGCGCTCAAAGCGTTCCTGAACAATCTCTTTGGGGATTTGGTCAGGCATCTCTGCCGCTGGAGTCCCGGGCCTTATCGAGTATTGGAACGTGTATGCCTGGGAGAATCGGGCTTGCCGAACCATGTCCAGAGTGTCCTCGAAGTCAGCGTCAGTTTCACCGGGGAACCCCACGATGATGTCGGTGGTGATCGCGGCTTCGGGGATCAGGTCCCTTACTCGCTCCACAATTCCTAAAAACTTGTCTCGCCGATAGCTTCGACGCATAGCCTTCAGAACGGCATTGGAGCCTGATTGAAGCGGCATATGGAGCTGGGGCATCACGACGTCGGTTTCCGCCATTGCTTCGATGACATCGTCAGTGAAGGCCGCTGGGTGGGGGCTCGTGAACCTCACCCGCTCCAATCCTTCAATGCCTGCGGTGGCGCGCAAAAGCTTGCCAAAAGCGAGACGGTCGCCGAACTCAACACCGTAGGTGTTGACGTTTTGTCCTAACAGGGTGATTTCGATCGCACCGTCGTCCACCAGGGCTTTCACCTCGGATAACACATCGCCGGGGCGCCGGTCTTTTTCCTTCCCACGAAGGCTTGGCACGATACAGAAAGTGCAGGAGTTATTACATCCGACCGAGATGGAGACCCATCCGGAATAACTTGACTCTCGCTTACTGGGCAGCGCTGAGGGGAAAGTCTCCAGGGCCTCGAGTATTTCTACCTCCGCCTTCTGGTTATGACGGGACCGTTCCAGCAGCGCTGGGAGTGACCCCATGTTGTGTGTGCCAAACACCACATCAACATAGGGGGCGCGCTCCACAATGGTGGACTGATCCTTTTGGGCCAAACAGCCCCCAACGGCGATTTGCATGCCCGGGTTGTCGCGTTTGATGGAGGCCAACTGACCAAGATTCCCATAGAGACGGTTATCGGCGTTCTCTCGCACGGCGCAGGTGTTAATCACGACCACGTCGGCAATGTCCTCGGGGTTCGCAAGAGAATACCCCGCTGCTTCCAGCGATCCGGACATGCGCTCGGAATCGTGGACATTCATTTGGCAGCCGTACGTCCGCACTTCATACGTTCGCTGATGAGCGGTATCCAGTGAGGCGATATCACGCGCAAGTGCCTTGCGCGTATCGGCCTCATCCATCATCGTCACTTCCCCAGTCTAGGCAGTGCCACCCTGTGGGCAACCATGACCAATCGCCGAGAAATCCCTACTATGGGAACACCTTCATTTACCCCAAGGAGCATGAGTGGCAAACACCCCGGGTAATCCGCCTGCCATCGACGCACTCCTGACTGGCTGGGAGCGAGGCCTCCCCCAAGGGTCTCTGCGTGCCTGGGGGACAACCGCCGAGGGGGACACTCTCTTTTCGCATCACGACCCTTCGCTGCCCCTCCCACTGATGGGTGTAAGCCGCATGGTGACACTGGCAATGGTGTTGAGGGACATTGATAGGGGCGCTCTCGCACGAGATATGCCCATTAGCGACGTTTTACCCCAGAGCATGACCTCTGGCCTCTGTGTGGTGAAGGGAAAGGACTACAGCGACACCATCACGGTGGGCCACTTGCTGGCCCATCAATCGGGTATCGCCGACCACTTTGACCCACCGGGGAAAAACATCCGCTCCATGGCCTCCCAGGTGCGGACTAAAGACCGTGCCTGGAGCACTGCGGAAGCGTTGGAAATCGCTCGACACTACGCCGGGCTATTCCCGCCCGGCACGAATAAGCGCCCTTCCTTTTCCTCCACCAACTACCTCATCCTCGGCGAGGCGCTGAGGGAGACCACGGGGATGTCACTTGCCGAGCTGGTAAAACTAAGGGTTGCCAGCCCGCTCAACATTCCGACCACCTACCTCTTCGGTCCCGAATACTACGACACGTACTTCACGTATCCGCAGGCAACCTGGGGGGATACGACACTTCGGATTCCCCTTGCCCTTGCCAGCGCCGGCGCTGATGGCGGGATTGTCTCCACGCCCCGAGACGCGGCGGTATTCCTGCGGGGGTTTTGGCAGGGCAAGCTCTTCGACACATCATGGAAGGAGCAGCTAATACAAGCACCCGAAAGCCTGGGCCTCCACGCCTCATCCGGAAAAACTGGCCAGATCATTGCCGAGGCGGGCTTCACCGGAATCGCCGCAGGAATCAACACCACCACAGGCGATGTCGGATTCATCGCCACCCACCAGCGACAGAAGGCAGCCATCCCTCTTCGGCGGTTGGGTCAACTCATGGAGTCAGTCTGAGTTCAACACCCGGTCGAGGGTCGAAAAAACCTCGGAGGACGAGAAGCCCTTCCGCTGCAGGTAGGCAACCAAACGCCGCTTCGTCGTCACCGGATCAAGGTCCCCCATTTTGCGAAGCCGCTCTCGGGCGACATCGTCGAGTTTGGAGACCTCTGCATCCTCATCGAGCTCCGCAAGGGCCCTCGCCAAGCTCCCCGGGTCAAGGTTGCGCTGACGAAGCTTCTGCGCAACGACGGGCTTGGCCATTCCCCGCCTGTTGGCGTAGCGATCCACCAGGTCAATCGCGAGGGCATCGTCGTCAATCAAGCCCGCTTTTTCGAGAGCTTCTACTTCCACTTCGATGACCGCGGTGGGCAGCTCACGCTGACGTAACTTCGCAATTACTTCCGCCCGGGACATGTCTCTCCCAGCCAACGCATGGAGCGAAACGTTGTGGGCGCGACGCTCGAGTTTGGGTGAAGCAGCAACCTCACCTTCCCGATCCTCTGGTGGTGTGGCGCTGGGACCCGGTAGCTCGTTCACCACCGCAGGGAGGGCGCTTTCGTCCTCAGATTCCACGGGGCTCACTCGATGCAGGGGAAACGGGATGATGATTGCATCGCCGTCCCCCTGCACTGCGTGATGAGTCATGCCTAGGCGCCTTGCGCCTTGCGCTCATTGATTTTGTCCTCGAGGGATTCCACCGGCGCCGTTTCTACTTCAACGGGGGCTTCAACGGCGACGACCTTGCCCACTCCCAAAGCGGCAAGAATCTTCCGCTCGATTTCGTTGGCCATTTCCGGGCGCTCGATCAGATACTTTCGAGCGTTTTCCTTACCCTGACCCAGCTGGTCGCCGTCGTAGGTGTACCACGCGCCAGACTTCTTAACGATGTCGTGCTCGACGCCAAAGTCGATCAGGCTACCCTCGCGGGAGATTCCGGTGCCGTAGAGGATGTCAAACTCGGCTTGCTTGAATGGTGGCGCCATTTTGTTCTTAACGACTTTGACCCTCGTGCGGTTACCGACAGCGTCGGTACCTTCTTTCAGGGTTTCAATGCGACGAATATCCAGGCGAACCGAAGCGTAGAACTTCAGCGCCTTACCACCGGAGGTGGTTTCTGGACTCCCGAAGAACACACCAATCTTTTCGCGCAACTGGTTGATGAAGATCATCGTGGTTCCGGTTTGATTCAGTCCACCCGTGAGCTTACGCAGTGCTTGAGACATCAGTCGAGCCTGCAGGCCGACGTGGGTATCACCCATATCGCCCTCGATTTCGGCACGGGGTACGAGCGCTGCCACCGAGTCAATGACAACTAAATCGACCGAACCCGAGCGCACCAGCATGTCGGCAATTTCGAGTGCCTGTTCTCCGGTGTCGGGCTGGGAGACCAGCAGCTGGTCGATATCGACCCCTAATGCCTTGGCATATTCGGGATCCAGCGCGTGTTCCGCGTCAATGAAGGCCGCGATTCCGCCGTTGGCCTGCGCGTTCGCGATGGCATGCAAAGTCAGCGTGGTTTTACCCGAGGACTCTGGGCCATAAATTTCGATAATGCGGCCTCGAGGGAGCCCGCCAATGCCAAGCGCAACGTCGAGGGCGATGGAGCCGGTGGGAATGACGGGGACGGGGGGCCGCTCGTCGGAACCCAGTCGCATGACCGATCCTTTTCCAAACTGGCGGTCAATTTGAGCAAGTGCTGTTTCGAGTGATTTCTCGCGTTCAGCGGATGTTGACATGTGGTTCTCCTGTTTTCATTGAATCGGCTGCCTATCGGCTGTCGTCTTCCACACACCCCGTAAGGCGGGTGGTCTCTCGACAAGGCGTGAGAGTCGAGGTGGGGCTAAACCTAGGCCTGAGCCCCGACACAGGATGCCTTGGGATTCAGAACTGGGGATAAAGCCCTTATTCAGCTCTCTGTGGACGACACTAGCGCCATTCGAACGAATATTCGAATGGTTCAGGAGGGCGTGTCGTGAAGGGGCTGGCGCTGACCCACGCCGTGGTGACGCTCACGAGGAACACCCATGGCTTCACACAAAGCTGCCCAGACCTGTTTGGGGGCAACACCATCGTCGAGAGCCGCCTCAGCCGTGTAATGACCCAGGTCTCCTAGGACCAGCTCACGCACCAAAGCTCGACCCTGAGTGTCACCGAACTCGTCGAGAACAGCGAGGAAAAACTCGCTCCTGGTCACTAGCGAACGGAGATGTCCGAATCGAACTGAGCCAAAAGCTCGTCCGGGAGAGTGTCGGGAACAGTGGACGAAGGAACGATCTGCTCAAACATCGAGAGCCGGTCACTCACCTCGAGAAGGATCACCGAGAGAGGAGTATCGAGCGCTTCCGCGATCGAGGCCAAAATTTCACTGGAGGCCTCTTTTTGGCCTCGCTCCACTTCGCTGAGGTAACCCAAAGCAACACTCGCTTTGGAGGAAATCTGGCGCAGAGTCGCACCTTTTTGCTGGCGGAAGTCACGAAGGACATCACCGATTTCGTGTCGCATTAACACCACAGGGCACCTCCTTTACTGTCGCACTACTGATGAATATCTCAACCCTATCCACAACCACCCTGCAATCTGCCCCGAATTTCCTGAGTAGTTGCTGAACGCCTAAGGAAGCGTTTCCGAATCGCGATCGTGCGCCATCGCGTCTTTGAGGGCCTGCAGGGCAGCTCTGGTCGCACCCGCGCGAATCTCTTCCCTGCTGCCCGAGAGCGCCAATTGCCTGACCAGAGTGCCAAGACCCGAGCCCGCCACGGCGATAAAAACGACCCCGGGCAGCTGACCCGACACCGGTTCGGGGTCGGGTCCTGCCACGCCGGTAGTGGCGAGGCCGTAGTCCGTGCCCAATCTTTCTCGCACACCCTCGGCCATTTCGATGGCTACCCGGGCGCTGACGGCACCGTTGCTGGCGAGGTTTCCCGCATCCACACCAAGAAGATCATTTTTCACCAGAGGGTCATACGCGACCACGCTGCCGCGAAACACTCGTGACGCTCCAGCAACGGCGACGAGCTGGGAGGAAACCTCTCCCCCGGTCAACGATTCCGCCACCGACACGGTGGCCCCCAACCTCACTCCGAGGTCGATGATGTCTTCGGCGTCACTCATGAGCAGAAAGCGGGGCTCGTGCGCCCTTGAGGAGGTATTCCACCCCGGTCCACACCGTGACGAGGATGACGACGCCCATCAACACCTGGTTCATCACCAGAACCCACTCGCCCAGAAACACCCAGGAGGGAACGAGCCAGGAGGAGACGGTGACAGATTGCAGGATGGTTTTCAGCTTTCCCCCGCGAGAAGCCGGGATCACCCGATGTCGCAGATGAGCAAAGCGGAACACGGTGATTCCCACTTCCCGCACCACAATCACTGCCACCACCCACCAGGGAAGCTCTGCCACGAGCGCCAGCGCAACGAGCGCCCCGCCAATGAGGACTTTGTCCGCAATCGGGTCCAAAATAATGCCCGAATTTGTTACCAGGTTGCGCCTGCGGGCGAGCGCGCCGTCAACACCATCGGTGGCAATGGCGAGGATAAAGAGTCCTGCTGCCACCCATCGCCAGAGCCCATCATCACCGCCATCGAGAAGTACGAGATAGATGAACAGCGGGGTCAGCAGAATTCGGACCACCGTAATGATGTTGGCGATGTTGGCATTACTCACCGCAGAGTCACCCTCTGCAACTACGCGTCCTCGAAAACCACTAGGTGGTAGAGCTTTGTTCGCTGCCACGAATTACTCCCTGTCGGTGAGCTTCCAGGCGTCTTCGTCGCCCTCGTTTTCCACTTCAGGGTAGCCCTTAGTCATCGCATCAATCGGGTCTTCTTGGTCATGCGCATAGTGGTCCCCGGCAGGTTTGGGGACGGGGAGGTCGGCGCGAGGAATTTCCACCGTGGCTTGGTCCTCAGGCGGTGTGAATACTGGTGGGGTCTCACCGCGGAGCGAAGCCAAAACCTGGGGTAGTTGATCGGCGGTGACGAGAACTTCTCGGGCTTTGGATCCTTCCGAAGGTCCCACAATCGAGCGGGATTCCAAGAGGTCCATCAAACGTCCTGCCTTGGCGAAGCCGACGCGGAGTTTGCGCTGGAGCATGGAGGTGGAGCCAAACTGGGTGTTCACCACGAGCTCAGTGGCCTGCAACAAGACCTCGAGGTCATCGCCAATATCGGCGTCGATGACTGTGCCGCTGGAAGCGGCCTCAGCAACATCGGCGCGGTATTCAGGATTTGCCTGCTGCTTCACGTGGGCCACCACGGCGGCAACTTCTGCTTCGGATACCCACGCGCCCTGAACTCGGTTCGCTTTTCCTGCGCCCTGAGGCAGGAACAAGGCATCACCCTGGCCGATCAACTTGTCAGCCCCTGGCTGGTCCAAAATCACCCGCGAGTCGGTCATGCTGGAGACAGCAAAGGCCAGTCGAGAAGGAATGTTGGCCTTAATAAGTCCGGTCACAACATCAACACTGGGGCGCTGGGTGGCCAGCACCAAGTGGATACCAGAAGCACGCGCCAACTGGGTGATGCGAACAATAGAGTCTTCGACGTCGCGCGGCGCGACCATCATCAGATCCGCAAGCTCATCCACGACAACCAGCAGGTAGGGGTAGGGCCGAAGAACCCGCTCGCTTCCCACCGGCAAGACGATTTCGTTGGCTAATACAGCGCGGTTGAATTCGTCGATGTGTTTGAAGCCAAAGCTTGCGAGATCGTCATAGCGCATGTCCATTTCTTTGACGACCCACTGGAGTGCTTCTGCCGCGCGCTTGGGGCTGGTGATGATGGGGGTAATGAGGTGGGGAACGCCCTGATAGGCAGCAAGCTCCACGCGCTTGGGATCAACCAAGACCATCCGAACTTCAGCAGGTGTTGCTCGCATCAAGACGGAGGTGATCATCGAGTTGATGAAACTTGATTTACCACTTCCGGTCGCTCCGGCCACCAAGAGGTGGGGCATTTTTGCCAGGTTCGCTGCGACAAAACCCCCTTCGACGTCTTTCCCGACCCCGATCACCATCGGGTGAACTTCCTTTTTCGCCACAGCGGAGGACAGCACATCACCCAGTGACACGATTTCCCGGTCGCTGTTGGGAATTTCCACCCCGATAGCCGACTTGCCGGGAATCGGGGACAGGATATTGATTTCATGGGACGCCACCGCGTAGGCGATGTTCTTCGACAACGCCGTGACCCGCTCGACTTTGGTGCCCTGACCCAATTCCACTTCATAGCGAGTCACCGAAGGGCCACGGGTGAAATCAACGACGGTGGCGTTGACATCAAATTGTTCAAACACGCTGGTAATCGAGGCAACGACGGCGTCGTTTGCGGCACTTCGCGACTTGGGTGGGGTGCCGGGCACCAGAACGCTCGCAGCAGGCAACCGGTAGGGCGCTGTCGAGGTCGCCGGCGGGGTGACCGGGGCAGGCGCAGGGGGCTCTGGTTTCGCCGCTGGCTCGGGAGCGCCGGCGATGGGTTGTGTGGCTTGAGCGAGTGCGGCTTCTGCTTTTCTCAGCTGTTCCAACAAATCTTCTTGGCTTTCCACTTCCCCTGTGTCATCTATTGAGGTGCTGACAATGGGGGAATCAAAGGCGTCCTTCTTGTCTTTTTTCCCGCGACGCCACCACGGCATCGAATCGGGGTTGGACATGTCCAGACCCAGGTCGCTGAGCGTCCCAAATTCAGCACCCGGGGTGCTTTCTTCCTTCTTTTTTCTCCCAAGCTCCTCGAGATCAACACCAAAGAGGTAGGCATACGCTTCGCGGGAGCGAGAGGCGATCTTGTTCGGTGGCGTCTTGGTCATGATCAAGAGCGACACCAACAAGAACAGAATCATGACGGGCCAGGCCAGATACACCGTGGCAGCACCGAGCAACACAAAAGGTTCCGCAACCAACCAGCCCAATACCCCCCCGGCTGCGGCAAGTTCAGGGAAGCTAGAGTCTCCAGGCGCTGGTCGGCCCAGAGCCAAATGCGTCATCCCGCTCACCGAGACCAGCAACAAGGCCAACCCGATCGCCACCCGACCATTGCGATAAACACTGGAAGGATTGCGAAAAAGCCAGATGGCAAGCGCGATCAAGATCACCGGGAGGGCGAACGCGAGGCGCCCCAGAGCGCCACCGACGGTGTAGGTATTGAGAGTCAGGGCCCAGGTTTGGTTGTAGTTAAACCATTCGACAACGATTCCTACTATCGCAAACAGAACGAGGGCAAAGGGAATACCATCTCTCCGGTCTTCTTTTGCCAATGGTTCCGCAGAAAACACGCGAAATCCTGCGCCGACAAAAGAAGCAACCGCGAGCCATCCGGTGTGCAGCACCGAGGGCCCGCCAGATTTCTGGGGGGTCACCACCTGGTTTCGGGGGGTGCGCTTGGTCGTTGAAGACGCGCCAGCAGACTTCCTGGGAGTCGTGGCGCGAGCGCGCGAGGAGGGGCTCTGTGCAGCCATCCCCCCACGCTACCCGCCACTTTGGCGGGGACGGGGCATTGAAACACACGGCACTAAATGTCCAGATGGCAGATAAGAAAAAACTTTTCCACCAATACCTCTAGACAGTGGTGATACCACCTTGATACCGTTACGGTATGGCTATGACACTACGACTTGAAGATGACCTTGACAGACGACTTTCGGAGCTGTCCGAGCGCGCTGGCATATCGAAACAAAAACTTGTGGTTATTGCCATCGAGGAGCATCTTGCACGAGAGAGGCAGAACAACTTCGCTGCCTCCGTCGTCGATAAAGTACTGACCCGCGACCGAGAGCTACTGGAACGCCTCTCGGTGTCCTAATGCACTATCTCGACCCTGAGGTTGTGGTCACTCAGCTGACCCGCGTGGGATTCGTCGTCCGGGATGCCGGTCTACTGATGTCGGCGCTGGCCCGCCCGAGGACGAGCCTGTTTGGTGATGATGCTTACCCAACGCTGGCTCTCAAAACGGCCGCCCTGATGGATTCGATTGTCAATAACCACCCCATGATTGATGGCAACAAACGCTCGTCGTGGATTCTCGCAAACTTATTCCTAGAGATGAACGGTGTGGAACTCCACGCGAAGGATGATGATTCGTATCGGTTCATTCTCTCCATTGCTACCGGGTCCGGAGAGCTTCAGCCGATCGCCGATTGGCTCGAAGCTCACTCTGTTCCGCTTGGCGCCCAATAACGCCACGGTGTGAGCGCGCGCGAGTACCATGGGGGAATTGAACCCCGAGGAGCCCTCATGAAAGCCCACAGCTCAGTCTTTGTCGTCACCGGCGCAGGAAACGGCATGGGTCGAGAGGTCACTCTCGAACTCCTGAGGCGAGGCGCCTCCGTTGCCGGACTTGATATCAAGAAAGAATGGTTGGAAGACACCACTGCTCTGGCAGGCTCAGACTCGTCCAGGCTTGTCACGTTCCCCCTCGACATCACCGATCGAAAAGCAGTGCTTGCGCTGCCGGAGAAAGTCAAGAAGTCACTGGGAGAAGTCGATGGGTTAATCAATGTGGCAGGAATCATTCAGCCCTTTGTTCGCATCAACGACTTGGACTTTGACGACATTGACCGAGTGATGAACGTGAACTTCCACGGCCCCCTCAACCTCATCAAGGCATTCTTGCCAGGCTTGATCAGCCGTCCCGAAGCTCACCTCGCCAACGTGTCGTCCATGGGCTCCTACGCACCCGTTCCCGGCCAAACTCTCTATGGCGCTTCCAAAGCCGCCATCAACCTTCTCAGCGAAGGAATGCGCTCGGAGCTGCTGGGAACCAACGTCCACATCACCGTGGTGTATCCAGGGGCCATTGGCACCAACATCGCCGCAAACTCAGGCATGGATATGACCGGCGCAGAAGATGCGCCCGAGCGCAAGATGGTTGCCCCCGCAGATGCCGGCAAGCAGATTGTCGACGCGGTGATGGGGAAGAAAAAGCGTGTCGTGATCGGCCAAGACGCTTCCTTCCTCTGGCACCTCAACCACCTCTCCCCCGACCTTGCCGCCAGCACCATCTATAAGGGCATGAAGGACCTGCTGCCCTAAGGATCGCTGAAGTAGCTGCGTCATTCAACCCGCGTAAAGGAAAAATGACGTAGGGTGAGAGTTCTTGCGAACAAATTATTGTTCCCTGCGTCGCAGAACGCTCCCTCACCACCTCGTGGTTGACATTTTTCTCCGGCGAACGGATACATCACTCGATGTCTTCGCCAGTAGCCAGGTCATGCCTGGCTCGCTACGTGATGCGATTCATCACACGAAAGTACTTTCACCATGTCTCACAACGCATTTTCTCAACTCGGCGTGCCCCAGGCACTCGTATCCACCCTCTCGAAGATGGGAATTGATACTCCCTTCCCCATCCAAATCGACACTCTGCCCGACACACTCTCCGGCAGAGATGTCTTGGGCCGGGGGAAAACAGGCTCAGGCAAGACCCTGGCCTTTAGTATTCCCATGGTCGCCCGCCTCGCAGGCGAACTCTCCGGCGGTAAGCGTCGATCAGGTCGCCCTTTGGGTTTGGTCTTAGCCCCCACAAGGGAGCTTGCCACCCAGATCACCAACGTCATGAAGCCTCTGGCGGAAGCCATGGGTCTTCGCGTGACCACCATTTTTGGCGGTGTCTCGCAAAATCGCCAGGTTCAAGCTCTGCGCGATGGCGTTGATATCGTCGTGGCAACACCAGGGCGCTTGGAAGACTTGAAAAACCAGAAGCTTCTCCACCTGGATGCCATCGAGATCACCGTCTTGGATGAGGCCGACCACATGGCGGACTTAGGCTTTCTGCCCGTCGTCACCAAAATCCTCAGCGCTACCCCTGCAGGGGGCCAGCGGTTGCTGTTCTCAGCAACCCTGGATAACGGCGTGAACAAGCTGGTGGACCGTTTCCTCCAGAACGAGGTGATGCACGCCGTGGATGACGAAAACTCTCCCGTCGCGAAAATGACACACCACGTCTTTGAAACCAGCGGGTTGGATGCCAAGAAAGAGCTCGTTCAGAAGCTTGCCTCCGGCACCGGACGTCGCATCCTGTTCATGCGTACCAAGCACCACGCCAAGAAACTCGCGCGAACTCTGACCGATGCAGGAATCCCCTCTGTCGACTTACACGGAAACCTGTCTCAACCAGCCAGGGACCGAAACTTGAAAGCCTTCAGTGACGGTACGGTTCGAGTCCTCGTCGCCACCGACGTTGCCGCCCGCGGCGTCCATGTCGACAATGTCGACCTGGTGATTCACGTCGACCCTCCGATGGAACACAAGGCGTATCTTCACCGCTCTGGCCGCACGGCACGTGCCGGCGCGGAAGGCGATGTGATCACGATTTGTTTGCCCACCCAAAAAGGGGACCTGGCGGGTCTGCTACGCAAAGCGGACATCAAGGTTGTCCCCGTTCTCGTGACCGCCAACTCCCCCGAGGTTCTGTCTTTGGTGGGCGAGATTGCCCCCTATGTGAAACCTGCTCCCCGCGAACACCATCACCAAGGTGGTGGCCAGTCACAGGGTAAGAATGCACAGCGCAAGCGTGCGCTCCAAGGCGATCGACCCTCAACACACCGTGAAGCAAACCCTCAGAGCCGTCGCGCCACAAGAGATGGCCAGCCCGTAAGAGACCGCTCGGGCCGCCCCGCCACGAACTCCAGGCGTCAGCCACAGCGAACCCACTAAGACTCACTGCCACCTTCGATTCACTCATCCTCCCTGCTAGCGTGGGGGGATGAGTGAATGGAACTACACCAAATGCGCCAAACCCTTCACCTCTGTTGAAGAGGCCAAGCAATACCTCCAAGAAAAGGACTTTGCGGGCTGGATTTTGCAGCGCGAGGTCGGATTCTCTGCCGTCTGCCCCACCTACCCAGAGGGTTTCTACCCTGATGCGACCGTGGTGGAAGAAGTGAACAACTCTAAAAACGAGATGGGCACGCTCCCCCAAGGCTCAGCCAGCTGCTGCGCCTAGCGCGGCAAAACAGGGGGCTAGATTCCCTCGCCTAAACCACCCGAGAGCTTTCCGTGGAACGCCTGGGTGGCTTCGTTCATTCCCATCAAAGACACCTCTTTCCCGTAGGCCTCATACTTCGTCACGATGGCGTCGATAGCAGCCACGGTCGAGGCATCCCAAATGTGGGATGCGGTCATGTCGATGTTGATGCGTGCAGGGTCTTCCGAGTATTCGAACTGGGTGGTCAAGTCATTGCTCGAGGCGAAGAATAATTCCCCGTCCACCACGTAGTGGGCGGTGGGACCCTCTTCTTCGACCGAGAGCGTGCGGGTGACACTGACAAAGTGAGCCACGCGCCTGGCAAAAGCAACCATCGCCACGAGAACGCCCGCGATGACACCAATGGCGAGGTTGTGGGTCCAAACGGTAACAACCACGGTGGTCACCATGACGGCAGTTTCACTCTTGGGGAGTCGCTTGAGCGTGCTGGGGGCGACGCTGTGCCAATTGAAGGTGGCAACAGAGACCATGATCATGACAGCAACCAAAGCGGCCATCGGGATCATTCCCACAAGGTCACCCAATCCCACGACAAGGATGAGGAGGAAAAGGCCGGCGAGGAACGTGGAGATCCGGGTGCGAGCGCCCGAAGCCTTGACGTTGATCATGGTCTGCCCGACCATGGCGCAACCCCCCATACCGCCAAAGAAACCCGAGAGCATGTTGGCCACCCCTTGGGCCCATGCTTCGCGAGTTTTCCGGGAATGGGTGTCGGTCACATCATCCACAAGCTTTGCCGTGAGAAGCGATTCCAACAACCCCACAACGGCCATGGCTGCCGCGAAGGGAGCAATGATGGTCAAGGTTTCCCACGTCAAGGGAACATTCGGGATAAAGAGCTCCGGCAAACTCTCGGGCAGATCGCCTTCATCCCCCACCGTGGGAACAACCAGCGCGCTGACCACAACAATGGAGGTCAACACCACAATGGCCACCAGGGGTGCGGGAATTGCCTTGGTGATCATCGGCATGAAAACCATGATGGCAAGCCCGGCCGCTACCAGGGGATAGACCAACCATGGCACCCCTAAAAGGTGTGGCAACTGGGCGCTGAAAATCAAAATGGCGAGAGCGTTGACAAATCCCACCATGACGCTTCGCGGGATAAAGCGCATCAGCTTCGCAACACCTAAAACGGCAAGAATGATTTGGAAAATTCCCCCCAAAATTACGGTGGCAATGAAGTAGTCCATGCCGTAATCCCTAGCGACCGGCGCAATCACCAGGGCGATAGCCCCGGTTGCGGCGGTAATCATGGCGGGACGACCACCGAGAAAAGCTATCGAGACCGCCATCACAAAAGAAGAAAACAACCCCACCCGTGGATCGACGCCCGCGATGATGGAAAACGAAATGGCTTCAGGAATCAGCGCGAGAGCAACCACAAGGCCTGCCAGGACCTCTTTGGTGAGAATCCGGGGGCTGGTGAGCGCGGTCCAGACAGACGGCCGTGCGGCGTAGCGCTTCTTATCATCGGAGGGCATGGCAATAGTGGTCATTTCTTGCTCCTTTGGTGAACCCTCTGGTCTTGCAAAACGGCGGTGATGCGCGAGCACCGGGATTCCGCAGTGCTCTGTGCGGTGAGGGTTACAGCTCCCCCAGCCTAACGCGCCGGGAGCTCAGGTCGCCCCGGGGTCTGTGAGCTGATCGAAGCTGTTTGTCCGTGAGGGGCATCGTTTAGTGCCCAAGGGTTTAGTGTGAGCATTCGAAACAGCGGGGCTCGGGTATTACGAAGGTCACCCCGGGTTATCTTTCGCGGGCGATAGTGGTGGGCCTTCTCTTCACAGGATGCGCTAACTTTTGTGGTCTTCACTAAGGACATGACCACACACTCAATAACAAAAACTGCAGTTTTGCTTGTGGCCACCCTGGCAACCCTCAAGCTCATGATTGAGCACCACGAGGGAGCTCTCCCGATGGTGATGATGATCGAGAATTCCGCCAACGAAGAGGCCCAGGCCCTCGCGCGCGAAGTGATCGCCGCCCAAACAGCTGAGATTGAAGAAATGAGACTCGTGCTGGCAGGCCTCACCAGTGCGTAAGCCAATCGGATGGGGAGTGGTCCTATCGCTCGGGCTGACCGGGTGCTCCGCCAGTAGCGACGGCGTGGATTTCGCGCAGCTCGAACACGTGCACAGTGTCGCAACAAATGGGGAGGAGTTTTTTCTCGCCAGCCACCACGGTTTGTACGCCTGGTCAGAGGGTTCTTGGCACCTTCGAGGGGAAGAATTCGATGTCATGGGTCTTGCTTTCGACAACGAAGTCTTTTACGCAAGCGGGCATCCTGGTCCCACGCAGGATTTACCCAACCCCTTGGGGCTCCTGGTTTCCAGTGATAGTGGCGAGACCTGGGCTGCTGAGTCTCTCACCGGAGAAGTGGACTTTCATCTTCTGGAGGTGGCCGGAAACACAATGATAGGTGTGGCTGCCAACTACGGCATGGTGGTGGCATCAGTCGATGGGGGAGATACTTGGGCACCCCTGGAAATCCCCAACCTCACCAGCCTGGCCCTTAACCCGTCACAATCCGATGAAATTCTTATGACCTCAGATGGTCTACTCATGCTCTCCACAGATGCTGGGCGCACCTTCTCTCCCGCAGAAGCACCCCCTAGCGTTCTTCTCGTCGAGTGGTCCGGAACCAATATTTTTCTCGCTACCAGCTCGGCTCTGGCGAGGAGTTCCGCTCCTGGTGGGCCATTTATTGCCTTGTCACAGGTTTTTCGGAACGTTTCGCACATCGCGGCTTATGACAACACGGTCATCGTCTTAGATGACCAAGGTGTTCATGTTTCCGACGATGCAGGAGACACCTTCGATCTCCTTTACTGACGCACACCCTATCCCGTGCCCTTAGCCCGCTAAGTGATACACCTTGCGCAGTGTGGTCGTGACCTCCCACCGTGTTTCTTCGCCGGCGCGAAGGGTGAGCACGACCCCGGGCTGAAGCTCTTGGGTAACAAGCTCTCCTGCCAGCATTCGGGTCACGAAACCGTGACCCTGAATAATGATGCAGGTTTCGTTGTACTCAACATCACTCATGATTCCCGGAGTCATTTCCCACACGCCCCAGGATGATCCGCCCGACCCGCTCCAGGACATCTCGCCCGTGCTCGGCTGCCCCTGGATCACCTGGGAAGGGTCGACTAGCACACGTTCCAGCACCAAGCTGAGGGCGTCAGCCCAGTCAGGCATTGCCTGGTTCACGAATCAAACCCTAAGCCTGCGGCATCGAGGGTCTTGAGAAAAAGCCCTCTGCGCCCTTGCCGATGATCAGCCCTGTCTAATCCCGCCTTGGTCAGTTGAACGGCCGGGTAACACAGGGGTTCCGGGGGGAAAGGAAGGGGCATACTCTTCACCATCTCCAACTCCGTTCTCCACGTGTGTAACCCGTCTAACTGATCGAGCATTACCTCCGCGGCGAAGCGGGTGGCGGCAACCCCCAGTCCCGTGAACCCCGCGGAATAGGCAACCCTGCTCTGATGGGCGGTAGCAAAAAAGGCGCTAAATCGCGAACAGGTGTCGATGGCTCCTGCCCAGCGATGGCTGAAGGCGATTCCTTCGAGCTGGGGGAACGTGGTGAAAAAGTGCGAAGCAACCCGACGATAGCTTTGGGGACGATCTTCGTGGCGTTCATTGACTTTCCCGCCGTAGTGATACACCGCGTCATAACCACCAAAGAGAATCCGGTCATCTGCGGTAATGCGGTAATAGTGGAACTGGTTTGCCATATCCGCCACGCCCTCGCGACCGTCCCAGCCCACACTGGCTTTCTGCTCCGGGGTGAGTGGCTCTGTCATGAGGACGTAGTCATACACCGGAATGGTGTGAAGACTGTATCGCTTGAGCAAGGAGGGGAAAACATTCGTCGCCAACGCCACCCGCTGGGCCACCACCTCGCCGCCGGGAACCTGCAGGGTGACACGGGAGCGGTCCGCGTCCAGGCCTTTCACCGGGGTGTGACTTAGCACCTCGACACCTGCTTCAAGACATGCGGTGAGGAGTTCGCGGGTCAGTTTGCCCGGGTGCACCATCGCGGTGTCTTGAGCGGAAAAGTTTGCCGCCAGATAGGTGGGCGAATTAACACGTTTGCGCACCGCATCAGCGTCAAGGAATACGGCGCGCTCACCATCGGCTTCGTCGCGTAACCAGGGCACCTGGTGATCTTCCACGGCGACGGCAAGAGAACCTACCCGCCAAAAATCACAGTCCCACTTCCCCTCGGTGACCGTCTTTTCGATCGCATCCAGGTTGTCAAGCCCGGCCTTATCGAGCTGGTCATATTCAGCGCGGTAACGCCTCTTCCCATTGGATTCGCCATGAGTCAACGTGGACTCGACAAAGCCGCCATTGCGTCCAGAAGCTGCCCAGCCAGGATCCTAGGCCTCGAGAACCACGACCCGCCATTCAGGGTGTCGAGCTTTTGCGAGAAAAGCGGTCCACAGCCCTGTGTACCCAGCACCGACGATGGCAAGGTCACAACTAATCTGGCCGGTCAACGACAAAAGCGTATGCCCCAGAGGGGCATCTTCCACCCAAAAAGACTTCTGAACAATGCCACGCAGGGCGTGGTCTATGACGCTTTCAGAGGGAACGGTGCGTTCAAAACGAGTCTGATGCACGAATACCCCTCCCTCATCGCCAGCTTAGACCGCTCGCCCCACCCCCAAATAGGTTCATGCCAAAAAGGCGTATTTTGAGGTGCCCTCGGCAGGAATCGAACCTGCGGCCAAAAGATTAGAAGTCTTCTGCTCTATCCGCTGAGCTACGAGGGCTTTCACCTAGTTTAGCGCTGAGCGACAAACCGTTTCAGAAGGGTATCGCGCAAGACTGTTCGATTCTCAGGCCCCTTCCGCAGTGCCAGATGTGAGCGGGGTAGGTTGCAGGACTCGCAGGGAAGCACCGAGAGCAGCTTTCCCCAGAGCCCTATCAGTGGTCGCCAGTGAAGAATCCGACTTGAGCGCCAAGTGCAGAGCGATAGTGTCGGGCATTCGGAGTCCGCTTTCAGCCCGAATGTTCGCCAGGGAAGAAACATCCGCTTGGTCCAGACCCTGAACCTCCAGCCCCAGCCCGTGGATGCTGTCCATGAACTCTTGATAACGCCCGGCTTTGATGGGTTGAACGAGGGCTTCAGCGAGGTTCAGGGCGGAGATGGCCAGGTCCTCACCAACGGTGTCAATGAACATCTGCAAGGCCCACTCGTGGTGGGCATCACGGTCGTTCAGCAAGGCGATGAGAGCACCGGCATCGAGAACGATCACGCCGGCCACTCGTCACGGAGCTCTTCTCTCCAAGAATCTGGCCAGACGCCACTCAAGCTTCCGGCAACACGGTAAATAGCCTTGGCGCGCTCCTGAGTGCGCGCTGCGCTCTCCTGGAGCACGGTGTCCACCCCCGTTTCGACAAGACGCCGGAGCAGCTGACCCTTGTCGTCGCTGACCTCTGGCCATATTTCGGCCGCACGGGTCAATCCTTCGGAGAGCCGATCGCTCTCCGTAATCATGTAGCGGGGTCTCTTGGTGGGCATGGGAAAAGTGTAGCACTGCATGCATAAGTGCAGCACTTTTCCATTTTTGCCCACCTAGAGTGACAGTTTGAGCCGGAGAAGACGGTTTTGCGATTCGTGTAGCACGCCAATCGCACGACCCGCTCCTTCACTCTCATTACAGCTGAGTTATCCAGATGCAGGGCATACCGTCACGACTCAGGCACGTCAGCCACCGAACGCGTGTGACGGCAGCCCCGAGCTTTTGGGGCGGCGGCGCTTCGGCTTGGGGAGGCCACGTTGACTTTGAGCGCTGAGAGGGTCCGGCATCGACCACTATCGAGCTCGACCCAGTCGATATGAGTTGCCTCTAGAGAGTGACCCTCATCGAAACACGAAGGTGGTTTCCGAGTGTGGTGCGGCCCGGTTGCGTGTATTGCCGCCACTCCACACAAATAATTTCTACTCGCGCACGAAGGTCACATTCATCACCGTTGAGTCCTCGCCTGTCTCGATGTAGATTCCGACAAAGTTGCCGTTGATGAAACGGCCCTCATAGAAGCCGTCAGTGTCGGAAATCACAACTAATCCATCGGGTCCGAGCACCCCGTTGAGGGTTTCACGCTGCAAACCCTCATCTCGGGTGAACTCTTTGTACCCCGCAAAGCCGGATTCATCTGTTGTTTCAATCACAATTTTCTGGTTGTCCCAGGTAATGGACTGACCCTGTTCGAAGCCTTTTCCGCTTTGAATCCACGTACCTTCAAGATCTGAAACGGAAAATTCTTCCCCCGAACCGTCGGCGCATCCCGAGACCAACAGCGCGGCGACTCCCATTCCGATAACGAACGCCCCGCGGGGGATTCGAAAACCGGTCGTGACACTATGTTTATTAACAATCATGGAGGCGAGCGTAGCGGAGTGCGCGGGGAGTGGTTATTTTCGATGGGCAATGGGGTAGCGTCATCCCGGTGGGGCGTGGGTCGTCTGGCCCCCAAAAAGAGAGGACCGCTCGAATGTTTGGACATGCGCACGGATTGAATCGGCAGCAAACGCGACGGAGTTTCTCCCTGGTCGCTGTTATTTTCGCGGCCGTTCTCACGCTAGCCGGCTGTTCGAGTGGCACAACCATTGCTTCCTCCACTCTTTCCCAGGACCAGCCAGTACTTGCTGATCATCCCGATCCAGACTTTGTGCCAAACACGACTGGAGCGGTTCTTTTCTTTTCCGCGAATATGCGCAATGGAGTCGGAGAAGTAGTCGGTGAGCTTTTTGGGCAAGTGACAACATTGGACGTCACGCTCAACGGTATTGACGAGGAGGACCGACTCCGAGAGCTGGTGTTCAACCTTGAAGATGGTCAAATTATTGTGTTGGGAGCCAGCCAGTATGTGGCAGCCGAAGCGCCTGATTTTGGGAACGATAACGCCCCCGTGACCGCAGTGATTGTGGGCGGCACGGGCGCCTATGTGGGAGCGCGCGGAACAGTTGTGACCCAAAAGCTCGACGATGGGACTTTCACACACGCCTTCACCTTTGTCGACTAATCGCCAGTCACGCACGGGAATTCCGGGGGCTGGCCACCCTTTCTGAAGCAAGGGCGAACCATGAACTCAGATTTATGCATCAATCGTCACCGCTCTTTCTCATGCGTTTGCTGGGCTGGTTCGATAGGGGCAACCCCCACGAATCTCTGCGCCGGCGAGGGTCTGGGGCGTGAATTAGGGCTTACGTGTCCGGATAAGCTGAGAAAGTGAAATCGAAACTCAGCATCATTGGCCTCTCTGTCGTCGCGGTTCTCGCTGCTCTGGGGATTTTTCTTCCCCTTCAAGGCGCAACCACCCAGGAGCTCACCATCACCCACGGAGTGGTCGAGGCGAGCTCCACCACCGGGGAAGGTTTGGGAGTTGTTCGCACATTCTTTGTTGACACGAACATAGATGGTGTCAATGCTGGCGGCCAGTACCTGGTGGGGACCCTGACCACCCTGACGGGGGAGGTCGAAAATAATGGAGAAATTCGAGGCTCCAACTTGGTTTTCGTGATGGGAAGCGAGGCTGACCAGCTTGTCGTGGGAGGTATTTCCTTCTATCCACAAAGCGGCCAAACCCTCGCCGATGGGCAGGAAACGGTGCGCCCCATCATCGGCGGGTCTGGAACGTATCGCGGCGCAACCGGACAAGTCACCTCCACCAACTTGGGGGCCGATGGCTGGTCCCATGTCTTCGAAGTTTTCCTTCCATAATCGTTCGACTGAAGTGTCCATGGCGGTAACTTGCTGAGCTGCGAGGGCTCCGAGCAGAATTTTCGGGTCTCCATGGGGGTCAACACTCACAACCAGGCGCTGACGTTCCGCATTCGGTAATACCCGGTTCTCTGGGCTTTGCCGCCGTTTCGGCACTGAGGTCGTTGTTTGCTCAGTTCACGCCAATCGCACGACCACTCACTTCTCCACCACTACCCCTGCGCCTAGTGCGCTGTGGGGACGGGGTAAGTAGTCGGAAAGTCTTCTGCTCTATCCGCTGAGCTACGAGGGCTCGGGGAAAAAGCCCATAAGCACAAGTGTGGAGCGGGCTCATTACCCACACACAGGTCATCACGCACGAGGTGATGGAACGGCCTGTTAGTGGCGGTTTTATGAGGTTTTGCGCAGGTTCGTTACCAACGCAGTTGTTTTCTCACCGCACGCAGCTCGCGCGACCATAACCCTCTCCCCCCCAGGCGCCATGGTCTCGAATGTGAACCAACTACCCAGCATCCAACAGGGAGCAAAGAAGTAGATAGCTCTGATGAATTTGCAGAAGGTCTTGTGGCCGGGCGCAATTAGCACCTGATTTATGCTGGGTTTATGGCAACCCACGTTGATATGCCCGACTTTGACAGTCCAGAGTTCGTCGCCGATCCCTATCCGGGCCTTGCCGCGCTGAGAATTACCAATCAGCCTGTGTGGAGCGAGCAGCTCGGTCAATTCCTCGCCGCAACCCACCGGGATGCAAGCGATGTACTTCGAGCACGCTCTCTTCAGCGGGTTTTTAGTCCTCAAGAGCCAGTCGACAATTGGTCAACGTTCAACTACCTCCACTCTGACTCACTGCTTGACTCCGAGCCTCCCAAACACACGAGGCTTCGGTCTCTCGTGACCAAGGCCTTTAACCCCAAAACCATCGAAGCTCTTCGCCCCGCGGTGGCAACGATCGTTGAAGGGCTGCTGGGTGAGCTCGATCGCAAGTTTGACGACGGAACAGCTGATCTCATTCGTGATTTTGCGGAGCCGCTTCCGGTCAAAGTAATCGCTCACCTGCTCGGGTTCCCACCAGAAGATGAAGACCTTCTTCGCCCGTGGTCGCAAGCAATAGTGAAAATGTATGAGGTGTCCCCCGATGATGACACCCGCAGCGAAGCGCGGCGCGCAGCCGACGAATTCGCGGCGCACGTTGAGCGCCTCATGCGTCTAAGGAAAAAAGAACCCGGCGATGACCTCATTTCCCATCTTGCTGCTGTTGAAGACGGTGGCGAGCGCCTCAACACCACAGAGCTTGTCGCGACCTGCGTTCTCTTGCTCAACGCCGGGCATGAAGCGAGCGTGAACGGTCTTGGTAACGGCCTAGTTGCGGCGATGAACCATCCCGACCAAATGGCCTTGCTTCGCGAGGATGCAGAGGGCGTCTCCCCCACTGCCATCGAAGAATTCTTGCGCTTTGACTCTCCCCTCCATCTATTTGAGAGGACCGCTCGAGCCGACATAGAAATTGGCGGCGTGACGATTAGAGAAGGCCAAAAGATTGCGGCACTGATTGGCTCAGCAAACCGCGACGAGTCAGTGTTTGACCAAGCTGAGCGCTTTGACATCACTCGAGACCCCAACCCCCACATTGGCTTTGGGGCAGGGATTCACTTCTGTATTGGCGCTCCACTGGCACGGATGGAGATGTCTGTTGCCCTCCCGGCTCTGCTAAATCGCTTCCCGAGCATTGATTTATCGGGCGAGCCTGTGTCGAGGGGAACCTTCGTGCTGAGGGGATGGGCCGAAGTCCCCATCCACAACGCTAGCTAACTCCTAGTCTGACTTGCTCGTGGGTACTGGAGCTGAAATATCGACTGCGACCTGGGGGCACACAGCCCACGAGGCGTCAGAGACAAGGGAAAAGTCTTCGTGAAAAACAAGAAGGTGGTGATCTGGGTTCGCATCGCACTTGCTGCAACTGCGGTGGGCCTCGGCCTCACCAGCGTTCTTGCTTCGGATTCTTTTCTCTAAAACCCGTCTCCCCACCAGCGTTATAGAAAGGTAAAGACATGATCACGGTCCGCTCTCTTCCCCTTCGCACCTTCGCTCATCGCGCCGGGACTGGCATCGCGCTCCTGCTGGCTTTGGGGATTCTTGTGGGATGTAGCACGCCTGAACCCACCAGCCCCGACAGCACAGCGGGTGAGGAAAGTCCCTCCACTGTGGAATCGACAGAAGTCGCCCCAGAACGAGTCGACATCCCCACCGGGCTCGAAGCACGCAGTTTTGCAGAAGGTATTGATGACGCAGAGTTGCTCTCGTGGGTAGAGGCCGCCATCGCTGAGATGAAAGATCCCCCCACCAGTTTCCTCGGTCTGATTTGGCCCATCGGCACCCAAATCGACGATGAACCAGACCCCCAGCTCTTCGACGGGGACATGTTCCGCGAACACACGCAAGCAATGACAGACGAAGACCGGGATGCGACCGTTGCGACCTTCCGGGAATGGCAATCCAACCTGGTGTGTGCCGAAGACATTAACGACCGAGAAATGGAAGACGGCGCGAAAAGAGTTGAACGCTGGATCACGGGAGGGGCAGATGTCGCGACAGAGCCTGACCCCTGTTTCAGAGCCCGATCAGGCGTATACGCGTGGCCAGAGGGAGTCAGTAAAACCACGGCAACAGAAGTGTGGTTCCACGAGTCCTACCACGGGCTCTCGAACTACCTGATTCGCCAATGCTCCGTGGCCGAAAACCAGCCGGAAGAACAGTACGAAGGGATTCGTTGGTTTGCCGAGGGCACCGCCGAATACTTCGGTAACTACATGGCAGCAAAGATAGAGGACCGCGACGATTACGTCCAAGTCATCTTGCGCAAGGCCTACGATGACTATCGGGGCGACCCGGGGGCAGGCTTCAATAATGCTTATTTCCAGGCAGCCGGTATCCAGCTAATGATTGAACGTGGCACTATCGACGCAGCCAAGGTCACAGACGGTAGCTACTTCAACGACTGCGCATACATGGAGACTTTTGACCCTGATCAACCTGAAGCGCGCTATATCGCGGAAAACTTCGGAGAAATTGAGCGGGTAAACGGTTCCTACCAATACCGCGAAAGCGCAATCAACGGCTAAGTGTCCGATAGGAGAGCTCTGCGGGCAATCCTCTAATTAGGTTAGCGTGGTGGAATGCTGTCGTTCACGCCGTTAGTGGCTCGCTTAGGCCTTCTGGTTACCCTGCTACTGGCCATGGGGACAACCCTGATAGCGAGCCCGGCCTTTGCGGCAACCCAAGATGAGTGTGTCGCTGGCACCTACTTTGATGGGGTCGACACGTGCGTTGACGCACCGGCTGGCAGCTATGTAGATACAGCAGGAGCCGCCAGTGCAACTCTCTCGCCTGCCGGTTCGTTTGTCGCTGCCAGCGGTGCCACCGAAGCCACGCTCTGTGTGGCTGGGACCTACCAACCCGACACCGGAGCCACCGTTTGTCTCTCCGCGCCCGCTGGAAGCTTTGCCGCAGAAGGCGCCACCGCGGCCACCCAGTGCGTTGCCGGCACTTTCCAAGCCTCAGCTGGGCAAGGGTCGTGCACCCAAGCTCCTGCCGGTCGTTTTGTCGCAACTGCAGGCGCCATTGCCGCAACAGACTGTGTGGTGGGGAAGTTCCAAGCATCTACCGGCCAAACCTCCTGCACGACCTCCCCCGCGGGATCGTTCGTCTCCAGCGTTGGTGCCGCCGCGGCCACACTCTGTGCCGCAGGAACCTACCAACCGGAAGCGGGTGCCACCAGCTGTATCAGCGTCGCTGCAGGAAGTTTCAGCGCAGCAGGAGCAAGCTCCGCCACGGCGTGTGCCGCAGGGACTTTCCAAAGTAAGACCGGCCAAAGCTCGTGCACTCAAGCTCCCGCTGGGTCTTTCGTGGCGGGAACAGGCAAAACTGTGTCCGTTGTGTGCGCTGCCGGGACCTACCAACCGACCGCTGGCCAGGCCTCGTGCGTGAAGGCTCCCGCAGGATCCTTTGTTGCCTCCACTGGAGCTCTTTCTGCGACCCAGTGCAAAGCGGGGACGTATCAAAACTCCACCGGTGGCACCAGTTGCATTAACGCGGGTGCTGGCTATTACGTAGCGAAGGCGGGTGCTACCTCTCGCACAGCCTGCGCCACGGCAACAGGGACCACCGCAACAAGCTGTGCTGCAGCTGTCGCGCCAGGGGAAACAATCGAGGAAAGCCTGCCGGTAGAGACCGATAGCGCAGATCCCGTCCCCCTCGATGCTGGCGCCACGAACGAAGCCACGGGGCTACAGTGTGCACCGGGGACCTGGTCTGAAACCGGTCTGTCCACCGCAGAGGGTGGATGTATTGAGGCTGAACCGGGCTACGCCGTGGTGTTAGCAGGAGCCACGGAACAAAATGAGTGTCCCGCGGGAACGCTGAGCCAAGAGAGCGGCGCGGCATCGTGCCGACCCGCCCCCGTGGGAACTTTTGTACCCACGGCTGGTTCCTCCAAGGCCTACGTCTGCGATGAAGCTACGGGGCTCGGGGCTACGACCTGCGCCGGATACGTACCAGCAGGAATTATTGCGGTCTGGGTTGTGGTGGGGGTAGTCGTCCTAGGCGGCGGGGGAACCGCCCTGTGGTGGTATCTGAGGAGGAACAAGCCAGGCCCCTCAAGAACTTCGGAGGCAACTCAGTCCGAGGTCCAAACCTCTGACTGAGTTGACATGTCAGGATGGGGGAATGACTTTCCCGCTCTCATACGGCGTCACCCGCAAAATTGGGTGCCCAATGGGGTGCGCCTCCCGGACCCCTCGTCCTGAAAACGCGGCATATTCCAGCAATCTCTCCCCTGCGAGCTATCTGGCCAGTGTGTATCGGGCATGAGCAAAGCGTGGTTGCCAGGATTTCTTGCCCTGGGTTTGGTGTGGGGGGCATCTTTTCTCTTTATTGAGTTAGCTCTTGAGAGTTTCACCGCAATCGGAATTGCTTTCTTGCGGGGTTTCCTCGGTGCGGTGTCCTTGTTGATCGTGATTGTGGTGACGAAACAAAAACTTCCCCGGGTCGGCAAACACTGGCTACACATCGCGGTTGTCGCTCTGTTGCTCAATACGGTGCCAGGTTTCCTGTTTGCGGTGGGCCAGCAGTATGTCTCCAGTGCGATCGCTGGAATCCTCAATGCCACCACTCCCATGATGACCTTGCTCATTATTTCGCTGGCTTTTCGCGAACAGAAGCCAACACTGAATCAAAACTTGGGAATCGTGCTGGGGTTCGCCGGGGTCGCGTTGGTGGGTCTTGGCGGTGGCGAGATTTCCTTCACGTCACCGTGGGGGATCGCGCTCTTGTTGCTGGCCACGCTGTGTTATGGCATAGCGATGCCCTACGCCAAGCGCTTTGTGTCGCCCCTTCCGTATTCTCCCTACGTCCTCGCTACGGCTCAAGTATCGGCATCGGCGCTTCTGGCAGCGCTCCCTGCCCTGTTGGTCGGGGTCACCCATGCTCCGGTGAGTGCCTCTGCACTCTGGGGAATTCTGGCGCTGGGAATCCTGGGAACAGGATTTGCCTACGTCTGGAACTACCGCAACATTGAATTAGCGGGCAGCGTCATCGCCTCGTCCGTTACCTATGTCACGCCGGTCATTGCCGTGGTGTTGGGGTTCCTCGTTCTCGGCGAACGCCTCACCCTCCTGCAAGCTGCTGGCGGGGTATTGGTCCTTGTCTCAGCGCTCGTGGTGCAAAAGCGCCTCAAACTGTGGCCAGCCGCAGCCTAGCTATTCAAAGCGAAGCGCGTCGACAGGTTGCAACTTCGCGGCTGTTCTCGCAGGCCACACCCCGAATACCACGCCAACAAGCCCGGAGAATCCCAGGGCAACTATTACTGTCGTCGGATCGATAAAGAAGTCCCAACCGCCCAGGACAGAGAAGCCGTAGGACGAAAGCTGTCCGATCACCAAGCCGATAAAGCCACCCAACAGCGAGAGCACCACTGCTTCCATCAGGAACTGGGTCAAAATCTGTGATTGCCTGGCACCGATAGCGCGACGAACCCCGATTTCACGGGTTCGCTCGCGCACTGACACCAACATGATGTTCATAATTCCGACGCCACCAACAACCAGGGATATCCCGGCGATACCGGTGATCAGAATCGCCAGAGTACCTGTCACAGTTTTGATGGTGTCCTGGAGCGCCGCCTGGTTAAAGATGGAATAGGTAGCATCCTCATCATCGTCCACTCCCTTGGAGTAGCGAAGGAACTGTTCGACTCGGTACTCGACGGGCGCTACCGCCTCCTCGGACACCGCCTGAATGCTGATCGAAGAGAGGTAGGGAGACTTTGAGAAAAGACTTCTGGCCGCTTCCTGAGTGATGTAAACATTTGATCCCGCGCCGAATCCATCAGCATCATCGAGAACACCAACCACCGTGAACGCCACGCCATCTAGCCTGATGGAATCGCCCAGCGATGCCTCGGTGAAGCCCAATTTATCCGCTCCCTCCGCGGACACCACAACGGTTCGAGAGTTTTGAAGTCCTGGGGATGTGGGCAGGAACGACCCGAGCGCCACATCCGGATTTGCGAGGTCGCTATACGTCGGGGACACCCCCACAATTCCCGCAAAAATAGACTCGGAACCATAGCTTGCTGTCGCCCGAGAGTTCACCTGGGTGCTGACTTGCAGGACACCCTCGATTCCCTCAATCGCTTCCGCATCAACTTCCTCTAAGCCTGTCGTTGTTGTGGAACTGACCGTGATCTGGTTGGCCCCAAGGGATGCAAGGGAATCATCGATCCCCTGTTGCGCCCCTTGGCCCACCGCGGTCAAGGCAACAACTGCCCCAACACCGATAATGATGCCGAGCATGGTCAAACCAGATCGGACTTTGGCAGCCGCTATGCGCGATAGCGAGAGACGGAAGGTCAACCACAGATTCATCGAGCACCCGCCATCGAGCCCACTTCATCGCGCTCGATGAGGCCATCGCGGATATAGATGCGACGCTTCGCAGCGGCGGCAACATCGAGGTCGTGGGTGATCAAGACGATCGTGCGGCCTTCGGCGTTCATTTCCTTAAAGAGCTCCATCACGGCTGCCCCAGAGCTAGTGTCGAGCGCTCCGGTGGGCTCATCGGCCAAGACCAGGTCGGGGTTAGTGACCAGAGCGCGGGAAATGGCCACTCGCTGCTGCTGTCCACCCGAAAGGCGACCGCGGTCAAAGTCGAGCCGGTCGCCCAAACCCAAGCGGGTGAGCATAGCTGCAGCGCGTTTTTGGGCTTCCCTGGGACGCAGGCCCTGATACAACAACGGTGCTGCGACGTTATCAACAGCTGAGGTGAGCGGGAGAAGCTGGAACTGCTGGAACACGAAACCAATCGCTTTCGAGCGCACAGCCGTGAGCTGGTTGTCATCCAGGGTAGAAATGTCATTGCCCGCGATTTTCACGGTGCCCGCAGAGGGTCGATCAAGGCATCCAATCAAATTCATCAAGGTTGATTTGCCCGAGCCCGAAGGTCCGACGATGGCCACAAACTCACCGCGGCGAACCTCCAGACTCACATCGGCGAGCGCAACTGTCGGAACGTCGCCCGTCTGGTATTCACGCCGCACGTGCGAAAGCTCGACAACACGATCAGTCATTGTCTCGGGCTCCCTCGGGCGGACCTCCGAAGCCGGAGGTCGCGGGAGGGAGCGTTCCATCCGATCCTGTCACTACGCGATCTCCCGCCGAGAGCCCGGAAGTAATCTCAACGTAGTATCCACCGCGAATTCCTATCTCAACCGGCACGGTGTCCACGCTGCCATCGTCGCCTTGGACAATGGCGACGTAGCCTTCAGGGCCGTCCAAAATCGCAGTAACGGGTGCTGACACCACCCCGAGCGCTTCCTCGGTGGTGATGCTGGCTTGAGCTGTCATTCCAGCCCGCAGCCCGTTTGGTGCATTGGGAACGCTAATGGTCACGCCATAGGTCGTGATTGATCCACCCGTGGGGTCGACGGTTCCATATGAGTCAACGGCGGTAACTTTGCCGTCTCGCGTTTCGCCGGGAATCGCATCAAACTCCAGCGTCACGCTCTGACCATCGACAATGCCGACAACATCGGACTCGGCAAAGTCTGCTTCCACCACGAACGTGTCAAGTGCCGCAATGACGATGAACCCGGAGGTTCCATTGACGCCCACACTGGTCGTGCCCACCGGCTCCCCCATCTGGGAGGCAATAGCCACAATCGTTCCGGCAACAGGCGCGATCATCGTGGCGTTTGCAAGATTGGTCTGAGCAGAAGCAAGCCCTGCCTGTGCGGAGCGGAGGCTCGCTTCCGCAGATGCCTTCAGCGGGTAATACGCCTCTAGTTGGCGGCGAGAAGTCTCGAGAGAAGCTTCGGCGGTGACTTTTTGCTTCTGCGCATTCAACAGCGTCAAGGCTTCGTTTTCCAGGGGATACGATGCGGAAGGATACTCGTCTGTGATGTTTTCAATGGCGAGCTCTGCGGCGGTAATGGCCTGATCTGCAGCGGAAATTCCTTGGCGGGCGGTGTCAGCTGAGGTCTCAGCATTGGCAATGCTCGACCGAGCCGCAGCAACCTGCGCGAGGGAAGCAGACACTGCCGAATCAAGCGCGCCGGTTGAAATGGTCGCCAGCACGGCTCCTGCGGCAACGGTGTCGCCAACGGCGACACCGAGAGAGTCAAGGGTTGCTGTTGCTGCGCCCGGGAATTGGAGTCCAAATTCTTGCGAGGGAGACACCGTACCTGAGGCTGCCACGGTCACATCAACATCGCGGACCTGCACTTCCTCGGTCAACACAGTGGCCTCATCCCCAGGGGCAAGGCTCATTGCGATTCCAGCGCCACCACCAATGACGACGAGGCCGATCACGATGCCGGTAATAACTTTGCTTCTGGTCTTCACGCTGGTGCACTCCTCAAGTTGGTACTGCTGAGACAACTTCCCCAGTATGCCACCCACTTTCTAAGCAAGTCCTTGCTGTCGCCTCTGTTTTTCCTGTGAATAATCCAACCAGTGCGATGGCACCGTCTTCGCGAAGTGCGCGGAAGCCCACTTGCTAGACTCACCAGGTGGCAAGCGAGAGTAATGACCGACTGGTCTGGATTGACTGCGAAATGACGGGTCTTGACCCAGCGGTGGAAGAGCTCGTCGAAGTTGCGGTAGTTATCACCGATTACGAGCTCACCGTCCTAGACCCCGGATTTCAGATTGTGATCAAGCCTTCCGACTCAAGCCTCGAGAGCATGGGCGATTTTGTGCGCCAGATGCACACCACCAGCGGCCTTCTTGAAGAAATTCCCCACGGCCACACTCTGGTCGACGCAGAAGCTCAGGTGCTCGACTACCTCCAGAAGTTTGTCCCCGATGCCGGCGTGGCGCCCCTGGCAGGAAACACGATTGGAACCGATCGGGTGTTCTTGGCAAAAGAGATGCCTCTGGTCCACTCTCACGTGCATTACCGAAACATTGATGTCTCCACCATCAAGGAGCTCTCCAAGCGCTGGTTCCCGAAGTCTTACTTCCAGTCCCCCGAAAAAAATGGTGGGCACCGCGCTTTGGCCGACATTCTGGAATCCATCCGAGAACTTGAGTATTACCGGAGGGCTGTCTTTGTGGAATCCCCAGGCCTCGCCACTGCAGAATTAAAGATTGTGACAAAAGCCATCACGAAGCAATGGGAGTCAAGGCTGTAATACACTAAAGCGTCCCCGAACCGTGGTTTGGGGCATGGTGGGTATAGCTCAGTTGGTAGAGCGCCTGGTTGTGGTCCAGGAGGCCGCGGGTTCAAGCCCCGTTACTCACCCGAAGAATTATCGGCCAGCGATATCGCGGGAGCGGTGAAGAGAGAGAAATCTCTCCTCTTGCATTGCCCAGCGGGCCCACTGTGTTACGTATGATTGCCCGTCCCTGGCTATTGCGCGTTTCTTACGCTCGTCTTCTCCCACGTCAAGCCAGATCATCTCAGCGCCCAAACCCTCACACTCACGCCTGATTGCACCACACCCCTCCACCACCAACGGAGTATCTGAGGGAACCTGCACCCACTCTCCAGGGCGGGAGCGTTTCCAATCCCAGGTTTGGTATGAGCCTGACTCACCCCGTGACCAGGGAAGAATGACGTGGGAAAAAATGTGCCAACTTCCCGCGTCTAGACCATCCCAACCGGGGTAGGAGTCATCGATGCTAATCAAAAAGGCAGAGCGGTCTGCGGCGAGACTCTCGGCTAAACGTGTCTTACCGGCGCCCGAACGGCCATCCACCAAGACAAGTGGCTGGGGGTTACGCTGCGAATTCATGATGCCTCCCGGGGGTCGAATCAGACCGCACAAAGGACAGTGACCACACCACGAACAAGGCAACAAGAATGAAAATACTTGCCGCCGCCATTGCCATGCCTAAGTTTTCCGACCCAGGCCGCGACATCAAGCGAAACATGACCAAGGGAAGGGTCTGTTGCGACCCGTAGGCCAGGAAACTTGCTGCGCCAAACTCCCCCAAGGAGGCAAGGCTCGTCAAAGCAGCGGCGGCTACTACCGGTCTGGCCAGGGTGGGCAACTCAATGAGACCAATAAGCTGCGCTCGGCTAGCACCATCGAGCTGCGCTGCCTCGAGAATGTCCGGTGACAGTGCCCGCCTGGCAGGGGCGATGATTTGAAACGCTAGCGGCGTGAGGAACAAGCTTTGGATCAGGGGCAATACCCACCAGCTCCCCGAAAGTGCTGGAGACACGTAGCCGGAAACAACCAAGGCCACGAGACCGATCACCACGGGAGAAATTCCGATGGGCAGAAGGACCAGCAGGCCTGCCCTCCGCTTGCTCAGCCACCAGGCAACGACCAAAGAAATCACCACCGCCACAACCATGTTCCGAAGGGAATTGCCCAGGGCCTCCACCACACTGAGGTTGAGGATGTCCCTCGCGCCTCGACCAGCTAGGTTGCTCAGGTTCCCCCCCAGCCCTGCTCCCTCGGTGATGGCCCTGGAAAAAACACCGCCCAATACCCATAAAACCGACCCCACGAGCCCGACTCCTAGCGCTCCGCCCACAAACGACCGACTGGTCGCAGCTTCTCCCTCGCCAAAGAGGGCGGTGGGTGTGGCGCCTAACCTCCTTGCAAGGACAAAAAAGCTCAGTGTGAGTACAGATTGGAGGAGTGCCAAAAATCCTGCCGTGGGCAGGTCGAGCGTTTGGAGCGCGGCGCTGACAATCTCCGTCTCCAACGTCTCCACCGCCCCTTGCCCGAGCGTGACCACCAACCCAAAGCTGGTTGCTGAATAGAGCGCTACCAGTAGCCCTGCCGCGCTGAGGGCGGGAAGTTGCTGGGGCAACTGCAGATACCACCGCAGCTGGAGCGTGCTGGCGCCATCCAGTCGGGCAGCTTCTGCTTGGTCTCTCGGTGTCATAGACGCTGCCGTCACCACCGCAAGAAACCCCGCATTCATCAGCACGTGGGCGAAGATGATGGAGCCCAGTGCCACCCACGAGCTCTCCAACGCGTCGCCCAACAGGGGACGCAATGCTAAACCGATCAAAAACGCGGGCAACACAAAGGGCACGAGTAAGACTCCGGTCACCAACCGCCGCAGGCGTCGCAGCGAGGATAACCAGTACCCGATGGGATAGCCCAGAAGAACTGCAACGACCGCGCTCGCAAGTGCTACGAACGCGGTCGTCATCAGCAGATCGAAGCTACCCATCAAAGATGGCGGACCAGTCCTCCAACCACTGCTCGCGATTGGCGTTGATATCGAGGTCTTCACCAATCGTTGATGTGGCTGGTTGTGCGAATGTGGCCCATGATTCAGGGATCTCAACTCCTGGAACAGCCGGGTAGACATACATCGCCTCGGGAACAGAGGCCTGAAATTCCGGGCTCAGCAGGAACTCCACGAGAGCAGCAGCACCGCTCTCGTTCGCGGAACCTGCGATCACACCGGCGTATTCGGTCTGGCGGAAGCAGTCAACGCGCAACGCTTCAGAGCCAGGCGACCCATCCTCCAGTACCTCCGCTGCGGGGGAAGAGGCATAGCTCAGGACAATCGGGTGATTGCCCCCGTAACGGGTGAAGTCAGAGAAGTACGCATCTTCCCAGGAACCCGCCACCTTAACTCCATTAGCCTCCAGCGCGAGCCAGAAGGATTCCACCTCAGCTGCGTCGTTAAAAGCTGCATAGGTGGACGCCAAGAAGGCGAGACCTGGTGAAGAAAAATTGGGGTTGGTAATCACGGTCAGGTCCCGGTATTTTTCCTCAACGAGTTCACGCCAACTCTGTGGCGGGGTGATTGACTCTTGCGCAAACCACTCGATGTCATAGTTGAAACACACGTCGGAATAGTCAATCGCGCTCGCCTCACCCGCAAAAATTCCTTCCGCCTCGGCGCGACCGAGGAAAGTGTTGTCAATGCCGAAGAACGCATCAGCAACCGGTGCATTCTTCGTCAAAACCAACTGGTTGGTCAACGAGCCCGTATCGCCAAGGCGCAGGATTTCCAGCTCATAGCCGGTTTCGGATTCAAACTGGGCAACGAGTTCCTCGCCAATCACGAAAGAATCGTGAGCGGCAAGCCGAACGAGGGTATTTTCTGGGCTTTGACACCCGGTGAGAGCCATCAGGGTGATGGCGGATAGAGCAATGGTTTTCATAGCGTGCCTTTCCTTGAGGGATATGGCACGGGGTGAGATGTCCTCCCTTCGCTGGCATGACCCAGAGCAGGTTCGACGGTCGAAACCTTGCGGTTTCCTCTCAGTCCTCAAAGGGACTCCCGTGTTCGCTTTTAGTCTATGCCTTGCGGGACTCTCGAAGCTTATGACTCCACCGCAGGCTCTTTGCGATGGGATAAATACCCAGATACGCCCATTGAGGAATCCGCAAAGACCTTTTCCGCAACCCGTGGTGGTTGTAGGTCGTGTCAAAGCGCTTGATGTAGGCGAGGAAATCTTTGGGCGAATCGTCCAAACGCCTCGAACTCATCCCGACCACCATTTCGGGGGCATACACGATCGAAAAGCCCTCGTCGTAAAGGTGAACGGATAGATCAATATCTTCAAACATGTGCTTATCGGCATCCAGGCAAATATCTCCTCGAACCTTTTCCCAAGCCGTTCTGCGCAGAGCCATATTGGTGCCGAAAAGAAAGTGGTACTGCTTCACCAACCGCGAAATCGCTTTACGCGATGCATCATCCGCCCTCGCCATGTAACGGCGAAGCGGCATGTCGTAATAGGTCACCGGTCCCGTTGCTGCATCAACGGAGGTGTCGAGGAATACCTTGATAGTGCTTTCCACCCAGTTGGGCTCCAGCACCGAATCGGAATCAATCCGGCCAATCACATCACTTGTGACCGCATCGAACCCCATGTTCCGGGTGGGAGTAATGCCTTGTTCCCGGTCTTGGGTGAGCAGGATGAGAGGGGCGTCGGGGAAGTCTGATTTCAACTCCTGAAGGATGGTGGGGGTGAGGTCGGTCGACATATTGTCGACCACGATGATTTCATTCGCGGGGACCGTTTGGTTCAGCGCTGCGAGCACACAGGAGCGAATGGTGGATTCTTCGTTGTAGGCGGGAATCACGATGCCAATCGTGGGAACGGAGTCAGATCTTGGCATGGGGGCTCCCTCCTAGGGGTGCCTGCAACAGTTGAACCACCACGGCGCCACCCTTGGTCGCTTGGGTGTCGACATCGACAAAACCCATGCGGTGATGAAAACGCAGAGAGCCGGGGTTTGGCGGCTGAAGGTTCACTTCACAGGTGACACCGTCACGACCTGCTTGCCGAGCAAGATCAAAAACGTGCTCGTATAGCGCCGTCCCTGCTCCCTGTCCCCGCAGTGATTCGCTGAGAACAACTCGGTCGATGTAAAAATGGTTGGTGATGCGGGATTCGAAATAGCGATAATTCTCGCTGTCATAGTTTTCTCCCGGGTCAACACCCATCAAGAAACCCTGAACCTCGCCAGAATCATCCAGCACCCCTAGGGCGACGCTGGAAAGGGCGAAGAGCTCTTCGAGCTCCTGCAGAGTGGTCATGGGGACAGCCGGGTACCCGGCATTGTTGATCTCGACAAGCGCTGGGAGGTCAGGCGCGCTCAGCGCCCGGAAAGAAGTCACGCCATATTCTCTCAGGCTTTACCAGCCCCTTGTGCCCGGCGCTCCTTTGAAGGGTCCGGTAATCCAGGAAGTGATCCAACCGCCATAAAAGTCGCCTTCCTGGGCGTCCACGACTTCGCCCTCGACCGTGGCAGAGTCCACTTGTCCCGGGTATAACGCCAAATAGTTCACAATGTTGGCAAACCCCGGTGTCGGTTCGGGATACCACCAGGCGGCCCTCTCCAGGCGCTCCCCTCCCACAACAATGTCGCCATAGCTGGCCAGTCCCTTCCATTCGCAGAAGGTGGAACCCTCCACAGGTTCAATAAGGGTCATATCCACATCAGCAAAGGGCATATAGTACGTGGGCGGGTGGGAAGTTTCCAACACGCGAAGCGGTGCGGTGGTGTCGGCAATGACGATCCCGCGGTGGACCACAACGATGTGGTCACTGCTTCGTTCGAGCCGCGGTGGCCTGGGGTAATCCCACACAGATTCTGGTGTTCGCATCGCGCACAACTCATTTCTTCGCTCGTTACTCCAATCTAGCCAGCCGCGCTGTTTGGTAACTGAGTGGTAACGGCACTAGGTTTGCTCCGCTATTACCGATACGCTGAAGAAGTCGTTTGTAAGACGGAAATCCTTACTGAGTCATTTGATGCAGTGCGCCCCATTCGGGGAAAGGGTAGCCAGAAGTTTCGACCGTTGGTTTCGATCGTCGAAACTACGCACCACCGCACCACAGAAAAGAGACACAGCATGACAACCGGAATCGTTAAATGGTTCAACGGTGACAAAGGCTACGGCTTCATCACTCCTGACGACGGCACCGCCGACGTTTTCGCCCACTTCTCGGCTATCCAGTCCAGCGGCTACCGCTCACTGGAAGAAAACCAGAAGGTCGAATTCGACGTAACCGAGGGCCAAAAAGGCCCTCAGGCGGAGAACATTCGCCCCCTCTAGTCTTCCTGCAAGACAGGTCAGAACGGGTTTGCCTTCGGGCAGGCCCGTTCTGTCGTTAACCCAACCTAGGATTAAGTGATGCGCCCGACCACTCCAGACATGATTAGCCAGTCCATGGTGAACATGACCGAAGCAGATCTGCGCCTGATGACGTTGCCAGGTTTACACGAAACCGTGTGGGACGAACGAGAGTTCTTGGGCTGGCGTGATGTCCATCACAGCACCAAGGGGTATCTCGTGTTCTGGGCCGGAGACGAACTACTCGGGTTGATGGTTCGCGCTGCGCAATCGCCGATGCCGGCGGGGCAAAGCGCCATTTGTGCTCTCTGCCACACACAGCAGCCAGCACCCCAGGTGAGCCTGTTTACCGCACCCAAGACCGGTGACGAAGGAATTCGTGGGAACACGGTCGGCACTTATTTGTGCGCAGACCTTGCCTGTTCCCTGCTGATTCGAATCCAGCCAGCAGAATCCGAGAACCTACCCAGACCGGAGAGGTTGGTAAGGAAGAAGTCGCTGGGACTCAGAGACCGCCTCGAGAACTTCTCGAGGCGCGTGCGCTGCCTCGATGCCGCTTAGCGGCGACGGCCCAGGAACACCATGGGAATGGCGAAAGCCAAACAGGCGGTCAATACGCCCGCTCCAAAAAGCCAGGGCGCAAAAACCTCGGGAACAACAAACGCGTAGGTAAACATCGGAAAGGATGCAAGGAAGATAATGGAGGTAATGACAACAATGAAAATGTTCATGGTCCCCCTAGTATTCCATACCGAAAGGCAGAGCTGATGAGCGCCGCTTCAGCCTCCACGCGTCGCACTCTGCGACGCGTCCGAATCACCGGATGGACCGCGCTCACCTCACTGCTGGTGACAATCATCTGCTTCCTCACCTGGTTCCACATCGTCCTTCCCGCAGACCGCGCGGCACTAGATTCTTTCTTCGCCAATGAAGAAATCTCCGTCGTCGCCGATAATGGCCTCATTCTCGCAACCCCCACGGGGCCCAGCACGAACCAAGGACTGGTGTTCTATCCCGGGGCCAAGGTCGACCCCTACGCCTACCTCCCCACCTTCGAAGGCCTCATTGCCCAGGGACTGACTGTTGTCGTAGTCGAGCCACTGTTTAATATGGCTCTGTTTGACACCACACCCCTCGCCGAGGCAACCGACCTTGCTCCCGGCATAACTCAGTGGTTTGTCGGGGGCCACTCCCTCGGCGGAGTCAGAGCCTGCATGGTGGCCGATGACGCCGCGGTGTCAGGGGTGTTGCTGATGGCCAGTTTTTGCGCCAATGACCTCTCCGCAACAGACCTCACAATCCTGCAGCTCTTTGGCGACAAAGACGGACTGATCGATCCTCTAGCCGTGGCGCAAGCGAGTGCTTTGTTGCCGACCAGCAACGTGGAATACACGTTTACGGGAGCCAACCACGCATCTTTTGGAGCGTATGGGCCACAAGGCGGCGATGGGATTGCTACCGCTAGTCGCTCCGAGGTTTTTGCGATGATTCAAGGGACCATCGCGGCGAACCTGCTGACCAACTAATTCGACTGGTTCGCGCGCTCAATCACCAGTGCTTGCACTTTCGCGGCATCTGCTTGGCCACGCATTGCCTTCATCACCGCACCAATAATCGCTCCGGCAGCCTGCGTTTTGCCTTCTCTGATTTTTCCTAAGACGTCCGGTTGGGAGGCGAGTGCTTCATCAATCGCAGCGAGCAGGGCGCCATCATCCGAGACCACCTCAAGACCACGCTCGGACACAATCTGCTCGGGAGACCCTTCTCCCGCCACCATGGCGCCCAAGACCTCTCTGGCAAGCGTGTCGGTCAAACGCCCCTCATCGATGAGTTTTTGGAGGGCATGGACATCGCCGGGGCCCACGAGCGAACCTGGCTCAACACCGCGATCATTGGCCATCCGGCTGAGCTCACCCATCCACCATTTCCTGGCAGCAGCAGCGGCCACCCCCAAGGCAATAGTGTCCTGAATTTCGCCGAGCAGGCCCGCGTTCACGATTGCTTGGAAATCAACATCGGGGAACCCCCAATCTGCTCTCAAGCGCCTGCGCAATTCGACCGGCTGCTCGGGTAACGCGGCTCTGAGAGATTCCACGAGCTCTGCACTTGCTTCCACGGGAAGCAAGTCTGGTTCGGGGAAATAACGGTAATCATCTGCGTCGCTCTTCGGGCGGCCGGGGGAAGTCACGCCGGTGTCTTCGTGCCAGTGCCGGGTTTCCTGGGTGATACTCCCTCCCGAGTTCAGAATGTGAGCTTGGCGCTGAATTTCATAGCGGACCGCCCGCTCAATGGAGCGGAAAGAGTTGACGTTCTTGGTTTCGGTCCTGGTGCCATAAGCACTCGCCCCCCTGGGACGCAGCGACACGTTGGCGTCACACCTCAGGTTTCCGCGCTCCATCCTGGCGTGGGAGATTCCTAGGCTTCGCACCATGTCGCGGATGGTAGACACATAGGCGCGACCTAACTCCCCAGCACGGTGTTCCATACCCTCAATGGGTTTGGTCACAATTTCTACGAGGGGAACACCGGCGCGGTTGTAGTCCACTAAGGAATACTCCGCACCTTGGATGCGACCTGTTGCACCCCCCACGTGGGTGAGCTTGCCAGCGTCCTCTTCCATATGTGCCCGCTCAATCGGAACGTCCACTAAAGAGCCATCATCAAGCTCCACCGAAACGGAACCTTCGAAAGCAATGGGCTCGTCATATTGACTGATCTGGTAGTTCTTGGCCAGATCGGGATAAAAGTAGTTCTTCCTCGCAAACCGTGACACCGGTGCAATCTCACAGCCCAGCGCCAAACCTAAAGAAATGCTGTATTCCACCGCGGTGCCATTCACCACCGGCAAGCTTCCGGGGAGCCCCAAACACAGCGGAGTGATGCAGGTGTTGGGTTCGATTGCTGCCTCGTCCATCGCCGCCGGATTGGGGGCATTGGAGAACATTTTTGTCTGAGTTGAGAGCTCCACGTGAACTTCGAACCCGATGACGGGTTCGAAGAGCTCGAGTGCTGCGTCAAAATCCATCAGCGCTTCGCTAGCCATGGTCTAGATCACCTCCGGGACACGCTCGGACACGAGATGCCCATCACGTTCTTCAAAAAGCCGTTCACACACGGCACCCACTTCATAAAGCCTGGCGTCCTGATAGGCCGGAGCCATCAGTTGAAGGCCCACAGGCAGGCCGTCCTCGGGGCTCAGCCCCATGGGAAGAGACATTCCAGGAATTCCCGCGAGGTTCGCGGGAATCGTGGTGACATCCCCCGCCCACATCGCCAAGGGATCCTCCATTTTTTCCCCCAAAGGAAACGCGGTCGTAGGAGTGGAGGGGGAAAGCAACACATCCACTTTCTCGAAAGATTGGGCGAAGTCGCGTTGAATGAGGGTGCGGATCTTTTGGGCCGACCCGTAATAGGCGTCGTAATAACCCGCAGAGAGCGCATAGGTGCCAAGAATGATCCGGCGCTTCACTTCATCTCCAAAACCGGCATCCCTGGTGGCAGACATGACGTCCTCCACCGTGGGGGTTCCCTCCGGGGTGACCCGCATTCCAAATCGAACCGAATCAAACTTTGCCAGGTTGCTGGAGGCCTCGGCGGGAAGAATCAAGTAATAGGCCGCCACCGCGTATTCGCAGTGCGGAACGCTCACTTCTACCACCTCAGCACCCTGAGCAGAAAGAAGCTCAAGAGCCTCGTCAAATCGTTGCCGCACGCCCGGTGCGATTCCCTCGCCGAGCAGCTCTTTCACCACACCCACTCGAACACCGGCAAGACTTTCCGCGCGGGAGCCCTTGAGTGCGGCCTCGGTCATGCTGGTCCAGGGGGTGGGGATGCTGGTCGAGTCGTGAGGGTCGTGGCCCGCGATGACATCGTGCACCATGGCAGAGTCCATCACGGTCCGAGAGACCGGGCCTACCTGGTCCAGGGAGGATGCCAACGCAATCACGCCATAGCGGCTGACACCGCCATAGGTGGGTTTTACGCCCACGGTCCCGGTGAAGGAGGCAGGCTGGCGGATGGAACCACCGGTGTCGCTTCCAATGGCCACCGGAGCTTGCTTGGCCGCTACCGCGGCCGCAGAGCCACCGCCAGAACCACCGGGCGCGCGCGTGAGGTCCCAGGGGTTGTGGGTCGGGTGATAACCCGAACGCTCCGTGGAAGAACCCATCGCAAACTCGTCCATATTTGTTTTTCCCAGCGCCACCATGCCTGCTGTTAGGAGCTTCGACACAACGGTGGCGTCATAGGGGGGAACCCAGCCTTCAAGAATCCGAGACCCCGCGGTGGTCACCATGTCGCTCGTGCACAACACATCTTTAATGGCAATGGGGATTCCTGCCAGAGGGGACAGTTTCTCCCCGGCAGCGCGACGGTCATCACTATCACGGGCAGCTTCCAGCGCGTTGCTCGAGCGGGCGAGAAAGGCCCCGATGTGGCTCTCGGTTGCCTCGATTCGGTCCAAGTGAGCTTGCGTAAGCTCAACACTGGACACGGTCCCTTCCGCCAACGCGAGCGAAGCATCTGCCGCGCGCATCGAAATCAGTTCGCTCACTGCTCTTCTCCCAAGATGGCGCTGACTCGAAAGCGTGACCCATCATGGTCGGGGGCGCCAGCCAGAGCTTCCGCTGTGCTCAAGGTGTCGCCAACCGCATCTTCACGGAACACATTCCCCAGCGGAATAGGGTGAGAAGTCGGAGGAACATCGTCACCGGCAACCTTTTGCACCGCTTCCACGGCACTGACGATGGCACCTAGTTCCCCGCTCAAGCGCGTAATTTCATCCTCGCTGAGGGCAATCCGAGCAAGCGAAGCAAGATGGCGTATCGCCTCGGGGGTCATTTCCGACATGAATCTCCTTGGGTGGACCCCCAGTCTAAAGCGCCTGGGCCACTGGCCCGTTCGCCAGAAATTCGGCAAAATCCTCAGCCTCAACGATAGGAACTCCCAGATCCAAAGCTTTCTTTCTTTTGCTTCCCGCGCCCTCCCCTGCAACAACAGCAGAAGTGGCTTTGCTGACCGAAGAGGCCGGTTTCCCACCGGCCATTCGCACGGCATCTTCGGCGCTGTCTCTCGTGTGACCGGGAATACTTCCTGTCACCACCACCGTGAGCCCCACGAGCGAGCCCGACGCCAAGAGGGGAAGAGGATCTTCGTCTGCAAAGCTGACGCCTGCCTCTCTCCAGGTCGACACAATTTCTTGATGCCAATCAATCGCCCACCAATCACGGACTGATTCCGCAATGACCGCTCCCACCCCGTCAATGGCCGCACGATCCTCGCTTGTGGCGGCCATAATCTTGTCGAGAGACCCGAACTGTGTGGCAAGTGCGCGCGCGGCAACAGGACCCACGTGGCGGATATTGAGGCTCACCAAAAAGCGCCACAGCGGCTGTTCCTTGGCCCGATGGAGCTGCTCCACCAGTTCTGTTGCTGCTTTGGAGGGGATCCACTCGTGCGTTCCAGAAAATTCAGGACCCTCCCCCACCGCAGGGTCAGTTTTTTTACGCTGGCGCCTAAACGGCGTTTGCAGCACCACATCACCGCTGTTGGGATCTCTCTTGGGAACCCCTGTGTCGGGGTCGCGAACCTCCACGACAATGGGGAAAAGGTCCTCCAGGGTTATGTGGAAAAGTCTGGCTTCATTCACGAGAGGTGCAGGAACGGGCTCTCTCGGATGGATCAGAGCTGCCGCGCTCACCTCCCCCAGTCCTTCAATATCGAGTCCACCGCGAGAACCGATGTGTTCGATGCGGCCCCGCACCTGCGCGGGACAGGACCGGGAGTTGGGGCAGCGAAGGTCGATATCGCCCTCTTTGGTGGCAGCCAGCATCGCCCCACAATCAGGACACTGCTCGGGCATCACAAACTCACGCTCCGAGCCCGTTCGCTTTTCCACCACGGGTCCGAGAATTTCTGGAATAACATCGCCAGCTTTGCGAAGAACAA
>Ga0222634_1000118_pt1 | contig 46197 bp, 47 predicted proteins | sample AntAcemetageno50_FD_179807 | JGI IMG/M metagenome (GOLD analysis project Ga0222634, IMG submission 179807) | Saline water microbial communities from Ace Lake, Antarctica - #50 | ecosystem: Environmental > Aquatic > Non-marine Saline and Alkaline > Saline | place: Antarctica: Ace Lake | collected... | reverse complement strand
GCTGGCACAAATTCTATGAAAAAAATATACAGAGTAGCAGCACTAACGCTCTCCGCGGCCATCGCGGTTCTTATGGTATTCGCCATAGTCGACGGCGTCCGCTCCGTCGTTCTTGATACGAACATCCTACTCTACATCGTAGGGGTAGTGCAAATCGTGGTCGGGGTGCCGTTCTTGGTAGTCGCGATTTTCGCAATGCTGGACACGACGAAGCGCATGCGGGAGGCCCGGCGGTCCCGGAAAGTCGTCAAGGTCGTCAGGTCCATGCAGATTTAGCACGCTACCCGCCGGGGGTTACAATGCCGGAACCTTTCGCCACGCTAAAGCGCTGGCACAAATTCTATGAAAAAATATACAGAGTAGCAGCACTAACGCTCTCCGCGGCCATCGCGGTTCTTATGGTATTCGCTATAGTCGAGAACATCCTACTCTACATTATAGGGGTAGTGAAAATCGTGGTGCCGTTCTTGGTAGTCGCGATTTTCGCAATGCTGTACACGGCGAAGCGCATGCGGGAGGCCTGGCGGTCCCGGAAAGTCGCCAGGTCCATGCGGCTTTAGCACAATACCCGCCGGGGGTTACAATGCCGGAACCTTTCGCCACGCTAAAGCGCTGGCACAAATTCTATGAACAAGTATAAAAAAAACCAAGTTATTGGCGCGTCTGCGTCTGCGTGCCTTCTCCTCGCGTCGGGATGTTCGTGGTTCGTGGTTACTACAGGTTACTGCAGCATCGCGGAGAGCGAGTGGGACTTTACCGAAATTATTAGCGGAGGCGTCATGATTGCCTCCTGTATATTACCCGCTCTGTTAACGGGCCTCTTGGGCTTCACTGCTGCGGGAGACGTCCTCGCTAACTACCGTCGCGCGCGCGACGGTGATTTCGAGGGACACGTAGAGTTTAAACTTTAGCGTCAAGGCAGCCATGCTAAACCTCGCCGACCAACTCGAGTCGGCGTAATTCACAGAGCGGCAACGGTGCCGCCTGTTTCATTCCCTCCCTCGCAAAAAAGCGGGGGCGGGAACCAAAACAGATTATGAAAATCAATTGCACATTTACAGTATCGCTCGTCCTAGAGGACGCCCAAGACCTCAAAACTCACAATGAGAAGGAGGTCTCTGCGGTCAAAGAGAACGCGCCCCGCCGCGCAGAGTCTCTTCTCCGAGAAGCCGTTCAAGACCTCAAACTTCACGACGTGGACTATGAGGACAGAATAGAGGGGCACTCTCCAGAGTCTATCGCGTGCGGACAGCCACTCGCGTAGCTGCCGCCGACCAATTAGCGTCAGCGTAAATCACAGAGTGGCAACGGTGCCGCCTGTTTCATTCCCCTCCTCGCAAAAAGCGGGGCGGGGATCAAAACAGATTATGATACTAGAACAATCAGGGCCTCTTGCGCCCGCTAACGAGCCGTGGACTCTCATCCGCGACGCCATACACGACCTGACGCTTCAAGAGAAGCAGAAGGGCGTTACGATCGATATGAACGAGTGGCACGGTCAACGCGGCGACGGCGCGTGTCACCAGTGCCTCGCCGGGTCTGTCATGTCCCGGCGCCTCGGCGCTGATACGGATAACTACTCAAACCCCAGAGGCTACCCCGACGACGTGAGAGACAGGCTCCACGCGCTGGACGATTTACGGTGCGGGGCGATTGACCACGCCTATTGCGAGCTGAAACTAGTGCGCCCCGCTTCGCTTCCCGATCACGTGACTATCCCGCGCTACCTCGACGGCCCAGACGCCTTCAAGGAGGCCATGCTGAAACTAGCAGACCTACTTGAGGCAGCGTAATTCACAGAGCGGCAACGGTGCCGCCTGTTTCATTCCCCTCCTCGCAAAAAAGCGGAGGCGGGAACCAAAACAGTATGAAAACCCCACAACAAATCGCTGAGCGTGCCGAGCGTGCAGCAGCAGACAAAGCTAAGCGCGCCGCAGCACTCGCTCCGGGAGCGCCCGCAATGACGGAGGCCGAATACAAATCCGGACCTGAAAACAAGGGGGAGTTTATGGACTCCTTCGGAGTAGCAAAATCAGTCTCCCGTGAGATCTACACATCAGTAGGTCTCCCAATGGGCCCAGAAGGCTACCCTTTTGGCGAGGTGCTCGCAAAGGAGTCGGCCATCAAAGTCGCCGTCAGAGCATGCAAGACGTGCCAGTTGGCGCTGACCGCATCTCGCCAAAGAGACGTTGAGACCGCTCAATGGAGAGCGCGGAAGGAAGAGTCCATACGCGCTTGGACCGTCGAGAGACGGACGACGCGCTCTAGAGTCTCTTTGGGTGACGGCATCTTAACGGTAATCGACTCCGATTCTCACCTCCACACCTACGAGATTTCCACATGCCGCTACTTAGGTTCGCGGGATCTTGGAGGAGGCGGAGGTGCCGGATACGGGTTTAATCAATAGCCACCACCTTGCTAGCCACATCACCCGCCATGCGCGAACTAGCAGACCTACTCGAGTCAGCGTAAATCACAGAGCGGCAACGGTGCCGCCTGTTTCATTCCCCTCCTCGCGTCATGCGGGGGCGGGAAACTGAACATAATTATGACTACTACGATGACAGAAGAAGAAGAGGTTGAGATCCACCGGCAGTATGCGGACGGCAATTACGCCGGTGCCTATATCGGTGCCTATATCGGTGGAGCTGCCGATGAGAGAAACCACTGGGCTTATTGCCTAGGTTTTTACTCAAACCATGAAAATGACGAGGGGCCGGATTGGCTCGCTGGACTACGCGAGGAGCGCAACGCCACCCTCGCCCTAGTTGGAATCGCCACCGAATAACATCACAGTGCGGTAGCGATACCGCCTGTTTCATTCCCCTCCTCGCAAAAAAGCGGGGGCGGGAACCAAAACAGATTATGAAAAAAAGAATACAAGAAACAATCAATCTCACTCCTCACGCCATCACGGTGGCGGGAGTGACCTACTCGCCCGATGGCGACATTGCCAGGGTGTCCGCGTCTTTCTCCCCGATTGTTGGTGGCGTATGCCATCAGACGTTCGGCGAGATCACGGGATTGCCCTCACCGACGATGGGCGTGAGTTACATCGTGAGCGGTATGGTATTTGGTGCCACCGACCGCGGCGACGTTTTCGCCCCCGCTACCGGGCACCCGGGAGTGGTGCGAAACGCACAGGGGCACATAGTGAGTGTGCCTTGCCTGCTTTCTCACTAGCGGGGGGCGTAAATCACAGTGCGGCAACGGTGCCGCCTGTTTCATTCCCCTCCTCGCAAAAAAGCGGGGGCGGGAACCAAAACAGATTATGAAATTGAAACAATCCGGGACGCTCGCTCCCGTCAACGAGCCGTGGACTCTCATCCGCGACGCCATACACGACCTGACGCTGCAAGAGAAGCAGAAGGGCGTCGAGATCCGCATGGGTCATTGGCACTCCCAATACGGCGGCGTGTGCCTGCAATGCCTCGCCGGGTCTGTCATGTCCCGGCGCCTCGGCGCTGATACTGATGCCCACAAGTATCCGGACAGCTTCCCCGAAGACGTAGAGGCCAGGCTCCACGCGCTGGACGATTTACGGTGCGGGGCGATTGACCACGCCTATTGCGAGCTGAAACTAGTGCGCCCCGCTTCGCTTCCCGATCACGTGACTATCCCGCGCTACCTCGACGGCCCAGACGCCTTCAAGGAGACCATGCTGAAACTAGCAGACCTACTCGAGGCAGCGTAAATCACAGCGCGGCAACGGTGCCGCCTGTTTCATTCCCCTCCTCGCGCCATGCGGGGGCGGGAACCAAAACAGATTATGAAACTTAAAGTAACTATCACGACCGACTCAGATAAGGCGACGACTGCGTATCAAATAATGAGCCTGAAAAAGTTCATCAGGGCGCGGATAAAAAGCATCGAAACCATCCTGAACGTCCTCCACGCCGCGCACTCCGCAGTGTGTGGCGAAACCATGCGGCGTAACATCGTCGTCGCGACGCCAAACATAAGCAACGGGAACGACTCGTACGAGTTTACGACGTCGACGGGGAAGGTGGTGCCATGTAACGGAACGCCTGACCTATCCGGTGAGTCATGGGGGGTCAACCTTTCTTGGCTCACGCGGTTCGCCGAGCAAGTGGCAGCGTTCGACGCGGAGAAAGAATTTGAGGCACTCGCGCGCCGATAAAGCGCGTGAGGAAACATCACCCAAACCAAAAATAACGTGAAAACCACCACCACCACCGCCACCACCGCTGCCGCCGCTGAAATTAACACCGGACATCCCCGGAGAGCTAAGAGCAGCGGCGGCGTCCCCATGTATTGCCGCTGGCAGGACAAGGAGTATATGAAAGACCGTGACACCGAAAGCGTAGCCCGGTCGGGCGCTCCCAAGCAAAATTACACGATGGACTACTACGACGCCATCGGTAAGTAGACACAAGTAACCACAACCCGCCCCAATCGGGGGCGGGAAACTTTCCCGCAGATAAAATCAACAACCAAAAAAATGAAAAACATTAAAGCAAAAACAGTAAGAGTAGCCGCCGCCGTAGTTTCGACCCCGACCAACGCTGCCGGTGACGGTATCGCGTGGACGGGTAAGAAGTTGATGCGAGTCGGAGCTTTCGCCATCATTGGAGGGAGCTACGTAAAAGAAAAGGCCGCCACGTGGAAGGTGACGCTGGAACTCAAAGCGGAAGCGCTGGAAGCGAAAGCGCTCGACCTGGAAGCGCACGAAGCGTGGCGTATGGCGTATGTCGCCCGTCGCCGCGCAGAGATGCGCCTCGACAACAAAGTGACCATCGACGTCCCATATGCGCTGGTGACGTCGCGGGACCAACAAATTCCAGCCTAGCTGGTAGTTTGCAAGGATGTCGCACTGCTTGGGCGGGTTACCGCCCGGGTAGTGCGATTTTTTAGCTATCGATAGTTTACGCGACTCCGCCGTTGCCGCGTCGCCTTTTTTCTGGCAGTGTTGTATGCATGTCCGACCAACCTATAGCCGTGCTCCGTGTAAAACTCGCCCAACTACGCGAAGAGAGGGACACCGTAGCTAGTCTCGTTAAAGGAGCCTTCATGGCGTCACCGCCAATGCCGGCTCCGGGAGGGCAGGGAGCCCCTCCTATGGATCCCAACACCGGAATGCCGATGGACCCTTCTATGATGGGTGGGGCACCGCCGATGGATCCTTCCATGATGGGTGGGGCACCGCCGATGGATCCCAACACCGGAATGCCGATGGACCCTTACATGATGGGAGGAGCTCCGCCTCAAGGTGGTGCTATGCCGCCCGAAATGATCGACCAGTTCCTTGGCGTCATGGAGGAGATCGCCGCCGCCGTCGAGGAACTCGGAGGCCAAGTCGAAGCGATCGTCGGCGCTGTCGAGGAACTCGGAGGTAAGGTGGAAGACCAGGACAGCCGACTCGCGGGAATCTCGGCAGTGCAACCACAGGAAACCTGGGGAGGTCAGTAATGATACAATTACGCAGCCAGGACGGCGCAGTTGCCAGGGTTACCGCAGACCACGCGGTGGAATACGTCGACTCCGATGGGCGCCTGTCTGTGGTTGTCGTCCAACTGCGCTCCGGGTCTGTGGAGATCCTGACCCCGGGAGACCCAGTTTTCAACGCCTACTGCCGCACGCACAAGCTCACACCATCCACGGTAACCGTTCACGAGCCGTTCCAGGGGGCCACACCTAGGCTTTCTTGACACTCGACGATATTTGCGGCACCATACTTCCATAAAACGACGACACCTAAAATGAGACGTAACCCCTTACTCAAAGAAAAGTTCCTCGAAGGGAACCGCCAGAAGTGGGCGTTAACGCTTATCGTGTGCGCCGCTGGTGTGCTGGTCTCCAACATGAAGTATGAGCACATGCAGCCGGAGCCTTACTTGACTTTTTTAACCATGATAGGCTGTGTCTTCCTCGCCGGTATGTCCCTGGACGCCTACGCAAAGATTCGCGCCTACCCTACGCCCCCGACCCCACCCCTGAGCGAAGAGATGGAATCCTTACCTTTCGAAGAAGAGGAGTTCACACCGCCTAAGGGATAACTCGCAGACACCTATGAAAATGACAGCTAACAAAATCCGCCAAGTTCAGAGAGCGCTAAAATCGAAGGGCTACTACCTCGACGGTAAAATCGACGGCGATTGGGGACCCAAGACGGAGAATGCGATCATACAGTTCAAGAGGTCTATCGGGTTCCGAGCTCGGGCTTTTATTGGGCCGCTCACGTGGGGCGCACTCATGGAAGGGCGGCACGCCCCGGTAAAGCTGACCGGCAGTGAACCTTCGTGGCTCCGGGTCGCACGTTCCTACATCAACCTTCGCGAATACCGGGGGAAGGCGCACAACAAGAAGATCTTGAGCTGGTGGTCCGCGATCGGCATGGGCGGCGTTAAAGACGACGAGACTGCTTGGTGCGCCGCCTTCGTCGGTGGTGTCTTGGTCGAGGACGGTCTACCGTCTACTAAGTCAGGCCTGGCTAGGTCTTACGACAAGTGGGGTAAGGGTCTCAGCAAGCCCGCTGTCGGTAGCGTTGTAACTTTTTGGAGATCATCCCCGACCTCGTGGAAGGGTCACGTAGCATTCGTGGCTGGTAGGGATCAGCACGGCCGCATCATGTGCGTCGGCGGTAATCAAGGGGACGCGGTAAACGTTCGCGCGTTCTCCGACAGCCGCGTGGTCAACTATCGCTGGCCCATCAACACCCCGGACAAGCCCAGCTACGCCCTCCCGCTTCTAAACTCAGACGGGACGGTGTCCGGCAACGAGGCCTAACACCATGAGACTCTCCATACTACTTCTGTGCGCCTGCGCGTCTTTTGTTACGAGTTGCTCCTCCTCCCCAGAGGTGGCGGTCCGACCCCGCGCAACGGCCACGCCGGTGAAGGAACAGCAATCAGCGCAACGACAGATACGGCAAGTGCAGGACGTGGCGCGCGAGGCGGATGAGAAAGCCGCGGACGCCCGATCAAAACTGGAGCAGTCGCAGAAGGATCTTGACGCCGTGCAGGGTCGGGTGATCGGCTTAGGAGACATGGTAGCCAAGTTACAAGAGTTCGGCAGCGCCACCTCTGAAAACCTCAGCGACCTCATGCGCGAGGTCGACGCCCAAGAGTCGCACATCACAGGATTGATTAAAAACTTGGCAGAGGTGTCGCGCGACCTAGTCGAGGAGAAAAAACTAAGAGACGAGGCACGCGACAAACTCGCATCTGCCCTCGTCGCCAACGCTAAAAAAGATCAGGAGGCGTCGGATTTACGACAACAACTGTCAGACGCCGAAGCGGTGGCTGACGGATATTGGGAGGCTGCACAAGGCAACCAAAAAGCCGCGGCCGACGCCGTGAAAGCTTCTGAGGGGCACAAAGCCGCAAAGAAGCTAGCGTGGAACATTCTCACAGTGGCGGGCTTTGCCTTGCTTGTATCAATAGGGTTGAACTATCTACAGTTCAAGAGGATACTGTGAGCTCAACACCGCCGAGCCTAATAATAAAATGCCCGTAAACGAATCTACCAAGTCAGTGAACGACCAAAAATACAAACACCTCGAAGGCGAGGTCGGAGAACTCAAAACCGAGATTGGCGGTATCAAAGAGGACGTGGGCGAGTTAAAAGCCGACATCGGCATCATGGGGCAGAACTATGTCTCTCTAAAGCACGAAGTATCTGCGGGGTTTAGTAGTATCGCAGCCAGCGTCCAATCGCTGCATGCGGACAGCAAAGAAGAGCGGGCCGAATACAAGGCGGCGCTCGACAAGCCCCCCAAGATCGGGCAAACCGCGCTGGTAGGTATCGTGAGTATGGTGGCCCTGGGTGTTGGAGCTTTCTGGGCAGCCGTGAACCTCGTCGTAGACCCTCTTGAAGAGGGGCAGAACAAGGCTGCGGCTTCGCTCCTAGTCACCACGCAGAAACTCAGCGACGACACCAAGAGCGCCCGAGAGGCTCTTCGGTCTGAGGTCAGAAAGGACGGCACCCTCATGGGGGAACTCAACAAAGTGAGACACGAGCAACAGCAGGAGCGTCTAGATTACATGCTCGGGCGGCTGGTTGCGTTCCGTGACCATCACGTCGAGCAAGCGCGCAAAGAGGGAGAGCAGGCCGTCTACAACAAATGGCACACTGAGCGTCTGAACGACATCGACGCCGCGATCATCGCCGCGAAAAAAGAAGACGCAACCTTAGGAGGTTACAGCGTCGAGCTACTCACCCGGGTAGAGCTCCTCGACGCGAAAATATCTCAACTCAGGAAATTTTCCCCAACTGCATCAGAATAGATGTTGTGCGACCCGTAAAGTAAGGAAGGGTCGCAGACGTGCGGCCCTTCCTCTTTGTGTTGCTAACGCGGATCTTACGGCGTAACATGCGCCCCATGCAAAGCCAATCCGACGCTCAAGTAGTTCCTCTCAGCTCGCACCTCGAAGTGGGTAGGACTTACGCCCTGTGCATCACAAACGCGCAGTCCAACTGCGTCTTGGAGTTCCAGCACTTGGACAAAGTCGCATGGCACAGATACCCCGGGTTCAGCGGAACGCAGACAGAAGGTGTAGTCGTAGAAAAGTTCTACGCGGTTTCTTCTACGTTCCGTGTCAGATTCGACGCTGTGCCCTCCGAAGAGCACAGCATGTCCTGGATTTCTGAGTCCTCGTCAGACTTTTAGGAAGCCTCGGTCGGTGGGCCAGTGGTGAGTTCTGTGAGTCCCTCTGCCTTCGTTATGTGCACTGCTAGTCTCTCCGGCACGTCTCCGATGAACTTCCACGTAGAGTCCGCACGCATACCATACCAACGGCGCTTGTCCGGTCCTCTCGTAAATCCTCTGAAGGCGTCCCAGAGAGCTTTACCCGCGACCTGACCGGCCGTCGTGAGGTAGACGTTACCTTTCCTTCTGTCGGCCACCGTCACTGTCTTCATTACGAAAGGCGGCACGCAGCCCTCCATGTTCTTGATAACCTGACTTACCCGGGTCTTATCGATTCCTGTTCGCTTAGACAGCGCCCCCGATCCTGACCCTACGCCGTTAGGATTCCACAGAGCCATCAGTATGACATCGCGAGCCACGACGTGACCGCTCTCGCTCATTTTGCGCAGCGCTGAGTCGGAGTCGATGAACACTCCCCAATTTACAGCGAGGAACTCATGGAGGGCGTCAGAGTCAGATGACTCCTTGGTGCTCCCCTTCTGTCTGCTGTGATGCCTCGCAGCTTTTACGCAGTCCGCGGCGGACGATCTCAGCGTCACGTGAATGGTGCAGGGCTCTCCGTCCTCGTCTAATCCTCCGCGGGGCTCATACCACTCGACGACTGAGTTGAGTATTTGATCCTCGGTGAGCTGTTCCTTACTTGGTGTCATACGCTGCTATAGAACTTTCCGAGGTTCATTATGTCAAGCTTGCCGCGGCGCGATGTTAGCATTACGATAGGCCCCTCATGCGCGCTGTCGATTTTGCTGTCTCAAGAGCCCTCCCGCCTGACATGCGGAGACCCACCTATGACCTGGGCAAGAAGGGTATGGCGCAGCTGATGGCTGACGTCGCCTCCAAGTATCCAGATAGTTTCCCAGAGATCGTGAAGAAGCTGGGCGATCTAGGCCGCCGCGCATCTTGGTTGCAGGGCTACACCACAGGGCCTGAGGACACGAAGCCTGTCATCGACGCCTCAAAGTATTACGCCCAGATGGACGCCGAGATCGACAAGCTACGTCGCGGAAACCTGAGCCCCTCAGAGTTTGATGAACAGCGCAGTGAAATCTTCACCAAATATTCCGGGATAATCGAGAAGGCGACCATGGCAGCAGCCATGAAGAGCAAGAACAACTTCGCGAGGGCCGTGGCGTCAGGGGCCCGCGGTAACGCCAGCCACGTCAGCGCCATCCTCTCGACTCCCGGCGTGTATCAGGATGCCAAAGGGAATGTCATCCCGTTGTTCATCCGCAACTCTTTCGGCGCTGGTATGCGGCCGGCCGAGACGCTAGCGGGAACGTATGGCGCGCGGACCTCCGTGGTCTCGACGAAGACCGCGACCGCAAAAGGGGGAGACCTGATGAAGCTTATGGTGCAGTCCGCTCTGAATTACAACGTGACCGAGAAGGACTGCGGCGTCGACAACGGCGTGTCTATCGCGGCGGACGATTCCTCCATGCGCGGTAGAGTTCTCGCGAGGGCCTACGGTGACGTTCCCGCCGGGACGGTCATCGACAAATCGCTCCACGCGAAGCTCAAGCGGTCGGGTAAGGCGGCAGTGGTTCGAGGAGCTATGACCTGCCGTGCGGCGCATGGTCTGTGCGCCACGTGCGTTGGAGTTCAGGCTGACGGTAAGTTCCCCAACGTAGGTGACAGCGTCGGAGTGACCGCCGCTCAGGCGATCGGGGAGCCAATCGTTCAGGGGTCTCTGAATTGCCTAGTATCAGGGACTAACGTAAGGATGGCGGACGGTAGTGTTAAAGAAATACAAGACATCAAGGTGGGAGATATGGTCGTAGGGGCGGATATGAACGGTAAGCTAAAACCCACCAAAGTAATAAACACATGGGATCAGGGAATGCAACCAGCCTACAGGTATGAGTTTAAGGTAGGGGGCACCAAGCAGCGAGTTTACTTAGAGTCTACGAGCGAGCACAAGGTTCTTATGAACACCAAAACCTCAGGTCAGAAAGAGGACCGTTTTAACTACAAAGGAAGGAGCATCAAGGTAGGTTACCCACTCAAAGATGTCGCAGCACTCCCGGGTAGAGATTTCGAGCCGACTAAGACAAAAGAAGTCGATGACTCTTTCATGGTTGGGCTATGGTTGGGTGACGGTATAAGGATGGCTTTAGGGCAAGAGTGTAGGTTCTCTTGCGCTGACCCCAAGTTGGCAGAGTGGGTAAACAATCATAGACCAGACAAAAAGTTCACCAAGAGAACTCGCAGCCACGACTACGGATACTCCAACCTCAACCAAGGTGGAGTCACCACGACGGAAGGTGTTAAAAATAAGTTCAATCACAGACTAAGGGAGTGGGGTATCGGAGAATTATACTGCCATGATAAGTTCATACCAGAAGACTACACGCTAGCGGATACTGATTCTCTGTGCGCGATGATCGCGGGATATACTACCGCAGATGGCTCGCTGGGGAAAAGTAAGCAGGGTCACAACTTCATCTCTTGGGGATCCACAAGTAAACGTCTGCTGGAGGACTTAAAAGAATTACTGCGCTGGAGATTAGGTATCTTGACAAGTTCTGTAACCCGCACCCGCACGGCTGTTACGGGATGCTCCACGCACGACCTTTACGGAATGCAAGTATCTGGGGCGCACATGCGTCTGCGATTCTTGGAGTTAGTAGGGCCTCATATTCAAGGCGTAAAGCGTCCGTTGGTGAAGGAAATGCACGCGCGCGACGCCGTTAATAATAAGGATTTGTATAGAATGATAAGGGGACGTCTGGGTACGGAAGAGTATCTGGGAGAGGCGCATTGCTACGATATAGAAGTAGCCAACACTACCTCATTGTTCCTCTTAGAGAACTCTCTCATAGTCTCCAACACGAAGCATAACGCCGGTATGGCTAAAGGTAAGAAGGCGTTCTCCGGACTCGACTACATCACGCAGTTCCTGCAGATCCCCGAGGACTTCAAAGACCGCGCTGCTGTGTCTGAAGTCGACGGCATGGTCGAGAAGATCGAGGACGCCCCGCAGGGTGGCACGTTCATCACCGTCAGTGGCGAGAAACACTTTGCCCTCCCAGGCTTCGCTGCGCTAGTCAAGCCGGGCGACAACGTAGAAGCCGGCGACACGCTCTCGGACGGCCTAGTGAACCCCGCAGACATTGTGAGACTTAAAGGTCTCGGGGCCGGACGCAAGTATTACGCCGAGCGCCTAGGTCAGATGTTGGGAGACTCCGGGCAGGCACCGGACCCCCGGAATGTCGAACTACTGGCCCGATCGGCCATCGACAGCTATCTGATAGACGACCCCGGCGAGGACGACCCCTGGAGCCCTGACGAGTTGGTTCGAGAGAACGAGTTCCTCAAGCAATACAAGCCAGCGGCGGACACGACGCAGGCAGCGCTGGCCCAAGCCAGGAACAAGTATCTTCAATCTCCAGTGCTCCACTACACCGTAGGCACCCGAGTGACGCCCAGCGTCATCAAAGAACTCGAGACCGCAGGAGTGAAGGACGTCCCGGTGAGCGCCCAGACTCCTTGGTTCAAGTCGGACATGAAACGCCTCCGGACTTCTTCGCACGACTCCAAAGACTGGCTTGCGTCTCTAGGGTCGTCCTACCTGTCTTCGCAGATGCGTAACGCGCTGGAGGGTGCCCACGAAACAGACGTAGCATCGAACTACCACTTCGGCCCGCGCTTGGCATTCGGCGCGGACGCGGGCGAGGGAAACTTCGGGGAGAACATAGAGACTACCGGCAAGTTTTAGGTGCTGTAATTCTCGACGAAAATCATAGATAGATAAAATGAAACCCCGACACCCTAAATCACGCGTCGTTCTCCGACCCATCTGTTTCGCTATCGGACACCGGTGGGATCGGCGAGCTCACGAATTCGGTTACCACGATTGCACGCGCTGCGGACTAGTTGAGCAATACCTGTATGAGGAGCGTCCGTTTTACCTGTACGGGTGGCTTGCGGACCTCCCCGCAAACCTTAAACGCCCGCGCCCCTACAAGATTAAATGGACGCTGCGATGTAGCGCAACGCCGGCCTCTGAAGATGCTCGGCGAGACAGGGAGTCGTAATAGCTTTGGAATTGCCACGCGCTCCTTTTGCTGCCAATATACACCCACAGACAATGCCGCGCTGCATTTACCTTTAATCACATGAATCAGAACAGATCACGCACACCATTCGCAATGCTCAGTAAATCGGCGGCCGCGCCTCCCAAACCTTCCGCGTCACCTGACGACTACTCGAGCTACAACAGCACCCCAGCCGCTATCGCGCGCCCTGCCGCTGCTCCCGCCCCTGCCCCCGATAACTATTCAGATTACGGATCCTACGCCGAGCCTGGTACTCCCGACGCCATCGCACGGCCTGCCCCTGCCCCCGATAACTATTCAGATTACGGATCCTACGGCGGAGCAGGCACTCCCGCTTCCATCGCTGCTCCCGGTATGTCAGCCAACGCGGCGCCGGCCCCAACGCCTGACGACGCGTATCTACGCAGAGTGATGGGTAGCTACGACCCAAACTCGAGCAGGGACCGACGTAAAGCCGAGGCGATACGAGCCGCGTTTGCAGAAAACGGAGGTTACATGTCCCCTAATCAAATGTATGCCAACGAGGGCTACAAGAGCGCAAGCCATATAGGCCCATTCGAGATGCTTGGGGGCGAGTCCCTACGGAAAGAGGCGAGCTCTAAGTCCTCCTCCTTCGTCGGTCGCGGTCTATCGTGGCTCGGTAAGAAGCTGTCGGACAGCGGAAGCGCCGCGGCGCGTAAGACTCGAAAAGGAGACGCGGGCGCGTTACCTGGTTTTAAACGATTGACCGCTGGTGGGGAGTTACAGGCGCGGGGGTTAGCCCTCAAGAACGACCCTAGCCTCGGACGCGGCGTAGACGCCGTCGCGAAGGTAGGCCTCGGATCGGCCGGTGTAGGACTTGGACTCGGTGCGTGGCACGGGCAACGCAGGCACGAGACTGGCCTGAGCGAGGGTCGCGAAATAGGCGTGGGCGAGGGTTACGACGTAGGACTCCAGCGCGGCGTGCAAGGATCGCAAGCCATGCAGAACAAAGACCCCGGGTGGATGGGTCGCATCGCTGACGTATTCACCGGACAGGCGCAAGGGCCCAGTTCGCAGCAGATTTACAGCCGCCTCGCTGAAGACCGGGCCGAGTTGATCAAGGCAATCCTCCAAGGTAAAAACAACATCGAATCGTAATGACACCCTTCGCCCTTTTAGAAAAGCGATCCGGTAGAGGCGCCGCCCTATCTGGCATCCTTGATGGCGCCAAGAAGTTCGTCACTAACGGGGGGACGTGGGGAGCCGTCAAGCGCTGGGCTGATAAATCAGCCGACCCCGGAGCGCTTCGCAAGGGCGTCGGCGCCCTAGCAAGAGGCATGACCGGCAAACCGGGACGGGCCTTAAACGCTTACGGCGTCGCGGGCGTGGCGGGGGACATGACCGGCTACTACGACCTACCAGGATCGACCCTCGCGCTCACCGCCGCCGCCCCGCTTATCTCGGTGGGATTCATGACGCCGGGCGGCATCACGGCACTGCGGAACTCTACGGACGCTAACGCGAAGAGGGTGGAGGCTGACGTGGGGTCCGGCAGCGATGAGGCTATTAATGACTTTTTGTCCGCGCAGCAACAGCGTCCGGAGTTTGCGCATACGCCGGGCGCATACGAGAGCGCCATGGCGCAAGCATACCCCGGAATTTCTGAGCGGGCCAATTACTACGGGCTCGGTAGGGACGGAAGCGGCTACAAGCCTATGTCAGGCTGGGACAAGTCCCTCGCCCTTCTGCGAGGTGACTCTCAAAGCGTCGTGAGCAACGGAATCGACGCTGCCATATTCGACAGATTACGGAAAGAAGGTGGGTGGAAGGGTAAGGTCGGGACTGGCGCTAAAAACTTATTAACCTACGCCCTACCAGCGGCACTCATCGGTGGTGGCGCTTACGGAGCGCTATCGGCCGACAAGCCTTACAGCGAAGGAGACGCCCAGGCTCGGGGCTACGCTGCTACCCAGTCCGAGATACAGAAAAGGCTCTCCGGTATGAGCGGTATGGAGCGGCTCGCCGCTCGCATGGACCCCTCCTTGATTCCGCAAAAACTAGACGAGGCGATGCCTGGGACTCTAGACCGATGGCAGTCGCAGACCGGCGGCGTGTACAACCAAGGGTGGCTCTCAAAGATGCTCGCTAAACAGAAAGGTTCCGGCTCTGGTAAATTTTACGAATACGATGCCGCCGGAACCCGCCACTATCTTGACGAATGAGCGGATTCTTTGACCACAATTTCTCAAAGCCCGCCAGTCCCGGTAAGTGCTCCTGCCGTAAGTGCAGCCCGGATGCTTGGCTCGTGCTTGCGTGCCGCAAGTGCGGGGACAAAAGATGCCCGCAGATTAAAGACCACCGCAACGATTGCGCTGGACGAAAAACCAGAGCGCCCGACGCTTAAGATTAAGACTTCCTCAAAACACCTTTACCCCTTACAATATCAACACTATGAGTGCTCACGTCATTGACCCAGACTACAGATGGAAAGAGGCCGCCTCCCGCGAGGGGGTGGACTACGAAGCCGTCCAGAAATCTTTCATGGACCAGGCGTATGGCGTCGTGGCCAACAAGGCCAAGATTCTCTTCAAGGATCCTTTTCGGCTTGGGTTCGAGATTGTCCACCGCAACGAGAAGGCGACGCGTATGGTCGGGATTTTTGCATTCCGCGTAAACGGCGAGATCATCTACGCTCCAGTCTTTTTCGTGAACGGGGAGATCAAACCAGCTGACATGCTATATCTGTCCGACACCAAACTATTTAAGCCTCTCACTGAGGACTGGTGCTCTTTCCTAGTCCGGGGTGCCAAGCAGGAGGGCGGACAGACCGTCGACCGCAATCGGACGCGACAAGCGGACGCCTACATGGACCGACTAGCCTACCCGCAGCGTGTCAAATACGCGTCCGCCGACACCCCCTTCGACTTTGACAGTATGGTGCGGCACTGCGCTGAGGAGGTTCCCTTCACGCCGACCCTGCCTAGGCTCATCGATGCGACCGGCCCGGATACTTTGGAAAAGCTCGCCGCTCTCATCGAAGGCAGCGAAACTGCTCAACGCTACCTGTCGCAGAACTACACCGAGGAACAACTCACCACAGTAACCACGTGGCTTGGGAAAGAGGCCTCGGTCGAAGAAACCCTCGGGATATCGATCGTTATGTCTCCCGACCTCTGCAAGTCTGCTTCTTCGCGTGCCAGGATCATGACCCGGGGCTACGACCTCATCGACTCGCGACCAGAAAGCGCACTCAATCATGTCGTTGAGGAGATCAACGAGGGGTTCGTTTGTTCTCTTAACTCTGCGTGCTGCGCTGACGTCCTCACCGGCAGCGGCGACACGTGCCGCGCCATACTATTCAAGTTAGATCAAAGCCTTGGGGACTCGGACGTGAACATTCCGTCATACGAAGCGAATACCGGTAAGCCGTCGATGATCTACTACCCTGAGTCAAAAGAACTTGGAAAGCTCCGAGGTGCTGAAGTTTTCGGGTCCGAGCCCGCGTGCACCGCTGACGAGGCTCTCACTACGTGCGGAGCCAAAGACCTCAGCGTCGGCAAGGGCTACATCATCGTCGACATCAAGACTATGCAATGCTCCGATGTGTTCAAAGTCCTCGACAAGAGCGAAGACGGAGATTGCGTCCGAATCAAATGCTGCGACGGCTGGGGAGGGTCGCAAAGTGACCTAATCTACGCGCCAGGAAGGGAGCGCACGAGCGGTCAATACGTCAGCGACAACCATTGCTTCCTCGAGGTCGCGATCAAAGAAGATCAACGCGACGGCGACGGCTTTGATGTTGAGTGCGACAAGATCCTCATGGACGCCGGCGGAATTGACAAGTGGATGCGCACGGCTGGAGGCACTACTGAGTCCAGCGATGTCCGTGTTCGTAAAAATGATCGCGACCTATTTGACGTCACCCACACGAACTCCGGGGGAGTCGTAAAGCAGTCCCGCGACTTGGGCATGCTTGAGGCGCACCTGACGCTCGCCGAGGACTTCGCGATCACCACCGACAAGGCCGGCGAGCTACTCGATAAATCTTCAGACAGCGACGTCTCTTACCGCGTCTACGACAGCCTCTCCAAGAGCGGCTACGTTACTCGCCAAGAGGGGATGCAGGATTGGATATCCAGCTACGACCCGGAGCTGCAGGTCAAAATGGACGCCCCGCAGCAGCAGCAATTGAGCACATTCACACCGAAGCGGAACGAGCAGCAGTCACGATACGGCGACACTTTTCAACGCGTCCCGGCGGAGAACCGCGAAGAATATGAAGACGGCCTCCCCAAGGACGCCCTCTTATCCAGGAGCCCCGAGGAGCTGGTGCAGATGTCGCAGCAATACCAGATGCCTCACATCTTCGATCACGGATGCCTCGAGCAAATGTCGACGACTTCTTTCAGCGTCGCCGACCAGATCAGGCAATACATCCCCGATCTTGAGCAGGGCGTCGACAGGCTCTACCGGATTCTCTTCCTTCTTCGCTACCGCCCAGCCGACTTCGAAGAGAGCTACGGCAAAGACGCCATCCTTGAGATGGAGCAGGACCTGTCCGACAACGCCTTGAGCTCCGGGGAGAACCTCCTGCGCTTACTGCAGAGGTTCGACGAAGATCAATACACGACGCGCTAGTCTTTGTTGACACACGCGACGCGAGCACCCCATAAAAGGGGGTGCTCGCGAATACTATCGACTACCTGTCCACGCTGGATCCGGCCTCCACAATTGAGAGGATAACCATGACGAAGGCTCGTGGCTTGATTGACGCGGGCCCGGTGCTTGACCGGGCGTCCGAGCGCTTCTTGTCTAAATACGCGCGACTCGGGTTCGGTTGGTATATCGCCCGACAGTTCGCGCACCACAGGATGCACTTTCCGCTCGCAATGATGGGGCGTGATATCTGGGTCTTCCGTGCTTATCTCATGATGCTCAACCCGTATCTGTATTTCGATAAGCACATCGCCGAGGCCTACCACATGAACTACTACATCAAGGGCCACCCTGACTTCGGTAAAGTATTACGGGCCATGCTTATATCCGTCGAGCCTGGAGTGACGCCGCTGTCGCACGTTAACCAGGTGGCGCGAGACACAGCTGTGGACCCCCGCACGATCGAAGCGTTTGAGGTCTTGTTTTACAACATCCTCGATCGTCGGGAAGACCACGGGTTCCTGGGGACACTCATCTACCCGGAGACCCGCCTCGTTGAGTTCGACGAACATTATATCACCAACAGCACGCAGGCTGACATCCTGCAGCGCGTGGGCTACAACCACCGAGACCTAGACCTCACGAAATACCTAGCAGGTATCGGCGATCAGACGTATCTGAAGCGCATCGCCGCCTCAGACGACCGCGAGGCCAACCTCACAAAATTCATCATGGGTAACGGCCTCATCCTATCGCACGCTAACCTCCTCAACCAACGGTCGGTAGGACTGAGCCGGTCGTCTACACTCCTCGCCGCGTCGCGCCAAAGTGGTAGCGCCGTAGAAGAGCCCGCCATGAGCAGCATCGCCCCGTTGTTCAATGAGCAGTTCAGATTAGCAACGCAGTCGTCGCAGGAAGGTATCCGACAGCAGCTGATTAAGGACGCTGGAAGCTTCGTAGAGGTGTAAAGGTGGTTTACATGCGCTCTGTTGTTCGATAGCATACAGGCATGACTCATAACTCCGCTGTGCAAGCTGTGGTCGGCCTCGTCCCTGAAATCGAGAAGCAGGGCGCCGAAGCCGCTTTGACCGCCTACGCCGAACGGGAAGACCTACCCCCTGCGCAGTTGGAAAAGCTCGCACAGGTCTTTAACACTCTGCGACAAGTGTCACACATCGACAACGCCGCCGAAGACGCGCGCGGAGCGACCGTTCCCTTGGTCAACGTCCCCGAACTCGTCACCGGTTACGCTACTGGTATCGGCGCGGAGAAGTCAGCGTCACCAGTTATGGCGCAGGAGTCTCACGCTCCTAATCGCGTAGACTTAATGCGCGAGCTGCGGCGTGAAATGAGTCCGCCCGCCGCTATTGAGAAGGCCGCCAGCACAGTAGCAGTTATCGAGGAGGTCTTCAGCGACAAAGAGATAGTCGACGCCTTGCTCGACATGCAGATCGACACCCGGGAGCGGATGGGTAAACTAGCGAGTGCCATACTGGCTACAGCGCAGTCGGACGAAGAAGGCACGAGGGACATCGCCACTTACGAACTTGACGCGATGCAGGGCGCATCCAAGCCGTCCGTTAGGGACGCCGGGGATTGGGTCGAGAAGTATGCCAAACCGCACCGCGTCGCTGTGCGGAGGATCGACTACGCCGAAGATTTTAATATTGAAAAACGGGCGTTTTCGTCGGTCTCGTCGCACGGCGGGGACCTCATGTTAGAGCTCGCCGAGTGCGTCTCTTTTCACGACTCTCTGCAGAAAATGGCGGACGAAAACTTGGCACTTTTTAGGCGTAGCCTCATCGACAGCGGCTTAAGTGCCCCGCCGGCCTACGACCCTGGAAAAGACGAAAAAGGCAAAAAGTCGGAGGGTATGGACGACCTTAACCAGAACGTGGATGACGGAGCAGAATCTATTAACACCGCCGACGGGGGCGGATCGGAGAGTGCGGCACCGCCAGCGGAGAAACCACCCCGAGGCCCGGTCAGCAATAGTAGGCGGGAAGTCTCGCAAGGTGGGGCCGCGAAGCCTTCCACCCCGGCTGCTCCGGTAGAAGGTAAAATCCCAAACGTTGTGGGAGGCATCAGAGGACTTCTCAAATCTGTAGGTTCCGGAGTTCGCGGGGTGGCTTCAAAAGCTGACGAAACTCTTTTAAAGATTACCGGGAAGGAGTGGAGTAATTCCGCTCAGCGTAGCACGGACTTGTCCGTGTCGGAGATCAAGCAGGCCATAAGCGTTCGTCGTATGATCGGCACTGACGCAGTGCTGCGCGAGCACGACCCAAAGGAAGTGCTGGAACTCTACCACGCTATCGCGCAGCAAAACCCCGCGCTCGCCAGTAACATGGCGTCCGTTAAGCTCGTATTACGTGAGGGGGTAAGCTACGACGGGTTAACCCTAGACGCGGCGAAGCAACTGAGCGACATACGCAAAAACACGGGATCCAGCGAGCAACAAGAATCCGAGAACGACCGCAGGCAATACTCAGCAGGCGGTGGAGTCTCACTTCAACGTAAAGTTTAGAAAATGACCGATAAAATATCAGAGCTCGCCGGAGGCGCTCAAGAATACATTAAGTCCGACGACTTCAAAAAGATTCTCCCCTACTTACTCTCAGGTGGGGCCGGGGCCGTCGCTGGAGGCGTCATGACCGGCAAGCGCAAGAAGCGGCAGGGCGAGGGCCGTCTCAGCCACGCTGGTCGCGTCCTCTCGAACGCCTTGATGGTCGGCGGTTTGGCTGCCGGCGGTCACGCGCTGATCAGGAAGGGCATTGAGAAAACTAAAGGATCCATGGACACGGAAAACCCGTGGTTTGGAGACGAGGAGAACGCCAACGCCATCCCTAAGGTGATCGGGGGTGGGCTTAAAAACAAGGGAGTAGCAGCAGCGCTTGGCGCAGGCACCCTATACGGAACTCGTAACTGGGCGGGTGTAGGTAACGGTGCTTCCGGTCGCGCCCAAGCTCTTGCCGCTATCGACGAGCGCACGAAACTTTCGCCCAGCCGGATCCAACTCGGCGGCACACGCGGCGCAGCGCAAGGAGGTGCCAGCATCGACGCGCACGGCCCATCTGCTGCGAAGTTTAGGCGCGCAGCCGGCCTGGGGTCATCGAGCGCGTTCGGATTCGGCAAGAAGTCTCTTTCGGACATAAGGAAGATGGTTAAGAAGCGCACCGTGGATCAGCCGTGGAACATGAGAGGCGGCACGTCAGCCACGTCCGAGGCTCGCTCAAAAGTAATGGATAGCCTACGCCGCAGGAACTCTGCAAAGGGCGTCGCGTCTTCTGTGACTCGAGGAACCCTAGGCAAACTCCTCGGACAAACTAAGCCCCGCATCGCCGGGCGCGTAGGTCTCGGGTCAGCAGCCGCTCTAATTTCCATGATCGCCGGTAAGGTGATGACGGAATAAACATTACGATATCATGAGAAAATCATTCGCCACCGACGACCACAAGGACCTACTCTCAGCAGCGGGCGGTCACGCCTTTCAATTTTTTGAGCGTTCCGACCGCTTCTCGAAGTCTGCGTCGGACGTCATCACGCGCAAAGAGATCCAGGCTCACATGCCGCCCGATGATCATTTCGGGATCCACCTCATTACGATGGGCGAGGAGGAGAACTTCGGTCCGAATCGTAATGGAGACTCGTTCTCCAAGAATTGCCTGGCTCAGCACCACGGGTCGTTCGAGAAGCACGCGCACGTCTATCGGGAGCACGCGAACCGTAACCCCACCACGCAGGGGGTCGGGCACGTGAAGCTCGCGAAGCATAACACCAAAATGCACAGGGGGGAGCTCATCATCTGGGTCGCCAAGGACAAAGCCCCGGACATGTATAAGGAGGCCAAAGAAGGTAAGGAACTCTCTTTCTCGATGAGTTGCCGCCTGAAGAGCGACGAATGCTCCTGCTGCCACAAGAAGTCGGCGCGCGTCGACACCTACTGCTCCCACCTTAGGGATAAGATGCTTCAGTATGTCCCGGGATTCGAGAAGTTCGCTTACGCCCGTAACGAGGAGGATGTTCGGTTTTTTGACATATCCGAAGTGGCGCGCCGCGCTGACCGTATCGCATCTTACTTAGGTTACTCGTTTGCAGACGGAGAGGCGGGCATCGCTAAAGCTGCGTCCGCGGCCGAAGACCTCGTTATCAATGGTAGCGACTGGGCTCGTCACGTTTTAGGCGCTGACCGCATCGCTGAGTTTTTACCATGGGAGATGCTGACTCTTGAGAAATTGGCGCAGGCCACTGATTTTGTCCGACATGCTGATTCTAATGTTCTTTCTACTCTCGCGTCTATGGCGCCCCAGACGCTTTCGCAAGATCGCATCGACACGCTCGCCTCGCAGGACTTCCGGGACGTCGGGGGTGAGCTGGCGAAGAAGGGTATGGTCCTCAACTTCCCGACTTTCGCATCGCTCGTCACGTCTAGGTCGGTAAGTGAGCTTGAGAAGGATGCAGACTTCGACAAACTTATCGAGACCAAGATGCCTAGCATGGTCGACGAGTTGTTCCGCAACGGTGGTAGCGGCTGCGGTGAGGACGTCGCTGCGGCAGTCACGCCGGACGAATGCGGCTGTTCCTTATCGCCCGGCAAGGACCGAATCGACACTCTGATGTCGGAAGTGGGCGATGAGCTAGGCATGTCACCTGACAAGAGCCAGGGACGGGCCATGAAAGTGACGATCGTGAAGCAGGCCTCGTTGCGCCGTCCGTCGTTCGGTAAATCAGACGCGACGCCCTTTAATAACGGACTCGCCGAGGCTTACGGGCACTACGTCGTAAAGGCGGCGCACGTCATCAAAGACCTACCTAACATCAACGAAAAAACCCTATATCGGGTTCTAGCCGCCTCTTTGCTGACTTAAAGATGCAAAAAGGTTGCTATGACTTTAAGCTTTAGGCATACTACCACCAACAAAGGACTGAGTTCCTGGTAACAAGACAATATTATGGCCGACCAACCCAAGAACAAAGTTGCATCAGTCCTTCGCGAGTACGCGATGAAGATCGCTGCTGACAAAGAGAAATCCGCCTCCGGAGAAGGCTCCCCTGACCGCATGACCGTCAGTGGAGGTGATGGAGAAGGTGGAATCACCGCCTCTCCAGGAACTATCCCCACCGACAGCGGCGAAGCTGAAGTCAAGAGGGATCAACCTGCGAACGGCACTATACGCACGTCAGAAGGCGAACCAAGTGGATCACCTGACCGCATGACCGTCAGCGGAGGTGATGGAGAAGGTGGAATTACCACGTCTCCAGGAACTATTCCCAAGGACAGCGGGGAGGGCGATGTTAAGACAGACCAACCTGCGAACGGGGAGACTCGAAAGTCCGCCAGCGCTTCAGAGAGAATTCTTCGAATTCGAAAAGCTCTCGGTAAGGGCCCTGCAGCTGCTCCTGCGCAAACCAAAGCCGCCGGTAACGAAGTCAAACCTAACACCGACGCCGGACTCTCCGCTAATATGTCGCAAGAGACCCTCGCCAAAATCGCGTCGATCGTCCTATCTACGGATGAGGGCGTCCAATTCGCCCACAACCTCATCGAGAAGCAGGCGGGAGAATCCGCCGCCCGTCAGCAGATTGACGCCGCCATTAAGGCCGCGAATTCTTACGACGAAAGTGAGATCATCAAATCGGCCGCTTTCGACAGCTTCTCTCAAAATCTCAGGAGTATCGACGCAGACCTCACCCAGATCGGTGTTGGCGAGGCAGAGGCCGGGATGATTCTCAAGCAAGCGGCTGTTCACCAGAATGCCCTTAACTCCTTCGATCACCCGCTCCTCAAACAGGCCTACGCCGAGGGTATGGATGACGCGGCTTTGCTTTCCGAAGCTGACGCTGCCGCCGGCGAGGAGGGAGTCCCACCAATGGACGAAGCCATGCCGATGGGAGGTGAGGAACTCGGAGAAGAAGAGATCATCGCTCTACTACAGGAGATGATCGAGACCGGTGAGATTACCGAAGAAGACGTCATTGCTGCGCTGGCCGAAGAAGGCGGCGGAGAAATGATGGGCGGCGAGATGCCTCCCGAGGAAGCAGCCGCTGCCCCCATGGAAGAAGCTCTTCCCGCGATGTAATCCCCGACGCACACCAAAAATTAATAAACGTGAGATCGGACTTAACCAAAACAGCATACGACGCCCTCCTCGAGATGTGCGACGAAGCTATTGATTTGGCCGAGACAGCCATCACCAAAGCCTCATACGCTGAGGACTCCTTGGTGGTGAAAGTAGCTGCGCCGCAGATTACACTCACAAAAGTAGCAAGCGCCCGATACCTCAATGTAGCGGTCGCTTTAAAAAAGACAGGCTCCTTCCCGGATAAAACCGAGGAATATTTAGCCAAACATTTGAAAGACGGGGGCGAACTCGCCCTTCTAGAAATCATGGAGAAGCTGGCATCCAGAGCAGTGTTCGACGCAGGATCGGAGATCGATCTTGGTGGTTCATTGGTCGAAAAGTCAGCCACGTCCCGGGATCACAGTCAACTCTCAGGTAGCACCGCCATGTGGCGGAGGGCGCTTGATGAGGCTGACGCGGAAATCGCCGGGCAAACCTAAAATACCAAACAATACGATGGACTACGGAATTAATAAGCGCTATTCACGCGCCAAAGTACCAGTGCGGGTACTCCGAGGGTGGAATCCCACGGAGCCTGTAAAGTTGTCGTCCCTTGCCCCACCTATCGACGGTTCGGCTATCAAAGAAGGAATGGTGATTAAGAGAGTAACCGGCGCTGTCGGTGGAGCTTCAGGCAAACTCGGATTTCAGAAATCCGCGGCTGCTGACAGCGAAACCAGTGTCTCTTTCTTCATCGCGATTCACGACGGCGATAGTCACGACGTTCAGGCGAGCGGCAAACTTGTCGGGCTTGATTGCTCCGACACGTTCGAGATTCAGACCGGCTACTTCGACGCCTCCCAAACATGGCTAATTGACGACCCACTCACTGTCGGTGCCGACGGGGTTATCGTGAAGGCTGGGTCCGGAGACGTCGTCATCGGCTACATCACTGCTCTCGGAGCCGGGACTAACAACACCATCCCTTACGTTGGTATGACTCCACCGACTGCGGTGGCCGATTCTTCGGTCATCCAGTTCAAGACGGCTCACACCGGTGTCAAACTGGCCTAATAAAACCTATACCAAATAGAACATTACCCAATGAACGACGACGCCAACCAAGCGCAAGACCTCCTCATCAAAAAGGAACTCATCGACGATATTCACGATTCCGATGAGGGTTACGTAAAACGCGCATCCGCCGCCACCTCGAAAGTCACACGGACGCAAATCCGAGAAGAAGGCTTTCAACGAGCCATCCTGGATTTCGACCCTGTCGATAGCTCGGAGCTCGATTATTTCGGTGACTCCGAGCTTCCCGGTATGTGGTTTGAACTCGAGCCTGACTCGCCCCCCGCTCGTAGTATTCCCTACAACGCAACACCTGAAACCTTCACCTACCGGGCGGAGAAGTATCTTGTGTTGATCTCGGTCATCACGACCGACGAGGCCACGAAGAACATCAACCAGCTTCGCACCTACAAGACTGACATTCGCCAGATCGTCAACGACAACATGCTCCGCGACATCCACACTCAAGAGGACACCTACTTCTTGACTCAGATTGATCGGACCGTCGGTTCCAATAAGGCGTATGCTGACGCTTCCTCGATCGAGGATCAAAACGTCACAATGACGAACGCCAACTTCGGCAACAGACAGAACCTTAAGCGTGCCGTGAGCTACCTCACCGACCGTAAACTCCCGATGGGAGTCTGTCTCGTAAACCAGCGCACCGCTAACGAACTCTTGGGTCTTACCCGAGATGAGGTTGGTGGCGACAAAGCCCAAGACCTCTTCCTGAAGGGTCTCAAGGCTCTCGAGCGCTTCGAAGTGTTCGGTATCCCCTTCATCTCCACCCTCAAGAACGACCTCGTTCTTAACGGTGTGATGTATCAGTTCACGACCAAGCAATTCCTTGGTAACGCTCTGATGCTTGAGGATATCACCGTCACCATCAAGAAGGAATACGACATCATCCGCATGCGTGCGCAGGAGCAGGTCGGACTCACCATCGGTAACACCCGAGGAGTCCAGAAGCTTTCCTACACGCTGACTGACCTCGTAGCTTCCTAATCGGTAACGGAGACATAATTTCAGGGCGGCAGGGGAAACCTGCCGCCCTTTCTATTGCCATGGTGATCGTTTAACGATACGATACGCGCATCATGACCAACTCGATGACACAGCCCTTTGCTGTCGCGTTCCTCAAAACCTGCTTCGAGGAGGGCCTCACGGAGGCGGCCGCTTCCGAACTCCTGCAGAAAGAATCATCTGACCGCGTTATCCGGAAGCGAGGCCTAGCATTCGCCGAAGGTTACAAGCAAGCCGCCGACAAGGTCCCGGGTAAGCTCCTCCCTATGATCACGGAGGGCTCTATGCGCAAGGAGGCTGCCGGAGGTCTGTTACGGGCCGTGAGCAATCTACGGTCCTTGTGGGGAGGCTTCGGCGCAAAAGTAAGCATGCCTTTTCGCAAATCATTGGACGCAATCAAGTCCCGACCACGCACCACCGCCGGCGTCGTCGTCGGCGGTGCGGGTGCGGGCTTGCATAATTACTACAGCGCGCGCGACCAAAATCTAATGGGCGGGCCTCTCGGGGAGGGTAAATACGACGCCGCCGCTGAAGCGGAGAGCTACAATCGTAACCTGTATGCCGGCGCGCAGCCTATTTTAGACAACAACAAAATCTTCAACAGGGACACGGCACGCCTAGCAGAATTACAGGACGCCGTCGACTCGGGCGCTCCGGGTAGCGGTTTTGCCCTGCGCGAGATACGCGAGATAGAGAGCCGTCAAGAGTCCGCACAGGAAGAGCGTGACGTCTTCACTGAGCAGTTCGACGAAGATGAAAAGAAGTTCACCGGCAGGCTCGGAGATATCGAAGGACGCCAAGAGGGTATCAGAAAAAGCAGGGACTCTTTTTGGAACGCCCCCCTTGAGAGATCATGGTTAGCTCTGCGCGGGGAGGGCTCGGATGACTTCTATAATGATAAGCTGGGACGCCTTCAACGGGAGCGCGGAGAAGCTAACGCAAATCTTCGTCGGGTGTCCGACACCCGCAGCCTACTTGACCGCGGCGTCACGTCGCACATTGATCGGAAGCCCACCACCGCCCGCAACATACAGCAGGAGTTCTTCCCAACCTACTAAGCCATGGCATGCATAACTATCGCGGACGTGAGAGATGAGATGCTCGATCGTACCGCAGACGATCACCTCGTGCTGGCAGACCTCGCGTTCACCGACGCGGACATCACATGGGCTATGAAGCACTGCGCCCGTAAGTTTAACTCGATCAAGCCTCTTGTGAGTTACGTCACGTGGGACGCTCTCGCCGAGAACACGACGATGTTCTTCGACGGTATCGCGTGGGCCCTCCTTAGGCGCTGGCGCCGCAACGCTGCTATGAACGACCTCGACTTCGCCGCTGGCAATATGACGGCCAAGGTGCAGGGCTCCCTGGTCGAGAACCTGACCCGGTTAACCGCCGAGCTAGAGTCTCAATTCGTGAGCGCCGTAACCGACTACAAGATCACCATCAACCTCGACGGGGCTTACGGCCCCCTAGGATAATATGACACCATTCGCTCAACTCGGAACTCTTGAGAAGAGAGCCTACGCTCAGACGACCAGCGGGATCAACAACCCCTACGCCGTCGAAGCTCCCGCCCAACCAGCCCAAGGGGCTCAGGACTCGTGGGGATGGGGGGACACTGGCAGCGTTGCCGCCGACATGGTTTTGGGGTCCAACCCCGTTACCGGCGTGCCATACTACGGCGCAAAAGCCGTCTCGGACCTCTCCAAGGGTAACTACTGGGACGCGGCTAAAAACGTCGGCTGGGGTGCCCTCTCTTTTGTTCCCTTTGCGGGATCGGCGGCCAAGGCCGGCGTCAGGGGCACCATGGCTGCTTCGCGGATTGGTAAGGCATACGCCAAAGCCAACAAATACGCACGCGGTATCCCCGGCAAGTCGGACACTCTCGTCCGCGCCGGTAAAAACTATCGCAGATACGCGGACGCTGGTAAAAGATTCCGGGACGTATCGATGGGAGCTAAGGCGACGCGCCTGACCCCGATGGTTGGCTACGCTGGTATCGGGGCGCTCCCCAGCTCCAACACGCCGCCCGCCGTCAACACCGACAACCAGGGCACAGCTCGGAGATCGAATGGGTCCGCGTCCGACCAGATGGCCCGCATCGCTACCGGTAACTACTAGGCCATGAGTTTTTTTAGAGACGTTCGCATCTACCCCTCGCACGGAAGTCGATCCGCGACCGTTACTTGGGACCTCGCGACCGACGCCCCAGCCGGCGACGTCTTTGTTGCCTACTCCGAGGCGGGAACGCAGGGGAGCTGGAAGGTCTTGAACGCTGCGTTGCCGGTCCCGTCCGCCACCGGGGCGTATCAGGATACCCGCCTAGTGATAAACTCGGGAAGTGTGGACGGGTTCTACCGACTCATGCTAGTTGCGGACGGCGTGGACCATAAATCGGAAGCCTTCGAGATACTCGGTGACGTCACCAAACGAGAATACGGAATTGTCCGCGGTATAATCCACCGAGAGTTCACCGAGATGCGCGTCACGAACGGCTACCCTGTGTGGCACTGCATACCCCGGGATCACGGGGAGCGCTCCGAGACTTACGACGAGGCCACCGGTGACGTCGATAAGGAGTGCGGAGAGGGTGAGTCGTATGGTATGCCGTTTAAGGGAGGCTACTACCCGCCCGTCCTGACTTGGATGCGCGTGATGGACGTCGCGCAGGGCGTCACGCATGACAGCGGGTCCCTGTCTCCGGTAGACACCGACAAGCTCAAAGTTCGCATGATGGCGTTCCCGCGTCCCAGGTTAGGGCACATGATAGTGGATCCCGCTACAGACCGGAGATACTTAGTAGGAGAAACGGTTCGACCTTACATGCTACGCGGGGTGATCCCTATCGCGTTCGAGACTACCCTGGATTTCCTAAACCAGCGCGACGCCCGCTACCGCTTTGAGACGCCGACCATTGACACGAAGGCGTATCGCGGTCTTAAGTATTGGACGCCGTCTATCCCGTAAGTTTATGTCAGAAGTTCAGCACAAAGTAATAGATTTGGTCGAGGGGGTAGCCTACATGCCGAAAGAAGGCGACGCCGTCATCACGAAAGATGCGTCGCTACACGATCTTCTCCGCTTTGCGCAGAAGTGCCTCGGTGGGCCTCTTGAGGCGCTAGAGTTGGAGTGCCAACACTTTGTGAACGAGAATAAGAAAAGGAAGAAATGAACAAAGATCAGCTTATAGAAAAATTCAGCGGTCACGAAGTCGAAACCGTTGAGGACATGCTGAGCTGTATGCCCGGCCCGCCCACCGCCGACAAGTTCAGGCGTTTATTAATGCTTTTCCTGCGCGGCCACCTCTCGTCAGCAGAGAACTACGACGAGTCCTTCGCCCATCTCGCATGCTTCACGTGGAGTCCCGTCGCGGAGGACCGAACTCTCGAAGTGGGATTCTCGCACGTAAACGACGTCAAAAATCCCGACGCGTATCCCGGGGTATTTGTTCGCTTCGGTGGTGTGAGCTTTAAAAAGATCGCCCTAGGTAACCTCGCAGGGGGGTCTGAGGATGGTGCCTCAACATTCTTGTCCAAGGAGGCCCTCCTCACGATTGTCGTTGAGTTCGTCGCGGGGGAAGCGTCTGACGCTTACGATCTAGCGGAGATGTCCAGCCGTGTCCTGCAAGCCATGGCTCACCCGATGATCAGCAAGTCCGGAGCCTCGGGTATGGAGATCGACGGCTACGGAGAGCCACGCGAGAAGAAAGCCGCGCCGAAAGACTATTACACAGTTGCTATGCCCATTCGAATCACATACACTCAGGCCGTCACCAGACAATTGGAGTCTCATCGTATTCGTAGGATAGCCCAAGAAATAGACATAACGACTTAACAGACTAAAGCTATGCCACTCACACCTTATTTACGCCCTCAGGCCACCATTACGCAGACTCTGCGGCAGACCCCAGCACCTGCTGCTGTCCGGAGAAACCCTATTGTTATTGGGCCTGAGTACAAGCTGATGCTAAACGACGGTCGCGAGACTGCCGCCAATATCTTCAAGTCTGCCGGCACCTCCCACGACTACGAAGTCACTTCTGGAGTGCCGCTTGACCTAGCGCGCTTCTCTCCTGTGACCGGCACTGCCGAGCTACAGGGTCGTAATCTGCAAGCTCTCGTGGCTACCTGGGGCAACGACGTCGTCGAATTGGACACGCTTACCGATAACAGCAACCTCCGCAATGTCCGGCTCGCCGCAGACGTGGCCGCGGGAACCGGCACGCTCCACAACAACTTGGACGGTCGACCTGTTCGCGTCGGTGACGTCCTCAATATCGCTACCGGCTCCAACGGAAACGCCACACCCATGCGGCGTAAGGTGCTTGGACTCCTAGGCGTCGTCACGCCGGCCACCATACCCTCGGCAGCCACCCCCGCCGACGATCCCAACGTAATTCTCGACACCTCCGGCGACACCCTTGGCGGAGTAGTCCGGTCTCAGAACGTCGCTGGAACGTTCGGTGTTGTGTCTTCTGGACTGGACGCCGCCGTCTTCAGGGAGTCCGGGAGGCTCGTAAAACACGAAAGCGGCAAACAAGCGCTCGGTGACACTTTTACAATCACCGTAACGACCGGCGGCGGCGTAGGCGCGGCTGTGGTCACGATAACGTCCGCCACGACTGGTGACACCGCCACCGGCGTTGAATCTGTTGGCGACTCTGGCAATTACAGCATCGACATTACCGGAGTCGGACACACTGACGCACTTGTCATATCTGGACCAAGCACGCTCCCTGTTGGCGCTCAGATCGTCGTGGACGCATACAGCAGCTATACAATTCTCGTCAGCGACTCCACGATCTCCGTGGGGTCTAACGTTTACACGGGAGCGCCTGACGTCACCTACGTAGTCGAGATCACCGAACTCACCGGAACTACCGCGACCGCTAATATCTACGACACCGCAGGTAACGAGCCAGTCCTGTCCTACGCCGACATCGGATCCCTGACAAACGTGGCCTTAGGGTCCAACGGAGTAGTCTTGGCGAGTTATGACGAGGACGAAGCGTTTGTCGGACGCAAGACCTTCCTTAGCCTTAGCGCTAAATCTGTTTCCGACGTGTCCTTCGACGGTTTCACCTTGGACGGCCCGGCAGTCAACGCGTTCAATCACAGCGTCGACGCCGCAGTCCTGTCATCCGTGGAAGTCTACCAAGTATTCTCCGGAACTCTTGGCGACGCCAATAGCTCAGACGGGGCTACCGCGCCGGTGAACCACAACGCAGCAGACTTCGATTACATCGCAGGTCTCGGACTTCCCAACAGCGTCACCGGACGCCAAGGAGTCGACCACAGCCCCTTCGCCAACTCGTTCGGGGAGGTTATTCTTTCCTACAAAGCCACCCGCACCCCGGGAGCGCTGGACGGTCCCCTTTACCTGCGCAGCGTCACTGAGATCAAAGCAGCCGTCGGCGAGTCCGACCAATCCAACTGGCTGGGACGCGGCGCCATCGACGCGTTCAACGGCAACCAAGGACGGCCGATCTACGCTCTCCGCACTGCCGGAGACACCGTCGCCGATTTTACCGAGGCTCTCAAGCGAATCAGGTCCACCGACTTGGTTTACGCCCTCGCGGTCCTCTCGGACGACGTCGAAGTGCAGAAGTTGGTCGCCGATCACTGCGAGCTTCTTTCCAACACTGAAAACAAGAATTTTCGCCGGTGCTACGTCGGCACCGACACGCCAGGATCCTACGTTCACTGGGGTGTCAAGCCAGGAGGTGGCTACCGCCAGGCTACTCTTGCAGCCGCCACCCTCACCATCGAGGAAGCTGACAGGCAGCTGTCCGTCTTCACCAACGACGACATTGGATCCGAGATATCGATTCTCAGTCTCGGAGGTAAATACACGATCACGGGGGTCCTCTCGGCCCATGAGTGCACTCTCGACATCGCGATCAACGTGATCGTCTCTTCGCCCTCTGGTGTCACCCTGACCCGCCCAGACACCCCGGAGGCTGCAGCTCTCTACGTCATTGGCCGCTCGGAATACATAGGATCTCGACGCGCCACGAACGTGTGGGCGGACCGTCCTACTAGTTCCAACGCCGCCACTGGCTTGTCCGAAGTCGTCCAGAACAAATTCATAGCTTGCGAAATCGCTGGCTTACGCTGCGCTCTGCTACCTCAGCAAGGCCTCACCATGACCGAGATTGAGTCCGTCACCGCCGTCCCGGGCGCTTACGCACGCTTCACGCCAGAGCTTCTCGACGACGTCGCCGCCGCCGGGACGATGGTGATTAGCCAGGAGTCGGAAGGTGGTGACGTATTCATTCGCCACCAGCTCACCACAGAAATAGGACTCGGCGCTCTCGCCTACGAGGACAACGTCGGCGTCATCGTCGACGAGGTATCCTACGCCGTGAAAGACCGCTTCCGCAACTACATCGGCAAGCGTAACGTCACCCCTGACACCATTGAGGCAATGCGTATCGAGCTGCGAGCTCTTGCGGTCACCTTCACGCAGGTCGACATCATCAACCGAGAAATTGGGGCGCCCGTCATTACCTTCTTTGACGAAAACGGTAACGAAACCGAGGTTACAGTCCGCCAGGACGGACCTCTTGCCGATACGGTCCTCACGTTCATGCTACTGCGCGTCCCCCTCCCTCTCAACCGCATCAACCACTACATCGACGTCGAGACGTCCGTCTCCCTGTAAAACTCCCACCCAAGTAAACCATGTCCGACATATTCTCATACCCAAATAACACCAAGACCAGCGGGCAGATCGCCTCTTCGGATTTCGCGTTCATCTCCATAGGAGGAGGCGGAAGCGCCAAGAACAGCTTGGTTCAAAACGTCGACGTGTCTTACCAACAGCAGATCGAAGAGGTTACCCAAGTGGGTAGCACTGAGATCTACTGGATGGCTGGGCGCCCCCAAGGTCGCGTAAGCGTTAACCGAATCGTCGGAGCTGGGGGCTTCTTCCAAGGATGGCAGCAGCCCTGCGGAGTCATCGAAACCGCCACGGTCAGCGTGCAAGGCGGGCGTTGCGGATTCAACGGCACCGGCTCGCTCACCATGGAAGGTTGCGTTATTGAATCTTTGAATCTGCAGCTCGCCACCGGCCGCCAAACGATTGCCGAGGGTGCGCAGATCCGAGTCGCCAGCATCTCCTCAGGAGGAGGCGGCGGCGGAGTCGGCGACGTGGGACAACCCTCGCGCGCATCGATCTTTGCGGGAAGCTAGAACACTTTGAAATAGCTCAGCAGTGGGCCTTCACAGCTAAGCGCACATCGTCCTACAGCGACGGTGTGTGCTTTTTGATGTCTTGCCACCGGCGCGTCGTCGCGTAACTATACGGTATGGGACTCGAATACAGCAAACCAGGGGACGCGCTCCCCAAGCAGCAGCAATCTGCCACGACAGACGCCACAGGAGCGGAGGCCGCCGCAGCGTTGAAGCCTGGGAGCGTGTATAACGGGACGGTGATCGCCAGGCAGTCTGACGGGGCTTACACGCTTCAATGCGATCAACCCAACCAGCGCGTCGAGGGGGCCGCCCTAGCCGCTCCCATATTCGGAGGTCTCATGGGCCTGAACGTGAAGTGCCACGTCCCTCCCGGGACTGTGGTGAAGTTTGCTTACGGGTCCCCTTCCGTGATCTACGCAACCATACCAGCGGCTAACGCCGACGCGAAGAACGCGAAGAGCCGCTCGTTGGTTTGGGGCCCTGACGCGGACGAAGCGATCGGGCTGTCCGATCTATTCTCCGACGCGGCTGAAGATCTTCTGGAGGGAGAGACTGAGATCACAAACCTCTTCGGCGTCGCCATGGAGTTCCTCACTACCATGATACGCATGCATGCCGGTGACCGCGCGTCGGTGGAGTGCCATCTCATCAACGACATGGTGCGTCTCATCTCTTCGCAATACCGACACGTGAGCGGCCTTGGGGAGGAGCTTATATTCGACCACGGAAGGCCTACCAGAGAACGGACCTGGAGCAGCTACCGCCACGAGGTCCTAGGAGTCCTTAAAACTCGGGACCCGCTCGCGGCCCTGAAGGGGGACGAAGTGGACCGCGATAAGGTCGCGGAAGCGCGCGTGACGGCCATGGGGCGGTCCAGGTTTTTGGAGCTCCTAGGCTACGCCGGAGACTTTATCCATCAGTTCGTCCAAGACCCCCCGGCGACTATGATCCGCATGATGGAGGAGTCGTCGCCTGGCGCAGACGACGGCGCGAAGTCAGGTGCCGGTAAATCTTGGATACACCAGAACTCCGACGGTAGCATCATCATGCAATCCGTCGCCGACATACGGTTCGAGCGCGTGTGCCGCATTCCAGTCCCTGTGCGGTTCGGTAACCACGAAGACCCCGAGATCACGAAGAACCGAGAGTATGAGAAGCTAGACGAGGCAGGAAGGAGGCTATTGAAGCTTCCGTCGTTCACCGAGGCAGACCGAGGTAGTGTGTTTCAGCTAGCGTATCACATCAGATCGTATTCTAGGTGGCTCTCGCGAGTTCACAGCTTCGCGCGAGTCCTTCAGCTCTCGTCAGAATACAAAGTCCCAACGGAGGCTGGCTCGCCAGTTCCTTCTTGGACAAACGGGGAGAAGGACAAGTCGGACGAGAACGCGGGAACCGTCTACTACGAGACTTACTCCTGCATGACTATGACCCGGGATGGTAGCATCGTGATGCACGACGGCTACGGCGGATCTGTTGTGATGTCGAACGGGAACATTCAGATATCGGCGTCACGCCACCTCGACCTTGAGTGCGCCGGTGACATGCGCCTAGTCGCGGGCGGGAGCATTTTCATGAAGGCCCTGCGAAACATTGAGATCTCAGCAACAGGCGGCGGATTAGTTCTTCACGGGTATGCGTGGTTGAAAGGCCTGTGTGAGAAAGGGACGCTATGGCTGCGGTCGAACGCTGTGACGTCCAAGGAGGTCCCCGCTGAGGACGTGCTGGCCACGAAGGGCGGAGGTCCCGTTCCGGAGGTGGCGGGGTATGAAGAGTCGACCACTGATGGCGTCGCGGTGCTCATTGAGTCCGCCGCCGGTAGGAGTGTTTACCGGTCCGAGAAAAACATGGACTTCCTAGTCGACGGGCAGCCCGAAGACGAAAACGACAACAGCGCCAACATCACGATGTTCACCCGCGGTGACTTGGCGATATCCGGAAGGCGCAGCACGGACATCCACACCCCCGGCAATCTTACCTTGGCCGGGAGCCGATCGGTGTCGATAGCCACTTCGACCCTCGTGTCGAACGCTGGCGAGCTTTACATCGGAACAAACACAGACGCGCCGTCCCTTCACCTGAAGGGTGGGAAGCTCTTCTGCGCGCAGTTCGAAGCCGCGCTAATCGACGCAAACGCCATACGCACGGTGAAGTCGGGCGGGACGGCCCCAGTGCCCGACCCGCAGCCGAACGAGTCAATCAAAACGCACTACAACCACGTTTACGCTCTACCCGACAACGTCAAGGTAGAGCAGCCTACGAATGAGAACACTAACGCGCTCGCGTCGATCGCGCGTGCCAAGCGTCTGATAAATTCCACACCGGCAATTCCGTGGGCGAACGCCCAAACGGGACCTTCCTGGGGATTCCCAGACGGGGGAGAGTATGTATGGGATCTGCGCGACGGGGACGCCAACGTCGTTCCAGAGACTGTCACGCAGCAATACATCCGACTGGACGTCGTCGGGTTCGACGAGTCGGGGGAACCTAAAGAAAGCAGCGACACGGACTACTGGGACGGCGACGGCTACCAACTATGGAACATATCGACAGGGTCGACGCTCGCCGGTAAGCAGCCCAGGACTAAGGCCGCCGGGGGATTTGGCTTGCGGGAAACGCAGGCTAAGGCCAATGATGTCGGCGAAGACTTGCACAAGCCATCAAACGTGGACCCCGCGGATATGCCCCTTCCAGAACTGAAGTGGCTGCGTAAAGATAAATTCAGCATGTTCTTCCTAAAACGATCAACTTAAAAAGATGTCCAACGAAACAGAAAGCAGCATATTTGATAACGCGGAACCTCCTGAAGAGGGGGCCATGAGGCACGAAAGTGACGGAGGTAACTTCTCGGTGCAGGTCGACACCGGCGACGTCGACGTGTATGACCACGCTGACGAGGTGGCAGCCACGCGTAAATCCGAGAAGGACTCCGGAGTTGCGCCTCCCGACCTCCCTGAGACTACAGAGCTCCCAGTGAACAACCCGGCGCTGACTCATAACCCCGCCGACAATATACGGGAGCACATGGAGCATAGATTTCACCTCGAGAACGAGAGGTTCAAGGTCCAAGTGACCGACGTAGATCGTGACCGGTTCGTCCGCGCTGCGCTCCACGACGAGGAGCTTATCTTCGAGGTGGAGCTACAGGGGATCGACATGACAGTGTCCGTCGCTATCCCACCAGAGATGCTCACCACGTCCGCAGCAAGCGCTGCTAAAAAGTGGGGAACCATTGGCTTCGTCGACCCTGAGAGCGACATGGAGTGGCTCCTGTCGTTCCAGCAGATGCACGCTTGGTGGCAGATACGCGCAATCAACGGCACCCCAACGGCCTGGTCTTCTGCCTTCGACGACGGGCATCCCAAGCTGTCCGAAATCAAGGCCACCCTCGCGGACCCCGACAACTTTGATGAGATCTTTAAACTCAGTGCGACCCGGTGGCGCATCATCGCTGACTGCCTCAACATCGCCGAGCTGAAATACAAGATTTGCCTCCAGAATTGGAAGGATCGGAGTTTTTTTACTGGCGCAGATACCGCTTAATGGTGGTGGCTTATCTGCGTGGGCTTCTTAAGCCAACACTACCATACGGCCGGAGGTCTATGATGACCGAGGACATTATCCTAGAGGCCATAACGGCGGACGCTCTTCTCCTATCAATGGAGTCGAATATCGAAACGGACCGTGCGATTCTTCCGATGCTCAAACCCGAAGGGGCGAGGACAACTGTCGATCGCATCGGTAAAAAAACAGTGCGAGTCGAGCAACTTCGACTCCTCGACATCTATCGCGTGGAGCAGCAGCTGGCCGACCAGGGTAAGGTCAGTAATGACGAAAAAGAAATCTCACTGTATCAACTCTATCAAATAGCGGAGAAAGAGGGTATATTCGACGCCGTCGCCCGACACTCGGAGGGGACTGTCAAGACTCCACTACTCTAGTCCATGCAAAACGAATACGGAATCGACCACACCGGTTACATGGCGTCGGGACGCGGAAACGCCCCATCGTCCGGCTACATGTATCGCCAGCAAATGGACAGGTTCCACACGGACCGGTCTGCTGCTGGTATGGATATGATCGACCCGTGGGTCACGCGGTCCGCGCAACGGGCGCAGCAAGCCATCATGGGCGCCAATAACTCGGCAGCAGAAGCCCGCCAGCAATTGTATCGAGAGAAGGACGGGCAGCTCGCCCGGGACGTGGCTATGCGGATGCGTCGCGAGGGCCTCCTGGGGAGCGGGGACCCCATCAGCTACGCTCACAATATAACGCGCGGCGTCACCGGTGGCGGGTTTGGTGTGACCATCGGCGGGCAGGACGACTACGGCGATGACGTCTACGGGGCGCCGGAGCGCGTAACCGGCAACGGCGCGGTCGCTGCACGCGTGGCGCAGAGTTCTATGCGAAGCACCCTGACGGGCGTCTACGGGTCCGGCACTCCCGACCCTAGAAAGAATTACGGCTTCGACATGACTGAGGCCTCCATGATGTATAACCGCATCGCCCAAAACGGAGGACTTGGCAACATGGCCCATTTGGAGCGTAACGCTAGCGTGTCGCAGCGCGTCGCTGCTATGCGGCAAGCTACGAACGATCCCATCGCTCGCGAGGCTCTCGGAAGAATCACCGCCTCTACGCAAGAAGAGCTAAAGTCGGCGTTCGATACCGAGACCGACCCCATCACTAAGCGGGAGCTAAAAAAAGTGATGGACACCCCGGACGCGCTTTTCATGAACAAGGGCGCCGAGGCCGAAATGTCGCGGAAAGTAAAGGCGATGGCCGCCGGACTTGCCAGCCTGGCGGATGTTTACAAAGACGCGAGTCCTGACCAGCTCGTGCAGAAGATGGAGTCGATAAGCGGCATCAAAGCCGGAAACCTACAGCAGATCATGCAGCAGCGCCGCACGGTGAACAACATGATCGGGGTTGCTGATGCGAGCGGCATGGACCGCGAAGTGTTCATGCAGGCGGCCGCACAAAACCAGAACCTTCTACGCGGCAGGCTAACGTCAGGTATGGGCCTCGACCCGATCAGCAGCGGCGGAACTATGACGCGACTTTCGTCAGCCTATAACGAAAACATCCAGCACGATTCTGTCACGATGTCGGGCAGGCTAGCAAGCGCGTCCCAGAGGGGATCCGATATGGGGATGGGCGATATGAGCGCCATGGCCCGGTCTCCGGGAGAGATTGCAGGCGAGCGCACTCGTATGACCGGAAACTTCCACGAAGCCTACCCCGGGTATGTCGCCGCGAAGGGAGCGAAGGGGATGGTGAGCGAGGAAGTCGAGGCGATGCTTGAGCCCTACATCAGGGAGTTCGAGGGGACCAGCGATGAACGTAAGCGCCACCAGGCATCGAAAGCTCTAGAGAACATCCTAGCGCGTGAGGTCTTTTCGTCAGGGTCTGATAAACTGACTTTCGGCGAAGGTATGACGCAGATGGGAGACCTTTTTGCGCAGAACGTGGCCGGAGACAGAGGACTCTCGGGAGACATTGAGAACCAGGTAGGCGTAACTTCTCGCGCGACACAGACTGCCGGACGTAACGCTGTCTCAAACAGGCTAAAAGGATCCGGGATGGGAGGCAGCAGCGCGGCCAGGCAGCTACTCGCAACTAAGATCACGAGCGACCTCGGAGCTTCCGGGATAACCGACCTCGTGGGTATCTTCAAGAACCAAGGGACGGCAGCAGAGAAAGACGCCGCCGCCAAAGCCTACTTGAGGGACAGGGGATTTGATGAGCAGGCCTCTAGCAATTTACTCTCCGAAATTACCGGAGGCGACGGAACAATCACCGCTCTCGACGCACTGGGGGACATTGCCCGAACCTCTGGGGTGGCCGACACGGGCGCCAACGCCACCGGTGAGCGCGGCATTATTGATGCTGCCAAGATCAAAATAATGGAGAGTTCCGTGGGTCGGCAGAAGATCACGAGCAAAGAGACGGACCTACTCAACTTGAATAGCATCGTGACATCCTTCGCGCTGGGCGGAAAGAACGGGGGGATCGACAATTTCGACGACCCAGCCGTCATGGCGCTCACACTACAAGAGCTCGCCAAGGAAGACCCTGACCTTCTACTCCCTGCTAAAGATTCGGACGGCAACGCTATCGGTAGGCAAGTCAACGTTGCCGAGGACATCATAACCAAGATGAACTTGTCTAATGGGATGAGCGGCGAAGAGCTTGACCGTATAAAGGGGGTCCACGGCGGCGGAGCGTCGGACCTTATGTCCAAACTCGGATACAAAACGATTGCCGACATGGAGGCTGGCACGAAGACAGAGTCCGGAAAACGCAGGCTCTTAGAGGCCTTTGACACCATGCCAGGGCTTAACGTAGGAGGGACGCTCGGAGACATGAGCATGTATAGTGACGACGCAGGCAACCTCCTCAGGGACGGAACTACCGCAAAGGGCGCCATACTTACTAGGGCCGCTAAGGCTGCCCTACAGGGCGACCAAGGCGGAGACAAGACCACGCTCGACGCAGAAGGGGGATTTCCGCAGTGGGCGGGGACGGGCGCGTTTAACCCCGACGACGTCAACCCGGAAGGTAGCAGATTCGGGAGAGGGTATGGTACGTTCTTTACCGGGGCCGACGTTGACACGCACGCCGAGTTTGGGACTTCCATTGAGCGGTATAAAAGGGCGGCGCGACTGTCTCTCAGTGAGGACGGCGGCGGGGCGATGATGTCCGAGCTGGATAAGAAAGGAGACGTGACGCGAGGCCTGCAAGGCCTTCTCGTGGAGGCGAAGGCGGCGCAGACGGGGGGTGCCACTCAGCTTATAGGTCGCGACGGCGAGGGTAAGCCTGTGTTCAACGGGATAGAGGAAGTCCTGATACTTCTAAAATCCTCGATTGAGGCTCTGACCGCCGCGGCCGAGGCTCGAAAAGAAATGAAGATCGAAACCGCCGTCATAGGTAACCTGTCAGCGCCATAACAAATAATCACCATGTCACTTATAATCGAAGACTGCAAAGGTCACGTCCACCTCGTGGGAGCCGGAACAGGCGGTCGCAGCGCTGGGTTTTACAAAATATCACCGGCTATTGAGGAAGTCGAGGGGTCCAAAGCCCTCATACTTGGCATACCTCTCTCGTTCCAAGAGATCGTCCAGCCGTCCGTCACGCTCGACGACAAGAAAACCTTATACGTTTTCGGGACAGCCTGGAACCAAGCGTCTATCCAAGGCGTGCTGTTGCTAGGTCCCGCGTCGACGAAAGGCCAGCAGGTCGAAAAACTCATAAACTGGTATGAGACGAACCGGGTCAGCAGGCTTAAGGGGCCTATTGAACTCTCCCTCGGGACTGCAGGCGTGAGCGCCTACGTCACCGGCCTTCGCCTCGACGCCGCCGACCCTCAGTTCAACAAGCAGGCGTTCACAATCATACTTCTCACATCAGAAATCAAATCCGAAGGGTAATGCAAGACATCAGAGTAAAAGCAAATTTCTACCTGTGGCTCCTCACTGGTAGGTCCTCCGACTTCGTAAGTCCGTCTCTCAACACGATGGTGACCTACGCCGGCGGCGCGCCCTCTTCCGATGTCCTTGAGATGCGGGACATTCTCCGACTCGGTGACAGCCGCACGGACTTCTACGTGCTGTGCGCTATGGCGGCCGCCTACACGCTCCCGTCGGCCCTGCGAGAACTTCCCGACGAAAGTCAGGTCGTGTTCAAGTTTCCACCGTCGCTGCCCGTGGCGAGCAGCACGGCCAAACTCACGCCTCCCAGCGGTTCTCGCCCTCCGTCCGTCACAGGGACCGCCGCCGGACGCGGGGGATTCACGGAAGTGAAATTCACGCGAGAAGGAAGTATGGCGCGCGTCGAGCCCAACGATGGTAAGGTAGCACGCTACGCTCTATTCAACTCCGCAGAGAATATGGATGTGCAGGGGGACGTTGCGCTGACCTACGTCACAATCCCCGCCGCCGCTGACTACGGAGTCGACGCCGGGTTCCTAGTGGAGTCGTGGGAGGATGGTGACGTTATCATAGTTCAAACTCCACCTTCGAACTACGACTTCGCAGGCATGGCTTCGCGCATCCGCCGCAGCAGCGCCGCTGTGCGCTTGATGGCAGAGGCCGGCGTCCTCGACGCCTTCGCCGAGTCAACTGACCCGGTAAGGAAAGTGGGCGCGGCCGCGGTCGCCACAATACGAAAAAGAATGTCCGAGATTTCTCCCGATCAGGAAGGGTTCCGCGTCGAAGTCGAGCGCGTAAAAAATGGCGCTAAAACTTACACCCTTCGCCCGGTGTGGGCTGACATCTTTGACACCACCTCCGTAACCGAAGAGACCAACTTCAATGCCTGATTTACCTAAAGTAGCGGTGATATCCGCGAGTATCAACCGAGGCGAAGAATACTCACCGGAGAGTTTCACTGTCACCTCGCAGATAAACGCCTTCCCGGTCGTGCACACCACCGTGCGCTACACCCTGCGTCCGGAGGTCGCAGCTCCTGTCAGCTCTGACATTCTGACTAAGCTTTCGGAGCTCCAAGCGCAGCGACTCGCCGGGCGGTCGGAGACTGACATACAACTTGTTGCGTCGGACGGGATGGACGGTGACATCACCTTCGACGGTTACCTGTCTTCCCCCATACTGGCCCTGAGCAGCCAGAGCACATCCGATACGTTCTCGGTCGTCGGCTACGCGGCCCTGCTGGACTCTCTGGATCTGAGCATCTACGCGCAAACTATCGACGGGGTTAGAACGCAAGCGCCCTTACCTCCCGCGGCCGCCGTAATTGAGGCCGCCGAGAAGGGGGACGTGGTAGGGGTGATACGCGCTGCGACGGAAGCTTTGGTCGGAGACTACGCTGGCATACGCCTTGAGGAGTCGGACACTAATAACCTGGCGCTCATGGACATGCAGCACAGCATCAATACGTCCGGACCGCTAGAGGTTTGGTATGAGCTATTAAACAACAGCAGCGTAACTTTCAAATCTTGGGAAGACTTCAACACCGCCCACACAGACCTGACGTCCGTGTCCCGACGAATAGGAAATAGGACCACGGAAATGCTCACGTCAAAGACCCCGGGGTTCTGGAACACCGCGCGGGCGATGATGGCAAGCTTCCAGATGTATTACATACCCGACATGAGCGGCGCAGGCAGGTTTGCGCGCGCTGATCTCAAGGTCGGTGAGCCCCAAGGTGTGGTGGACGTCTCGACCTCCTCTCTCAGCATCGCCGACGGCAGCCCCAGACTCCTGCAACCCGGGGGAGTCGTCATGTATGCCTCCGCTCCGCCGAGTCCTAGGCCTTCTTTGGTGGGTCCACCGCCCCGCCTTATGGCCTACTTCCCAAATCCGATACTGTCCGGGTTCATCCACAAAGAAGCCCCGCCGTTCTGGATGCTGGACCAAAGAGGATACCCCGCCATCAACAAGGCCGAGATTGACGAGACGGGCGACTCCGAAAAAGACCTGAGCCTCGCCGAGGTCAAGAAGCGCCTCGCCGCCGGTGAAGAGCTGGGCACGAAGCTGGCCAAGTCGATCGGCGGCGTGATGACTGAGTATTGCGAAGTGGTCTTCAAAGACATTCAGCTAGCTCAGTCGACTGCGGTCATGAGCCTCCCTCTAAACTTCTCCGTAAGCGGCCTCCTAGGGTCCCGCGTCACCGTCAATGTTCTAGGATCCGAGGATTCAGCTGGTGGATCGTTTGAAGCTTTCGTAAGCTCGATCACGCACAAGGTCGAGCTTACGCAGGGCAGTTCCTTGAGTTCTTCCACCTCGCTGCGATGCTCCCACGTTAAGTTCTAATGCCTACCGAACCAGATAAAGGCAAACGCCCGCGCTTGCCAGATGAAGAGCGTCTGTTTAACGCTCCCGCCGCGGACGCCATACCGGACGCCTTACCCGAGCGCGACATCATTCCTTGCGACCCTCCGGCGGCTCCCGAGGACGAGGTTTTCATCCGGCCGAATCCATTACCGCCCGCCCCTGCGACTCCTCGCCTTCTTCCGGACGCTCTGGATATACTGAGCAGGCCCTATAGCGTAGCGTGCGACGAGGACCAGGAGGCACTCTCGGGAGATTCTCCCGTCTCTGTCGGTGTGGGTTATGATTCCCAATTGGTTTTCCTTGACGACGTCGCTGCGATAACGCAGGACGAGCTTTATCGCATAGCCGCAAAGATCTCGGATGCTCAGGATCTTGTTGAGTCCTCCTTCTCGTCCGCCTTCGAGGAAGACGACTACTCGACGTTCGACGCCGACCTATCCGACGTGCTCTTGGTGACGCTGCCTATCGCGACCGCTATCAGGTCCGAGTTAGTGCTGGCGCAGGACCGGGCGGACGCTGTGGCGGCATCCTACGGGCAGTCCCTTCTCACTTGCGGGTGGCGTAACCGTCAGCTTTGGGTGGTGTGCTCTGACGCAGATCTCGGCTACTCCGTGTCCTTCACCGAGGTAAGTTCGCCGCCTGAGTTCGCGTCGATATCGGCCGGCGTGTTTGAGTCCAGGGTGAGCCAGTCTGACGCTGACGCCTCGGCCGCCCGTCAAGCCGCTCTCCAGCTTGACTGCCTGATAGGTAACGACGCGTGGACAGAGACCTGCACCGACGTCAGCGCGTCCTACGACGTGGACGTGGCGTGGCCCGACACGGAAGGCGATGACGACACGTGGGACACCACGTCCCCCACGGCTTTGTCCACCTTTGACGGACGTCAGTTTAACGCCGAGGCCACTCTCGGCGCCGGAGCGGGCAGAGTCCTTCGCTACAGCGTGACGATCCCGGCCGGTGACTCTCGCGCCGCCGCCTCGACCAAGTCGGAGGCGAACGAGATTGCGCAAGGCCTTGCGCTATCCGCCCTGGACTGCTTCTTCCCATCTAGGCCCAGAAAAATATCATGCGTGACACCCGACCTAGGCAGCGACAGCGTGATCGCACGCAAGGCCGCTAGATCTTACGACGACGACGCAATGTTCTCCGAGCTGAAAGGCGGATCTGGAGACGGAGGCCTGCCTTACGCCCGAACCAACGTGGGCGTGTCCGACCCGGGAACGGAGGATGAGCAGCCCGACACCACGAGCGCCTACGAGGTCGTGTCTCCCGCGGGGATCATGATTGCGGATACGGAGGACGCCGCTAATCAGCTCGCAGAGATCCGAGCCGCAAACTACCTGCTCTGCTCGTGGACTTCCCCCGAGCACGCGTGCACGTGTGTGGACACTGAGGCTAGCCAGACTGCGGACGCAACTTCTAAGTTTACGACGGAGGAAGTCACTGCAGGCGGTGCTAATTTCAAAGCAGCCGAATCTTCACCTATACCCTTCGGCGCGTCGGCGCCTGTCAATACCCTACCGAGAGGGCTGCTAGTCAGTGACGTATTCCCCGGGGGATCGATCGGCGACGTCGTAGTTTGGCCTACCATACCGACGGTGTGCGCGGCGTCTCTCACGTGTGTCTTTGACGCGTGCAAGATTGCGTATTGCACGCCTAAACCCGACACGCGACGCTGGAAAGTTAATGGTATGATTAACTACGCGTCCTACGGTCCTGACTGGAACGACGGACCGTCAACCGAGAGCGACCAGATTGCGTTCTTGACCGAGTGGAAGTCACGACGGAACACTGCGATCTCGGAGACCTTCGGGGGCGCGGACGCCCCGTGCGCCGGCTACGCAAACGCGGACGCCTGCAACGGAGCAGCTGAACCGGGAAACAACGGAGCGGGGGAGCCAGGTAACATCACGGATATCGGACCAGAAGACTGGGGCACGCCTGCCCGATTCAAGTATGGGGGAGTTCTGCGTATCGGTAGGTCGTGGGGCGCGCCCGTCACCGACGACCCCGGCGACGGCGGTCCTCTTGTCCTTGCGTCCGGTAGGATAAAAGAATGTAGCATCGTCGTAACTGCAACGGGAGAGGGCGAGACCCCTGTTTGGCAGGAGCCTGAGGTTTGGGGGTTTTTTTCAGGAGCTGAAGGTTACGCTCGTTCGCTCACACCAACACACCTCGGTGAGCAAGCCGCCGCAGACGCCGCCGGGCGCCTGGACTGCACGCATGTGAACTGGCCGCGAAACCTAGCGAACTGCCCGCAGTCAGACCAGCGTGGCTTTGGTCCAGTTGGGTTCGTTTTAGACGAGGTCGTTGAGGGGGACTCCAACACCGAAGTCAACGAGCAGGCCGAGAACCTAGTGCTGGCGGTCATGGAGTGCCGGGACGCTCACAACTTTGCGCTTGCCGTGGAGGGTAGCGAGATTCACATGCTCGCGCCTGTGGTGGCCAAAGTAGGAGAGGACAATTGTATGGAGCGCGGCCTACACCCCGCCACCCTGCTTGACTCAAGCTGCGAGCCCATTGAGGGGAACGGGTCCGGCATGCCGGCCACGTCATCCACGCACTACTACATCGAGGTTGCGTGCTGCGACTCCGAAGACACATCCAAGAGCTTAATACTGCACAGGCAGCCCGCCAACCTCACTTATGACGAGGCGATAGCCGCTCGTCAAAAGGGGTCCGTGGGGACCGAGGACGGTCAAATAGTTTTGGAGTCCTTGAAAGCGTCCAGCGAAGAGGGGGAGTTCTGGTATATAGGGACACTGTATGTCGGTCCGGCGACATCCCTCGGGACGGACGATGCTAACCGCGTGACAATACAAGCTTACTCCGGCCCTATCATCATCGGCCAATCGTGCTGCGGCAGTAGCAGCGACTCATCCTCGTCTTCTTCCCCGTCTTCCTCCGCACCTAGCTCTTCGGCCGGTAGCGGATCGCCCGCGGGGTCCAGCGCCGGATCAGACGACGGATCAACTGGATCGTCAAAGTCTACCGCCATCCTGCAGGACCCCTTCGGTAGGCCTGGTGAGGACTTCATGACCATATGGACCGTGGAGGCTAAGGACGTTCGCATCGAGGACACATACGACTATCTGATCGATGCTCCGGACTGGGGCGGTGAGGTCGCGTTTGAGATCAACCCTCGCTATGTCCTCTCAAACGAAATCGATAGCGTCAGGCTATGCTCTGCGGTGGATCAGCACGGCAGGACGGTGCGGGCCAAGCTCACTGAGAACAACCACGTTCTCCGTTTGTTCCCGTCCTGGCGTCAGAGGTTTTTCAGCAGACTAAAATCAGAGAGAGTCACCGTGCGTCTTTCTGCGATAAGAAAAGGGTTCTTAGGAAAGCAGCATGCGTATCGAAACGCAGAGCAGCGCAACGCATGCGAAGCCACGCTAAACTCAGCCTACCCCGGTTATAGCGATGATTAGCTCTAGCAACTCGTCGTCTTACGGATCCAGCAAGTCGTCTTCCGGTAGCGCGTCGCTCGGTAGTTCTAGTTCTGAGCATAGTGGATCATCGGTAGCTAGTTCTTCTCTCGGTAGTAGCTCGGCGGCCGGTAGTAGCTCGGCGGCCGGTAGTAGCTCGGCGGCCGGTAGTAGCTCGGCGGCCGGTAGTAGCTCGGCGGCCGGTAGTAGCTCGGCGGCCGGATCAGTAGCAGGATCCTCTTCAAATACTGGCAGCTCAGCATCAGGCAGTTCGGCAACG